>ERZ795043.641-NODE-641-length-24866-cov-7.118254_pt1 | contig 24866 bp, 20 predicted proteins | sample MGYA00375127_ERZ795043 | MGnify/ENA primary metagenome ERZ795043 (study PRJEB30172, sample SAMN05518447) | compost metagenome | isolation source: Feedstock adapted compost from Newby Island compost facility, Milpitas, CA | place: USA:Newby Island compost facility... | reverse complement strand
CCAGCGGTAGGGGAAAGAGAGAAGCCCCGTCACCGACGGGGCTTCTTCTTGGCTCCCCACTCGCAACCCTCTTCATAACCACTCTCCACCGCCAGGATATCACCTAACCCATTGATACAAAATATCTTTTCAAAGAGCGGCACATCCCCGAGGGGGGCGGAAACGGCGTTGATTCGGATTTCCTCCCGTCCGGCCTGAGCCGGATGTCGCAAGCCGTGTCGCAAGTTTGTCGCAAGCATGGGATGTCACAGCTCCGTGTCACAGCTTGTCACAGCTCCAACCGGGCCGCTACATCCTCGTAGTCCGGATCTTCGGCGTAGAGCTTCTCGAGCTCGCTGCGCGCCCGCCGGCGCTGGCCGAGGTCCTCGTAGACCAGGGCTCGTTCGTACCGGAGCGCCCGGAGCAGCTCCTCGGAGCGGCCCTTCTTCCGGCGCAGGGCGCCGGTCAAGGTCTCCCGCGCTGCGTCCGGAAGTCCGAGCCCGCGCAGGGCCCTGGACTTGTACAGCAGCAGCGCGGTGTGGACCGGGCTCTCGTTCTCGATGCCCTCGGTCAACCGCACGATCTTCCGGCAGACGTTTTTGTCGCCCGGGCGGGCGGTGAGCAGCAGTTCCGCGAGGGACAGCTTCACCACCACGTCGTCGGGTTCAAGCCGCTGCAGCCTTTCCAGGCAGGCAATCGCATCCTCCCAGCGCGCCTGACGCTGGTAGACCTCCACCAGGCCCAGCAGCACGCCGCGCAGATCCGGGCCCACATGCGCGGACACCTCGTCTGTGATGGGGAGACTCATGGCGGCGGAGATGCCGTACTTGGAGAAGTAGGTTCCTAAGCGGCTGTGCTTCTCGGCGGCCGTCGCAAGGTAGGTCGCGGCTTCTTCAAGCCGCTGCTGCTTGAGCGCCAGGAAACCGGCAAGGTACGCGCCGTCGGCCAGGTGAACCGCCTGTTCAAGGTGCTGAAGCGCCTTGTCCTCATTCCCCAGCACCAACTCCCGGCACCCGTCCACCAGGGCCTCCTCGTCGTCCGGCGTGATGAGCCGCTTGAAGAAACCCAGCGTCAGGCGGTCTTCTGCGCGGACTGAAGGGACCTTCGGTGCGGCTGAAGACGCATTTCTCCTGCCACCTGACCTCCCGCTTGGAAGCGTGGTCGTGTAGAAAAGGCCTGTTCCCGGAATGCCCATCGTGGCCCGCTTGCCCCTCGGACCGATGGTGAACTTCGCCCCGCGCGGCCCGAACGAGACCGACCCGCCTGACTTGCTCAGGTTCAGGGTCACGCCCGGTGCGATCCTGATTCGTCTCCAGAAGCGGAAGCTCATCCGGAACGTCCTGTTATCCTTCGGGCGGATACGGATCCTTGCCGTATGTGTGTTCCGTCTGGATCGTACCGTCCTGCTTGTGAATGATCACCTGTCCAAGCGCCTGCTTCTTCGCCAATTCCTTGGCACGGGCTATGGCCTCGGCCTTCGTATCGTGGCTGCTGGACGCCCTTGACGCATTTTCCTCTTTCACGTTCCAGCCGCCGCCGGTCCGCGGGGTCACGTGATAGCTTTTCCGTTTCGGCATGGTCATACCTCCGTTTCCGTATTCCAGCTCACCGTGAACGCGCTTCATTCACGGCGGCTATGATTCTCTCGATACACTCTTGAAAGTCGCGTTCCAGATCGTGCTGCCAAAGGCGGATGACGGTCCATCCCATTTCTTTCAGCTCTCTGTGGTTTCTTCTGTCCCGCTCGCGGTTCTTGTTGATCTTTTGTTTCCAGAAGTCCGATACCTTGTGTTCCCATGATGGAAATCTGTAGCCGTGCCAAAAGTCTCCGTCTATGAAAACCGCCACCTTGGCCTTTGTGAAAACCACATCCGGTTTACCCGGCAATTCCTTTACGTGCTTGCGGAACCTGAATCCCCGTCTGTGGAGTTCGGAGCGGACACGCATTTCCAGCCCGGTATCCTTCCCTTTGATTCGGGACATACAGTAGCTTCTCTGCTCGGGCGTCAGGTTATCCGGCATCGTCCGACTCTTGGTACAGGCTGAATGCTCTGGCCATTTCTCGGCGTCCCTCGGGCAAATGCAGCTCAGGCGGAATCGTCGTTCCCACACGGAAATCCTGAGGCTCCTGCGGGCAGATCGTTCTGAAATCGCACTTTGCACATTTTTCAGGATGCGGGCGCATCGGGAAGTCGGAACTCAGAATCCCCGTTACCGCCCACTCGATGTTCTTCAAAGCTGCATCAACAGCGTCCTGCGTGATGGGCACTTCGACCCGTTGGTTGTCTTTCAGGAGGTGGACGCTGCCTGTTTTTGCATTTTGTCCGAGCACTTGATCGGCCGCGCGGGCATAAAGTTGGACTTGCAGCGCCAACTCAGTCCAATCCAGCTCGTCGTTTTCGTGGATCTCCTCGCCGCCTTCCATGGTCTTGAAGTCGATGATCTCCGCTTGAAGAATGTTGCCTTCTTCGTCTTCGTGAAGCAGGAGATCTATGGATCCCGAGATGACGCAGTTAGAGGCAGGAATCTCGAAAACAGCCTCCACCTGACGCTCCCGCTCAAAATCCCCGCCATAGGAAACCACGTAGTCCTTCGCGATTTCGACGGCCCGACTTCTCGAGTTCTCGTAAGCACCCGGCCGGTTCACAGGATCCCCGCTCTGGGGGACATGCTTCAGGTGGAATGTGTCCAAGACCACCTGTTCCACTTGATCCGGCGCCGGCGGCGCATCAGGATGGAGTTCGTGGAGCTTCTGGATGGAAGTGTGAACGGTGCGTCCGTAACCGAACATCTCCGGAACGACCGGGTTGAGTCCGTATCGTTCCCGGAATTGATAGCTTTTCGGGCACTGCAGGTAGTACCTGACCTCCGTGAAACTTGTCGGGTAGTCGGTGTCTTCCACCCGGCGCCTCGGTTCGGCCGCAGCGAGTCCGGCCGGCAGGCCTGCGGCATCGTCAACCGCCGCGGGATGAGATGCAAGCTGAAGAGCATAGGGCGATGGACGGGCAGGGCGTTTCGCTTGAGGGATACCTTCCGCTCCGCTCACGTAGAGGTAGCGTTCGGCCCGCGTTGCGGCTGTGTAGAAGAGCCTGGCCTCCTCGTCCGGTGTGCTTTGGTATGCACCGCGGCTGATCGCGGACCCCATGACACCAGCCGGCAGCCACCCCGAATAGCGGCTTCTTCTTTTCGGAAACCTGTGCGCCTCGACATCAACCACGAACACACATGGGAATTCCAGCCCCTTCATCTTGTGCACCGTGGACACGGTGACGGCGTCGGGTCTTTGAACGATGTCATCCGTCGACACGTCGTATCCGGTCTCCGCGGCGTGCTGAAGAAAATTGAGAACCTCGGAGAACCGCTGGCGTGAATCGACGCTCATATAAACCGTCTCGACGTCCAAGATCATCCGGCTGAAGAGTCCGATGTCCCGCATAACGTCGTCGCTGAAGCCTGTACGGGCGATGTTGAACGCTTCCAGCAGATCGTAAACGAGCTGCTGAGGATAAAGCCGGATTCTCGTCGAACCCTGCGGTCGGTGAATCCGCCGTCCCCATTCCGTCAGGACGCGGACCAGCCTGTCGAAATCAGCGTCTGGGTAAGCCGGCAAGACCGCGGTATCGAAATGCGTCTCCACCGTGTTCCGGTCGGGTGGGCTGTCGCGTAGAAGCTCGAAGGTGCTCCGAAGAACCGCCGTCTGCGGTCGATCAAAAGGGCCGCCGCCTGCTTCCAGGCTGAATGGAATACCAAGCCGTTCGAGCGCCGCTGTGAACGCCGCATGCCGCGGCGTCCCGTCTTGTTCATTCTGGCGGGTCGAACGCATGAGAATGGCGAAATCCGCCGGGGTCAGACCACGGATCGAACCGTTGTCGTCATAGGCGGTGCCCAAGAGATCCCGAATCCGTTCCGCCACCCATTCCGCTTCCGCCGCCCGATCCGGAAACCAGAGCACTCTGAAATCTTGTGGAGTCCGGTCCCAGGCGGCCTGCGGGTTCTTCGGAATGCGGCTCGGACCCAACTGAGAAGCCGCAAACTGATCCGCGGCTTCCACAATGGGCCTGGTGCTTCGGAAGTTGGTCGACAATGTGTGCGTCGAGGCCGATGGGTATCGCTGTTGGAATGTCAGGATGTTCTGGACGTCCGCTCCCCGCCAAGCGTAAATCGCCTGGTCATCATCGCCGACGACGAACAGTGTTTCCGACCGCTCATGAAGCAATCTGATCAATTCTTCCTGCGCCGGATTCACGTCCTGATATTCATCGACCATGAGATGTCGCAATCCCTCGACGGCTCGATCCGCCTCGGGGCGCTGAAAATGCAGAGCCTCAACGACTTCTCTGATCATCAAGGAAAAGTCGATGTATTGATCCGCACGCAAGCTGTCCCGTATACGGACCAGAAGACCGCCGAGATCCGGGTCTTCTTGAGCGACAGCGGCGAAATCAAGCAATTCGTCGTTGGCGGTCTTCCATGCGTCGGAAGCCTGTTTGATCGTATCGAAATAACTGTTGCCCCGCGCTCGGTTCCGAAAGTGCTGAAGCCCCAACTGGTAGTATCGGGAGATCAGATAGAGTTTGAGCCGGTTCTCGTCGAGCACGTCATACTGGCGGTACGTCACATCCATTTCGCCGAGTACATGCTGACAGTAAGAATGGATGGTGCCGATATACATCGCCCCCAACACCGTGGGATCGAGTCCGGCGGCCGACAGGGCTTGGGAAACGCGGCGCTTGATGGATTCCGCCGCTTTCTCGGTGAAGGTGAATGCGACGACACCTTCGGGCGGCTCTCCTTCCGCGAGGAGTCTGGCGATGCGGTATGCGAGCGTCCGCGACTTACCGGAGCCGGCGCACGCCAGACACAACACCTCTTGCGCCGGATCTGACGCGGCGGCGTATTGTTCCGGCGTCAATTCGTTCCTCAAGACCTGGTCGATGTTCATGCCTGATCATTCCCTCTTGTCGGTGGTCACCCTCCGCCGTTGTCACGGAGGACTCGTAGGATACTTCTGGCGTGGGCCGCGATGAACGGCGGCGGAAGTGCGTTGCCGATCATCAGGGCGACGGCGGATTTGTTGTCGGTGGTCGGGAACTTGTAACGACGGGGGAAACCCTGCAGGAGAGCCGCTTCCCGCATGGTGATCGCACGGTCCTCCTCCGGGTGTAGGAAACGCCCCTTCGAGGGATTGAAGCATCCGCTGGTGATCGTCGGGGCGACGTCGTTCCAGGCCATGCGTCCGTAGACGTCCTTGAATCCGTTGCAGCGTTTGTGGCAGTCGAGTTGGAATTCCTCCGGCAGGTCGGTCCGACTGCCGCCGTCTTTGGGAATACGCCGGATGAGCGCCATGACCTTCGGGCTTCTGCGTTCCGGCATGTCGTGGACGGGATCACCGCTTTCCCCCGCCTTGGGCAGGCCGCCGATGGCGTCTTTCACCTTTTTCATCTTGCGCGATTTGCGGCCGAAAGGAATCTCAACACCCAGACCAGCGAGATAGATGAGCCTGCGCCTGCGTTGGGGAACGCCGTATTCCGCCGCGTTCAAAATCCGGTGGTGGCCGAGATAGCCGAGCTCCCGCATCTTCCTTTGGAAAGATGCAAACCGTTCGTCGTCCGCCAATCCGGGAACGTTTTCCATCATCACGGCACGGGGGCGCAGCGCTTCCACGAAGCGCTGAAACTCCAGAACCAACTCGTTGCGCGGATCCTTCACCCGCACGCGTCCGTTCATCGTCCGAATGGTGGAAAACCCCTGACACGGCGGGCATCCGGCCAGCAGATCGAGTTGCCCGACCTCGAGCCCGATCTCCTCAAGCAGCTCGGACGGCTCCAGTTCACGAATGTCCTTCTGCCACACCCTTACTTCAGGGTGATTCGCCGTGTATGTCTTGACGGACAGGGGATCGATATCAACCGCGCCGACGACTTGGAAACCTGCTCTCTTCAATCCCACGGTCAGGCCGCCGCAACCGCAGAACAGATCGACCGCCGTCGGCTTTCCGCAGGTGCGGGGTGACCGTCCCCGCTTTCCGTTGACGTTGCGTTTCATCGGAAAAACCTCCTTCTCTGGTCAGGCGCTTCGACGGGCGCCTCCCGGAAGTTACTTACCGATGAGCCGGTCAAACCGCCGGCGGGGAAAAGACGACGGGAGCGGCGCGTGCCTTGCGAAACGCCCTGTGATCCTTTGATTCCGGTCGCTCCCTGCAGCAGCATCCGTTACATCTCCAGGGTTTTCAGCACCGCACGGTCGACATCGCCGTAGAACACGACATCGAGCCGTTCGATCACGTCTTCGGGCAACCCCGCGAACTGCGCCTTGTTGGAAACGGGCACGAGGACGCGGACGGCCCCGCTTTCCAGCGCCAGCTGGAGAGGCTCGGTGATCGACGCCGGACCCTTGATGTTCCCTTGAATGGTCAGATCGCCGAGGATGACCGTGCCGGCCTGCACTTGTCGGTTGCGGACCGCCGAGATCATGGCGGCGAAAAAGGCGACGCCGCAGGGACACTCGATGCGACCGCCCGAGAGGTCCACCGCCTCGGCGTAGATGTCCTTCTGCGCCAAGACCTGGGTGAGACCGAGTTTGTCCTTGACGCTCTGCAGGTAGCTGAAGGCCCGGTTCAGGGACTCTTTCAACGATTTTTCGAGTCCCGTCGGAGTCCGCAGTTTTCCTGTGCCTGCGGTCAGCGTCACCTCGAGTCTGAAAAGACCGACCTTGGCCTCGGCGTCCACCGCGGCGGTGTAGACGGTCCCCGGAGGCAACGGATCCTGGGAGATGACGCCGGCTCCGCCCTGTTCGGGCACGCCCACGGACCTTTCCGTATCCGTTTCGAGATCGATGTAAGAAAAGCTCGTCTTGTAGAACTCGAACGACCCGCGTTTCTTGAGTTGTTCCTTGACGCGTCTGCGCCCCTCCATGGCCAACTCGACGTATTCGGTGAGTTCCTCTTTGGTCCACCCGCCGTCGGGGTGGATTATCTTGAGCAGGCCGCTCACCGTCTTCTTGATCGCCGTCGCATCCCGTCCCTCTACATGCGAACCGAAACGGAAGACCCGCTCAGCCTCATCGAACCTGTTTTGTTTCCGCAGAGCCCTGAACGCTTCCGCCAGGTAGTCCGTAACGAATCCGTAGTGGACGGTCAGGATGTCCTTCGAGTTCTTCGGGACTTCCCAGCCCGGCAGGTAGAAATGCATCCGGTCCAGGAGGGCCAGGTCAAACTCCTTGGGCAGCGGTTGGAACAGGTCGGTGGCCGAGTTCTGAACGAGGCTTTCCACCGGCTGGTTCAGATTGCCGATGAACACCAGGGATGCGTCCGCCAAGACCTGGGTGACTCCGCGGCTGAAACGGCCGTTGGCCATGTAGTCCTTCATGATCTGAACGACGTCGGGGTCCGTGATCCGCATGCCCCCGACCTCGTCGAAGGCGACCACGTCCCAGTGGCCGACCAGTCCGACCTGCCGTCGGGCGTTGTTGTAGAACAGGTTCGCCGTACTCGCCTTGCCGCCCGACACCAGCATGCAGTACGGGGACATCTCGCTGAACGCGTATGACTTCCCGGTGCCGCGCGGCCCGAGCTCGATGAAGTTGTAGTTCTTCTCGACGAAGGGGATGAGCCTTGTCATCAACAGCATCTTGAGCCGCGGCTCCATCCGCATGGGCTCCAGCCCGACGCTGCGCAGGAGGAGGTCGATCCATTCGTCCCGACTCAGGGCGCGGCGGCCCTCCAGGTACTCATCCAGATCGAAACGGGCGAGCTGGATCGGCCTTAAATCGACGATGTGGAACGGGCTGTCCTTCTTTCCTTCCTCGGCCGGCCTGAACTCGACGTCGACGACGGCCCAGATTCCTCCCTCCAGCAACCGTTCATACCGCCGGTAGAACTCTTCCGGGATGTGGATCCTCGTGTAGCCGAAGTGATCCATCGAGGCCCAGTACTTGTTCTCGCCGGCCAGGAACCTGACCTCCACACGGTCGATGAACCGGTGTCTGCCTTTCTGTTCGACCAGCGACTGGGCTTTGTTCGCCTCGTCGTGCCGGAAGTAATTGGCGGTCAACGTTTCCTTGACGGCGTCGATGCCGATCCGGATTTCCTCTTCGTTGTCGGAAGCGCAATACTTTCCGAGCAGGTATTCCAGCACGTAAGAGGGAACGTTCTCGCCGCCCTTGATCTGGTGCAGCAGGTCTTTCCTTACGACCTTGCCGGCGAAAACCTTTGTCACTTTTTGATCCAGCGTGTCTCGTTGCATTGCACGCTCCCTAATCCAGCATGGCGTTCTTCAGCCTGCGCCTGGCCCATACGACCCGCGTTTCGGGATCGCTCACGCGGATCTCGACCTCCGGCCCGTCGAAATCCGGGTCGATCAGCACAGGGACGGGCGTCTCGGTGTTCGCTTGTAAAGTCACTTCCCGGGTCTTCTCGTCCCGCGCTTCGCAGTCCGCGGCTTCACCGACGACCTTTGCTTTGGCGCCGGTTCCGTCGTAGGCCTCGATCCTCACCCGCGCGGGCGTACCGAAGATGTCGCCTTGCAGATGGAATTTCAGGCCGATGACCCGACTGGTGAACTTGTCCGAACGGTAGCGGATGTCGATCTCGGGCTTCGCCGCAGCCGTCTTCGTGTCCCGTCCCGCCCGGAACACGACCACCGGCACGACCGCCTCCTGAAGACTCAAACCGCCGTGGAAATAACCGTCGCCGTCCGAAAACACCCGGAACCCGATGGGCAGGCAGACCTCCTCGACATCGCCTTGAATTCCCACATGTCCGGCCTTCAGGGTGATCGTCCCGGCGGCGCCCGAGAGCCCGGAACCTAAGCGACAGCGCCGCTTGTTCTCCAACCAGCCCCCGGGCGGACTCTGAACCACGTCACCCGCCGGGATTTCCGGCAGCATCATGTGACCGTGGTCGGAGGTGATCACCACGCGGTCGAAACCTTGTGCCGTCACCCAGCGGACCGCGCCCGCAAGGTCGCCGATGATGTCCGACAGATATCTCCGGGCGCGCCAGGCCCCCAGGTTCTCCCCGATGACGTCGGGGTCCTGCGTGCGCACCACGAATAGGTCGATGTTTTTCAGCTTGGGCGCGATCTTCTTGGGAGCGCCGAGCAGATCATCCAGCGTGGTTTCAAAGAAGCGGTCCCCGTAAGTCTCGGACAGGAGCTTCATCCGGTCCGAAGAAGTCTTGAGCAGTCGTGCGCCGAGGGCCGGGACCAAGCCGCCGTCCTTCTCGACCAGGCGGAGCATGCCGTCCGCCCCGGGCATGAGGGCCGCCATGCCGGTGATGGTCACCGTGGGGAAAACGCCCGCAGCGTAACCGACCTCGAGCTCTCCCGCTCCGGCCAGGGCCTCACCGAGGTCGCGACCCATCTCGAAGCGGAGGGAATCCACCATGAAATACGCGGTTCTCTCCCGCCGCTCCAGCACGGGGGCGACGTATTCATCGAAAACGCGGGTCTGTTTCGGGGCGCCGTCCGGGGGCCAGCCTTCCGCCTGGACGGCCGCGAGAAACACTTCCTGAAGCTTCAGGACGGCTTCCCGGTACCGCCGGCGGCAGAGATCGACCACCGCCGTGAGCGCCGCTTCATCGCTGCAAGCGGTCAGAGCGGATTCGAAAAGACGGGACGCACGGTCCAGATCCGACCATCCGCCTTCGGTGTAGGCCTTGAGAAGGTCTGCGGGACTCATGCCGGCGCGCACACCGGCCTGCGTCCCGTCGGCCGCTTCAATCAACACGCACGCCCGCTCCAACGCCGTCCACGCGGGTGATCTCTGCGGATCCCGACGCCAAATGGATCGTTTCCTGGTCTCAATCACCCTCCGGGCGGCCGCGAGGTCTCCACGGGCGACATGGCCGGCCGCAAGGCCGAGCAAACGCCGCTCTTCAAAGGGGAAGGTGTCGCGTTCACCGGGATCGAAGTCCGCGGGCATGATGTGGGGAAGACCCAGGTCGTTCTCGATCTTGCATGCGAGTTCGACATAGGTGTCGCGCAGGTTCGAGTCCGCCCGCATCCGTTCGCAGGCCGCGAAGATGACACTTTTCGCCTCGCCGCCGGCGCGGGATACGGCGCTCAGAGCATCCGGCGGGCCGTCCGGCAGATCGAAGACGAACTCGCTGAAGAGTACATGCTCGGCGGCCTTCGGTCGCAGCGTCTTCCACTTGCGGGAGCGGGACGCGGGCTTGAAGCCGACCGCGTCCTCGAAGAGCCGCAGAAGCTCCTCGATGCAGCCCGGTTTCTCGTCCACCCTCCCGGCCTTGGCTTTGTCACAGAGGGCGAGAGCGACGACGTCCGCCGGGGTCTCGGTGCCGAAGACCTCGTTCAGCAGAGGCCACCGCTGCGACTTCTCGAGTCCGTCCAGCAGGTCGATGGTCGGCTTCCCTTCGCGGAAGAGCCGGGTGATTTCCTCCACCCGGTCGGGCATGGCCTGGCGGGCGAGCGACTCCATTTTCTGATCCTCGGTGTCGCCGAACGCCGTCCCCGCCATCGCATAGACCTCGAAGGGGTCCCGCATACGTTCGTCTTCGGTCACACCCCGGCGGCCGGGGATGTAGATAAGCAGACACCGATCCCTTTCGCCGGGGTTTTCCGATTCGTTCATGAGCCGGTATATTTCATCCGCCCTGCGGCGCGTCTTGAGGACGGACTCCTCAGCCGACAAGACCTCGCAGTTCGGCGCGTTGAACGTCCTGACGAAGCCCGTAAAATCTCCGTCGGCGTCGTACCAAACGACAATGCGGCGGTCGTTCAGGAGATCGACCAGCTTCTTGTGGAGAAACGACGTGAATTTCATCGGGCGGCCTCGGCGTCGGAATGGATGGATACAACTTCAACCTCAGAGACCCTGCACATGGGTTTAGTGGGTTTTTCCATCGTCACCAATTCGTCGACGCCGCTGACAACCGCCGCTCCGACGTGAAGTGCATCAATCGGCGTCATGTCATATCGTGAGGCCAGTTCCACAGCCCTTTCGGTCAGCTCATCAGACGTCGACACCTTCTCGGCGGCATTTTCGAATACCGCCTGCATGAACTCGACCTCTTCCTGCCTTTTATGGAATGTAGGCTTTGGAAACACTTCGAGCCGAAGGTAGTCGCTCACCACCAACGCTCGGTCCGGATCGTCCAGCACATTAAGCGCACGCTCGGCGACCGCCTTTTCTCCTTGAAAGGCGGCGATCAAAACGTTGGCGTCAATATAAGTCCGCTTCATCGTCTTCAAGCTCTCCCCTCCGGCGTCTCACCTCTTCGAGAACTTCGTCTTCGGTCAGCAGTCTCATGCCCGCCTGGATCGCCTGAAGGCGCAGGAACAGCAGTTGCCTCCCTAACGGGGTACGTGGAACAAACGTTTCCGTTGCTTCCGGAAATATGATTTCCGTGCTTCGGTAGCTCATGTCTTCTTCACGGAGTGGCAACACGAAGTTGACCCACAAAGCGGCCCTGCGCTGGCTTTCCGCGAGAAGACGCTTACTGTAGCCGGTCCATTCCTCGAGGTATGTCGGGAAAAGAACTCCGGAGGCTTTCCTGGCAGCCCAGTCGCTGGTCAGTCGTTCCGTCAACGTCACAGTCATGACTGCTGCTCCTCGTACTCAGGATCAAGGTTGTCTATTGTCTCCGGTGTCAACAGGCCGAAAAACATTTTCTTCGACGACAAATGAACATCGTCGAGGTGACTATCGACATCAGGCCAAGACTCATTTTCTTTCATAGGCCTGATGGAATCTATATCCAACAGAACTCCGCTGACTCTGCCGGACTCGCCTGGGATGGACGCCTCCGCTGGCGATACGATCTGGATGATATGAATCAGGTCGCCTTCTTTGATCTCCGTGCGGAGTTGCACCGGCCGGGTATCGATCTCGTATCCCCCCATTTTCAGTTCGAGATTCAGGCAACTGAGGCTCGGTGGCTGATCCAACTCAATCAGATCGATGTATTTCAACGAAAAACGCTCCAGCCGATCAATCAACCCGGTATCGCGGACAATTTTGATTACCGTCCAGATATCCTCCGAAAACGTCTTCCATCCCGAATAGGGGCGACGACAACTTAAAGAGACCACATGTTCACCTATCTGAACTGCCTGATTCCCGCCCTCCAGCCGAATCTTGGGAACGTACCTGAGCTTGGGATCATGCTCTACGATGGGCGCCGGAATATCCGCAGAGGGAAGGCGAACGATGTTAGGGTACTTGTCCGGTAAAGCCTTGAACACAAGTCCAGGAAGCAAGTCGGCCACAGACGGCTTTGTACTTGTAAAGCGGATTTCCCACACCGCCTCAATCAGAGGCTCCTTTTTCAATCTTACCGGTATCCTGTCTTTCATGGCTTTCTCCTTCATCGGGCGGCCTCCTTACGCCTGCGGCCGAGGCCGCCTTTCTTCTTGGGGGCGGGCGGCTCGACTTCGCAGATGTCCTCCAGACCGTGTGCTATGGCAATGGAACGGTCCCGTCTGCAGACCTCCCGCACACGGTCCGGCCAGATCGTGTACGCCATGCGCGCCCAGTCGTAATCCCCCTTCTCAAGCTTCTTCCACACCTTCTCGGTCTCCTTCGCCCACGAACGGAGGCGGAAGAGATTGTGAAGCGGCGCGGCGTTGATGACGACGCCGTCGTTGAGATCCGGACGGTAGGGGAGCGCGGCGATGCGGAGCAGCTCCCCGCGAAGGTCGCGCAGTTCTCCGAGGAACGCGCGCGTCTCGTTCAAGCGGTCCGTCAGCCGGGCCGCGTCGCGTCCCGATGCGGATTTCAACTCCTCCTCGATGCGCGCGGCCGCGCGCTCGACCTCGGAAATCTTCGGTTCGACGTACTTGTTGACAGCCGCGTAAAGCGTCTGGTCGGTCAGGCGGTGGTAGTAGATCCAGATGGTGTACGACCCGGAGGCCGTGGAGAGGGGCCAGTAGATCGGGGCCTTGCGCCGGCTCTTGGAATAGCGCTTCAGGTGGTCCTGGAAGAAGCCGGAAGGCTTGCGGAACCAGTCGCGCAGATCCCGCACGCCGAGAATCCCGCAGGCCTCCTGTTCGATCTCGTAGGCCTCGTCCTTCCAGAGCAGGTCGAACACCTCCCGGACGCGCCGCACGATGTCGTCGCGGTGCGGCCGGCCGCCGTGGAAGCCGGGGTCGTCCACCAGGATGCCGTCCCAATTGATGCGGAGCGGGTACTCGGAATCCGGGATGGTCGCCTTCGAGACCGTGCCTTCCGGCGGCAGGGTGTTCGCATCCGGCCGGGCCCGGAGCCACTCCTCGCTCACGATGCCGCCGGGCTTCGCCGGCAGGCCGTCGGGCCCCACCAGCATTCCGAGCGGGCAGACCGGAAGCGGGTCGAACGGGTCGGGCAGCTTCGGCGCCAGCGACGGGTCGAGCGCCATGCGGACATCCCAGCGGCCCATGAGAACGCCAAGCGAATAACCTAAAGTGCGGGCGGCAAGCTCTTTTTCATCCGGTGCTTCGATAGTTACTTCCGTCGTAATGTCTCTTTCCAGCACATCATTGCCCAATGCCTCGGAGTCCACTCCATACAGCCGATCAATTCTCTCTGTAATCGTTCGTTGGGCCGCACAGACAGTCTCCGCAAGCTCAGTCATCTGATCGCGATAGCGTTCCGCCGCTTCGCTGAGGTCAGACAATCGCCTGCATGATGCTATGAAGACGGGTTCCGTTTCGTCCTCAGTCGCGGGTTTCCGGTGCAGCTGGATCAGATCACGGGAAAGGCGCTCGACCATCTCCTTTGTTTCGTCGTCAGGATCAATCCAAGGCAGGTTTTTCACTATCCCTGGAACAAAATCATCGGCTATCGCCTGCATTTGAATGATGCTTCGGATCAAGCGCGAGTTGACCCATCCGAGTATGTAGGCGTTGCTCACGTCCGACTCGGTAAGGATCATGGGGGCGTTGCTGGACATCACACAACCGGCGGGAACCGCGCGGGCGGAGAACCCCTTCGCGCTTCTACCTGTGTACTGGCATCCCGGCCGGTAGTAGTACGACGATCCCTGCCTGCTTTGGGCCACCTGTCCGTTGACGCGCCTATTGACTTCCGCCAATTCCGCCCCGTCATCGGTACGGTTCACGCAGAGATGGATGTTGGTATAGTAGTTTGCGTATTCTCCGCCCTTGGCGTAGAGTTCCCAATGCTTCTCCGGTTCTCGCAACGGAACTTCCCAACGAAGACGAATGAAGCGGAAGTCATCGAATGTCGTCATTCCCTTGCGGACCGTACCGACAAGCGGTTCAAAACGTCTCGCGTGCCTTAGGAGGTCAGTGAGGTGGCCAGTGAGGAAATACAGAAGTTTCGATCCAGGCAGAGCCAGAAGATCTTTGCGCTCTGTTGCGTACACATGGTCGGTCTCAGCCATCGTCGACAATGCCGTGTAGAGCGGCTCACCCGGTTCAGACTGCCGACGTAGATCCACGGCGAGAAGCATCCGCGACATTGCGCGCGGGCTTCGAACTATATAGGCCGCGCTGTCGATGAGGGCGTCATCCATCACTCCCCGCCCCAAATCGACAAGGACGTCGATGGAGCCGATAAGTTGATTCCGCCGCCAACGCTCCAGTTTCTTGGAAGTTATGAAGGAACGGGAAGTGATCGCCCCGACGCAGCCATGCGGCGCGAGAATCGTACCGCGGACCACAAATGCACCGTAGACGTCAACATAAGTATCTTCATACGACTCTTGGAGATACTCAAAGACGGCGGGGGGAACCAGGCCGAACGGTGGATTCATCAGCACCACGTCGTAGCGCTTCCGGCACAGGTCGATGAAGGCGAAGCCGCGGGCCGCGTCCTCGGCGAAGAGTCGTCTTTGGTGCGCGCGGCCGTTCTCGGCCCGCTCGGCGTAGTCCCTGAGCGCTTCCAGGATGCGGTCCTCCGCCTGCTCCCAAAACCGCTCGTCGGTCACCCCCGTGAGGTCAAAGCGGAGTTGCCGCTGTTCGGGTTTCGGCGCGGCCGACTCGGGAAACAGCAGCATCTGCTCCGGCTTCGGGCCTTCAAGCCACTGTTTTTTCGCCTCCGCCACGGCGTCCCGGATCTCCTCCTCGATCTTGAGCAGGGATCCCGCCTCGCCGGCGAGTTTCATCTTCTCGAACACCACGTCCGTCAATTGGCCGAGGACCTTCGGGCGCAGGGCTTCGATGAACTCCCGCCGCATGTCTTCTTCGCCCGGCATGGGTTCGGCGGTGACGATGTTCGACCGCCGGATCCGCGGCCGCTCGGCCGCCTTGAGACCGAGGTTCTTCCAGGTTTTCTGGGCCCGCAGCCAGAGGGCCAGCGCGGCGATCTGCACCGCGCGCGGGTCGATGTCGATGCCGTGGAGGTTGTGTTCGATGATCAGCCTGGGAATCTCACGGCGCAGGTCGGCGAGGGTCTCGAACTCTTCCCGCAGCGCGCGGCCCGTGACTTCCGACGCCGGACTTTCGGGGTCCGCCCAGGCCTCCTCGTAAATACGCTCCAACAGGTCGAACGCGTAGAGCAGGAAGTGGCCGCTGCCGCAGGCCGGATCGAGCACCCGCAGGTCCCGCGGATCCTTCTTCGGTCTGTGCTCGATCCAGGCCGGCTGCTTGAGCAGCTTCTCCGGGGGGAGATCGGATCCGCCTTCCGTCCCGGACGGCGGCTTTTCTCCGGGCGCAAGGAAGACCTCGTTCGGCCGTCGCACGAGGTAGCGGCATTCCTCTTTGAGCGCGGTGTCGCCCCTGCGCATTTCGTACCAAATGCGGCCGAGGGTGTTGTCGGTGAGGAACTCCACCACGTACCTGGGGGTGAAGAACTGGTTGCGGACGGCCAGTTCACGGCTGTTGCGCGGCGCCTGGGAAGCCTCCCGCATGGCCTTCCGTTCCTCGGCCGGATTGAAGTACTGGTAGATCCAACCGATGGTTTCGTCCTCGCCCCAGAGTCGGGCGAGCTCCGGCTTGTTGAGTTCGGCAAGGACGTCTTCCATGCACCGTTCGGAGGGGAAGACGGTGGACTGCGGGGTGAGCCGGTCGAACAACACACCCAGGTCGAGGGCGAGTTCGTCGAACAGGCACTCGAGGAAGATCCGGTAGGTGTCGTAACGGCCGCCGAGAGCCCCGCCTGCGATGCGCTCGAACAGCCTGAAGCCGTCCGACGCGGTTCCCTTGCGGACGCATTCGACGACCAGCCCCCGTTCCTCGCACAGGCGCAGAGCGGCCAGGCGGTTGAGAATGGTGAAGGAGATCTCCAGGACCATCCGCTCATAAGCGGTCTTCCTGCGGTCACGCTCCCCGCCCGCCGCACCGGCGGTGTAATGGTCGAGCAGGTCGCGCAGACGGCGTGCCGCCGCCGCCTGGTCGGGGGACAGGTGCGTCAGGTCCTCAAGCGGCAGAACGGTGCCGTCCGGATGAAGTCCGAACACGCCGCGGAGCTGGTCGGTGACGTCCTCGGTGAGCCTGCGCCTGCAGGCGGCGACCGTCTTCGCAAGCAGGTTTCGTGTTTCCTTGTCGAAGCTCATCCGCGCCCCTTGATCCGTATCCGCTTGTTCAATTTCAACAGTCCGGCCAGCTTCTCCCGGACGGCGGCCAGCCAGGATTCCAGGTCTTCCGTCGTCGCGATCACCGCGGGCTCCACAAGGTCGTCCGCTTCAATGACCTCTTCACCGCCCGGTTCCGAGCCGCCGCCCGGCTCGGGCTCCGGTTCGGCGGGGCGTCTGCGTTTGACCTCGGCCCTCAGTTCTTCGATCAGGCCGGGCAGGGTGCGCTTCCGCACCAGCAGCGTCTGAAGCAGCCGGACCGGATCGCCTTCGCCTGCGTCGGCCGGCAGATCGCAGACGAGCCGGGCGGCGATCTCTTCGCGGTCCTCGTCGAGAAGCTTCGTCCAGTCCGGCTCCGCCTCCAGCCTGTTCATCGCCGCTTTCAGGTCGGCGTCGAAGGCGGCGCGTTCGGTCTCGTACCTTTTCTCCGTACGGGTCGTCGCACCGCGCACCACGCTCCGAAGGTCGGGCAGCCGTTCATAGAACCGCTCGCTCGACAACACTTCCTCGGCGACGGTCCTGTCTTCGGGACTCAGCAGGTCGGTCACGGTCCCGGGGAACATTCGGTCCAGGTCGGCAATCGAATCCAGCACCGAGCGGGCGTTGCGGACGTCGGCTTCCGCGCCGGATTCCAGCGCGTCGAACACGGCTTTGGCCCAGCTGATCTCGTCCGGCAGGTTGCACTCAACGCCCCCCAGGATCGCGGCCGCTCCCCCCGCATCGCCCTTGAGCAGGTCGGCCGCGTCCGCGAGCAGCCGTTGTGCACGGCTTTCGCCGGGCAGGCCCAACAGGCGCAGGCGGTCGGGCAGTGCGCCGAGTTTCTCCAGCAGGTCGGGGAAGTGCCGCCGCACGGCGCGGCTGATGTGATCCTCCAGCGGCAGAACCTCGTCGCCGAACAGGGTCTCCAGCCTCCGCGCGGCTCTGTCCAATGCCTCCGGCGGGAGTTTGGCGTCCCGTGGGGATACGCCGATCCGGTTGAACGAGACCGTGCTCTTGACCGCGTCCACCGCCTGCGGGCCGGCGGTTCGGACGGGGCCCCCCGCGCCCGGTACATGGAACTCGATCTCACCGGCCCTGAGCAGGGCCGCGAAGAGATACCGCACGGTGTCCTTGGTCCAACCGTAGGGGGGCGCGCTGAAGAGGTCCTGCAGATACGACCCTTGAAGTCTCCCGGAGCCGGATTCGGCCGCTTTGGTCTGGAAGACCCTGAGCACCTCGGCCAGCACCGGTGCGGCCGTGTCCACCCTCGGCGCCCCTTTGCTCTTGACGACGAGACCGAGGGGATCGAGGTCCCTGGAGATCCGATCCAGCCGTTCGGCGCCGAGGAATTTCGCCGCGGCGTCGGTCGAAGGTCGGATGGGAGCAAGGTGGAAGTGGGGGAAGACCTCCTTGACGGCTGAGGAAAGGATGTTGCGCACGGCGGCGTCCAGCGTTTCACCGGCTTCGCGGACCGGGGTGGGTTTGCCGCGGAAAATGAAGACGCCGTCCAGCATCGCTTTCTCCATGGCGGCCGCCACCCGCTCTCGGCAGCGCTCGGCGGCCCGCCGTTCCGCGCGGAGGTATTGTGCGACGACATGGTCGGCGCTGCGCTCGTCGACGTCGCCGAGCACCTTTTCCGAACGGACGATCTCGGGCAGCAGTTCTTCGACGGTGTCGTCGTTTCTCACCAGGAGAACCACCGTGTTCCTCAACTCCACCTGGGTGTTGGTGGAGACCAGAAACTCCTTCCGCTTGTCCTCCCACAGCGCGGGTTCGACGAACTCCAGGCGGAGTTCCACGTCCTCCGACCCGCCGACCACGGGCGTGCGCCCCAGCTTCACGGCGGCCCTCACTTCCTTGATGTTCTCGAGCCTGGCGGCGGGCTGCGCTCGGAACATGGCGTGGTCGGCGGTGCCCTGCCTGAGGACGTCTATGCGCGCCCGGGCGCATTCGCCGGAGGTCGGTGCGTAACCGTTGCGTTTGTCGCGGATCGGCTTGACCGCGTCGCTCAGGAACACCCAGCCCCCCGCCTGCGGGTCTTCGATGAGACCGCATTCCTTTTCGGACGCCAGTCTGCGCAGGGCTTCCCGCACTTGATCCACGAGCGGTGGTGAACCGACCTTCCTGTACAACAGCGCGGCGATGTTCTCCGCCGTGCGGGGGAAGGTTTCGACGGGTTGAAGAGCCGCCACCGCCTTGGCCACCCGCACCTCCATGGAATCGGCGCCGAAAATCTTGATCGTCTTGTCCACGCCGCCGATGACATGGGGCAGGACCTTGGCGATGTCCGCGCGCAGCGTGTCGTAGAAATCGTCCACGCAGGCCAGGGAGCCGATCTCCCGGTCGGCGAGCTTGACCGCGTCCGCGCCGAGTACACGGCTCTTGTCCACCAGCACGTCCTGAATCACGCGGATCGCCGAGCGCAGGCCGATGCCGCCCGTGGAGCGGGCGAGGGTCCGGATGAGTTCCAAGAGCAGGTCGAAGTGCTGGGGCAGGAACGGATACAGCCGCACGAAGGTCTCGCAGTCGGGATCGCCCTTGAACAGCGCCGTTCCGCTGAGGCGGGTGTGCGTGACGGTGGCCTGTCCGTGTTCTTTGAACAAGGCCTCGAGCCGGGCCCGGCCGTCTTCGGACTTTGCCAGCAGCCGGCGGTGGGTGATCTCACGGATGTCGCTCGCGTCGAGATGGATGGAGATCGGGAAACGGTCGCGCAGTTTGTTCAGCTCCGCCGAGTTGTGCGCCGCCTTCTCGACGATCTCGCTGAGCGTCTGCTGCCCGGTCGCCGCGATCCATACCTTGCCCTTGCCGAGCTCCTTGATGCTCCGCGCAAGGCCGTCGAGGTTGAGAATCAGCTCACCGCGCGGGGCTACGTACTGACCGGCCTCGTCGACCAGAAGCAGGATGTTCTCGTGTCCGGTTTTCCGGCGGCACAGCTCGATGATCTCCCGCGCCAGGTCACGGACGTCTCGGGCTTCTTCGAAACGGAGGCTCCGGAAACTGTCCGGCGTGGGGAAGTCGTCCGGAAGTACTTCGGGCACGATCTCCGCGGCCCTGGCCACGCCGATCAAGGGGTCGTTATGGATCTCCTCCCACTCCCCGTTGTATCGCTCGCGGTATCTTTCCTTGAAGTCCTCGTACTTCCCGCGGCGGTCGAGCGCGAATTCAAGTTGTGCGGTTTTCTTCTCCTTGGAGAAGCCCGCCCACTGGAGCACCTTCCAGTAAAGAACGGTGGAAACGGGCGCGGCCGCACTCTCCGCGAGTTGTTCCGCGCCGAGGTCGAGAAACACGACCGCCGTGGGGTGTTTTTTTGCGATGGTGCGCAGGGCGGCCGGAATCTCGTTGCGGGGAAACCGGTCGCAAAGGAGGTCAAGGAACGGCTTTCCCTGGACGGTCCTCGACGGGTCGAGCGCCGCCCCGAGGTACTTGGTGAAAGAGCTCTTGCCGCTTCCGTAGAAGCCGGAGACCCATATCCCGATCTCCGTGACGTGTCCCCCGCGGACGCCTTCACCGAAAACATCGAGGAACTTTCGGAAGCAGGACTCGATGTTGTCCGTAATCTCGTATTCGGCGACTTCACGTAAGAGGCGGTCTTCCTCCTGCGCGTAGTAGTCGATGACTTTCTCTATGGTCCGGTCGATGGGCCGGCGTGGTGAAAAGACTTGGCGGATCGTCGCACTCATCAGAGACCTCCAAGCAACGTCGACCGGTAGTTGCCGTCGACCGGATAGAAATCGAGGAAATGCAGTCCGTACTGGCCGGATCGTCTTCCGGGATAGAAGATCACCGTGGGTGTTCTGACCTTGTCGTGCAGACGGCTTTCGATGGTCCGCGTTCGGAAATACGGATGAAGCAGTTCCGCCTCGGTCAAAAGCACAACGGTGCATTCAGGCGCCGATTCGACCGCTTCGCCGACCCGGTCGACGAGGGCGTTGCCCTGACGAAGTACATCGCGCACCGCCTCATTGATCTGGTCGACGTCCGCATCCGCTTCCAGTTCGAGCCAGACGTCCCATCTCCCTGAATCATCCACAACCCCCCAAAGGATGTCGGCGAGGGAGACGCGGCGGACCTCGAACCCGGCCTCGCGGATCTTCGACGTCCAACGCGGCAGACGACGCTTGAGATCAAGCATCAGCTCCGGCGGATAGGCGAAGTAGAAGATCGGGTCGCTCTTGGCCGGATTGAGGGCGTCCGGATCGCGGATCTTGTCGATCAGCTCGTTGAATGCGCTATCGAGCGAGTACATCGATCAACTCCTCAATGGATTTGACGGTCCAGGTGAAATGCACCACGGAGCCGGCACGTTGCACGATCAGCCCCCGGTGTTCGCCGAGGCCGTCCAGTCTTTCCACGACTTCCGATGCGTTCATTCCGAAAAGTCCCCAGTCGGGATGGTCGCAGAGGGATGAATCTGTGACGCCGGATTCGTGAAGATCCCTGGCAAGGAGAGCGGCCCCTTCATCCGACATCCTGTAGTTGACGATCTCCCTCCGCCCGCGGGCGACTTCGCGCAGGAAGCCGATGTCCCGCAGAAGGCCGATAACGCAACGGGCGATGCGGACCGAGACTTTCTCCGACCATTGGTTCTCCAGACGCCCGTCGTAGTGCGCCTCGGAGAGGAATGAGAGCATGGAATCGGTGTCCAGCACCGATCTTCCCCACCGGACGGCCGGCCAGTACTCACGGACCGTGAAGTCATAGACCAGCGGATCCCGCCGCGCGGTGAAGATGAAAAGCAGTTCGGTGAATACACGCCCCGCCATGCCGGACGAGAGCACGTGTTTCAGAATACGGGCGGGTTTGTCGGTCGGCTTCAGAAAACGCGGTGCGAACACCCTTCTGACCACGTCACGGGTCCTGTAGGCGGTTGAATTACCCAGCAGCCCGTCTTCCTGGACCCTGCGGGTGAAATCATCAAGAGGCTCGCCAGGGCGCCAATACTCGAGCAGACGTCGTGTCTCCTCGATCATTCCGGCGCCTTTGCTGATAGCGGTCGAATACTTGCGCCGCACATCCTTGTTCACATCCATGGTCATCCACGGCCTCCCGATTGTTCCGCGGCGAAATACGGGAAACCGGGCTTTCCCTGAACAAATGCATGGAGATAGAATGCCGCGGTTCTTTCGAAAGCACCCGGCGTCATCAGGTCTTCGGCGTTTCCGATCCTCTTTGCGCCCGCGGATTCACCTGTCTCTTTCAGACGCCCGGAAAGAGACGCAAGCATTTCCATCAGCTTCTCCGTAGAGCCGAGGCTTGCACGAAAGGCGGAAACGAATGATGCGTCGGCGCCGGGAGGGAACCGGTTGATCTCGACTTCCAGAGATTCAGGAAGTCGGAAAAGGTGATAGACACCGATACGGCCGACCGCGTGGTCATGGGCGCCGCATGCTGCCGCGCCAGCGGCATGGACGGCCGCGCGGAAAGCGGTCCGTGGATAAAGCCGCTCCAGAAAGCGGAGTCCCGTTTCACTCATGAACTCGGTTTTCCACCAAGCGGGAGTGACGGACTCGCCGATCGCCAGAACCAAAGCGCGCAGTCGAAGCGCAAGGAGAGGCGGGTAACGGTCTTCCTTTTCATGTGCCTCTTTCATCCGCGCCCTTCCTCCGGAAGCACCAACTTGCCCTCGCTGGTCATCTTCTCGCAGAAGGCGTCGAACTGCGCCCTGGCGAGTTTCGAGGGTTTGGATTGACCGTTTTCCCAGCGGTTGACGGTGGCGTAGCTGACACCGAGCCGCCGGGCGAGATCCTCCTGGCTCAGAGCCAGCTGTCGCCGGATCTCCTTCACCAGCGCCGCAAATTTCCGAGCTTCTGTGTCCATTCGGTGCACCTCTCGTTCGGGACGCGGACCCGGGCCTCTGCCCGCATATAATAACGTATAATATAACATTCGCAAGACGGAGGCAAGGGAAATCCGCGCGTGTTCCCCCGCGATGGGTCACGACGGCCAGCTTCCGAATGGCAGGAACCTCAGGCCGGAGCGCGACGGTTGACCCGCATAGAGCCAAGTTGGAAAAGCGGCGCCGTCGAGTTTCACCGGCACCAGGACCCGTCTGTAGAGGCTGGAACCGCCCGGGTGGAAGCCCTCGAGGCGGTCTATGGCGGGAAGGCGGGTTTCGGGGTCGTCGAAGGAGAGAAGTTCCCCGTACACGGGGCCACAGTCGCCCGCTGTGGCGCTTTCCGGGACCGGCTTGAGGATGGATGCCAAGTCCTCGGCAAAGCGCGCCTGTGTGGCCACGTCGGCGAGCGGGTCGGCGGTGCCGTAGGCCAGGACGTCCGCCTCGGGCACCTCCAGGACCGGGATGCCGGAGGGCAGCTCGTACAGGCGGCCCCGGACGACCGCCTCCTCCACGGAGAGGACGCCCCGGCAGAACCGCTCGTGGTTCCAGTAGCCTTGCTTGAGGGTCCCGTAGACGAAGAGTCTCAGGAGCCCGGTTGTGTTCTCCTTCGGGGGTTCATTGGGGTTCATGGGTGATTCTCTTCGGTTCATGCGGCTCTCTGTCATGGCGCCTTCCCCCGTTTTCCCTGGGCGATGAAGGTGAACGACTCCCTGGAGAACTCCATGAGACTCTCGTGCCTGAACACGAGCATGGTCATGGGCTCCAGCGGGAGCGGCCGCCACCCGCGCTCGTCAGCCAGCACGGCGTCGAGGAAGGCCGGATCCGAGGCGTAGAGCACCGCCCGGTGGCTGCGGTGGATGCGCAGTTCGAGCGGCTTGTTCCCCTTGAGCACCAGGACCGTCCCGGGCCGGCGACGGGAGGCCAGCACGGCGGTGATCTGCCCCCGGCACTGGGCCAGGTCGCGCTTGAAGCGCTCGAGGTCCGGCGTCTCGTCCCGGAAGGCACGGTCCGCCAGGCGAAAGTGGATCTCGCTGTCCACCTCGGCGAAGCGCCGCAGCCGGAGCATCCGGAACAGGTGGTCGGCGTTGTAGATGGTGCCGTTGTGGGTGCCGATGACGTCCCCCGCGCGGATGGGGTGGTTGTTGCGGTTGATGCGCTCGTCGCCGCGGGTGCGCCAGCGGGTGTGGCCGACGAGGAGGGTGGCTCGGTTGTCCATCCCGGCCAGGACCTCCTGGAACGCCTTGTCGGTGACGAACTGCCCGGCCGGTACGGGTCGCTTGAAGAGCCGGTGCTCGCCGTCGCGGTTGAGCCAGGCGACGCCGGTGGCGTGGGGGCCCCGGCTCTCGCTCAGGACCAGGAGCCGGGTGAAGAGCCACGCCAGGTGGTCTCGTTCCTCGGCGCGCCGCCGGGCCCGCTCGGAGAGGTCGCCTTCGGCGAGGGCCTGGAGCCGCCAGGCGATCCGCTTGCGCAGAAAGTCCTTGTGGTGGGAGCGCGTCTCTTCGCCGAAGACCTCGAGGTACTTCTCCCGGAGCTCCCCGACCGTCATCCGGGAGAGGCTCATGATCTCCTTGTAGGTGTCCGTGTTCATCCGAAACCTCCTTTCGACGTTCTCTTTTCCACGCCACGGCCAGGTGGTCTCCGCGGCTTCTCGGGGCGCTAACCCCTTGTGGAATGAAGGCTTCGGTGGCCCGAACTATCAAGGCGATTCTCGGTAAACTCTTGAGATTCTTCGGGTTGCGCCACCTCAAGAGGGAGCGGGCCGCCCTCAATCATGAACCGCCGCGCCTTGACGTGGCGCAGGTAGCCACTGGCCAGGATGGAGGCGAGCTCCGAGACGATCTCCCGGGGCGTCATCAGGTGAGGGTCGCACTGCTGCATGTAGTTCCTCCTCCGCGGGAGCCGCGGGGGAGGATCTGCGTGGGCGTCGCCATTGGTCAGCGGGGCTCACACCGCGGTAAGGACCGGTGCAGGTCGCTTGCGGACCTGCCCACAGGCAGGCCTGGCGACACCCACAACGGTCTCCGCTTCGCGGCCGTCCCACCGTCTGGTGGTTGGCGTCACGCCGGGCCGCCGGTCGCGGCGCCGGCCTTCGCTGGGTTACCTACCGGAGGGGAGTTCGAAACGTCGGGTGGGTACCCCGCCTGCAACCTGGCTGTTAAACAAGACGGGCTGTGAAACGGAGAATCGGAGAGTTCGAAGAGGATATGCGTGGGTTGCGCCTGCAACCGTGGGGGTTGCGCTTGGACCCCACGCGCTTCATCTCGAACCGGAGAATCAAGGGGGATGTACGCAGGGCCGTAACTCCGCGTGAATCAAGGAGAAAAGCAAAGACCCCGCCGGGTCATTCCGACGGGGTCTCGCGTTAACCAAGAACCGCCAGAGTTGGCGGATTGAAATCTGGCTCGGCGGGTAGGATTCGAACCTACGACCAATCGGTTAACAGCCGATCGCTCTGCCACTGAGCTACCGCCGACCGCGGTCCGCCGCGCGTGGCCTCACGGCAGCGTACGTAAGTCTAACAGAGGGGCTGGCCGCGGCACAAGGAACTGTAGGGGTTCAGGTCATCTGAGACTGGAGGCTCCGCTGGTGAGCGTACGCGGC
>ERZ795043.638-NODE-638-length-24924-cov-5.809361_pt1 | contig 24924 bp, 26 predicted proteins | sample MGYA00375127_ERZ795043 | MGnify/ENA primary metagenome ERZ795043 (study PRJEB30172, sample SAMN05518447) | compost metagenome | isolation source: Feedstock adapted compost from Newby Island compost facility, Milpitas, CA | place: USA:Newby Island compost facility... | reverse complement strand
TTGAAGATTTGATAGCAACAACTTCGTCAGATCCTACAACTTTAACTTCGTATTCTCTTTCTCCAACTTGAAAAATGGCAGAGGGAACTTGCTGATCCAAATTGGATTTAGCCTTGAAAGGAGATTTCTCAAATTCTTCTTGAGTAAATACAACTCCTCTATTATTTACAGTCAAAAATTTGGAAAACTTTGCTCTTGATGCTTGAGCGCTTACAGATTCAGAAGATTGTTCAGTTGGCTCTTGTGCCGCAATAGAATCAACATCAGATTCTTCTTGAGCTTTAACTGCATCAGGACCAGCTTGAGCAGGAGCTTCTTCGAGTTTTAAATCTCTATGATTAAACTTGTCAGAAACTCCCTTAAAAGAAACAGTTACAACATAATCATCATTTGCTAGCTTTTGAGTTCTTTCAACAAGGCCTACTCCAAATTCTGGATGCTTCTTATGAGAAACATAAGAAGCTCCAGCAACAAGGGAAGCAGCTTCTTTTTTGTTCATTTCAAAAGATACCTCCTATTAATATTATCCATATTATTAAACAGCTTAATCCGGAATAAAGCCATTATGAATTCTTCCTTCTCTTCTAGTTCCATTAGGTGCAACTTCAATTTGGGATTGTCTTACACGTTCTGCAGCAGCTCTGTCCCACCCTAGGCTTTCAGCATAATCTTTAATATCTCCGATATCTCTGTCTCTGTGATCAACTTCTGGATGAGCCGCAAGATAAGCTTGAACATATTTTGCCGCTTCTCTATTGAGATAAGCATTCATTTTACGCTTGTAAGATTCATCAGACTCGGGATTCCATGCAAGATCTGTTTCGCTAAGATTATCATAAGCAGATTTCAGACCAGAAAGTTGTGTCATTCGCTTAACGGATTCAATATCAAGGAACAAGTTCCTAGCAACCCATTCTTCAGACATGCCTGCTACATTAATAAGATTGTAGACAATATCTTTCATAGATTCAAGACCATGAGCCCCACGGGCTTGATTCATAAGAACTGTAGCAGACATCAATTGAACTTCGCTAAGGTTCTTAAGAACAACGCAAGGAAGGGTAAAATCTTCCCTCCAAGCAAGATATTTAAGCATTTCTTTACCTGGATCTTTAGGCACATCAATACCTTCAGCCCATTTTTGAGATTTTTCAACTGCTTTTGGATCTTCCATGAAATATTTAGTTCCAAGGCGAACAACTGCGCTTCTTTGAGAACCGTCAACAACCCTATATTTGAAAAGCTCACGAAGAGTCATATCAGATACTTGAGTTGCAAATGTTGTATCTTCATCTCCAACCCCAGACTTTTCATCTTGCTCTCCGCCTTTAATTACAGCATTGATTCGATCATAAGGGCCCATTTCATTTTCTCTTTCCGGTTTGTATACTGGGTTTGCAGCAATAAGAACAGGGAAAGAATATCCAGTATTATAAATAGAAGTTTGAAGAGCAGCAAATGACTTGCTATTCATACTATTAGGATTTGCATATTGTCCAACAATATCGAAAATAGAAATTCTTTCTACTACATATGCAGGGCTAGAAAATGTGCTTCTTTGAACTCCTTCAATCACTTATTGCGACCTCCATTTAGAATTTTAATATTTAGCTTTATTATAAATAGAATCTTAACCTTTCGCTTTTTCTATTGCTTTAAAAATATCTTCAATTTCTCCCGGACCATAATAAGTAGATTTCAATTTTGCAACTCCTGCTTCGTATGAAGCTCCCACAACAAAAGTTGAACCATCCTCAAATTCTACATAAGCAATAGAATCGTCAACATAAATTTTTGAAACTGTTTTTCCAGCTATATCTTCAACTCTAACAGCCACAGTTTATCACTCCTCAGAAGTTTCTTCAGATTTAGCTCCTTCTTCAAATTCAAAATCCAAAGACGCTCCAGTATAATCAAAATATGGTGTTACAAAAACATAGCTTCCATCTTCAAATTCTATAAAAAATTCAAAATCTCTAACTTCTACTTTTGTAACACATTTTCCAACAACAGACTTTACAGCTTGCTCAACTTTAGAGTTCACATAACCATCTCCTTATTCTAAAGATGCTTCTTCAACCTAATCTGCATCCTCTTCCCACTAGGCGAAAGTCGGCCAGGATGAGTTACAACATATCCCGCTTTCAAATGAGATTTTTCACTTATTGGATTGCATATAGAATAAACAGCTACCAAACCATATTTCGATTTTGCTACTTCTTCTACAGCTTTTAGCAATTCTACAGAAAGCCCTTTTCGTCTATATTTTTGAGGAACTCCAAGACAATGAATCATGCCAACAGTTCCTTCTTTAGATTCATAAGCGTCAAGACCTACAAAGCCAGCTACTTCAGATGAAGATTCGTCATAAAACGCAAGACCAACAAAGCCAACACTGGCTTTGTTAAGCTTAAAATCAACTTGCATTTTATGAGGGTCTCCTTTAAAGTGACCAGCTTTGTGTTCTTTTACGACAAGATCTCGAAATTCAGATTCTTCCATTAATTTAGTTTTGTACAACTCTTCCACCCCCTATTAATATTATTCTTCATCTTCATCACTATCATCAGAATCAGAAGTAACTTGAACTTCATCAAACTCTTTTAAAACTTCAACACAATCTTCAACATATTTGAAAAGAGGAGCTACTTCTGTACAAGGTTTTCTGTCCAATTTCAATCGAGTTTTTACAACTTGAACTACAGATTTTACCGATTCTTCTACAGCTTGTCTTCCAGGGAATCCTGCAGCTTCTTGTGCTTCTTTTAAAAATTGCTTGTATTGGTCTTCATACTGTGAAAGGACAACTTTCTTTGTCGCTACTTGAAGCGCTTCTTTTTCCTTTTTAACTTCATTAAACAAGGCAGAACTTGCTTTATATCCTTGAACAGCATCTTCCAGATCATATGCTTCTTCATCTACCACAAATCTAGAAGCATATCTGCTTACAGATGGTATGTATTTTACTTCTGTGAATAAATCAGCATTTTTAGCTTTCCATTCAGCAACAATTCGATCCATTTCATTCTTTTCTTCTTGATATTTAACAAGCTCAGCCTTTACAGCTTCTGGATCTTTTTCAATTACAAATTTTTCTGCATGGTATTTTAGAGCTTTGTCTTTTTGAACAATAAGCCTATTAAAAGCTTTTTTGGCTTGACTTGCTATTAGAAAAACAGCAAATTTTGGATTTACAGCTTTTACATTTTCAGCTGCATATTGCTCAATTGCTGATTTCAAATAATTAAAATCGTATTTATCTCCTTTAGGTAAATTAGCAAAAAGCACAGATTTCACTCCTTATTATTCTTATTCATAATCTTATTGTAATTATTATGTAATTGGTCGATCTTGTTCGAGACCTCCATCGTCTTGGGATGGTTAAGTCCATACTTGAGCCCAACCTTAACTAACTCATCGCGAGTCTGCTCTAACATATTCAGAATCTGCTTATGATGATTTGAATTATTCATGTTCAACTCCTTCCCTATACCTATTATATACTATAAAAGAGTTCGAGGAAGAACTTTTTGCCTTCTCTAAAACTTCCCATGATATAGCTTCTTCAACCTTCCGAAGTGCCTTCACAATCTGCGTAACCGTCACCAATTTCAACACTGAAATAATTTCCTTAATCATCACTATCTTCAATAAAGATGATTTGGATGGCTACAATACTACCATTGGAGTCTTTGATGGTGTAGATGGTACAACCTCCATCACTGCACCCGCTTGACGACACGGCTCCACCCGGGATAATTCCGGCCCCAAATTCATCTAAGGTCCTGTCACAACATAGGTTGTACCATTGATCGCCGGGCTCATCTTCTTGAATTAACTTCGATCGGGAAAGACCAGCTTTGGAAGCAACTTCATCATTGCGATAAGTTGAAAAGTCAAAAATTCCAACTTGACCGCTATCAACACAAACATCAAAATTTTGTTCAACCCAAGTGGCGGAATCTGTAAGAGCATAACCTTCATGAATAGCATAGAGAGCAGCAAAATGCGTACCACAACCATCTTCATCGGATTCTTCAACCGATGCATTCCATTTTCCATTTTTCACGTTTTCGAGGACATATTGACACAAAGCTCCAAGAGGATAGCAAGGATCAGAAATTACTACCTTTCCACTTGTAACTTCAAACTGCCCCAAACCCGCCAATTTTTTCATAGCAAACTTTCATCCTTTCGTCTATGGTATTCAATATCACTTTTTATTAAAGGAACTCTTGAAAAACTTGAGAGTCTGCTCCAACATATTCAGAATCTGCTTAGGATCATTCGCATTCTTCATATTAACCATTCGGCTTATTGTAAGCTACTTCAGACCCTTCTGCGAAATAAACAGTAACTCCTTTGAAATCAAAAGAATAATTTGCAGATTTTCGGCATTTATTTATATATTTAGTTTTAGATTCGTATCCTACAAGTTCTTTAACAATTGCTACAAGTTCTTTAACTTGATATGCTCCGATTGCAAGTACAACAGTTCCAGCACCAGCTTGAATTAGAGCAGTAAGAAGACGTACTTCGTCAGAAGTTTCTGGATGTTCTGCTTTTCCTGCCCAATAGCTTGCATAAGCAATAGCTGCAAAAAGAGCAACTGCCACAACTGCTTTAACAACATGAGAATAATAACGCTCTTTCACTTCGTTTCCTCCTTAATATTCGCCAGAATTAGTGCCTATAGAATAGGCAGTTGTTGTGTGTATTGAATCGATAGATGTTACTTCAGATTATGAATAAATATAATCTGATTAACCAAAAGATTCATGCGTAGGACCCTCTGATGATTTTGTCCGGCTTTACGCTTTGCATCCTCCTATCCAAGTCACAGTTTTCACACATCCAGAAGCTGAATTCTTCGTAGTATCCTTTGTATCTGACGAGCTTCATTCTTACACCGCATGAGCACGTTGGTCTTTTTTGCATGTTTATTCTTTGGAATTTGCTTGAGTTCAAGATTCATCACCTCAATCCTATTATTATCCTTATTATTAAACAGAAAAACACTCTTCAGATGGTTTTGACGTTCTTAATGCTCAATCGGAGGAAGTATAATCGGTATGATATCCATAGACATAATAAGATCGCATTCTGCTCCTTCTTTAATCCAAGAATTTTCTGGCATTGCAAGCCAATTAGGATTATGAAGATTTACATTTTTTACTACAGCGCCAGTTTCTACAACAACTGGTTCGACTTCAGCAGTTACAGCAACATTTCCAAGAGATGTTTCTTTTTGAGTTATTTTTACAATTCGAGTTCTAACACGCTCTGTAGGAAGTTTTACTGCAATTTGATCTGAAGGATATTTTGGTACAACTTGTTTTCCTCTTACAACTTTTACATCAACTTTTTGAGTAGACGAATCAGAACCAACTGGTTTAACAACAACTCCATCACAAGAAAAACGTAATGCTGATTTAATTCTGGCAAGAGAATAATCTCTTACCCCTTCTATTGTGCCATACATAGCATCTATACATTTTACAGCTTCATCTACAGTAGCAGAATCGCTGCACACATACTTAAAATCTTCAATAGAGTTAACATAAATCAAACCAGGCACTTTTTCAATAAGGGATCTATCATCAACATTTCCTTTATCTGTAGAAATTCCAAAGGTAACAAACCAAAGATGTTCTTTTCTTACAGCCCCTTTATAAGAAGCATCTTGTAATCGAACCCATTGCCTACCTTCTTTATATCTAACATACAAAGATTTTCCAGATTCAGAAGAAACAGAAAGTACTGCGTCATAAGGAGAAGATTTAGAAACAAGTCCGGCGCTTGAAGCTAAAGATTTGCCAGCTTTAGTAACAGACGCCCAAGCAGAATCAAATTCTGACGAATCAGCTCCTTCATATACAACAGAATGTTCTTTAGAAAGAGCTTCTGCTAAATATACCTCATTGCAAGGTTGTTTTCTGTTAAAAATACCAGCAGCAACAGATCGAGCAACAAAAGATTTAGGGTCAAGCCCATTTTCTTCGCAATATCTAAAACGATCTATTACAGCTTCTCCTCTTACTTCTATGACATTATCAATAACACAACCTGCTTCTCTAAGCTCATCTGCAACTTCTTTAGAAATATAATCTGGCAAACCAAAAACTTCTACTCCTTCAAGAGCATCTTTATGCAATTTAAGACCATTAATGCCATCCCCACGAGTTGTTACATGCTCTCTTACAAAAGATCCATCTTCTACTTCTGAAAATACAGCATTGAATGTGAGACCATCAAGTTTTGGGGATACAACAAATTTTTGATCTTCTGGAAATCTAGAAGCAAATTTTCTAAAACCTTCTACAGAATCTGCTTTTGCCAAAGAAAGCAAAGGTGTTTTCATTTTAACCCAACGTCTTCCATCAGGAGATACAACTTGATCCAAAGATTCAACATATCCTGTTTCTTTAACAAGCCGATCCCATTCTTCATCAGAAATAACAGGATTGCCAGACCTATAAGCTCGTTCGCAATATTGCATATATTCAAGAAGTTCTTTGCTTCCTTTAAAATCTGGTTGTTCGATAAGTTTAAATTTTAAAGTTATTTGCTCTTTTTTATATTCTTCAAGAGCTTTTTCATCTCTTCTGTTTCCTACGACTCGCTTTTCCAAATCAGATCACTCCTATTATGAATCTGCCGATGTTGCAGATTATCAATCTCCAGTACCCCAATCAAATTCATTTTGTTTAGCAACAACAGCTCGAGCTTCAGCAAGAACAACTTTTCCAACATCTTCAAGTCGAGATTTTTCTGCTGCTACTTCTTCTGCAATTTCGGCTTCTCTTTCTTTTCCTTTTTCAATAGAAGAAGGAAGAAAAGCTTTTGCAGGCTGGTTCAAAACCATTTCAGCATCTTCATACCCAAATGCTGCGTAAATTTCATCTACAGATTTTTCTCCAAGTTTTTCTTCAACATATCGTCTTACAACAGCTATTTTGTGAGCTTCTTTTTGAAGTTTTGCAATTTCAGATTCAATTCGTTTAGCAACTACAGCTTTACGATCTTCAAACCAAGAAGTTGCAAGCTCTTCAAGAGTCGCAAGACGCATAGTATCAAGTTCTTCATCCCAAACATAAGGAGCTTCTTTTCTTGCCGTTCTGAGATTGTATTTTGTAAAAGTATCTTCTGAGATATATCCAGAAGGAACTTCAATCCATACAGGACGTCCTTTCCCAGAACCGTCCATATCATATTTTGCAAGAGAAGGATGTTTCTTTTTGAGAGCTGTAATAACACTTTCAGGGGTTACTTGAGGAGGCAATGCGGTTATTACATCTCTTCTACGTTCTTTATGGATTACAGCATCATAATAAGTGTAACCATTTTCTCTTTTATATGTAATGCACCCAGTACTAGAAATAGGAGCAGGAGGTTCTACTTCAAGTCCTTCAGAAAGAGCTTCAATCCAATCAATTACTTCGTAAGGATCTCTTTCATCAACATATGCTGCTCTACCAGTACCAATAGAAATTTTGCCATTCACAAGAACCATTGGAATAGGAGTAGAAACATATTTAGGTTCTTGAACTCCTTCTTCATCAACTACGTAAGGAACAAAAGGAAGATCTTTAATGATTGCTTGTAAAAGAGGAGTTCCAGAAACGCTAAGATAACGAGGGGCGGCACCAGGGTCTCCAGGGCCAGAGCCTACATTTCCAATACCTTTAATAATTCTAGCTGCAGGTTGTCGTTTGTAGTTTGTAGCAAGCCCTTTAATGGAATCATAAATAGAACTATCTCCTGCTACATGATATTTAGCAACCTCACCTGCAAGCTCATTCATTTTAAACACATTGTTAAGATTAGCCATACCAATTTTAAAGGCGCTCCAAATAATGCGACGCTCAATTGTCATAAGTTGTTCATGAGGTAAAAAAGTATTTCTATTAATATTTGACTGTTTCCAAAAATCTCTATATTTAGTTTCAACAAATTGGCTAATAGTAACTACAGACACTTCACATTCTCCTTCCTATGATTAATGAGATCAAGCAATCCAATGTTTGCAACCTTCAGCAAGAGCTTCCCAAAGAGATTCTTGAGCTCTTTCATCAATAGCAAGTTGCCAAAGATCTCTTGTTTCAGGATTAGTTACAAAAAGTTCAATTTCTTTTGCTGTAAGCGAACCAAGACCTTTCTTCACAGAAATTTTATAACCTGGAGGGCAATCGAACTTAGAATTGCTCCATTTAATATCTTTACCTTTAGTGAATACATAAAGAGGAGTGTTGCAATAATACACTTTCCCTTCTTCAATAAACGAACGAGCAAATCTATAGAACAATCCCATAAGAAGTGTAAAAATATGAGAACCATCTGCATCAGCATCTACAGCTATGATTATTCTATCATATTTATATTTGGTTACAACTGAAAGTATTTGTTTTACAACATCAGATTTCATTGCATCTTTAAGGTCTTTTTGGATAACATTAAGAATTTTTCCTTTAAGAGCAAGACATGCTTGTTTTTTGGGATCTCTTCTATTTTTAATAGCAGATGCTGCAGAATATCCTTCTGCGATAATAAGCTCTTGATCTTCCCCTCCGCCAATAGCCGGCCAGAACATTTCATTTTCATTTTTCTTTAAAACATGAGCAAGATATTTTTCTTCAGCTTTTGCTTTATAATAATTGTATACAGAAGGAGCTTTTGCTTTCAAAACTCTTGCAACATCAGATGCTCCTAAAACAACTCGCCTTTTTGTCTGATCTGTATATCTAGGAGCGGCTTTTCCTGAATATTTAAATGTAACAGGAATCGAAACATTTACATTGTATTCTTCTACTTCAAACCCAACAGTTACAGTTGTATGGTTAGAGACAGGAGCTCCTGATACAATAGAGCGGACATCTTTAAATCCATCTTCTTCTTTAGAAAATGCATATTTCCAACCATCTCTCGTTTCAACAACTTCTACTCCCGGGGATTCTTTTACTTTTTCAAGCCAAGACTTTACATAATTTTTATCACCCTGATATTTGTTATAATATTTTACTACTCCATTTACAAGGTCGTAAACTTCGACATATGCTCCTTCGGGAAGTTCCCCTACTCTATCTTTAATATATTCACAGAGCCATTCAACATCAATAGAATCAGAAAGAACAGAAGAATCATAATCGGCTCTTACATAATAGCCATCAAAAGGCAAAGAGCCAAGATCAGGGTCTTTGAAATCGGCAATTACATCAAATGTTTTGCCTTCGTCTTTATGTACGCCATTGTGGAAAACATAACCTTTGAAAACAGAATCTTTTACATATCCAGCATGAAAGCAAGAAGAAAGAGCATTTGTTACAGTAGAGCCAACACCATTTACACCTGTAAGATTCTCTGTTCCTTCATAGTTTGAAGACGTATAAAGTTTTCCAACTGCTAAGAAAAGATGCGTCTTTCCGCTTTCTTTATCTTTTTCCATAGAAATACCTGCGCCATCGTCAATAACAGCAACAGAATTTCTTCCAACTGCAACAAGAACACGTTTTGCCAAACCATCTGCAACTTGGTCAAGAGCATTATCGCTAAGCTCTTTTGCAGAAATAGTTTTTGGCATATCAGAGCCAATCCAAACATTATATCTATTTCGTACAAATTCAACTTCGCTCCATTGTTTAACTTTTCTTCCTGCCATTCATTTATCATCTCCCGAGTCATTTTATTAAGAAAAAGAAGTGCTTATAGAGCAGGAAACTGATACATAATCAACTTATTAGTATATAGGCTGATATGTTGGTCAAATTTCAGAAAGAATTTCTTCAAATTCTTCTACTGCCTCATCAGGAAGACATTTGCAATACTTTTCAATCCAATAAGCAAGCCTTGATTTAGGATCAGATACTGCAAGATATTCTTCTTCTCTAAAAACAGAACTTGATTTTATAATATTTTTGTATTCTGAATTTACAAATACTGGGGTTACTCCTTCTATTTTTGATACCCTATTAAATTCATCATTATCAGATACAGGATATGCTGAAGCCCCATATTCTTCATAGAAATCTTTAGCTACAGCTTCTGCAAAATCTGAAAATCCAACATCTATAAATCCATTTGAAATAATCGCATGACTAATTGCTGCGCTTAAATATTCTACATCTGCAGAGCCTTCTTTTACCAAAGAAAGAGCGAGATCATTAAGAGCAGAAGCCCAGACATGAGAAGAAAGCCATTTAAGATCAAAATCAGAAACAAGTTTTCTGTCTCTATCAAGTCTAAGAAGATCGGATTTAAAATCATATCCAAAATCATATTTTTCATAATCGCAAACAAAAAGACCATTAACAAAAACTTTTCCTTTATGTTTTGGACTAGTTAAAACCTTTCCTTCTGCTGTTTCTATATATTCTACATCATCTTGCAGATTAAGATTTGACTCTACAACAGCGGCATATTCTTCTTCGGTAACCCCTTTTACCTCAAAAACAAGATCTTTAGAATTCGATTGATGATCTCTTACTTCAAATGATAAAACAACTTCTCCGTATTTTTCAGACTCTTTAAGTTTAGGAACCCAAACAGTTCCAGCTTTATTATTATATATTGTAACTTCTTTACCCTCTCTCAAAAGAACCATAACAGCAAGTTTGTATCCTTCTCCAAATTTTCCTACTGTTTTATCATCATCTCTCTTAGAAGATTTCCCAATAAGCAGAGAATTTACCTTAAGTTCAGAGTCTTTATTTGAAACTTTCACAACACCAGTTACTTCATCATATTCAAAAGACATTTCTGCAGAGGGATCTGTTGCAGATTGATCCATAGCATTTTGATAAAGTTCTCTAAAAGCCTCTACTACTCCCCAATCAGGAACATAATCTGGCGAAATTGCAATTTCAAATTCGGTAGCCAATTAAAACCCTCCTATTGAATATTTTGCAACAGCTTCTTTTACTTCTTGTTCAACTACGCGAGAAGCTGCATATTCATCTTTTACAGCCTATTCATTAAACACCTCCGATCCTATCCATAATATTAAACAGAATTTCATTCCGCTTATCTATAAATTAATGCTTGCACTCTTCTTTTTCTTTCTTTTAGAGAAACACAATTTTTAGAATCTCCTTGCAATAAAGGCTTTAATTCTTTCACGTAAGACGATTCTTTATCTTCAGGATCTTCAGGAGAATCAAGTTCTTCTAAAACTTCTACTGAAACCTTTACTCGTCCTGTTTCAACATCTTTTTCTTCTAGCCCAAACAAATGTGGTCTTTTACAAATATTGCAAGAATGTTGTATAAGACGTTGGGTAACATCTGCAGCTTTTCCAACATATACTGGAACATCGTTAAATTTAATACAATAAACGCCTGTTGTAACCCCTGTATGGAATCTCAAATAAAGAGAAGGAACAAATTTATAAATCCAATATTTTCCTAATTCTCTTTCAAACCATATAATTAATTCTACAGAGTATAAAACGCATTCACAATATTTTGAATATTTAGTGCCTTTGGCAGACTTTTTAGATGGAAGTCCACAATAAGTGCAAATATCTATTTCTGTTTCCATTTCATTTACCTCATCATATTAAGAAGATTTTAATAAGTATACTTCATATTTATCTACAACAAAAACCTTAGCTTTATATTTTTCTAAAACTTCGCTATAATCATCTTCTCCATCTGAAACAACAAATAAATGTTCAATTTCATCTGAGTATTGAGATTCATAAATTTCAACAGCGTGTTTTATAGAAGTACCTCCTCCAGAATCAAAGGCAAGTATTTCATCATAAGGTTCGTATACTCTCTTAACAACTGTAGAATATTCAACAACAGTTACGCCACATTTTGCTTGAAGCTCCTTTGCAACTGCTGTTAGTTGATTTGAATAAGGTTTTGTTGATATAGAAGTGTCTATAAAAACTACAGATTTCTTTCCGTGATCTTTATCGTACCCTCCTTCTTTTTTAACTGGTCCTGGTCTTAAAACTAAAAATTGTCCTGAACCTTTAAGAGGAGTTCTTCTATTATTAAATTTTAACCAATCATATTCTTTATCGTATGGTTTTACAGATGGCTTATCAGCATAATTTGTTACATATCTAACAAGCTCTTCCATTCCTCTTACAGGATATAGCACAGATTTTACTGATTCTTTTGCCTTTTTTGTAGCTACCGCGACATCATAAAATGAAACTTCTGAATCAGATTTTATATCATCATAAGCTTCGCTAAAATCTGGCAAATCAGCATAATATTTTGCTCTATCATAATATACCGAAGAATATCCATCTTCAGAATATTCTGCTGTATCATCTGTATCTGATTTGTCATAATAATTTTTTAATAATTCATAGTATAAGTCTGCTTTTAAAAATCCAGGAAATCCGTAATCTGCAGGCCTTTTAAATGGGTATTTTAAATCTAGAAGTTCATTTACTTCTAAATCGCAAGCTAAATGCCAAAGTTTTTCATCTTTTTCTTCGTAATCATAATGTTTTCCCAAAACATGAAAAGCTTCATGCATTAACGCTAAATATACAGCATCTGGAAAGCTTACAAAATTAGAATGAGAATATTCGGCACACTTTACTGGATCACATTTTACAACAAATTGCACTCCATAATAACTTGTTTCTTTTCTTGAAAACTCTGTTAGTTCAGTTTCGTAGGATACTTCCCCATATTTTACAACAAACTTAACAGGAGCTTTACAAGTATATTTTAAAAAATAACTAACATTTGATTCTGCTCTATATTTTGCTTTATCTAATAGAGATTTATCCAAAGATGGCACTTAAGATCACCCACTTTTCAAAAGTACATTCAATCGATCTTTTAATGCCTCTTTGTCAAAAGATACACCTTTTATTTCTTCTACTTTAGGATCCCAGTTTGCTATGCGAGGAAATCTTTTTACAAGCATAGCGGCAAGAGTTGGTATTAATTGGTCTTTTATTACAGGAGTTTCTTCATCATAAGTTACAACAGAAGTTAAAATTCCATTTAAAGCTTCATTAGGGTGAAATTCTGCTAATTTTTTATTAGTAAATCCTTCATAAAATAAAGGCAAATATTTTTCAGGAACTTGCGCTAATTGTTCGTAACATCTAGGTTTTAAATCTCTTTCTTCAAAAAGAACTCCTACTTTTTCTTCTTTATCTTCATAATGAGAATTTATTTTAAGATGAGCTCCTACATATTTTTTATATGTTTTATTTACAACGTAAAATGCACAAAATCTTGATAGCATATTATTGTCTGGTTCAAAAGTATATTTGCCAACATTTGTTGCTGCAACTACTTTAACATGAGAAAGATCTATATCATCTACTCGCTTTTCGCTTAGAAAATTCAAAAAAGAATTCATAACAGATGGAGTAGCACATAAAAACTCATCTAAGAAAAGTACAGGGTTTTGATCTTTTCTTTCTGCTAATTGGAATACCCATTCAGGAACAGCTGTTCTAAGACAAGGATATTTTACGCCATTAAATTCTCTTTCAGTTTGAACAGGTATTCCAAGAGCTTCAGATGCTTCAAGCTGAGAAAGAACTAGAGTTTTCAAATAAACTCCTTTTTCTTCACAATATTTTTTAACTGAAGTCGTTTTGCCTACCCCAGTATCTCCAACCAATAAAAGATTTATAGAAAGAGGACATGCATCTATAATTTCAGGAACTTGATTTACTTCAATAGTATACATATCATACCTCCGACATTAAAATTTATTTACCGATAAAGCGTACCAGAAAAGTGGCTTGTGGTCATGAGCGTATTGAAGTTCTACAGATTTTAAGAAAAACATATCAGTTATTCCGACAGCTGTAACATAATATTCTACTTGAGATCCAGTTGAAGCTTCATATTTTGCAATATCTCTATATTTTTTATAAATTGCTGAGTTTTTATATGCTCTTTCCAATTGTTCGTCTGTTTTATTTGCATTTGAATGACCTTTTGCTACAGCTTTAACAGAAAAAGAAACATCTTTTCCTAAATCAGAAGATGCTTCTACATCTAAAACTGTTCCATCAGTTGCCACTTTAACAAGAACACCAGGTGTTCCACTATATTCAGATTTGTCTTTGACTTTTTCTAATTTAAATAAAGAAAGATCTGCTACTTTAAGAGGTTCTTCGTAAATTTCTTCTTTTGGTTTTCCAATAGCTTTTGCAACTTTTGCAACTCTTAAAACATCAGCTTTTCCTTCTGCTGTATCATAAAATACCTTTACGCCTTCTTCATTAACTTTTCCTGGCAATAAAACTTCAGTTACATATTTTAAAGCTTCTTCCCCTACAACTAAATCAAACAATTCTACTTTACCCCAAGACCTAGGAACAGTCAAATACGGATTTCCTTTGTTAACTTCTAAAAAGAAGCATTCAGAGCATATAAAAGGAGCATTGTTTTCTTTTACTGCTACATATTTTTTAGTATTGATAAGCATAACGCCTTGACATCCAGGACATTTCTTAGCAACAACTCCTGAATGATAATAGCAATATTTGGAACTTCTTGTTCTATTATTTGAACTAAGTTGAGCTACAGGGTTACCACAACCTGGAACAGCGCACTTCACTGCATTAATACCTCCTATAGAATATGATGTATAATATACTGAACCTTAATGTTCTTATTCTGAGTCTTCTTATATTATTTAAGCCGATCAGAAGAATAATCTCAAGATTTTTCCTATTTCCTTTTCTTTAGAAGCGGATTAGATGTCACACCAAGGTTAGATTTTACTTGAACAAATCCACCTCTTCCCTTTCTGTCTATAAAGAAGCATCTTCCTACTTCATAATTTGTAACATAATGTATTACAGATTCTCTATCTATGCCATATTCAGAATCTGAATTGTCAAATTCGTCCAAGAACAATTTAGCTTCTTTGCTTGACATCCCAAACATAAATTTATTAGATATAAATTGAGCTATATTAGGCGGGAAATGACTCATAGCCTGAGATGCTAAAACTACAACTACATTTAAAGAACGACCCAAAGCCAAAAACTCTTCTATTATTTTTGCTATATCAGGATTAGAATATACCATCAAAGCTTCATCGATTATCAAGACAGTAGGCCTGCTGTTTTCTTCCACTAATATTTCTCTTAATCTTTTTGTTAATAGATATACTACAGCAGAAGAAAACCGTTCTTCTTGATCTGAAAGTTCTTTAGTTTTTGGAAGCTTAAGACCAAGCAAAGATATTACTTGAGAAGTAGAGTCTAAGTCAAAATCTTCTTGCGAAGATCTTGAAAATATAAGTTTCCCATATTTTGTATCTTCGTTTATCTTTAAAACTGTTCCTACAGCTTGAGCCGCTCTGCTTTCAGAGGAATAAAGATAATTGGCTAAGCTTAAAAAGTCTGTTCCTCTTAAATTTTTTCTATTTGCATTAACAAAGTCTTGAACTATAGGAAATACATCTATTACTTGTTCGTCTGTCAGATTTCCACATATAGATTTTACAACTGACATTATAACATTACTATCAACATTTTTCAAAAATCTAAATGGATTTAATGCACCAGGTTTTATATCATTTATATCTATAACAGATACGCCTTCATCTACTTCTTTTAGCACTAAAGCATCGTTTTTAGGGTCTATATATATAACCCTACAAGAAGTTAATAAAGAATTTGCGGCAACATTAAGCAAAAAGAATGTTTTTCCACTGCCGGGCACTCCTACACATATAGTTCCCGCAGGCCTGTTTTCAAATATAGAAGTAACAGGGTTGAAATATATTGTAGACACTGATTCCACCCCTTATTCTGTATAATATTCAGATTATACTGCTGCATCTGTTCCTATAGCAGTAGTTGCAAACTTAGAATCAAAGTCTCCAACTTGAGATCCATTATTTATTTGGAAAGAAAGCGGATACCTCAAATCACATAAATGCTCATATTCAGTCGGAGCAAGTTTAACATAATTATTAAAATAATCTAATCCTTGATTTGGACTTATAGATGCAAAAACTCCAACATCTGCAAGTCGAGTTATAAGATTTTGCCTCTTTGTTTTCAAATCTTTCAGATCTTTAGATAAAACAAGAATTGTAACTTTTACTTCGCAAAGAAACCCGCCTCTATCTATAGTTGCAATAGCCCTTTTAGCTAAATCTAATCCTTCATCAAGATATTCTGTATCTTTTGCTTTCGCTTCTTCAGCTGTTTCTTTTTCAAATTCTATATCTGCTCTTGCTCTTTTTACCGCAAGTTTTGCCTTATCTTTTGGTAAAGTTTTTACAGAAACTCTTATTCCAGGTACATTTAAATTAAATCTATTGCTATTTATTGTTTCAGGCATTTCAAGAACATTTAAAACACACCCATATGTTGGAACGTCAGGATATCCAAATACATTTGCCCCTGTATTTTTCATTTCAAAATATCCAAATCCACTATCAAAATATTGCAAAGACAAACCTAAAACTTCAGAAGAATTCTTTTCAACATAAGAATTTTTACTATAAGATATTTCATATGATGGAAAAAGGCTAGAGACATAGTTATAGAAAGTAAATTCTCTGCTAGTTCTAACACAACTAGTAGACAAAATGTCATAAACGGATTTTTCAACTTCCCTAAGTCTTTTACTATCAACTTTAACTGTATTAACAGAAAATAAGCTATTAGCAGCAGAATTGAAATAACTTCTTACTAAATCTTTTAAAGATGCTGATTCAATATCTCCGACATCTGCAACATCTAGCCCTACAGCTAATACTGTAAATGTTTCAACGCTTTTTCCTATATATTTTTCGTATATTTCAGGTATTTTTCCATAGGAAGGATCCCACAATCTTACTGTATCTATTAAATTTCTTTTTACATCTTCAACTGCTTGGGTTTTATCTAATTGATAAATGCAAAATCTTACCTCAGGTCTGTTTAAAGCTAAAGTACTAATAAGATTTTCAAGTTTATCTATATGCTTTTTAACGCCTTCTGGGCTTAAAATAGAATAATTTGTAGAATCAAGAAGATATAAAGCGGTAGCTTTTCCATTTACAACAAGTATATTTTGATCTATTATTCCAACTTTGTTTTCTTTCTTTGTATAAAATTTTACAGCCACAGAACATGCCCTCCATTCTGATGAGGATTAAAGAACTTTTTCAACAAGGCAATCAGTTCCAACTTTTGAAAGTCTTACAACTTTACCATTTTGATCGTATGTATATTTTGGTTTAAAATATATTGTCAAAAATTCAACAAGTTTATAATTATGAACTTTTAGAGAATTTAAAGCTACTGCTAATGCAAAAGGACCTCCCAAAAATACCATAGGAAATGTTAAAGAAAAATCAGTGGCACTTTTTATGGGGTTATATAGAAATTTTCCGGTAAATACACATATTAATACTCCTACAACGTTAAAAACAGCTAAACAAACACCAGCTGTTTGCAAGAATGAAACTTTTAAACCAGAAGAAGAAATTTTTGTTCCAGCTACAGAGTATATACGCTTTTCTCTTTTTCTTATTTTTGTATAATTATAAGTTTTATAAACCAAATCAGATTCCTCCTCATATTATAAATCTGATAATACTTTTCTAACTAAAGATTTGGTCCGTGTTTTTACATATTTTTGTTTTTCTACTTTATAAAATTCTGGGTCATAAGTCCAGTGATTTTTCTTAAATTCTGTAAAAACATAACAATCTATGTATTCAGATTCTTCTTTATAATCAGATATTGTATATAAAACATCGGTAGTTTCTTCTTCAACTTGTGGCGGTTCTGAATAAGGAACATATATTAATTGATTGCAATATCCTTCTGGCAAATAATCGTCAACATAAAAAGATTCTGTTACATCTTTTATTATTTTTTCTTTACTACAATAATCTTTAGAGCAAAATTCTCCTTGTACTTTTAAAACAGGGAATTGACGGCCTACTTTATCTTTGCCAACTAAAAATACTGTAACAAGTTTAGAAACAGAACATACAACTCGACATTCTTTTAGATCAGAAACGACATACTCTAATTCTTCATGATATGTAGGATACCAATCTCTATGTTCATTTAATACTCTGCAAACTTTAAGAGATTTAGACAATGAATCTCTATTTGAAGAAACATAAAGGAGAGCTTCAACAACATCTTTAGTTCGCAATTCTGAAGCCCTCCAATCTGTTACTTAATATTATTCTTCAAATTGATCTTCAGCGTTATCAACAAAAGATTCAGAATCTCCTTCATCATCAGCAGCAAATTCTGAATCTTCAGATTTTTCTACTCCAGCAATTTTCAAAGATTTCTTTCCATCCATTTGAGCTTTTATTGCTTTTTCCAAAGAATCTGCAAAATCATTATCTTGTTCTATAGCGGCGGCAAGAGCTTGCCTTCCTCTGAATGTTTTATCAGTAAGTTCAGGGCAACTAAATACTCCTCTGCCAGGCATTTTAATTACTCCAAGAGAAACACCAAGACCTACAAGTTCTTGCGATTTATCTATTCCTTTTCCGTAAGTTATAACAAAATCTGCCGATCTGTAAGGAGGTGCAATTTTATTCTTTTTGCAAGTTACAGTAACGATACTAGATACAACTTCCTTGCCTGACTTTATTTCTCCGCTCTTTTTGACCTCTATAATTTGAGAGCAATAGAAGGGAAGTTGAGCTCCACCAGGCTGATACCAGTTACCAATTGCTCCTGGTACAGCCTGATATTGTTGCATTCTTACAACAGGTTTCCATTGATTTATAAGTATCACAGTGCATCCTCTTTGGTTTGCAGCTCTAGTCAAACGAGCTACGCCTGTTGTTATAAATTTAGCAAAAATGCCGGGTTGAGCTTCTTGATCATAACTACGCTCTATCATAGCCTTAGGAAGCATTGCCGCAATAGAGTCAATAACAAGCAAATCTGCAACACCGGAATTTATAAACATTTCAGCTGCATTGAAAGCATTTTCACCAGAACTTGGTTGCATAAGGATAATATTATCCATATTCACGCCAAGAGCTTCCGCATAAGAAGGATCCAAAGCCTGTTCTGCGTCAATATACATAACATTTGCATTTTCTTCTTCTTTCTGAAGCTTTGCTATAGCTGTAAGAGCAAGAGTGGTTTTACCAGAAGAGGTATGTCCAACAATATCAATAACCTTATTTCTAGCAAAACCTCCACCAATAGCGAAATCTACAGCAAGAGATCCAGTAGATATAGTTTTAATATCTACTCTGTCTCCAATTTCATTATATTTGCCTACAATATCATCTGGCATAGCCTTTTGTATTTCTTTAATTGTTTTAGCCATTATCTCTGCTTTAGCTTTTGCGCTTACTGCCATTTAAGATTCTCCTTTCGATTTTCATTAAATATGATCTAATTAAGCAGCTGCTACTTCATCTTATAAAGAACATTCTGTATCTTAACCCGATCGTAAGATTCTCCTGTATATACGACAACCTCAGATTCTCCTACCTGTTCCACTTCTCCAACATAATATTCTGTCAAAACAAAAGATGATTCTTTTGAAGAAACATAAATAACTCTATCTCCTTCTTTCAAAGAAGAATATTCTAACTCATATGATTTTGGAACAAGAGAATATTTACCAAAAGAAAAAGATTTTCCATATACATCTTCTGGAACTGCATTAAAAAATGCTAAAGTAAAAACTGCAGCTAGAGCAGGAACCCCTAAGGTAACAGTTAAAAGATATACTAAAAATTTGGTAACACCTTTAACTTCTTCCTCTTCATCGTCTTCGATATCATATATTACATCAGCCTCTGTATTATCATCAAGTTCTACTATATCTTCATCTTTCAATTCAACTCCTAATTTTTTAAAATATCTTTTTACAGCTTCTTTATCCATTTCTTTACCACCTTCGGCAGCACATCAATATCCATCATCTTCCAATACATGAGTTTCTCTTTTGTGCTTATATACTTTTGCTGGGAATTGGAATACATCAACATACGTTTCTTCGCATAAAACTTGAGCTAGGCCATCTGGTTTATTTTTATTAGAGTAAAATAACAAACCATTTGCTCCGCTTTGTTTTAATTTGTCTATAAAATAGTATGCTAGTTGTTTTTTCCAAGGACAAGAAATATATGGTATAAAAAGCCACTTACCTTTTAAAGTAGATCCTTGATTTTCAAAATAGCTTCCAAGAAGTTGTTTTGCTTGATAATCATATCTTGCGTTAGCATCTACGTAATTTTCAAGCTCTTCTCCATCTTGAAATGTTATTGAGCTATTTTTCAAACCATATTCAACCATAAATCTTCCTATTTTATACACACAAGCTTCAGTTTCAGAAGAAATAACAGTAAAGAATTCTCTTGATTTATCTAAACATTCTCTTAATGCTTTAAGATCTGCTTTAGTGTCTGGTCTAAATTTTTCATTAGGATAAAATATACGTTTCTCCCATATTTTAACTTCTCTCTCAACAGAACCATCCATAACATAAGATCCTCCTTATTGATAATCAGAACCAGAAAAAGAGGGTATAGAAGACGAATATTCAGAGTCTGATCCTTCAGATCATTATTTTAAAATATCATGTAATTCTTATTAGAGATATCATTAAGTAGAAGCTGAACTTTCAGATGAATCTGATCCTTGCAAAGGTTGGCCTGGTGCAGGATGCCAAAATAGCGCTTCATGATCATGTGCATATTGAGCTTCTATCCTCCATCTTTCTTCTTTATCTTCAACTCCAACTGCTACAACTACAAAGTCTATATCTCTATATTTAGCTATTTCTCTATACTTCTTATAAATATAAGACTTAGCTCCATATTTTTCTTCTAAATATTCATCTGATGCTGAAGCATTTCCTTTTCCAACTTCTAGTGCTCTTAAAGAAAATCTAATTTCAGATCCTACATCTGTTGTTTCTGCTACATCTAAACATGTTCTCACACCAGTTTCAGGATCTTTCCCATATTTAGCCCAAACCCTGGAACTCCGTCGTATTCTTCTACATCATCTAAAGTAACTTCTTTTTCTAAAGAGTTCAAAGTTACCAAAGAAAGAGGCCCAGAATAAAACTCTTCTCTATTGAATCCTAATGCACAACTTGGGCATGATTCTAAATAGTTGCCCCATTTAAATTCAGATCCGCATTGTTTGCAAACTTGTTTAACAGATGCGACTTCTTTGTTTTTATCTGCCAAAAATGATTTTTGCCTTTCTGTGCCAACCCATTTCTCATACAATTTAGGTCTTGCATATTTCTCTAATACTTCTGCAGATTTTCTCCTACCTCGTTCAGATTTGTTATACTTTACTAGATTTTCAGGACCCTTTACTTTTGCCATTTCTACAAATCTTTCAAGATTCTCAGGAAGATAATTCCTATAAGTAATAGCACACGCTTTTGAACAAAAATTATAAGGGGCTTTTAAATATGCTCTTAAATGGTGATCTTTTGCTTTAAACTTAACTCCGCAATAAAAACATTTAAATTCATAGTTTGTTAAAAATTCTACATGTTCTTTGCATAAAGAATGCCTAGCTGTTCTTTCAGATTCACAGCCTGGAAATGCGCATTCCAATTATGATCATCCTTTGCTTACTACATCATCTAATCCTTTAATTTCAACTCCAATTGCTTTCATAAGATGTTCAAATCTTTGTCTTGTCTCTTTTGTTTCTTGAGTTCTAAGATAATTAAGAACCTCTAATCTTTCCGGACTGGTTGTCATTAATATAGCTTCCATTTCCCCAAATCTCATCCCTTGCGCCTCTCCGTATCTTACGCTACCGGCATAACTTGTAAGTTTCTTTTCTGCTATATGATTAAGTCGCATTATAAATTGTGTTCCAGCTGTTGCTTTTACAACTTTTCCATTAGGCAAACGAACTTCACTTACTCTATCAAAATCCCCATCATTAGTTTCATAAATTTGAGAAAGATTTCCTCTTCCTACGACACTAGTAGGGGATATAAGAACATCTGCTTTTACATAAGAACCATCTGGTCTTTTAATAAACGGCATTTCAGAATCTGGCAAAACTTTTGTTACTACACCTTTATTACCATGTCTTCCTGCTAATTTATCTCCAACTCCCATTTTAAATTCACTTTCGACTTCAAATGAGTCATCTGTAACAGATTTGACAACTCCATTATATTTAACTCGTTCACCACCAACATATTGACCTCTTGTAACTTTCATTCCAACAGAAGGCTTAGAAGAATGATCTTTTATAGAATACTTATTTGTTTCAACTCTAGTCATTCGCATTGCAGCAGATTCTGATATAACATATCCATCTTCAAAAGTTCCTTCTGTTGGCAAATATGCTATATTTAAGTTTACACCTAATTTGCAACCTTTAAGTTTTTGCCAAGCAGCATCAGCTTTGGCATCTCCGGTAGATTTAGGATCTTCTCCGCCAACAAGAGGCACAGCCTGTTTCATATGAGCTACAGCCATAGAGGCCCTAACAGGCTCTGTATGATTTTTGTATGGAATAAAATCACTAACACAAGAAACAGATCCAGCTGGAGTTTGTTTTGGAGTTATAAATCCCCTAGAATCAACATCAGCATTAGATAAAGCAATTGTAAGACCTATATTCTTTCCGCTAGATACATCTAGAGAATCTATAACGCCTTTATGCGAAGGATGAACTTTTCTTAATCCAACAGGAGCTTTATCCTTATTAAATCCACCTGGACCTGTCAAGCTAACTTTATGAGACTGACTCATTGCAGCTAAAGGGTTTAAATCTTCCGCTAATTGAGTATTACTCCTATTCAATATCTCTGATTTTATATTTTCTGTATTGTTCTTTTGGTAAAATAGTGGTAATTTAGCTTTTGTTTCTTCATCTAATTGACCTTTAGACTCAAGAGCAGCTCGTTTAGCTAAATTTGTTCTAAATGTAACACCCATTCGTCTAAATTGCTTTTCAAGTTCTTGTTTTACTTGGTCTTTGTAAGTCAAAACCTTTCTATATGCAATATCGGCAGGATCATCTGGTTCGTGATTGTCAATCAAATATTTTAAATCTCCTTCTTTTAATTGCGGAAAACGTTCAAAAGCTACTGGATCTATTTCATCTAAATCTTTCTTTTGTGCTGGAGTAAGAGAAGAATCTTCTCCTTTAAGATGTTTAGAAACTTCTTCTAAAGAAACCCTTTGACCTCTTATATATGCAGCATCTGGTTCTTCCAAAGAAACATAAGCTGCTAAATCGCCATCTTTCTTTCTAAGAGCAAAAGAATCAGAATACATTACTACTCCGCTTTTAAATTGAGATAGAACTGGCAATACTCTAAATTTTGTTCCATTTACAACAACAGTTCCATCTTCCTGAACTTCTGGAACTTCTCCTAAATCAACAGCATATTTTTCTCCTCTAAATTCATAATGACCTGTAAGTTTAACAACAGGATCTCCTGCTTCATTTACAGTTTTTACTTGATCTACAGATTCAAGCTTTGCCTCTTCATAAGAATCTCCCTTTCCAACAACAAAATAATTTGGTATCTCGTCTTTTATAACAGATTCCCAGTCAGGGTCTTCATTAAAAGACTTTTTAGTTTCTTTTACAAGAGCGACTACAGCTTTATATTGATCCATGTATGGGGCTTCTTCTACAGCAATTCTTTCATTTATAGAGGCTACAAATTCTTCTACACTTTGGTCTTGTTCTTGATGTGCAACATGATTACATCTGCCAACTTTTCCTCGCATTTCTGGAGGAACAGTACAATATGTAAGATTTCCATCTTTGGTTAAAGCTAATACTTTATATGCCATAACTGACGCCCCTCCTGAGCAATAATAACCAATATAATAACAATATTGTTATTTAATTATTGCATCATAAGAATATTAAGATTCTTCATCTTTATATGCTAAAGGTCTTTCGTTTTCTTCATAATCTTCTTCATCTTTTGGATCTTCTTCAGAAGCATCTGATTCTTGTTCATATTCACCTCCATCGTTTTGTTCTTCTTCATATTCATATGTTACTTCAGAGCCTTCTTGTTCATATTCGCCTTCATCATTTTGTTCTTCTTCATATTCATGTGTTACTTCAGAGCCTTCTTCCGACTCTTCAGATCCTACTACTTCCGACTCTGAATCTTGATATGAGCCATCTTCTGATTCAGCTTCTTCTGTTGTTTTTACTGAATCTGATTCTTTAGAATTTTTTGAATCTTCGACTTCAACATAAGAAGATGTTTCTTCATTCAATTCAGAAGAGTCTGAATATTTTACATCTTTTGAATGCACAGCTTCTGTTGAAGATTCATTTACCGAATCTGTTGCTGGCTTAGATTCAATAGCATAAGATTCTGCAGTAGGCTCTTCTGATTCTGAATCTGAAACATCTGCATCGTTTTCAGGATTTTCAGATCCTGTTTCTTTTCCATCTACCAAATCTTTTAATTTGTCTAAGTATTCAGAGCCTGAAACCCCAGAAGATTCATTAGATCTGTCAGATTCAAAATCTTTTGGTTCAGCAACATATTCTTCATCTTTCTGGTCAGACTCAATGACATCAACATCCTCAGATTTTGATTTATCTGTAGACACAGAATCGTAAGATGCATCAGATGGTTTATCTTTATTAGATTCTTCATCTACATAATTCACACCAGGCGTTGCTACAACATTGGAATCTTCTATCACATAAATAGAATTTTCAGATTGTATTTCAACAGATTCTTGAGTAAACCCAACGTCAGATTCTGCAACAGAATCATACTGATCTTTTGAATCAGAATCGTATTGTGCTGAATAATTCGCATCACTCACTGACTCATCGTTAGAATCTTCTACTACATAAATAGAATCATCAGATTGTCTTTCAAAAGATTCTTGTTTAAATTTAACGTCAGATTCTGCAACAGAATCATACTGATCTTTTGAATCAGAATCATATTGTGGTAAATAATTCGCATCACTCACTGACTCATCGTTAGAATCTTCTACTACATAAATAGA
>ERZ795043.636-NODE-636-length-24983-cov-17.458681_pt1 | contig 24983 bp, 24 predicted proteins | sample MGYA00375127_ERZ795043 | MGnify/ENA primary metagenome ERZ795043 (study PRJEB30172, sample SAMN05518447) | compost metagenome | isolation source: Feedstock adapted compost from Newby Island compost facility, Milpitas, CA | place: USA:Newby Island compost facility... | reverse complement strand
AAACTACGTGATCACCATAAGCTTTAGTTATATCTATAAGCTCACATACATTTTTTATTTATTAAGCCCCTTTCTTAACCATGCTTGCAATGTTTCTTCTTTCCAATATCATGATTGTAACAGCAGATACTATAAGTTCCAGCAACATTAATACCAGTGCTGTGACAAGCAATTTAGTATCAGATATACCGATGACTTCGTTTATAGCTGCTGCTACTGAAGATCCCCTAGATGCCAATTGCAAAAACCCAGACATCAATCCTCTATTTATTACATAGCAAATCAATATCTCAAATATCCATGTTATCGAAAATAAACAAATGAATTCTTTATATACACGGAAAAAGCCTACGCCAAATAATCTACGTACTAAGAATTTACGCTGATACTTGGAAAAAAGTATAGTTAAGTTTTGAACAACCAGGACCAATAATCCTACCATTATCCCAATACTTATAAGTAAAAGATAGCCTATTTCTTTTTGAACTTGGTATATTTCCTGCAAAACAAATTGATTGACGGTTATCAGGTGCCTAAGGTTATCGTCCAGTTTTAGCTTCTTTAAGTGAGGCTCCAATGCCTTTAGGGTTAGGCTTGTATCCCTATTTATAAGCCTAATTTTCAGCGGATCAGAACCTCCCCCTCCATTCATCATGTTAACTCTATCTGCACAAAGGCTATTTTTTTCGGTTATCACCTGTATGATTGGATCTATAATAAGATTATTCTCCGCTGGAAATACTTCTGGATCAAAACTAAAAATTTTCTGATTATTAGCAAGCCAGATAATTCTAATCTGTTGATTCCTTATCCTATTTGGAATCGCTCTTTTATAAAATCTCCTCTCTGTTTCATAGCTGCCACCAATACCTATTCTATCGTCGTGAAAAAAGCTCATTATCTCTTTTTTTCTGTTGTGATACTTTTCAGGAACCAGCAAAATCCAATCACTTGTACTTTCTGATACATGCACAATGTTACCATGTATATCATACACAGGAAACTCTCTTAGATAATTTGGGTTTACCTTTATTGACAGTATCCCCTTATAATCTTTGTTTAACTTAAGTACGTCTTCTTCATAGCTAATCGCATCAATAAACACCGCCCCCATTTTATTGAGAATAGGATAAAGATCGTTAGTTAAAAGTGTATTAAGTTTTGGAGAGCCATGCTTTATATCTTCTATATCATATCCTATATAAAGAGGATAAAAGACTCCATAATCCTTGCTATGCTCCCAGTTTCTTAAATTTTCACGCTTTACTCCAATTTTTGCATACTGACCCCACACCGAAAGTATGATAAATATTACCATTATAGAACATACTGCCTTTAGCAGTGTGTTTAAGACAAATATGCCATCAGTATCTTTTCGATTTTTAATAGCTTCACTAATCTTGATTTTGGAGATATATACATACGATATAAGTGAGCTTACTGTAGCAATAGCATAAATTTCAATCAGGGAAATTATTACGCTGCTAATAAATTTTAATATCATGTCTTTAATAAACATAGCCCCAATTAGTGATATTGTCATCGATAGAGCAAAAACAAATATGATCAACCTTCCAATTAAGATAAACCATATTTTAATACTTGGCAAACCATGCATTTTCATAATGCTTATTCTTTTTGATTCATAGAAAATATAATATATAAGAAGAATTAAAATTACAGCAAGGATTATATAACGGCTATATACTAAAATCCCTGCCCATGACCCAACTTCAATTTCTGCAACATCCTTAGCTTTTAAAAAGTATTCAGTAGTATATGGTTCTTTTAAATATTTTTTGTATTTTTCATTTATTTTAGAAACAAAGCTTTTTAAAAAAACATCAAATGCTTTACTGTCAGATGCTTCTACATAATACTGGCCGTATACAGGTAATTGCTCATAACAGGCTTTAAGGGGCTTGATGGTTACTATATTATTGCCTCCGAAATCTCTAATAATTCCAATCTGGTTACAGTCACCGGTATCTATTGTTGATATGAAAATATTTTCATTTCGAGTATCTTTTATTGTAAAGAACCTCCCTTTTCTCAGCCTAAATACATCAAAAAAGTTGGTATCACTTGTTAATAAAACGTATTTAATGATTTCTACATGATCATCTGACTTATAGTGTACGTTTGTCCTAAAAATATTTACCCTGGCTTCATTTGCTGCTTCGTACAACAACGGATATACACCATCTGGATCAGCCAACAAAAGATCATCAGGAATAACAAAAGATTTTGCCATGTTTTTTTCTGCGTTTTCCATTTTTTTAAATTCTTTTTTGTCTGTTTGGTTATAAGCTATTAAAAAAGAAACTGCAGAAATTAAAATAAAAAATATCACTAATACCCTTCTCAATTTTAACAAACCCCTCTAATTGATTAAAATATTAATTACCATTTACCACCCATTTAAAAGAGCGATAAATGGTAATATACGGTTCAACTGTAAAATTGTATATTATTAAGATTTTAGTTATTTATCAATTCCATAATATGCATATCCAATGTATTTGGTAGGACCATATACGTCCGCCTTAGCCCATTTCCCTTTTTCTGCTATAGCAGTTTTAATCTGAGGTCCTAGTACAGCTGTAGCATGATGTTTGTAATCAGGATGTATATAATACGACCATACATGTTTTTGTTGGCCGACTTTAGAAGTACCGTAATTCCATGTCCCCCCTTCATCAGGAATTGTAACAGTAAATGGAGTTACGTCCGCATTAGTCAATTCTACTGCACCACCTTTGCTAGCAGCAAATGCCTGAGCTCCAACTGATAAAATAAGTATGGAACATATCACCATAGCAATTAATACATATTTTTTTAACATAAAACTTACTCCCCTTTAATTTTAACTTAAAATTTTGCATGCAAGACATTTAAAGTAATTTACAGGGAGAAATTACCGGTAATTCTCTTATCTTCAGAATAATACACATAAGTTTATATTTCTACTGTCTAAAAGTATCAACTTTATCTAAACTTGAACCTTTTTTTGTACTAAAGTACAAATCAAGAATAAATTTTGTACTTTTGGATAGTTATATGACTCCAATTTTTGTGGCATTATATATGCAATCTCTTATAGATTTTGCCTTAAATATTTTTCTTAATTTATTCTTGTGATATTTTACATTGCTTATTGAAACATGTATTCTTTTTGATATCTGGCTATCTGTATACCCATATGCCAATAATTTTAATATCTCTATGTCAATTGCATCTAATCCATTTAATATTTCTTTCGCACTTAATTCATAATAATCTGATTCTATAGTCTTTTTTAAAAAGAGTAATAAAACTTTATGTACATCATTTATATCATTACAAGTCGTTATATCTATTACTCCTAAAATATTTGAATCTTTATCAAATATAGGAGCAGCTATGCATGACAAATCTTTAAAACATTCTATATAATGCTCTTTTTTTCTTACAATTGATATCTTACCAGTATTTAACACCATTGAAATGGCGTTTGTACCAGCATTCAATTCATCTAAAACCATCCCACTTTTCATTAAATAGTTTACCTCTGCAGATTTATCAAATGATTTTATATCTAAAACAATACCATTTTTATCTGTTATAATGAGTACGCTGTCAGTTAATGCTATTGTTCCATCTAATTTCTCTACTATATTTTTAAATGCATCAACTAAAAAATTATTTTCTAATTGAACAATATTGATATTAGGTGTTATTGATTTATTAAGTCCGCTTTTTAAACACCTTCCCCAAGATCTTTCAAATACATCTCTATCTTTATCAGCGCTTACGATTTCAATCATCTCTCCTCACCTATAATATCTTTATTCTAATGCCCATAAAATCAAATTTATTTTTCTTATATATTTGATGAACATATCCACTCCCAAAATATATAACAAATTTATTGATTATTTCGTTACAGTTTTTATAAAAATTTTCGTTAAATATCTTACAGAAAAAGTTTTATGATATAATCTTTTTGACATGTTTTAAATTTTGTTCATAAGCATGGACAAGGGAGGGAAGAAATTTGCTCATCTTATTTGACACAATTACAGACGAAGGTCAAAGAAAAAAAATCGAAGATATGTATGTAAAGTACAGCAGAGATATGTTTAAAGTTGCATACAACATTTTAAACGACTATCAATTGGCACAAGATGCCGTCCAGTCTGCTTTCATAAATATTATCAATTACATTGAAAAAATTTCTGATTATGACTGTAACAAAATAAGGGCATTAGTTGTTATTATAGTTAGAAACATCTCAATAAATATGTACAAACAAATAAAAAGACAAAAAAATTTATTTATTGAAGATGCGGATGAGTTTTTTCATGATGACTCAGAACCGTTTGACGAGAAGATAATAAACGGTGACATTTTTAATAGGGTATCCGAAAAAGTAAAAGAGCTGAAAACAGAGTACGCGGACATTATTTCTTTAAAATACTACTACGGATACTCTGACAAAGACATCGCAAAGCTTTTAAACATAACACAAAACAATGTAAGGGTAAGACTGCATCGTGCGCGGCAAAGCCTGATAAATGCTTTATACGAGTATAAAGGAGATGTTGAAATATGAAAGACCTTTACAATGAAAAGCTAAAATCTGAAAGCAAAATATTTGAGGCATTGCTGGAATATGCCGGGGCTTGCCATGTAAACAACATAATTCAGGATCTTGATGCAGAAGTCAATGACGAAGAAATAACTTATCCTGAAGAATTAGGTGTTAAAATCAGAAGAATGATTAGACATCACAGAAGAGAAGCAGCAGTCAAAAAATTCTTCATCTCAGCAAAAAAAGCTTTCCCAAAAGTTGCTGTAGTCTTCTTTGTGGCTTTTATAGGTTTTACTGTGGCAATAACAACTGTTTCTGCATTTAGGACTCGCGTCTTTAATCTCATAATAGAAATCAAAAAAGATTATACAGACATAAAATTAAAAGAAAGCAATGAACCCAATACATCTTCTTCCACATCCATGATTCCATCCAACTGGGATAATGAATATTATCTTTCATACGTGCCACATGGGTTCAAGATAAGCAAGGTAGAGTCACAGGAAGTAACCAAAATCATTCAGTATACAAATGACAAAGGCGATTTCATAATTTTCAGCCAAAGCTCAAACGAAAACACTGACATGATGGTAGACACAGAAAATGCCATCACCCAAAAAATAGATATAAACGGCCATGAAGGCATTTTAATCCAAAAAAACGGATTAAACACCATCGTTTGGAGAAAAGATAATAATTTATTTTCCTTAATGTCTAAAATCGATAAGAATGAACTTATAAAAGCTGCTAAAAGTATAAAATTAAAAAAATAATTTATTTTTAGTGTAACAAAATATTTACTTATTTGTTTATATATTATAGAGAAAAATAATATAGAGGGGATTTAATGTTGAAGAAGAATCTTATTAGAGCTGTTTTAATATTTTGCCTCATAGTAATTGCAAACTTTGCAGTATTCTATGGTATATTTTCTCTATATACAGCAGTTCATCCTTAATTACTTATTGGGACACGCTGATAATATATTAGCATGACTAACAGACACAATACATATTAATTAGTCATGCGTGCGAAAAAAGCCTTGGTTGTCCAAGGCTTTATCGTCATACTTCTTTATAAAGGCTTTCCACTTTGACACCTTTATAGTCATTTTGTGCTAGCTTGCTGTGCTTATACCCATAAAAGAAATATATGATAATACCCAGCACAAACCATACTATAAACCTTATCCATGTCTCCAGAGGCAGCGAAATCATCAAAAATACAGTTGAAGCAATGGATAAGATAGGTATTAAAGGCACAAATGGGCATCTAAATTTTCTCGGCAGATCAGGTTTTGTATATCTTAATACAATGACGGCTATTGATACAAGAACGAATGCAAACATCGTTCCAATATTCACAAGTTTTGCAAGCTCATCAATCGAGAAAAATCCGGCAACTAAAGCAGCAAATATAGTAACAATTATCGTACTTACAACAGGTGTTTTAAACTTTTCATGAAGTTTTGAAAGAAGCGGAGGCAAAAGGCCATCTCTCGACATGGCGAAAAATATCCTTGTCTGCCCATACATCATAACCAATAAAACTGTTGTGATTCCTGCAATAGCACCAAATGAAACTAATCCGGAAGCCCAGTTAATCCCTAGGCTGGCTAATGCAAAGGCCACAGGTTCTGGCGTATTAAGTTTTGTATACGAGACAACACCTGTCAGTATTGCAACAACAACGATATAGAGCAATGTGCTGATACCTAATGAACCAAGAATTCCTATAGGCATATCCCTCTCTGGATTTTTTGTTTCTTCGGCGGCAGTTGAGACAGAGTCAAATCCGATATAAGCAAAAAATATTATAGCAGCACCGGAAAATACCCCTTTCCAGCCATATGGCAAAAATGGTTTCCAATTAGAAGGATGAACGTGCCATACAGCAACAGCAATGAAAAATAGCACAACCATTATCTTAAAGATGACTGCAATATTATTTATTATAGAACTTTCTTTAGTGCCAAAAAGTAAGATTATTCCCAACAGCAAAACTATGCCAATAGCGGGTAAATTTATAATTCCACCATGTGCAGAACTTGCTGAATTTGCAGCCCATACCGGTATATTCACACCGAAGCTATGAAGCAGATTTGTGAAATAACCTGACCAGCCAAGTGCTATCGTTGGTATGGCAAATGCATACTCTAATATCAAGTCCCAGCCTATTATCCACGCGAATATCTCTCCAAGTGCCACATAACTGTAGCTATACGTAGATCCCGCTGCTGGAAATGTCGATGCAAACTCTGCATAACTCAATGCAGCAAAAGAGCAGGCAATACCTGAAAGAATAAACGACAATATAAGACCTGGTCCTGCATATTTTGCGGCAGCAACACCTGTCAAAACAAAAATACCTGTTCCTATGATAGCGCCGATTCCAAAAAGAATGAGGTCAAACCAGCTAAGAGATTTTTTCAAAGCGTGATTTTTGTCATTTACATCTTCTATTATCATGTCAAAAGATTTTTTTCTTAATATATTTGAATTTCCTCCATTTTTCTTAAAAGTCATTTAAAAGTATCCCCCAGTTTTTTTAATTGCAATTAATTAAAATGCATTTTTTTGTTGATTTTAAAACAATTTATTATATTATAATTAAAATTCAATAACGCTGCAAATAATTTTTTATAAATGTTAAAATTTTTTTATAAATACAAAAAAACGACGCTTAAGCGTCTAAATTTTCCTTGGAGGCCTTGGCCCAAAATATTGATAATAAGTGGTTTTTATCATGCCGTTGTAAAGCTTTCTCCTTTTTGTTGCTTTTTTACCAAATAACTTCTCAAAATTTTCATGAGATGTTATTATATAGTATGACCACGTATTAAGACTTGTAAAGATTCGCCCCATTTCTCTATAAAGCTTTTCTACTTCTTTTATCTCACCCATCCTCTCGCCATAAGGTGGGTTGCATATTAAGATTCCATACATATCATCTGTTCTCAAATCTTTTAACGGTTTGTTGGCAAATTTTACGTATTGATTAACACCTGCTTTGTGTGCATTGTTGATGGATAACTTAACTGCAGATTCATCAATATCATATCCTCTTATATTGAGTTCAACATCCATCTTAATTAAACTATGAGCCTCTTTTCTTGTATCAAGCCACAATTTCTTCGGTATCTGTCCCCATTTCTCCGATGTGAATTTGCGATTCAATCCGGGTGCAATGTTGGCGCCGATTAAAGCAGCTTCAATGGGAATAGTTCCTGATCCACAAAATGGATCTATGAGTGGCCTATCATATCTCCAGTCACTAAGCATAATCATGGCAGATGCTAAAGTCTCTCTCAAAGGCGCTATATTTGAGATGGCTCTATATCCTCTTTTGTGCAATCCTTCCCCGCTGGTATCTATCATAAGCACTGCCTTATTCTTCATCAATGAAAACTTTATTTTATAGAGAGGCCCATTTTCATCAAACCATTCCTTTTTATACTTTTTCTTAAGCCTCTCAACAACAGCCTTTTTTATTATTGATTGGCAGTCAGGTATGCTATGCAAATTTGATTTCAGTGAGTACCCATCAACGGGAAACTGGCCATTTTCTGGAATCCATTCTTCCCACGGTAGCGATCTTACTCCTTCAAAAAGTTCGTCAAACGTAGATACCTCAAATTCCCCAATTTTAACATATATACGCTCTGCAGACCTTATCCACATGTTAGCTTTGCATATAGCGGATATATCACCAATAAATGTAACTTTTCCATCTTCAACCTTTATGCCTTCATAACCTAAAGATCTTATCTCTTTAGCCGCCACTGATTCAATCCCAAAAAGTGTAGGTGCTATTAATTCTATCTTAGACATATCACTATCTCCCATTTATTAATTCCAACATTATATTGCTGCACTAAATTCTATTTAATCACATCGCCACATTTTATTAAATGCTGCAGAGAATGAAAGCCCTATCTAAACTATATATGTCTTCAACCACATCAAATTTTCTATTCATTATTCTGATATCCTTAAACCCTGCACACTTTAGTTCATCTACTACTGCATCTAATGAAAAACTCGATTCCTGAACTGTTTCCTCATATTCTTCATATAGCCTGCCTTCTTTCTTTAAAAAAGCAGTAAATGTTATAAAAGCATTGTCGCCAAATGATATACTTTTGGAAATATAGTAATCGCCGTTTGGATACTTCCTTATATGGATATTATTCCAATTATCATTTAAATCTTTCAATGTATTCATATCAAACATAAATACGCCCTTTTCATTAAGGTGATTCTTTACACAATTAAACATAGACTTCCATTTATCAAATTCAGTCATGTGATTTATGGCGTCAAATGTACATGTTATAAGATCATATTTTTTCCCAAGGTTGAAGCTACTCATATCGCCATGATGGAACTTAATATCAAAACCAAAACTTTTTGCATTTTCAACCGCCTTTTTAAGCATCTCTTCTGATATATCAAGTCCTTCAACAATTATACCATCTTTCAATGCACCTATGCAAAAAGTGCCTGTTCCACAAGCCAAATCAAGCATAGTTTTTGGTTTAAACCCCGCTTTATCTAAATATTTTTTAAAATCAGGCCACAACTCCTTTGCATAGGAATCCCATCCCAATCTATCGTAAAATTTAGCAAATTCATCGTACATAAAAACACCTCTTAAACAATATTTTCTGTATTATTATCCTTATATATTATATTATTACATAACTTAAGTCAATTTTGTTATTCAGATGCTATATGTTATAATATTAGCACGTGTAAATAACTATATGCAATAAATAATTGTTATCCAAGAGGTGAACGACATTGAAATCACTGACAATTAACGATAAAAGCGTATTTGATGAATACTTCTCTAATTTTCCGCCGGAAATATCGGAGTACACATTCACGAATCTTTTTATGTGGAATCATGTGTACGACATAAAGTACGAAATAATTGATAATTGCCTATGCATATCATCAGGCAACAAAATCTTGCCTCCGGTAGGGCCTAAAGAAAATATTTTGAATGCTTTTGATAAATTTTGTAAAATGATGCGAACGTATCATTCTGAAATTTACCTTGATCGATTTGATAAAGACAGCGCCTGTAAAATTTCAGAAATGTACAAAGTTGAGATGACACCAGATGAAGATAATTTTGATTATGTCTACAATACAGATGATCTTATTAATCTTTCTGGAAGAAAATACCATAATAAGAAAAATCATATAAATAAGTTTTTGAAAACATATGATTATACTTTGGAGGAATTGTCATCTGATAATGCTTTAGAATGCTTGAAATTCACTGAAGAATGGCTTTCGTCAAAAGATATAAATGAAAATCCCGGTGTTCTTAAAGAGTTTGATGCTATAAAGAAAGTACTGAATAACTATGAGTTTTTTAAACTAAAGGGAATTGTTTTGAAAATAAGCGGAAAAATTGAAGCATATTCATTTGGAGAAAAACTAAATCCATGTACGGCTGTAACACATATAGAAAAGGCTAATTCAGACATAAAAGATGCATATGCATTTATAAACATGTGCTTTGCAAAAATGATGTCGGAATTCAAATACATCAATAGAGAGCAAGATTTAGGAATTCCGGGACTTAGATATGCAAAAAAGTCTTACCATCCTGCAAAGATGATATTAAAATTCAAAGGAAAGTTGCAAATTTAAAACTTTAATAGATTGAATTATTATAATAATTATATTATAATGTGCATAACATTAATTTTTAGGAGGTGTTATGATGTCTAAAAAAATGGATATTATTGAACTTCTTAATGAAAACAGCCGTCTGACAGACAAGCAGATCTCTGTAATAACAGAGCTTAGCGAAGATGAAGTAAAAGATATAATAAAAAATCTTGAAGAAGAAAAAGTTTTATTAAAGTACAGCACATTAGTTAATTGGGAAAAAACTGAAAAGGAAGTCGTACGCGCACTAATCGATGTAAGAGTTACACCACAGCAAGGACAAGGCTTTAATGCAATAGCTGAAAGAATTGGTCAATATGATGAAGTAAAATCAGTATCTTTAATATCTGGAGGATACGATCTGTCTGTAGAAGTCGAAGGAAAAACGATGAAGGAAATCGCTATTTTTGTAGCAGAAAGACTAGCTCCTATTGACGGCGTGCTAAGTACAACTACACACTTCATACTCAAAAGATACAAACAAGATGGGGTGTTTTTTACAGACGGCCCTGAAGACAAAAGATTGGTGGTAACACCATGACTAATAATAAGTACATTTCAGATGTAGTAAAAAACATCCCACCGTCTGGAATAAGAAAATTCTTCGACCTTGTTACAAATTCCCGCGATATTATCTCTCTCGGTGTTGGCGAACCAGATTTTGTGACGCCATGGACTGTGCGAAAAGAAGCTATAGATGTACTTGACAGAGGGGCTACTACATACACATCAAACCTTGGGCTCCCCGAATTAAGAGAAGCCGTATCATTCTTTCTAAAAAATCATTACGGCTTAAATTACGATCCTGAAAAGGAAATAATGATAACCGTAGGCGCCAGCGAAGCCATAGACCTTGCACTCAGATGCCTTATAAATGATGGAGATGAAGTTTTAGTTCCTGTGCCAAGTTATGTTTCTTATTCTCCTTGCATAGAACTCACAAGAGGAGTACCGGTATACGTCCCTACCTATGAAGAAAACAATTTTATAATAACGCCTGACGACTTAAAATCAAAAATTACCAGTAAGACAAAAGCACTTATATTGCCATATCCAAATAATCCTACAGGTGCTATCATGAAAAAAGAGGATTTAGAAGCGATAAAAGATATAATAATAGAACATGACTTGATAGTAATATCTGATGAAATCTACAGTGAACTTACTTACGACGGGAAGCATGTAAGCATAGCTTCACTGCCTGATATGAAAGAAAGAACCATCGTTTTAAATGGCTTTTCCAAAGCTTTTGCCATGACAGGCTGGAGATTAGGATACATAGCAGCAGAGCACAGTTTCATAGAAGCCATGAATAAGATACATCAGTATACAACAATATGCGCTCCCATCATGGCACAATACGCAGGCATAAAGGCAATATATGAATGTGAAGATGATATAGAAAAAATGCGTAAAACTTACGATCAGAGAAGACGGCTCATAGTAAATGGCTTCAGGGAAATAGGATTTGATTGTTTTGAACCAAAAGGAGCTTTTTATATATTTCCTTCAATTAAAAAAACAGGCCTTTCATCTCAGGAATTTTGTGAAAGGCTTTTAAAAGAAGAAAAAATAGCCGTCGTCCCGGGAAATGCTTTTGGTCCCGGTGGAGACGGATTTATAAGGGTATCTTATGCATATTCTATTGATAAGATTATGAAAGCCCTTGAAAGAATAGAAAGCTTTGCTAAGAGAGTGCTTTAAAAAAGTAGGTTTTCCTACTTTTTTTGCTTTATTGCAGAAAATTTAGGACAACTGGAAGAGCAACTGCCACAGTTGCATTGACCAGAAGTGCTTTTCTTTATGTTTTTGTACAGGATAAACACCGCCAAAGCTACTATTGCAGATGTAATTATTATTTCAACTACCATAAAAATCACCTCTTAAAAAATTTTTAAAATCAGATTGCCACCGTTGTAAACTATAAATGAAACTAACCAAGCCAAAATTAACTGATACGTTACAGAAAACATAGCCATCTTGCCGCCGTATTCTTTTTTCATCGTGGCTATCAAAGATATACATGGTGTATACAAAAGCACAAAGACAAGAAAACTAATAGCTGAAATCGGTGTGAACACTGTCGGCAAAATCTTTGTCAAATTTCCACCGTATATGACCCCCATCGTTCCTACTACCACTTCTTTTGCCATTATTCCAGTAAGAAGGGACACTGAATTTTGCCATGAAGCAAAGCCTAACGGTATAAAGACAGGGCTTATGAATCTTCCTATACCGGCAATGAAGCTTTTGTCTATTTCTGTCATACCCGAAAAATTAAAGTTTGATAAAAGCCAAACAATTATTGACACAGAAAAGATTATAGTACCTGCTTTTCTCAAAAATCCCTTGCCTTTTTCCCACGTGTGTAGTGCCAATGACTTAAGTTCAGGCAATTTGTATTCAGGCAGCTCTATTATAAACGGCTCATCATCTTTCTTAAATATGGTATTCTTGAAAAGTATGCCTATGAAAAACGCTACTATAACGCCTAATGCGTATAACGATGCCACAACCACAGCCTCGTGACCTTTAAACAAAGCACCTGCGATAACCAGATAAATAGGCAGCCTTGCATTGCAAGACATAAGCGGTAAAAGAAGAGCTGTCATCTTTCTGTCTTTCTCGCTCTCTAAAGTTCTAGTTGACATCACCCCCGGAACATTGCACCCAAAGCCAATTATAAGCGGAATGAATGCCTTCCCGGATAACCCCATTTTCCTAATTATCTTGTCCATTAAAAACGCTACCCTAGCCATGTACCCACTGTCTTCTAAAAAAGATATACACAAAAACAACGCTAAAATCACAGGAAGAAACACTATAACCGACCCTACACCGCCAATGATGCCGTCAACAATAAGGGACTTAAACCAGCCATTTGCACCAGATAGCAATATATTAATATGCGGAACAAACCAATCATTGACGAAACTGTCCAGCAAATCCGCCAACGGTTGGCCTACCCAGCTAAAAGTAAACTGAAAGATTAAATATATGATGGCTATAAAAATCGGATATGCCAAAAATTTATTTATGAGAATTTTATCTAATCTCTCTGTGATAGTAACCGTGTTTTCAGATGTGTACGTAACACACTGTGATAAAATTCCTTCTATATATTTATACGTTTCGGCTTCACTTTTAAAGTGTACATCATTTTGATAATGAATATCATTATCATGATTTGCCTTTGAAAAAATGTCATTTTCCAATAGTTCCTCAATCTTGTCTACGCCTTTTCCTTTTGAAGCCACAATCGGAACAACCATGACATCAAGTAATTTAGACAATTTGCCGTAATCAATCTTTATTCCTTTTTTTTCAGCAACATCAACCATGTTTAATATCAATATGATAGGTATGTTGAATTCTTTAAGTTGCATAGTTAAGTACAAATTCCTGTGAAGATTTGAAGCATCCACTATATTTAATATAAAATCAACATCACCGCTTTCCAGAAAAGACTTCGAAATTTTTTCTTCATTTGAATAAGTATCCATTGCATAAATGCCCGGCAAGTCGACGATTTTTACATTATCATTTATAAATCCTTCTTTTTTTTCAACGGTAACACCCGGCCAATTACCTACATGCTGGTTTAATCCGGTAAGCAGATTAAAAAGTGTGGTCTTCCCAACATTTGGATTGCCAATCAAAGCGGCGGTTATCATCCGTTTTGAATCCAAAACTACCATACGCCCCCTCCTTCAATTATTTTAAATAATGTCTTTTACGACGATATTCTTTGCATCTCTTTTTCTGATAGCTAAATCAAACCCCATAAAATTTATTATTATAGGATCTCCTAAGGGCGCAAAGCTTTTGACTCTTACTTTTACGCCTTCATTTGCCCCAAGAGCACGCAATCTCTTCGCCAGCTTCTCGTCACCTAAAATACCACTTACTAAAGCCGTTTGCCCTGGTTTTAAGTCGTATACGCTCATCATTACCACCCCTTCATTGATAATCATTCTCAATTCCTGATTCTATGATACTATATCTCACTTCTCCTGTCAATAAAATATAAAAATAATATTTATCATATCTTTATAAATCTATGCCAAATCTTAAGAATATGATTTTCAATAGGATCAAATATGCCTTTTAAATATTTTACAAGTTTGCTGCTTAAAAATCCTATGACAAATCCAGCCACGACATCCACAGGATAATGAACTCCAACATATACTCTCGCTATAAGCAGTAAAATCGTCAAAACCATCATGATAGCACCAATAATGAGCTTATTTCCTTTTAGCTGAGTAAATGCAATAGCAGAACCTCCTGATAGATGATCACTTGGAAAAGACGCATCGCTTGGATGTTTAACAAGCAAATTCACTTTATGGGAAACAAAAGGTCTTGGTTCAAAATAGAATCTTGAAATGATAAAATTTGCGCTCAATGCTATGACCGCAGCAAAGAACTCGTCCATCGATACCTTTTTCCCGTCGTCCCCTCCAATAAACCATTGGATAACCATTAGCATGCCATATATAATAGGAGAATACAAAGCAATAAATATCATCACTCTATCTAATATACTATGATGACCTGCAAATCCATTGATAAATTGAAAAATAGCGTAATTCATTTTCATCACCTCATCTTAAGATTTTAAACTCCAATTCTTAAAATAAAATTAGACGCAGATTAAAAAACAATTAAAATTTCTTGACAAAAAAAACAAACAATTATATAATCCTAAATAGTAAGATATTCTTATTTAGAAGGAATGAGAAATTATGACGAAGGAAGATATTTTAAAAACCATAAAATCCAACAACTTTAAGATAACTCCTCAAAGAGAGCTTATCATAAACATAATGCTAAATTCCAATGGTTACTTATCTGTAAGAGAAATCTACGAAAAAGTAAAAAGCTCATTTCCGCAAGTAAGTTTAGATACTGTCTACAGAAATTTAAGCCTTCTAAAAGATATAAATGTATTAAGTGAAGCAACTATAGGCAACAATATTATGTATGAAATTCATAAAGACATGCATGAACACATAATGAAATGTCTAAAATGCGGAAAAATTTTCGAACTGGATATATGCCCTATAGATCTTTGTAGAAACAAGTTGGATGGTTTTGAAGTTGTAGACCACAAAATTGAGATCACTGGATACTGCAAAAATTGCAAAAATCACGAGGAGGATTATAAATGAAACGACTTATTTCGATTTTCTTAGCGATTTTGATTGTGTTTGGCTTAACGTCCTGTAACACAAAGATTTCGAAAAAACCTAGCAAGTTGGCTGTATATGCGACTTTTTATCCTTTGTACGATCTTACAAAAAAAATTGCCGGTGATAAAGCCACAGTCCAAAACATAATACCACCAGGCGTGGAGCCACACGACTGGGAACCTACAACAAAACAGATAGCAGACATAGAAGGAGCTTCTCTCGTTGTATATTTAGGGCTTGGCATGGATTCATGGATAAGCAAAGTAGAATCGTCTGTATCAGGCCCTAAATTTGTAAATGTATCAAATGGTATTAACGCGATAAAAGTTGGAAATGCTGTAAATCCTCATGTATGGTTGTCTCCAAAAGAAACACAGATATTGGCGAAAAATATCAAAGATGCTTTAGTAAATGCTGACAATAAAAACGCAAAATACTATCAAAGCAATTATGAAAATCTAGTAAAGACTTTAAAACAATTGGACAATGAATACACTACAAAGCTTAAAAACACTAAGACAAAGACTTTTGTGGTATACCACAGTGCATTTGACTACATAGCTAGAGATTACGGATTAAATCAAGTATCAATTGTCGGTATGAGTGAGGAAGCGGAAGCCAGCCCAGCGAAAATTGCTGAAGTAATAAAGCTTATTAAAGATGAAAATATTAAATACATTTTCACCGAACCATTGACATCTCCAAAGCCTATTCAGTCAATCGCCAACGAAACAGGTACAAAAGTACTTCCGCTAAATACTATTGAAGGGATTACTAAAGATGAGATGAAGAAAGGATACGATTATATAAAATTGATGCAGCAAAATTTAGATAATCTTCAAAAAGCATTAAATTAAGTGAAAGGAATCAAAATATGGGTAAAATAGTAGAGCTTAAAGATGTTAGTTTTTCTTATGATGATAAAAAGGTGTTTAATAATATCAATCTAACTATCGATGATGGCGAATTTGTAGGCCTTATTGGGCCTAATGGTTCAGGCAAAAGCACTCTTGTAAAGATCATGATAGGAGATCTTACGCCTTCATCAGGAGAAGTCCTTATAAACGGGATAAATGTAAAAGACGTAAAAAATAGATCTATAATCGGGTATGTCCCTCAAAAATCTTATTCATTTAACGCTTCTTTTCCAGCAAGTGTAAAAGAAGTCGTCTCAATGGGACTTTATGGGAAATTAGGGTTATTTAAAAAACTTTCCAAAGACGACTGGGAAATTGTAAATAACGCTTTAAAGACTGTCGACATGATTGATTATAAAGACAGGCTTATCGGAAATCTGTCTGGAGGCCAACAGCAGAGGGTATTTATAGCAAGAGCGCTTGTCAGCAATCCTAAGATTTTATTTTTAGATGAACCGACGACAGGCATAGATGCAAAATCAGAAGACACGCTCTATAAAATACTTGATACTTTAAATAAGGAAAATAAAATAACGATTATCATGGTCACTCATGATGTTTGGGCAATAACTGACAAGGTATCTCGAATCGTATGCATGGGAAATGGCAGACTATATGACAGATGCGATACACTGGACTTTTCAAAAAAAGAATTGGCAGAAATATACGGTTATCCTGTTAAACTGGATATGCACCACCATCAAAATGAAAATATCAATAATCGACTTTAGATTGAGGTGTTATAATGCTTAATATTTTTACATACGACTTTATGATTAGAGCATTTTTAGCAGGCGGATTTATATCGATAATAGCGCCATTGGTCGGAAGCTTTTTAGTGCTGAGAAGGCTATCACAGATGGGTGATACATTATCTCACGTAGCACTGGCAGGCGTAGCAGCAGGATTTCTCATAGGTATAAATCCAACAATCGGCTCTATAATCTTCGTGATACTATCATCTTTTGGTATTGAACGCTTGAGAAAATCCTACTTTAGATATTCGGAAATATCTATTGCAGTTGTCATGTCAGCAGGAATGGCAATAGCAGTAATACTTCTAAGTTTATCCAGCGGAAGCCCTGCAAACATAATGAATTATCTCTTTGGAAGCATAATATCAATTAATAACACTGATGTATTGCTATCACTACTACTTAGCATTGCAGTAATAACTGTAATTTATATCTTCTACAAAGAGCTTCTATACATTACATTTGACGAAGAAGCTGCTTTGATATCAGGTATTCCTGTCAACTTGGTGAATATAATATTTACCATGATTGTCGCCATAACTGTAGCGGTATCCATGAGAATAGTGGGAGCTTTGCTGGTATCAGCATTGATGGTGATACCTGCAGCAGCAAGCCTTAAAATCGCCAAAAACTTCAGACAGACTATTTTTTATGCCATACTGTTTTCCTTTATATCTGTATTTGCAGGCATAATACTATCTTTTTATCTCAATCTTTCACCTGGCGGCAGCATTGTAATAGTTTCTCTCATAATCATGGGCTTAGCAAGTATAAAGAAAGCAGGTAACTAACCTGCTTTTTTTGTTTTTAACTTGGATAATAAAATGTACTGATTTTAAGATTTTCGTTTAAGTCTTTCTCTATTGGCTATATCTTAAAAATATATATCCCACATACAAAAACAACAAAGTAGCAATCACATCTATTATATTAGATATATTTGCAAAAAACTCTATGTCCATAGATACAATAGATTTAATGATCGCAATAATGCAAAATAAGCCAATGATGATAAATAATATCCCGACAATTTTTAACAATCTCTTTTTTAATTCCAACTATTAGAACCTCCTAACAGAAAAAATCCATTAATATATTCAACAAAAATCTTATGGGAAATACACATTTCGCTTTAAATATATTTCTTTGCCCATTAATTCTACCGCATTATCACCTAATTTCTTTACTGAAATATCATAAACATGATCTTTACGAAGTAAATTTTTAACAAGCAAAACACCTTTTATGATTTCTTTTTCCTGTCTTACAACAATTCCATAATCAGTAGTAGCACCGTAATTTGATTTATAAACTATAACGGAGCTTGATTCAAACCTAATATTATGGATCGGCATAAACGCCTCATTTACATTAAGAGTAATAGTGGCAAATAAAATAATGGCTGCAATTGTTGTACTTATCACTATTAATAGTATTGAAACCACACTATTCACTATCTTTGCAGAAATATGTTTAAATCTAAAGCCATTTATTAAGAGCATTAATGGAATTATCTGAATACACAAAGAAAAAATATTGTTTAATTTTAAAGACTTAAATCTTATAAAAGGATAAAAGTAATCTAAATTCAATATCCATAAAATATAAATAGCCAATAGAGTCATATGGATAATGTATTTATTATTTCGAATTAAACTATTCACTAATATCACCCGTCCTCCATTTAAAACCATTATCATTCTTCCCAATCCAAAACAGATGGAAAAATGCCAGGGAAGATCTCTCTGATTTTGTTATTAGTCGTATTTATAATAACGACATCTGCATGACCTGCATAGTACATTGCTCCTATCAAGTAGTTTCCATCAGATGAAGGCTTATAAGGAAGAAGACCGATAGAATTTACCCTTACAGATTTGCGATCACTTCCATTAATTTTTTCTATATACACTACATTTCTGACATTTCCTCTTTGATACGCTAAAAACTTTTTATTATATGATAGTGATGGATAAGCTGCATTTTTTTTAAAAACATAAGTTTTGTTATTGCTTATTTTATATGCCATAATATTTAAACTCCCACTATTATCTACCTCCGTAAATAAAACCGTATCTGAATCGAGCCAATCGTATCCGGGGAGCAAAAGCTTTGCAATAACAATTAATTTTTTAGTATCCAAATCATAATAAGTCAATTTGTCTTTTTGTGTAAAACTAATAGCGTTTTTACCTGGAACAAGTTTAGGATATCGTACGTTTTCTCCTTTATACAATAGTTGTCTGTTTGCAAAACCTGTACGCTGATATTCATTTATCTTATAAATTTCGTTATCAATGACAGCAATCAAGTTATTTCCATTATTTGCATCATACTGGACATCGTAAAATATATTCCTGATTTCATATTTTTTGTTATTTTTAATATCGTATATTAAAACGGGAAATGATGGAGCTTCACCTTCCATAAGCATGATTTCACCTTTTAATCCATAAAAGCTTTTATAATATTGAAATACACTGAGTAAAACTATGAAGATTATTATGCTCATGAGGATAATTACAAATATTGATATTGTCCTTGTTATTGCAATCACATCCTTTCCATGTTTGCAATACTTATCAATTGGATTAAATTTATTTTACAAATTTATTCTCTCACAATATAAAACAAATTTCTAAGGAATTTGTTACAGTTTTTTATAAAAATTTTTATATTTTTTTATAGTAAACAATCAATTGTATCTTTGTGAACAAGTACATAAATTCCCACACCTTTTCGCGAATATCTAATTCTGTGAAAATCCTTTACCTCCTCAAACAGAAAATTCCCCAAGCAATAAGTCTACGGGAACATAAAACAAACTTCAATATTTAATTAAAAAATCTTTAAAGCCTTTGATTTCAACCTATTTATTCTTACTTTTATTAAACATAAATCAAATATCTTTCTTGATTTTTTTAATCATTTATATAAGCCATCACTGGGCGGTGATCTGAAATATCCACTTGCAATACTTTGCTTTTTGTTGCATCAATCGAAGTTCCACAGTTAAATAAAAAATCAATCTTTGGATTATTAGAATTATTATAGCATTCCAGTGTGCATATACCTGCAGGTCCACTATCAACCATAGAAAAAACATTATTGAGCATTATATTATAGGTATCTGAGTTTTCTCCATCGTTCAAATCACAACCAATAATCAATCTTTCATTTGAAAATCCATTATTATTTAATTCATCTTTAATCTTTTGTGCTTGAATCACTTGATCACCGTTTAAGCCTAGATGGGCAGTTCCTACATAAAAGTAAGAACTGCCAAAATCAACACGTACAAGAAGAAAGCTGCGATTTTCTGAACTATTTACCTTAGACAAGTAAACTCTTAAAGCCGTTGTCAAAGAGCAACTACTTATAATTGCATTACCATAATAACCTGGATTCATATTAATAGATGTAATATATTTATAATTCCAAGTCGTCCCAGTAATCGCGGTAAGTTTATTAGAAATATACTCTGCTTGATGAATATTTGTGCCAGATCGTATAGTATATGCATCTACTTCTTGAAGACAGACAATTGAAGCTCTCGAAGTTTTAATTTCATCCGCGATTTTATCCAGATTTTCCGTTTTCGGATCTGGATAACCGCCATCCTTGTTTTGTCCAGCTTTAATATTCCACGTAAGAATATTTATTGTCATAATTATTCCCCCTATACTTTTTTAATTTTATGCAATAGAATCGATATCTGCTTCCATATTCTGCTCTTTTATAAAGCTGTAAAAATACCCTCCTTTTTCCACCAGTTCTTCGAAGTTTCCCTCTTCTACAACTTTCCCCTTATCAATTACATATATTGTGTCTGCATCTTTTATTGTCGATAATCTATGAGCTATTTTAACAACAGTTTTATCTTTCAAATATTTGTCTATATTTTCCGATATATGCTTCTGCGATAAGCTATCCAAAGCAGATGTTGCTTCATCGAAAATTACAATTTTCGAATCACTTAAGATTGCTCTGGCGATGGCTATCCTTTGCTTTTGTCCACCTGACAATTTTACTCCCTTTTCTCCAACTATAGTCTCAAATCCCTGAGGCAGATTTGTAATAAAGTCATAAATATCCACCTCTTTGCATATTTGGTCTACATAATCTCTATCTATGTTCCTATTCAATGTTAGATTGTTTAATATGGTATCGTCAAATAATAATAAGTCCTGCGTCACTATCGAAATCTTACTTCTTATGTGTTTAAGATTATATTCATTTATAGGTACATCATCTATTGTTATGTTCCCCTCATCAACATCCCACAATCTATACACCAATTTCGCAATAGTTGATTTTCCGCACCCACTTGCGCCAACTAGTGCTGTTACTTTGCCATTTTCAAATTTTAAACTTATTTTATCCAAAATCTTATTATTGTCTTTATATGAGAAGCTAACATCATTAAAAGAGATATCTCCCTTAAAATTATCGCATCTATAGCCTTTATTGTCCTGTTTTATAGATATGGGTTCATCTACAATATTGAATACACGATTTATTGATGCAACTGATCTTTGAATCATAGTATTTGATCTTATTATTCTCAAACAAGGTCCTATAAGCATTCCAATATACTGTTGAAATGCTATGAGTTCGCCGAAAGTCATTTCTCTATTTATTATTTTATAGCCTCCATAACCATAAATAAAAGCTGTTATTAGTCCGCCTAAAGAACTTCCTATTGCCCCGTTGCCAGAAATAATAACATCTAACTTTATAAATTTATTTATAATATCTTTTTCTTTCTTTAAATAATTTTTGAAAAATTTAAAAATAGATTTTGTAATAACTACATTCATTATATTGGAAATATATTCCTCAATTATATTTGATATATTTCCCGCATCATTTCTGATTTCCAATGTCTTTCTCGAAATGATTTTATTAAACTTTGATTGAGAAAATATCAGTAGTATCTGCAGCACAATGACCAAAATCAGCAAACTTGATTGCATCTTTATCAAGAAAAATAATGCCATTATAGCCGTAAAGGTATCGACTATCACAGAAAACAGTATATCAACTCCAAAACTTTCTATTGTATATATATCGTTTTCTACCATACTTAATATATTGCCGGTTTTTATATTTGTAAAATAATCGCCTGATAATTTTGGTATATGCTTCAATAATTTTATTTTCAAATTAATCGAAACTCTCTTTTTCATTTTAGAATTCATGTACTGTAATATTACATTTAATAATGAAGATAATATACTTATTGCTCCATATATTGTGGCAAGCTTTATTAATAATTCTATATTGCTATTTTTTATAGCATCATCCAATATCATTTTGGTTAATTGGGGTTGTAATAAGCCCAAAATGGATACTGTTAACATTATAAAAAATGCTACACATAAGCCAAGTTTGTTGTGTCTTAACAGTATTTTTATAAATCTTCTTATGTTTTTTTTATTGTTCATATTTTCATCTCCATATTATATACAACGGAAACTATGAATTTAAAATATTTTTTGCCACAAGGTCTGTTAATGTTTGTATTGATACAAAATCATATCTTGATATACTTAAATAGTCAAACTTTATGTCAAGCTTTTCTTCCAATTTCTTTAACACTTCATAACAGTTATCATTGTTTAACCCAATTTTTCTATTAAATAAACTGTATTTATAAATGTCATCATCAGATTTATTAAGTTTTAACACTTCTTTTACAACATTTGCTGTACCTAAAAGGATGCTATTGTCTTTATCATATAAGCCTTCTTTAAAATCAGGATACCTTTTGCTGGCTAAAAAATCCTTATCCTCCCAATCATTCTTCACTGCAAGATTCTCAAGCTCATTGTTCAGCTCCTCAAACGTTATATCATGCTTTTTTGATAATATTCTGGCAATTATGCCTGTTAACTTCGCCGTCGACTGACTATTACATTTCCCAAATAGTCTGTATGAATTATTGATATTGCAATTCATATATGGATTGTTATCCATTATACATTGAATTCTTTTATCCTTGTTGTACCAAAACGAATTTTCGCTTTCCAAAATAAAACCCTTGACACCTATGACATTGTTAAAAACAGCAGGATAGCTTTCTTCAAATCCGTTAGCAAGGGAACATACTATTATTTTTCCTTGCCGATACAATTCATCGCATATTTCATGCAAATCCTGAATCATTTCATTTGTTGTAACTGACAGGCTTAAATTTATCAATCTAATGTTCACATTAAGAAGATACTTTAATGCTTCCTCAAATATTTGTCTACTTGTTCTTCCATCTTTGCCTAATACTTTCACTACAAATATTTCAACATCATCAAATTCTCTCTTTATACTAGATGCGCAAGAAGTTCCATGTCCATTCTCATCTTCATAATTGTCTGTGGATATTATATAATCATTATCACACTCAAAAGATATTCCACCGATTATATTACCCTTTAGATAATCATGGTTTATATCTATGCCTGAATCTACCAATGCTACTTTTACTTTGTTATTCAACACCTATCACCTTGCCTCATAAAAACATTAATTCATCTGCCATATTTTAGGCATCAATGTTCTTTTCATAAAATTGCAATTGTAGTCAAAAGCTCTTTTATCACTTAACAGTGTGTATACTTTTGCAGGGCATACTGTACAAAATAAATTTATTTTACAACTTTTGCAGTGTGGAATATTTCTAATTTTTATATTATCAAAATTAGAAAATGCAGGAAGTTGTCTTTTAAACACCTTTTTAATGATTTCATCACTTAAATCAAAAATATGACAAATTTTAAATTCTTCATATTGTAACAATGGGCATAAATATATATTGCCATCATAATTTACAAACAATTGTGAATTTCCTGCCCAGCAGTTATTAGCTCGAAGCTTGTTTAAATCGTTAAAATCATTTACCCCATAGTAATGTATTGCAAACTCATCTTTTAAATATTTGTAGGAATATTTTCCTCTTCCAAACTTGCTAAAATTTCTAACAACTGCTCTCGTTCCCAAACTTTCATTTAATTCTAAAAAATTGTCAACATTATCTTCATTAAATTCCCCTGCCACCATTGATAAGCTTATATGTTTCATGCCGCTTTTCTTCAATAGCCTAACATTTTCAATAACCTTAGCAAAAGTTCCCTTCCCTCTTATTTTACTGCAGCTTTCTTCATCATACCCATCTAAGCTGATTTCTACAGCATAAACAGCATTTGTTATTTTTTCGATATCTTCTTCCTTTATCAATGTCGCATTTGTACATAAGACCACTTTCCCACCATATACCAATTTAATGTATTCCAAAATATAGTAAAAATCGTCTCTAACTAAAGGTTCTCCGCCTGAGATAACAACCTCTTGAGGCTTTAATTTTAAAATTTTATCAATCGCTCTTTTTATATCACTGGTTGATAAAACATCGTCTTTTTTTAAATAATTGTCTGCATCAACACAGCAATATTCACAGCTTAAATTACATCTGTTTGTTATGGAAAAGACTACTTTGGGGATAAAATCAATTTCAAACTCATAAGTTTGATCAGCATTCAACAAACCAATATTATCTAAACAATTTAATACGGATTTAAAATACTGTTGATCTTCTTCATCTTCAAATACCTCTATAGCTTTATTGACTGGAATAGAGGTTTCAAGTGAATATTTTATTGCTTCGTAACATTCTATAGGTATCTTAATCCACTTGCCCGTTAATCTGTTACTCAATATCACGGTATTATCTTTTATAACAATGTCACAAATCTTATCTATAAAATATTTATTCTCCATCTTTATCACTTCCTAATTGTTCAAGTAACTTAGAATCTTGCCATCTTGTATTGTTATGCATACATCTGCTGATGCTGCTATAT
>ERZ795043.635-NODE-635-length-25002-cov-454.266485_pt1 | contig 25002 bp, 16 predicted proteins | sample MGYA00375127_ERZ795043 | MGnify/ENA primary metagenome ERZ795043 (study PRJEB30172, sample SAMN05518447) | compost metagenome | isolation source: Feedstock adapted compost from Newby Island compost facility, Milpitas, CA | place: USA:Newby Island compost... | reverse complement strand
TTGTCGAGTGTTCCGATTCATTGATGATATGCACTTTCGTAATTCGGGTTTATTTGTTATATAAACGATCTCATCGTAATAGAAGGGGAGCCACAATTCATTTATTCTTTTCGAATAGAATGATTTTGCAAAAAAGTGGGATAATCCGCCGATGTGATCTTTATGGGCATGCGATAAAAGCAGAATAAGTTTATTGTTTGTATCATGATAGACAGAAACATCGACTTGACCGTCTCCTACATCGACAAAAATATCGAAACCCTGGTATTTACAGGAATTACCCCGATCACACATATCTGGATCTGGATTCAAAATTAAACAATCCCCATGACTTACATTGATCACCCGAACCTGAGATTTCATGGTATTCCTCCCAAAGAATTTCTCATCACAAGTCTATCGGGAACACACATTCGCTGACAACCCCTTGTCAAATTTCCAGTGTACAATACGTTTATGGTAGAATGGAAATACGACAAAAGTCGCGGGCGGGATTGAATTGGCATCGTTTTTAAAACTCAGGGAGCTTGGAGAATCCTATGAAATATCACCGAAAACGTTTATTGCGTGCTTGAACAGTGACCGGCTCCTTTCATTTTTCAAAAACCACATGTGGATCAATGTCGGTCTGGAGTTGTCAAAGGCTTTGCTTGACGAACCACAAGACGATTATAAACTGACGGTTCCCAGGCTGCTGCGGAAGTTGGTTTCCGAGGCCCCCGGGAACCAAGTTGTGCTGGACCGGATCGACATTCTTTTTTTGCCCGCGTTTCAGTTGGATGTAATAAACCTTCTCAGGCAGTTGGACCGAAACAAGAGCGTGGTCGTCTTCTGGCCCGGAGTCTTGGAAGGCAGAAAACTGATCTATTCAAAGCCGGACTATCCGGACTATCACGCCTATGATTTATCCCAATACAATGATGTCATTTGTATAACGGATTAGGTTGAGGAGGACAACCGACATGAAGTACGGGGAATTGATCCAATTCGACCCGATTGAGACCGTCATTCAGATCCGTGATGCCGATGAAGCCGAGAAGGCGCGGAAATTGGTGCAAACTTACGTCATGTCCGATGACATGGCGGACATGATTAAAGAAAAGATATTGTCCCAGCTCTCCCTGGACGAAGTGATCGATAACAAGGGCGTGCTTTTAGTCGGCAATTACGGGACGGGCAAATCGCACCTCATGTCCGTGATTTCCAGCGTGGCGTTTGACGCGTCCATGCTTCCGGACCTGCGCAATGCAAAGTTTGCTGAATACATACGTCCAATCGCGGGACGGTTTGAAGTGCTGCGTATCGAAATCGGCGCGGTCAAAACGCCGCTTCGAGAGATCGTGGTCAAAGAACTGGAGCGGGATCTGGCCAAACGCGGCATTTCCTATCAATTTCCTCCCGCAGACGCCATCACGAGCAACAAGGAAGCTTTTGCCGCCATGATGGCGATATTCGAGGAGAAATACGGCGACAAAGGCTATCTCCTGGTCATCGACGAGCTCCTCGATTACCTGAAAAGCCGCACGCAGATGGATCTCATGCTGGATCTTGGCTTTTTGCGGGAACTGGGCGAGTTCATCAAAAATTCCCGATTCCGGCTCATTTGCGGCGTTCAAGAAGCCCTGTTCGACAATCCCGCCTTCTCTTTTGTTGCGACAACCCTGCTGAAAGTCAAAGACCGGTTCGAACAGGCCATCATCCGGCGCGAAGACATTGCGTATGTCGTTGCCGAGCGCATTTTGAAGAAGACACCGGAGCAGAAGGCAAAAATCCGGGAACACCTGCAGCCATTTTGCCATCTGTACCGCAACATGGCCGAGCGCCTGGACGAATTCGTTGATCTCTATCCCATTCATCCGTCCTACATCGAAACGTTCCAGAAGGTGTATCTTGCGGAAAAGCGGGAAGTGCTGAAAACGATTTCGGCCACCGTGAAGGAGCTGATTCATGTCGACGTTCCGGAGCGTGAGCCGGGAATCAAATCCTTTGACACCTACTGGAAATACATCAAAGAGAACATGGCCAAGAAGGCCGAACCGGAAATCAAGGAAGTGCTGACGAAAAGCGGGGTCCTGGAAGACATCATTAACCGTTCTTTTCCCAAACCAGTTTACAAACCCATGGCGCTCCAAATCATTTACGCGCTTAGCGTCCATCGGTTGACCACGGGCAGTCTGGACGTCAAGGCCGGCATGACCGCCCAGAATCTGAAGGATGACTTGTGCCTTTTCATCGAAATGCCGGTCATGGAAGCGGACTTTTTGCTGTCCACCGTACATACCGTGCTGAAAGACATCATGCAAACGGTGAGCGGCCAGTTCATCGAATACAACAAAGACAACGAGCAGTACTATCTTGATTTGAAGAAGGACATCGATTATGACGCCAAAATCGAACAAAAGGCGGCGGTACTGCACGACTCGCAGCTGAATATTTATTTCTACTCCGTGCTCTATGATCTGCTTGAATGGAACGCTCCCGAATACGTCACCGGACACAAAATCTATGAGTACGACCTGAACTGGGAAGAGAAAAACATTTTCCGTTCCGGATATCTGTTCATGGGGGAATCAAACGAACGGCCGACGGCCCAGCCCCCGAGGGATTTCTACGTGTATTTCTTGCCGCCTTACGGTTCGCTGACGGCCAAAGACGAAAAGAAAGAGGATGAGGTCTTCTTTCAGTTTGCGGGAGACGAAGAATTCAAGGAGACGCTGAAGCGTTTTGCCGCGGCCAACGAAATGGAGCTGCTGGCCGCCCAAAGCGAGACCAAAAAAGTATACCGTTCCAAGGCGGATAACGAGAAAAAGGCCCTTCTCAAGTGGTTTGACAACCATAAGGTTCAATGTTTTTCCGTCATTTACAAAGGTGTCAAGCGCCAGCTTGTGGAAGTGTTGCATGGAAGGCAGATCCACGACCGGACGTTCAAGGAACTGGTCGATGCCGCCGCTTCGGCCTGTCTGTCCGAATGTTTCCGGAAGCTGTACCCGGATTATCCCAAGTTTCTCGTCAAGATTACGCCGTCAAACCGTGCGGACTTGTTACGCCGGGGACTGGAAGCGATCGCCGGCAAGCCGACGCAGGACGGACTCAAATTGCTGGAAAGTTTCGGACTTCTCCACAACGGAAAAATCAAGCCGGAGAACTCCAAATACGCGGCGCATTTCATCAAACGGCTGGAGAGCATTCCGGGCCATCAGGTGATCAATGCTTCGGACATCCTCGAATTTCGGTATGAAGATGTGGTTTACGACAAGGAATTCAAGCTCGGCGTCGAGTGGATCGTATTGATTCTGGCCGCCCTCGTTTACAGCGGCCATGCCACGTTGACGGCCGAAAACAACATCCGCTATGACGCCTCCAATCTGGACGCCTTGGCCAAAGAGAATTTGAGCGTCCTTTACGGGTTCAAGCACATTGGAAAACCGAAATCCGCCGCAATGGCTGAGCTCAGACGTTTGTTCGGCATTTTGGGGTTGCCGGAAGGATTGATCGTCAATCTGAATCAGTGGGATGAAGCCGTTCAGAGACTGCTGGCCAGAGGCAAAGAACTTTTTGAAAAAGCGTCGAGAAGCTTGAGCGTGTTGAACGGCAATCCCGCGCTGTGGGGAGAGCTGCTCATTCCCGACAACTTGCTGGATACGTACAAAAAAGACATCCAGAGTGTCCACGAGCTTTGGAGCGCTTTGAGCAGCCGGTTTAATACGCCTGCGAAACTTGTGCATTTTGATTACACGGGCGACCAACTGGATCGGCTGGAAAACGGCCTGAAGGCGATGGGCGTCGTTGAACGCTGCGAAGAAATGAGGAATCTGTGTTCCGGGGTGATTGATTACATCGGCAAAATCGAACTGCTTTCCCTGGAAGAGTCGCTTAAGGAAAGAATTCGCCAGGCAAAGGATCAATTTTTCACCATTCGGGACCAAATCCGCGATACGGACGAAGATGTCGCAGGCCTCTGCATGCCGCTGAAAAAAGAACTGGAAAGCATCAAAGAGGCATACATCACTTGGTACGTGGACCAACATGCCAAATACCGCTTGGGCCTGCAGGATAGCAAACGGAAGGGAGAAATCCAGGAAGGCCGGGATCTGGCAAATCTCAACAGACTTTCCGGCATTCGAGGCATCTTGTCCGTTGGCAAGCTGCAGGAACTGAAGAGTGAACTCGCGGAATTGAAAACCTGCTATGAGTTGCAGGCCACCGAGCTGCAAAAGCATCACATCTGTACGCATTGCCATTTCAAGCCTGGTGAACATGAGAAGCCGGTCAAAGGACGACTGGATCGGATCGAAGAAAAAATAGAATCGTTGCTTAAGGAATGGACAAATGCCATTGTCAGCAGCGTGGAAGACCCGATGGTGTTGCATGATGTAGCTTTGCTGAGGCCTGAGCAAAAGGAACAAATCGAGAAATTGCTCCAGGATCGCAGGCTGCCTGACATCGTCGACGGCACGTTCGTCGATGCCGTCAATACGCTGTTAGCGGGCTTGGACAAAGTGGAAGTGGATGTTCAACAACTGGTTGGTTCAATGACCAGTTGGGGGCCCTGCACGGTGGATGACATGAAAAGCAGGTTCGAAGCGTTGGTGAACCAATGGACAAGCGGCAGGGATAAAAGCAGAGTTCGCATCATCATCAAGCAATGAATGGGGTGTCATCCGTGAAACTGACCAAAGAGCATATCGATCGCGTCCGCCATTTGGAAGGATTCCCTATTGCCAGGGATGAGGACATCATGGCCTTGTCTGTACCTCCAGCATACACGGCTTGTCCGAATCCATTTCTTGAAGATTTCATCCGGGAACACGGTAAGCCGTATGACGAGGCGACCGATACTTATCACCGTGAACCGTTTGCCACGGATGTCAGCGAAGGAAAGACCGATCCTGTATATAATGCTCACAGTTATCATACAAAGGTGCCGCACAAGGCAATCATGCGCTATATCCTGCATTATACCGAGCCTGGAGATATTGTATTTGACGGATTTTGCGGGACGGGCATGACTGGATTGGCAGCTCAGCTTTGTGGAAGTCCGGATTATGAATTTAAAACGCAGATTGAACAAGAAATGCCCGAAGTAAAATGGGGCGTTCGCAAAGCTGTGTTGAATGATTTGTCACCCGCTGCAACATTCATTGCTTACAATTACAACACACCTAGGGATGTGACAACTTTTGAAGAGGAAGCGAGGCGTATTCTGGAAGAATGTGAAAAAGAATATGGATGGATGTATAATACACCACACACGGATGAGCAAGGGCGTCCCATCATAGGATTAGACGGGGAACCGATAATGGGGCGTATTAACTGTGTCGTTTGGTCCGATGTATTTGTCTGCCCAAATTGTACCAAGGAGTTTGTGTTTTGGGATGTGGCCTTGGACAAAGAAAATGGTTTGGTGAAAGAGCGGTTTCGCTGTAAGAATTGCGGCAATGAGATGAAAAAATCCGACTGTGAGAATGCGATGACAACATTTTATGATTCTGCATTAAAAGAATTTGTTTCTATGGCTAAACAAGTTCCAGTATGGATCGCTTATTCTGTGGGAAAAAAACGTTATGAACGCGCACCGATCCAATACGATTTTGATCTGCTTCAAAAAATTAGCAAATTTGAAATTCCACACTGGTATCCGACGGATCGCATGCCAGATGGATATAATACAGAGCAACCAAAACGTTCCCATGGTATCACCCATGTTCATCATTTCTTTTGGAAAAGAAGTTTGGCAGTCTTGAGTTTTTTATATGAAAAATTAAAAAGTAATAACATGTTATTATTTGTTTTTTCAGGTATTTTAAATAGATCAACAAAGATGAATAGAATTCATGTGAAAAATTTTTGCTTTGGTGGTGGAGGCTGGAATGCTGGATATTTAAAGGGGACCTTGTATGTTTCTTCATTGCCTGTTGAAACTTCGATTTTAGAGCAGTTTGCTGATCGAACTAACGCTATATCAAAAGCAATTAATTCTGTTAAAGAAAAATATGCAGTGTGTATATCTACTCAATCTGCAAATAAAATGGTTAATATTGCTAGAAATTCAATAGATTATATTTTCACCGATCCACCGTTTGGCAGTAACCTTAATTACTCGGAGCTTAGTTTTATTTGGGAAGCTTGGCTCAAGATTATTACCAATAACAAGACCGAAGCCATTGTTAATCCGGTGCAGCGAAAAGGGCTACCCGAATATCAGCAATTGATGGAGCAATGCTTCGCCGAGTGTTATCGGATTTTGAAACCAGGTCGTTGGATGACGGTCGTTTTTCACAATTCACACAATGCCGTCTGGAACGCAATTCAGGAAGCATTGCTCCGAGCTGGTTTTATGGTGGCTGATGTGCGGACACTGGATAAAAAGCAGGGCAGCTTCAAACAAGTGACAACCACTTCGGCAGTGAAACAGGATTTAGTCATTTCCGCTTACAAACCGAAGGAAAGTTTCAAGCGCCGTTTTTTGGAACGGGCAGGCAGTGAAGAAGCTGTTTGGGATTTTGTCCGCCAGCATTTGGAGAAATTGCCCGTCGTGGTTGAAAGCAAATCTGGAAAACTGGAAATCATCGCGGAGCGGCAGGCTTATCTCCTGTTCGACCGCATGGTGGCGTTTCATGTGCAAAACGGCATTGCGGTTCCGATCGATGCCGGGGATTTTTATAAAGGATTAAAAGAACGATTCATCGAGCGGGACGGCATGTACTTCCTGCCCGATCAAGTCAATATCTATGATGAGAAGCGGATCCGGATGGATGTGGAAAACGTCCAACTTTCATTTCTTGTGACGGATGAAAAGTCGGCCATTCAGTGGCTGTACATGGAGTTGCGGGAACCGCAAACGTATCAAGAGTTGCAACCGAAATTTCTGCGCGAATTTCACAAGTCAAGGCACGAAAAGATGCCAGAGTTGGGCACGATCCTGGAGGAAAATTTCCTGCAAGACGAACAAGGGCGCTGGTATATTCCCGACGTAAACAAAGCCTCAGACTTGGCCAAGTTGCGTGAAAAGCGGCTGGTGCGGGAATTTGAAGAATATGCCCAAGGCACGGGGAAACTGAAAGTGTTCCGGACGGAAGCGGTTCGGGCCGGTTTCGATCTTTGCTGGAAAAAGCGTGACTTTGAAACCATAGTGCGGGTGGCGAAAAGGCTTCCGGAAAGCGTCATTCAGGAAGATCCGGCTTTGCTCATGTATGTGGATAACGCCACAAACATGCTTGACCGGTGAGAAACATGCGATATATTGGTGACTGGGCCTACGATCCGGTTCGCAAATGCCAAGTACGTATCTTGGAACGGACCGAACTTTGGGGATATGTCACCTGCACTGTTTTCGCTCCCGCATTGAACGGAACTTACGCCGTTCCGGAAGAACGGCTGGTTGATCCGGCAGAGGCAACCCGTCAGGAGGATTACATTCGATTCATTGCGCTTCATGCCCGGATTCGAAACGAATGGGCGGAAGGCATCGTATCCCCGATCGGCGGCAAAATCTTGCCTCTGCCGCATCAGCTTTATGCGCTGCAACGAGTGCTGGACAGCAGCCGGGTCCGTTTTCTGTTTGCCGATGAGGTGGGACTCGGCAAAACCATCGAGGCGGGTCTGGTCATTCGGGAACTGAAGGCCAGAGCACTTGTTAAACGAATCCTGATCGTCTGCCCGAAAAGTTTGATTACCCAGTGGCATGCGGAGATGAAGGACAAGTTCGGGGAGACTTTTCACATTATCCTGCCGGAGGATGCGGATACGATCCGGCGTTTATATGGAGACGGTGAAGTATACGGCCGTTTCCATCAGGTGATTTGTTCGTTGGATGCCATCAAACCCTTGGAAAAACGTGCCGGATGGAGCCGGGAGAAGATCGAACAATACAACCGCGAACGAATCGAAGCGGTGCTGGAAGCGGGATGGGATCTGGTGATCATTGACGAAGCCCATCGCGTGGCAGGAAGTTCACCGCAAGTGGCCCGATATAAACTGGGAGCCCGGCTCGCCAAAGCGGCGCCCTATTTGCTTCTGCTCACCGCAACTCCGCATTCGGGGAAGTCGGAACCTTTCCTGCGGCTGATGCGGATGCTGGACGAGAAGGCATTTCCTGATGCTCGCGCCATCGTCAGGGAGCAGGTGGCTCCTTACCTGGTCCGCACCGAGAAACGTGCGGCGGTCGACCATGAAGGAAACCGTCTGTTTAAAGACCGTACAACCAAAGTGCTGGAAATTGAATGGGAAGAGCGTCACAGCCTGCAAAAAAAGCTGTATGAACAGGTGACCCGTTACGTCAAAGCCGGCTATCAGCTGGCGCAGCGCGAGAAAAAAACGCATATCGGGTTTTTGATGGTTTTGATGCAGCGTATGGCCACCAGCAGCACGGCTGCAATTCGCGACAGCCTGGAAAGACGGATTGCTGTTTTGGAAAGCAAGGAAGAAACACAGCCCGCCTTCGGCGAAACAGCCGGGTTGGAGCCGTGGCTGGACATGGAAGCCGAAGAAGCGTTGGAAGAAGCGATCAGGTTGAAACCCGCGGATTGGAAAAACGAACTGGAAGAGCTGAGACGCATTCTGGCGACAGCCAAACAAGCGGAGTTTCAGTATACCGACGCGAAAGCTGAAAGGTTGCTTGAGGAACTGGACCGTCTGCGCTCTTCGAAAACAGCGGACAAAGCCATCATCTTCACCGAATTTGTGGCCACTCAAATGTACTTGCGCGATTTCCTCGAAAAACACGGCTACACCGTGTCCATCCTCAACGGTTCCATGGATCTGGAAGAGCGAAACGAGGTGTTGAGGGAATTCAAACAGTCAAAAGATGTATTGATTTCCACCGACGCCGGCGGTGAAGGCTTGAACCTGCAGTTTGCCAATGTGGTCATCAACTATGATCTTCCCTGGAATCCGATGAAGATCGAACAGCGCATCGGACGCGTGGACCGCATCGGACAGACCAGGGATGTTCTGGTGTACAACTTTATTCTTTCCGATACGGTTGAAAATCGCGTGCGCAAAGTACTGGAAGAGAAACTGATCAACATTTTCAGGGAGCTTGGAATTCAAAAACTCCACGATGTGCTCGACAGCGAGTGGGCGGAGATCGACTTTACGGATGCCTATATCCGGTCGGTAGCCGACCCGGGACACCTTGAAGAATATATAAAGCGCGTGGAACGGGATCTCAAGGAGCAAGCGGAACAGGCTTTGAAAATCAGGGACATCGTGACGGACGACCGTTCGATGGACATTGAACAAGCGCTCCGGATGGCCAAGAAAGACGTGGCCGATCTGGCGGTGCGCATGTTGGCCTCTTATCAGAAATGGAATGGAGCCGAAGAAATACCGCTGCCCGAATCCCCGGATTTGAACGATCCGCAAATCCGTTCCTTGCTTGAGCAGGATTTTTATGTGAATGACCAAGAACTGCTGATTTCTGTTCACCTTCCCGGTCTTCCCTACGAACCGGGCATCTGGTCCTTGTGGGAGCTTAAACTGACCGACGAAGCGAAAGACCGCCGCGTTTTCCCTCTGTTCATGAATCATCAAGGCGTGTTCCGCCCCGCTTCCGCCATGCGGATTTGGGACGAACTTTTGGTTCCGGACCGGGAGATCCGTCTGGGCGATTCGGTGCGCTTATCGACGGAACAACGCGAAAAATTGCATGAAGGAGCCCGGGCCGCGGCGCATGACCTGTTTCTGGAACTGAAGTCCGCCAGGGAACAGCGTATCCGGGAGGAAGAGAACCGGGCGTTCTTCGCCCTGCGGCTTCGCATGGAGGCCGTCGAGCAAATCGGGCTTGATACGGTCAGGCGCAAAAGAAAACAGGAATTGCTCGAGGAAGAAGCGAAATTAAAAATGGAGTTTGCCGAAAAGCAAGTGCTGACTCCTGTGCTCAAGCCGGTTTTCCTTATCAACCTGGAGTGAATGACATGTTTGCCAACTGGTTGTGGTCAAGGCTGGCAGCAGATTATGAAACGAAAATTCTGGCCTTTGACCCCGACGATGTGATTGCCCGAAGCGGCTTGGAGGAAAAACTGAAAAGCGATGGTTTTGCCATCATCCGGATGGATTCCATGGATCCCATCCGTTTCAGATACGAATACGAATCGGATTATCGCAACCGGGACCAAAAAATGCTCTATCTGGTCCGGAGCGATTCCACTTATGTGCCATATGACCTCCGCAGTCAATGTTACGAGGTCCATCTGGACTTTGCGTCCCTGTTTCCCAAGCTTGACATATCCGTTTTGAGGCGAGTCAAATCGCTGGATTTGACGCAGCTTTACATCGCCTGTCGGAATGATTTCGGCGGTTACCGGGGAGAAGAAGAAACATGGCGGTTCTTGAATCGGGAAATGTACGAACGGGATAACGCCGACGAATATGCCGGATGGCTGGAAGAGACGATCCGGCAGCGATTGCAGGAAGTTCGGCACTACACCGACTGGTTCGAGATCGCGAAGCTGTGGGCTTCGCTGCGTTTATTGCAGGATGGCGGATACACACAACTGTCGATGGACCAGCTTTCCGTTGAATTGGACACACGTTTTCAGGAATGGATGCTGGAACATTACAAGAAACTGTCCGCCAGTTTCCATCCGGACAGTCCGGTCCTGCTGCACAAAACAAACGACTACGTTCGCACCAAAGGAAACAAGCTGGCGCTCATTGTCGTGGACGGAATGTCACTTGCGAACTGGCTGGCGTTTGTCCGTGCGGACAAGGTTTCGGGATTTTCATACCAATGGTCATATGCGTTTGCCCTGATCCCGACCATTACCTCGGTTTCCCGTCTGGCGATTTTTTCGGGGAAGCTGCCGGTGGAGATGTCCAAACCGTTTGCTCTTGCGCAGGAGGAAAAAGAGTGGCAGGCTTATTGGAGCCGGTCCGGATACAAAGAATCGGAAATTGTTTACCAGCGCGGCACGACCGGTGATCTGCCCTCGGGCGTCAAAGTGGTTGGGATCGTGATCAATACGATCGACGACATTATGCACGGGCAGATGCAGGGACGGGCCGGGATGTGCCGAGATGTCGTTTCCTGGTCGGAGTCGGGTGAATTGCAATCGCTCATCTTGCGGCTTCTGGAAAAGGATTTCCGCGTATTTATCACTTCCGATCACGGCAACGTGGAAGCCGTCGGACAAGGGCGCCCGCCCAACGAAGGCGTGCTGACGGAGATGGCGGGGCAGCGATGCCGCATTTATCGCGATTATGCAGACCCGGCTTCGTTGGAACAGCCATTTCGTTCTTTTTTGTTCCCGCCCGTGTACTTGCCAAAAAATTATCAATATGTTCTTTGCGATGACGGACTTTCCTTTCAGCCTCGAGGCAAAAAATCCGTGTGCCACGGAGGCATAAGCCTGGAAGAAGTTATTGTGCCCTTTATCCAAGTCAAAGGAGCGGGTTCACCTTGAGCAAACCGATAATACTGTCCCGATACGTAAAACCTGAATGGCTCGACCTGACCGTGGAATACTGGACCGAGTACCAGGATCCCAAACGGACGCGAGAACGATTAAAGCGTTACCTGGCGGAACGGATCGAAAGCTTGGACACATTGAGCAAAACCAGGGAAATCTTGATCCGGACATGGGTGGAAGTGGAGGATTCCCTTGTACCGTTGAGGGATTTGGGGGTTTCTGTTTATTTTGCATGTCCCATTGGAGAAAGAGCAGCTTTGCACTGGACGATGATGCTTGCAGCCTTCCCGCTGTTTCGGGATGTGTGCGGGGTAATCGGCAAACTGGCCAGCCTTCAAAGCGAATTTACTACTTCACAGATTCGCAGGCGCATTTTTGAGCTGTGGGGAGAACGCGCCACGCTGCTTTATGCGCTGGAGAAAAACATCAGAACCTTAAAGGAATTTGGGGCCATTCGCCAGTTGAGGCCGGGCATCTATGAACGGGGCAGTATCCCGGTCCATGACCACCGCGTGGTCGAATTCATGCTGTATGGGACGATCATGGGCGGACAAAAATTGTATCAAAGCATTGCAGAGTTCGAGCGGAAAAAGGAATTGTTCCCGTTCGAGTTCGAAGCCAATTTGGAACAGTTGATTCAATCCCAGCGGATTAAATTGGATAGAGTCGGAGGCGAATTAGTGGCAAGCTTGTAAAAAAGTGGGCTGTCCTACGGCGGGCGGCCCAAATTTGATTTTTTTTGTGCCGATTTGCAACTCCTGTTCCCCACCCGGACCCAAAAACCGCCTCTGCCGATTAACGACCGGTTTTGGTATTTCGGTCAACTGCAAGATCCCGCAATAAAATTTCTTTGCCTCTTCTTCTTTTCCCTTTGGAATCGTCGTTTGAGCGTGATGAAATCGTCTGATGATCCCGATGCTCCTTTCAGGAAATGATCACGATGCCAAACAGAATCCGTTTTTCATGACTTACACCACAAAAAATGATATCTTTCTTTCGCTCCATCATTGTTATACACTAATCATACTTCCATTTAAATCCAATAATCATGGAGGATGCCCCTCATGAGGAACCGGGATGACCTCAGGCAAGAATGGGTGGAGCTCGCGCCCGTGTGGATCCGGGAGATGAGAGAAGGCCGAAACGCCGTGCGCAAAGGTTTGCTGGATGCCGTCATGCTTGACGCGTGCGGAAAGGTGGAAGGCCTGAGGATTCTGGATTGCGGATGCGGCGAGGGCCGTTTTTGCAGAATGCTTGCGGAACGCGGCGCAGCGTACGTGCTGGGATTGGATCTGTGCGAGCCCATGATTGAGGCCGCGCGGGAACTGCAGTCCGAGCGTGAAGAATATCACGTGCAGGATGTGCAAAACCTTGGTTTTCTGGACGACGAATCGTTTGATCTGGCGGTTTCCTATCTGAACCATTGCGACGTGCCCGATTTTGAGGCGAACACCCGGGAGGTGTTCCGGGTGTTAAAGAGGGGCGGCAAATTCATCGTTGCCAACCTGCACCCCATGATGTCGGCGACCGGCCAATGGCATCGCGGAGCGGATGGAGAAAAGCTGCATGTCATTCTGGATCAATATTTTGATGAAGGAGAACGGCATTGGCGAATGATGGGGGCGATGGTCACCAATTTCCACCGCACCTTGTCCACTTACATCAACACTTTCATCAAAACGGGCTTTGTGTTAAAGGGCATCGTGGAGCCGACTGTCGCTTCAGACCAGTTGAAGGTCTATCCGGATCTGGAAGATGAGCTCCGGGTGCCCAATTTCATGGTGTATGTTCTGCAGAAGCCTTGAGGTTCGGGAGCGCTTAAGCGTCGGCATTGCCAGCTTGCCGTTTTCCACCGGCAATTCCGTGGAGCGTCCCCAACGCAGTGTTATTCAACCCTTTGAAGGATTGGAAAAGGAAGCAGGTTGCAAATTCACAGGGATAGCCGATACCTCCGCCTGGTGGGGTGTTTCCGACGTACCGTGCGCAAATCCTTGCGAGCCAACGGCATTCCCGAACCGCGTTGGCATCCGTTTCCGGACATCCGGCATTCCGAATTTCACACCGGTTCCCCTGGCGATGATCGCCAGGGGAACCGTGTGTCCCGCCGGTAATCCCCATGTTCCTGTCTTACGGCATCGGCCGGCCGCGCGACGTGATGTACAGCTCGTACCATTCTTCCCGGGTAAGCTCGACCTTCTCCGCTTCCGCGCAGGCGCGAATCCGGTCGGGGCGGGTGGTGCCGATGACCGGCTGAATGCGGGCTGGATGGCGGAGCAGGAACGCGATCAGGATCGCTTCAGGCGACACGCCTTTCTCCTGCGCCTTCCGGGCGACCAGCTCCGCGGCGGCCCGGACGTTCGGCGCGGCGTCCGCTGCCTTCCTGCCGGTCAACAGCCCCGTCGCCAGCGGGCCCCAAGCCTGGATTTGCACGTTGTTCAGCCGGCAGTACTCGATGGTGCCGTCCGGGAACGAGGAAAGCTTGCCTTCTTCCTGGTTCACATGCACGCCGGCGTCCAGCCAGTCCAGCTTGAGCAGGCTCATCTCCAGCTGGTTGGCGACGAGCGGCTCGTCCAGGTAAGCCTGCAAGAATTTCATCTGCCCGGCGCTCATGTTGGAGACGCCGAGCCGCTTCACTTTGCCGGCCTTTTTCAGCGTCGCGAACGCCTCGGCCACTTCTTCCGGGTCGACCAACGGGTCCGGCCGGTGCAGAAGCAGCACGTCCAGCGTCTCGATGCCGAGGCGCTGCAGGATGCCGTCGACGCTGGCGAGAATGTGCGCCTTGGAAAAATCGAAAATGCTGGACCCGTTCGGACCTTCCCTGAGCCGGATGCCGCACTTGGACTGGATGACGATGGAATCCCGCAGCCCCGGCCGTTCGCGCAGCACCCGGCCGAACGCCTCCTCCGCCTTGCCCATCTTGTAAATGTCGGCGTGGTCGAACATGTTGATGCCCACGGACAGCGCGGCGTCCACCGCCTCGTGCATCTCGCGGATGTGCTCCGCCGTCAGCGGATCGCTGCGGCTCCATTCCCCCGCGAACCGCATGCAGCCGAGCACAAGCCGGCTCGCGGAGAAGCCGTGCCGGTTCAGCGGCAACTTCGGATCTGCGCCCATCTTCGATCCCACCTTTTTGGATTGGACTGGAAAACACCGCTTCCATTATACACCAGGACGGCCGATCCCGGGCGATCGATCTGTCGGGTGACACCACGGCCGCCGGTGCCGTCATGATGAGTTTCATCCGAATGACCCGGGGCGGCCAATATTTTTGGATGCTCTTGCAGGCCGGTCCCGAGGTAAAATAATCGAAAAAAAGATCAAATTTTTTAAAAGACGCTGGGAAACGCTCCATTTATGATGAAAGTAGCCGTAGAATCATCAATCGCCCATAAACAACACGGGGGAAAGGGATGAGAGCGGTGAGAAGATCGCTGCTCTTCGGCGTGTACGGTTTGTTCGTGGTGCTGTTCCTGCTGTTTTTTTGGCACTACGGGTTGAGGGGGGAGAGCCGGGACCTGGAAGAAGGCCCGGTCGGACTGGCGGGCGACATTCAGGAAGTCTACGTCATGGTCATGTTCCAGTCCGAACTCGACTACTGGCGCGGCATCATGAAAGGGTTCGAGGACGCGGCGATGAACCTGAACGTGTCCGTGGAGTTTCGCGGGGCGACCCAGTACGACGCCCATGAGGAAGTGGTCGTGCTGGAGCAGGTGATCGCCAAGAAGCCCGCCGGCATCGCCGTCACCGCGATCAATCCGGAAGCGCTGAACGCCTCCATCGACAAGGCCGTCCAGGAAGGCATCCCGATCGTGCTCTTCGACTCGGGCGCCCCCGCGAGCAAGGCGTACGCCTTTTACGGCACGGACAATTACAAGGCGGGCACCGTGGCGGCCCGGGAGATGGCGCGGCTCCTCGGCGGCAAGGGAGAGGTGGCCGTCATCACCCAGCCGACCCAGCTCAACCACCAAGAGCGCACCGAAGGATTCCGCGACACCATCGCCCGCGAGTTTCCGGACATCCGCGTGCTGGAAGTGGCCGACGGCAAAGGGGAAATCATCGGCTCGCGGGACGCGGCGCGGGAGATTTTGCGGAAGTACCCGGAAGTAGACGGGCTGTTCGCCACCCAGGCCAACGGCGGCGTCGGCATTGGAATGGCGGTCAAGGAATTGGGGCTTGTGGGGCAAAAGGTGATCATCGGATTCGACATCGACAAGGGAACGCTGGATCTGGTCAAAGAGGGGACGATCAACGCGACGCTGGCCCAGGGCACATGGAACATGGGGTACTGGTCGCTCATGGGGCTGTTCCACCTGCGCCACGGCCTGGTCGAGACCGGGGAGGGCGGCTCGAACACCGGCCATCCGCTTCCGCCCTTCGTCGATACGGGCATCACGATCGTCACGCAGCAGAACGTCGATCAGTTCTACGCCAAGTGAGAGGTAGCGCATCTTGGACCTGAAAGCGGTTACCACCCGATCCAAAACGAGGGACATGCCGGTGATCCGGATCTGCGGAAAGCTCCTCGAGCGCCTGAAGTTCCGCAACCTGCCGATCCGTTACAAGCTGCTCGCCCTTTTTTTGCCCATCACGATCATCCCGTCCCTCATGCTCGGCATTCTTACCGACATCGTCGCCAACCGGGTCATCGAGCGCAACCTGTACGACAACACGCAGCAGGTAATCGCGCAGGTGAACCGGGCGCTGGAATTTTACGTCGGCAACGCGCAGAACACCACGTACCTGATTGCCTTCAACCCGCTGATCCAGAAGTTTTTCCGGGAAGGTCCCCTCGACCCTCAGGAGCGGCAGGAAGCGCTGCAGTTCCTGCGGGGTTTTCCCACGCTGCAGACCGAAATCGCCGGCATGATGGTGGTGAGCTCGAGGGGAGATTACCTCTCCAACGACATGTACGCCCGGGAGCCGGGGGATCTGACGCTGGAACGGTGGTATCAGGAGGCGGTGGCGGCCAAGGGCATTTTTCGCGTCATCGGCAGTCCGGAGCGGCGCAACGTCACCACGCACGTCAGTTACAAGGAAAGCGAAGTCGTGTCCGTCGTGCGGGCCGTCCTCGATCCGGAGACGCAGAAGGTGCTCGGCGTCATCCTCATCGACCTGAAGCTCAGGGTGGTTATGGAAACGGTGCGCAACGTCCACCTGGGCAAAACCGGCCTGCTCATGGTGCTGGGGCAGGAAGGCGAACCGGTCTACGTGCCTCCGCAGCTCGGCTTCACGACGATTCCCGCGGCCTGGTTCGGCGGCAAGACGGCGGGCCAGTCTGTGCAGGAGATCGACGACCGCAGGCTGCAGTTCATTTTCCGCAAATCCCCCTTTACAAACTGGACCACCGTCGGCGTGTTTTCCACCGCGGAAGAAGCGCCCGAGATGCGGCAGATCCGGCTTTACATCGGCACCTTCGTGTTCGTCGTCGTCCTGCTTGGCATCACCGCGTCGTTCGTGCTGGCCCATTCCATCTCCCGGCCGATTTACAGGCTGATGCGGTTCATGCAGCGGGCCGAATCGGGGGACCTGTCGACGCGCCAATGGAACGGCGATATGGACGAAATCGGCATGCTCGGGCGGAGCTACAACAGCATGCTGGCGAAGATCAACGACCTGATCCAGCTGACGGAGAAACAGGAGCGGCAAAAACGGGAAGCGGAACTGCGCACGCTGCAGGCCCAGATCAAACCCCACTTCCTGTACAACACCCTGGACACGATCAGCTGGATGGCCCGCAAGCGAGGGGCGGAAGACGTGTCGGAAATGGTCGAGGCGCTGTCGCGGCTGTTCCGGATCGGCCTGAGCAAGGGCAACGAGTTCATCCCGCTCGCGGAAGAGTTCGATCACGTGCGGTACTACTTGCAAATCCAGAAGCAGCGGTATCAGAACAAATTGCAATATGAGCTGGACCTGGATCCGGCCATCGCCCATTTGCCGGTGCTGAAGGTCATTTTGCAGCCGATCGTGGAAAACGCCATTTATCACGGGATCAAGGAACGGCGCGGACCGGGCACCATCGTCGTGCGGGGTGAGCGGGACGGCGACCGGATCCGTCTGACGGTGGAAGACGACGGCGTGGGCATGGACGGGGAAAAGCTGAACCGGCTGCGGCGCCGGCTGGAGCAAGCGTCGGCGGTGCGTCCGGGGGATTCGCCGGCGGCTGCGGGGTCCGGTGCGGCGGCGGCCGGGCCCGGTGCGGCAACCGCCGGTGCCGCCGATATATCCGGTGCCACCGGCATCGCCGCCGGCGTCCCCGCTGCCGGCGACGCGGCGACCGGCCGCTTCCCCGCCGTCGGGGACGCAGACGCCCGTTCCGGCTACGGCCTGGTCAATGTGCTGGCCCGCCTGAAGCTCACCTACGGGGCGGACAAATGCGACGTCACCGTGGACAGCGAGCCCGGGCGGGGAACAAAGGTGACCCTCACCTATCCGGTTCCGGAGGAGGAATGAGCCGTGTGGAACGTGATCATCGCCGACGATGAACCGCTCATTCGCGAGGGAATACGGGAATCGGTGGATTGGGAAGCGCTGGGCATGCGGGTCGCCGCGGAAGCGGAAGACGGAGAGGAGGCGCTGGAGAAGGCCCTCGCCTGCCGGGCGGACATCGCCCTGGTGGACCTCAACATGCCCATCATGGACGGCATCACCCTGATCGGCGAACTCCGCAACCAACTGCCGTCGTGCCGCATCGTCATCGTCACCGGCCATGACGAATTCGCCTACGCGCAGCAGGCGATCCGCCACGGCGTGGACGAATATCTGCTCAAACCGGCCAATCCGAAGGACCTGACGGCGGTGCTCGCCCGGATCGGAGAACAATTGGAGAAGGCGCGGGAACAGGAAAAACATCTGGAAATGGCCTCCCGCCAGATCCGCAAGAACATCCCGCTCCTGCGCGAGCGGTTCTGCAACGAATGGATCGGCGAATCGCTCACCCGGCAGGAAGTGCTGGAGCAGCTGCGTTTTCTCGAGCTGCCCGACCGGGCGCCTTCCCTGTTCGGCATTGTGCGCTGGCCGGAGGCGGAAGGCAGTACCGCGGCCGTCGTGGTCCGCCCCGAGCGGGAGCGCCAGCTCATGCTGTTCGCCATCGAAAACATCATGGACGAACTGCTTTCGCCCTGGCCGCATGCCCGCTTCCGCGATCCGCACGGTTTCCTGTGCGCCGTCGTGTGGGACGCCGTGGACGCGGACCCGTTCGGCGCCGTCGAGCGCGCCGTGGCGCGGTATCTCAAGCTGTTCGTCGTGACCCACGCCGAGCCGGTGACCGGCGGCGTCGAAGCCCTGCCGGCCGTGTACCGCAAGGCGCGCGGCATCATTTACCGGGAGACCGCCATTTCGCCCGTCGTCCGCCGGGCGCGGATGTACATGCGCGACCACCATCAAGACCCGGACCTGTCGCTGGAGTCCACGGCCCGCGCCGTCGGCGTGTCGCCGGTGTACCTGAGCCGCCTGTTCCGGCAGGAGCTGGGCACCACTTTCGTGTCCCTGCTCACGCAGATCCGCATTTCGCGGGCGACGCGTCTTTTGCTCACCACAGACATGAGCATCGCCGAGATCGCCGAAGCGGTCGGCTACGAATCGCAGCACTATTTCAGCACCGCCTTCAAAAAGGCGGTCGGCGTGTCGCCCATCCGCTACCGCAAGGGCGACGCCGTGAACGACGAAGGGAGCGGGTGAAACGCCCGCTCTCCTTGAACGGATCGTCGCCGGTATTCGCGGCGGTACCGGCATCGGTTTCCCTCGCCGAACCGGCGGCGTTGCATCCGCGCGACCGGTGCGGCGGAGCCATGGCCGGAATTGCTTGCCGGTTTATGACGGCCATTTCTGATTTATCATGTCTTCTGAAACATGATATTCTAACATATGGTTCCTAAACTCCTGAACGTCCTTGAAAGTTATGCCGCAGCTGCATTGAGCAGAAAACTCGGCGTTTCCGCCGGCGATCGTCTCCAGAATCTTTTCGTCCAACGTGTCGTTCGGCCCCTTCGCATGTCCCTTGTTTTTTTCCTCCATGGATGGCACCCTCCCGATCATCCTTTTAGTTCGTCCGCAGGTTTTCCCTCGTTGCTGTTTATAAAATAGCAGAAAAAATTAAAAAGTAGTTAAAGGGTTTCTAAAAATTTCATTAAGGTTTCCGCCGGTTCGTTCGCCCGACATGGAGTTGTGGCCTTTTGGCGTCCGCTCCGGACAGCCGCGAGCGGTTTTGCAATCATTCGCCGGGAAATGCTGAGCAGCTGTGTTTTTTTGAGCTGTCCGACCGGGCGCATTCCCTGTTCGGCATCTGTCGCTGGCCAAGACGACGAGGGAGGCTGGGCGGGGCAGTCATGGCCTCGGGTGTACCTTCCATTGCAATGGAAATGACGGAAAAAACCTCAACATACGTTCCTCTGCGCCGGACTCGTTCCGCACCGAACGTTTTTGTCGGAAAACCGACCACGTTCCTCCGCACAACGCCCGCGCCGGAGCCTTATTGTCGGAAAACCGACTACGTTTGCCCCGGCGGTTAAATACGGTCTCCCAAATGGTGAGCAATTGACATGGCTCCATGTCCTTCAATCAGCACCACCTTCAAGAAGGCGGTCGGCGTGTCGCCCATCCGCTACCGCAAGGGCGACGCCGTGAACGACGAAGGGAGCGGGTGAATCGCCCGCCTCGGATGGATCGTTGCCGGTTTATTTCATTCTTTTGATAATTTCCTGAACTTCCGAAGCATGATCATAAATATGCTTCTTATACTCCTCCAGGGCATGGAAGATTTTGCCGCAGCATCGATAAACGGTACCGGAGTCTCCTCCGGCGACCGCCTCCAAAGCATTATCGCTCAACGTTTCGTCTTGATGCCTTGCATGTTCCGCTTGTTTTTCCTCCATGGATGGCGTCCTCCCGATCATCTTGTTTTCCGCCGGCTGGCTTTCCCCGGCTGCTGTTTTCAACATATCAAAAAAGATTAAAGAAAAGATAAAGTGTTGCTAAAAATATCATTAAAATAAACGCTATATTTTACCTTTTTAGGGCAACATCGGCGAGAAAACCTGGGTTTCGAACAGAAATCATGACGAGCAGAAAAGGTCAACCCCCCCCCGCCACGGGCCGCCGGAAGAAAAGCTAAATTTTTGAAAAAAGATGTTCGGTTCGTGGAAAGACGTCCCGCGCGCTCCGGTGCTAACTTGTAGGCAGATAAGACCGACACCGAAACGAAAGGGAGTGTGCAAGGGATGAGAAAGAAAGCGGCTTTGGTTCTCGCGTTCGCCCTCGCGCTGTCCATGGTGCTGGCGGCGTGCAGCGGAGGCGGCTCCGGAAGCTCCGGCGGAAGCGGCGGAGGCGGCTCCGGCGGCGGAAACAAAGGGCTGATCGGCATCGCGATGCCCACGAAGTCTTCCGAACGCTGGGTGAGCGACGGCTCCAACATGGTCAAGGAGTTCGAGGCGCTCGGCTACAAAACGGACCTCCAGTACGGGGAAGACATCATCGAAAACCAGGTGTCGCAAATCGAAAACATGATCACGAAAGGCGCCAAGCTCCTCGTGATCGCTTCCATCGACGGCGAATCGCTGACCGACGTGCTGCAAAAGGCGGCCGACGCGGGTATCCCGGTCATCGCCTACGACCGTCTGATCCGCAAATCGGAACACGTGGACTACTACGCCACCTTCGACAACTTCAAGGTCGGCGTGCTGCAGGGCAGCTATATCGAAGAAAAGCTCGGCCTGAAAGAAGGCAAGGGGCCCTTCAACATCGAACTGTTCGCCGGTTCTCCGGACGACAACAACGCCTACTTCTTCTTCAACGGCGCCATGAGCGTCCTCCAGCCGTACATCGACAACGGGCAGCTGGTGGTCCGCTCCGGCCAGACGGATTTCGACCAGATCGCCACGCTGCGCTGGGACGGCGGCGTCGCCCAGTCCCGCATGGACAACCTGCTGTCGGCCCACTACACGACGGAAAACGTGCACGCGGTGCTGTCTCCGTATGACGGCATTTCCATCGGCGTGCTGTCCTCCCTCAAGAGCGTCGGCTACGGCACCCCTGACAAGCCGCTGCCGGTCATCACCGGGCAGGACGCGGAAGTCGCGTCCGTCAAGTCGATCATCGCCGGCGAGCAGACGCAAACCGTGTTCAAGGACACCCGCGAGCTGGCCAAGGTGGCGGTGCGGATGGCGGACGCCATCCTGAACGGCCGGGAGCCGGAAGTGAACGACACCACCACCTACGACAACGGCGTCAAGGTCGTGCCGTCCTACCTGCTTGAACCGATCTCCGTGGACATCACCAACTACAAGGAAGTCCTGATCGGTTCCGGCTACTACACCGAAGACCAGCTGAAATAAGCAGCGGAGATGCGGCGCCGCGCGCGCCGTGTCCGATACGGCCCGCGCGACGGCCCGCGCGCAGCGTTCGCCCGACGCGGACGGCCGGCCAGGGCAAGGCCGGCTGTCCGCCGACGTCGGGCTTGAACGCGTTTCAAAGCGGTTTCATGGGACGACCAACGGCAAACGGCATATGCGGGTTCACCCGGCGAGGGAGGGGCGCAGGTGGCGGAATACATTTTGGAAATGCGCAACATCACCAAGCGGTTTCCCGGCGTCACGGCGCTGGACAACGTCAACCTGAAGGTGCGGGAAGGCGAAATCCACGCCCTCTGCGGCGAGAACGGCGCCGGGAAATCCACGCTCATGAAGGTGCTGAGCGGCGTCTACCCCCACGGCACCTATGAGGGCGAAATCCTGTTCAGGGGAAAAGTGTGCGAGTTCAGGGACATCAAGCAGAGCGAGCAGCTGGGCATCGTCATCATCCACCAGGAACTCGATCTCATCCCCTGGCTGTCCATAGCGGAAAACATTTTTCTCGGCAACGAACGCAAGCGGGGCTTCATCGTCGACTGGAATGAGACGATCATCCGCACCCGAGAGCTGCTTGAACTTGTGGGGCTGAACGAAAATCCGGGCACGCTGGTGACCCATCTCGGCGTCGGCAAGCAGCAGCTGGTGGAGATCGCCAAGGCGCTGTCCAAGGAAGTGAAGCTCCTCATCCTCGACGAGCCGACCGCCGCGCTCAACGAGGAAGACAGCGAAAATCTGCTGCGCCTCATCAAACAGTTCAAGGAGCGGGGCATCGCCTCCATCATCATTTCCCACAAGCTGAACGAGATCATGAAGGTGGCGGACAGCATCACCATCCTGCGCGACGGCAAGACCATCGAGACGCTGGACATGGAAAAGGACGAGGTGACGGAAGACCGCATCATCCGGGGGATGGTGGGGCGGGATCTCACCCAGCGTTTTCCCGACCGTGAGCCCAATATCGGCGATGTCATTTTCGAGGTGAAAAACTGGACCGTCTACCACCCGCAGCATCCGGAACGGAAAGTGATCGACAACGTGTCGCTTACGTTAAGGCGCGGGGAGATCGTCGGCATCGCCGGGCTCATCGGCGCGGGGCGGACGGAACTGGCGATGAGCATTTTCGGGCGCTCCTACGGCCGGGGCATCACCGGGCAGCTGTTCAAGGACGGGAACGAGATCCGCATCCGCTCCGTCAGCGACGCCATCCGCCACGGCATCGCCTACGTCACCGAAGACCGGAAACAGTACGGCCTCATCCTGATCGACAGCGTCAAGCGGAATTTGAGCCTCGCGAATCTGAGGAGCCTGTCCCGCCGCGCGGTGGTCAACGAAAACGAGGAAGTCGTCGTGGCCGAAACGTTCCGCCGCCGGCTGGGCATCAAGACGCCGACCGTCCAGCAGCTGACGGGGAACCTAAGCGGCGGCAACCAGCAGAAAGTGGTGCTCGGCAAGTGGATTTTCGCGGGGCCGGAAATTCTGATTCTGGATGAGCCGACCCGCGGCATCGACGTGGGCGCCAAGTACGAGATTTACACGATCATCAACCAGCTGGCGGCGGAAGGCAAGGCTGTGCTGTTCATTTCTTCGGAACTGCCGGAAATCCTCGGCATGTGCGACCGCATTTACGTCATGTGCGAAGGGCGCATCACCGGAGAAGTGCCGCGTTCGGAGGCCACCCAGGAGAAACTGATGCGCCTGATGACCACCGGGTCGGGCGTAAGTTCCAGTCGGGAGGGATGAGAGGTGGAGATGGTCAAGACGCTCTTTCGCAACAATATCCGGCAGTACGGCATGATTCTCGCGCTGCTGGCCATCATCGTGTTTTTCGAGCTGGTGACCGGCGGCATCCTGCTGAAGCCCCTGAACGTCACCAACCTGATCCAGCAAAACAGCTACATTCTCATTCTCGCCATCGGCATGGTGATCGTCATCATCTGCGGGCACATCGACCTGTCCGTCGGATCGGTGGCCGCCTTCGTCGGAGCCGTCGCCGCGGTCATGATGGTGCAATACAACGTGCCGTTCTGGCTGGCCATCGCGCTGTGCCTGCTGATCGGCGCGTTGGTGGGGGCCTGGCAGGGATTCTGGGTGGCCTATGTCCGGATTCCCTCGTTCATCGTGACGCTGGCGGGGATGCTCTTGTTCCGCGGCCTTACGATGATCGTGCTCAACGGCCAGTCGATCGCGCCGTTTCCGAGAGAGTTTCAATATATGAGCACGGGGTTCTTTCGCGATGTGTTCGGCGGGTCGGGGCTGCACCTTTTGTCGGTCGTCATCGGGCTTGTGCTTACGGCGCTCGTCGTGGTCATGGACATCCGCAGCCGGCGCACGCAGCAAAAGTATGGGTTCGATGTGCTGCCGATGCCCTGGTTCGTGCTGAAACTCATCTTCATCGCGGCCGTGATCAACCTGTTTGTGTACCTGCTGGCGCAATACAAGGGTATTCCGTTCATTCTCGTGCTGCTGTTTGCCCTGGTGGCCGTCTATACGTTCGTGATGAACCGGACGGTGTTTGGCCGGCACGTGTATGCCATCGGCGGCAACGAGAAGGCGGCCGGCCTGTCCGGGGTGCGGACGAAGCGCGTGACGTTCTGGGTGTTCGTCAACATGGGCGTGCTCGCCGCCCTGTCCGGCCTGGTCTACGCGGCGCGCCTTAACGCCGGAACGCCCAAGGCCGGCGTCAACTTCGAGCTGGACGCCATCGCCGCCAGCTTTATCGGCGGGGCTTCCATGTCCGGCGGCATCGGCACGGTGATCGGCGCCATCGTGGGCGGCCTGTTCATGGGCGTGATGAACAACGGCATGTCGCTGCTCGGCATCGGCGTCGACTGGCAGCAGGGCATCAAGGGAATCGTGCTGCTCCTGGCGGTCGCTTTTGACATCTACAACAAAAACAAATCTTCCTGAATATCCGGTCGCAACACGTGCAACGGGCCGTCCCCGAGGGGGCGGCCTTTTCGTTTGGCCATCGCCGTGCCTCCGAATATCAAGAGAATTTTAGCGAAATATCAAGAAAATTTAAGCGAATTTGAACGGAAATTTGATCGTGTCCAATTAACATAATTACGGGCTCAGCACGGCCAGCCGGGTCGCAGCCGCGGCGGCGCTGCCCGGAACGCTTGACGCGCGCAACGGGACCAGCCAATGTGTGAATCCCAAAAGTACCGTTTGGAGGTTTGCGAGGATGTCTTTATCGCGATCATTCCCCCTCCCGACCGTCCCACAGTGGAAATGGATCATCGCCGCGT
>ERZ795043.634-NODE-634-length-25055-cov-128.726120_pt1 | contig 25055 bp, 26 predicted proteins | sample MGYA00375127_ERZ795043 | MGnify/ENA primary metagenome ERZ795043 (study PRJEB30172, sample SAMN05518447) | compost metagenome | isolation source: Feedstock adapted compost from Newby Island compost facility, Milpitas, CA | place: USA:Newby Island compost... | reverse complement strand
CGCCCTCGATCTTCTGGAGGCCGTCGGTTTGTCCCACCGGCGGAACAACCGGCTGGACCAGCTGTCCGGCGGCGAGCAGCAGCGGGTGGCCATCGCCATCGCGCTGGCCAACCGGCCGAAAATATTGCTGGCCGACGAACCGACGGGTTCGGTGGATACGAAAACGGCCGACCAGATTCTGGACCTGTTCCGCGAGCTGAACCGGGAAATGGGCATCACCATCGTCATCGTGACCCACGACCCGCGGCTGGCCCGAAAAGTGGACCGGGTGGTGGCCATCCGCGACGGCAAGACGAGTTCGGAACTCGTCCGGCGCAAATCGTATGCCGATGAGCTGGCGGAACTGGAGGCGGAGGCGCGCGGGGAAACCCACGTGGAATACGCGGTGCTGGACCGGGCGGGGCGGCTGCAGATTCCGGAGGAATATTTGCAGGAAATCGGGCTGAAGGAGGCGGGGAAGGTGCGGGTGACGCTGGAAAACGGCCGCGTCGTGCTTTCCCCGCCGGACGAACAAACGGGCTGAGCGCTGGGCGCCAGCCCGTTTTTTTGATATACTGACGGAAGTTGCAGGATTTATTTGACGACCAGTACCGGCACTTTGGCGTTTTGCACCACGTTGTGGCTGACGCTGCCGAGCACCATGCCGCGGATGCCGCCGAGGCCGCGGCTGCCGACGACGATCAGGTCGCTGCCCGCCTGTTCGGCAAATTCGAGAATGGCCCGCGCGGGGACGCCCTGCTGCAGGACGGCCTCCGCATACGGCAATGACCGGATCTGGCTTCTGGCCTCTTCGATGACGCGTTCGGCCATGGCGTACAGATCCTTCACGACGTTTTGCGGCAGGGGCATGAACGCCTCGCCGAACGGAAACCCCGCAAGCGAGAAGACGTGGATCACCTTCAGCTGTCCGCCGAACGTCTCGGTCAGCCGGACCGCCGCGGCCAGGGCCCGTTTGGCGGGTTCCGAGCCGTCATACGCCGCCAGAATGTTCCGGTACATGGATCATCGCCTCCTTGTGTTTTTATTGTACAGCGGCGGAAGAGACGCCGATCGTGACATTTGTCACGCCAAACGAGACGGAGAGGGAGGAAACCATGGACCTGAAAGCGGTCATTTTCGATTTCGACGGGATCATTCTGGACACCGAAACGCCATGGTTTGCGGCCTATGCGGACGTGTTCCGGGAAGAAGGGGTGGAGCTGCCCCTCGAGGTTTGGGCCAACGGAATCGGCACCAGCTTCGAGCATGACCCCATCTTCGACCTTCTGGCGGAGGGAACCGGCCGGGACGTGGACGTGGCGGCCATCCGCCGGCGGGCGTTCGACCGGTACAAAAAACTGACGGAGAGCCTCTCCGTCCTGCCGGGCGTTGAAGCGCTCCTTTCGGACGCCAAACGGCTCGGGCTGAAAGTCGGCCTTGCGTCGAGCTCCGACCGCGCCTGGGTGGAAGGGTTTTTGAGAAAATACGGGCTGCTCGGCCATTTTGAAGCGATCAGCACGATGGAAGACGTGGAGCGGGTCAAACCGGCGCCGGATTTGTATCTCCGCACGCTGCGTCTTCTGGGCGTCGACGCGCGCGAAGCGTTTGCCATCGAGGATTCGCTGCACGGCCTGAACGCGGCGCTGGCCGCCGGGCTCCGCTGCGTCGTCGTGCCGAATCCGGTGACGAAGCATCTGCCGTTTTCCGGGGAAGCGCTGCGCCTGTCCTCGCTGGCGGACATGCCGCTGGAGACGCTGATCGCCCGCCTGGGCGCCGTCGGGGAGGCGTGAAGATGACCGGTGAACGGAACGCCGGCGAAGAACGGCTGGCACGCCAGCTGGACTTCATCCGGGAGATCGACAGGCTGAAATCGGTCCACCGGCAAACGCTGCTTTTGGACCGTTCCCGCCGGGAAAACGCCGCCGAACATTCCTGGCATCTGGCGGTGATGGCGCTCGTCATGCAGGAACACGCAGGCGAAAGCGGGCTTGACATCGGACGCGTCATCCGCATGCTCCTCGTCCATGACATCGTGGAAATCGACGCGGGCGACACGTTCGCCTATGACGACGAAGGGTACAGGGACAAGGCGGAACGGGAACAGCGGGCGGCCGAGCGGCTGTTTTCCCTGCTGCCGGACGACCAGCGGGCGGAAATGGAAGCCCTGTGGCGGGAATTCGAAGAGCGGCGGACGCCGGAGGCGAAGTTCGCGGCCGCCCTCGACCGGCTGCAGCCGATGATCCACAATTATTTGACGGAAGGCCACACGTGGCAAAAACACGGCGTCACCGCCCGCAAGGTGCGGGAGCGCAACGCCGTGATCGCCGACGGTTCGCCCGCCCTCTGGCGGTTCGCCGGCCGGCTGATCGATTCGGCCGTCCGGAAGGGGTATCTCGAACCGTGAACCGTTTTCGCGCCGTTCTGTTCGATTTTGACAATACGCTGGTCAATTATTCATTGTCCGAGCAGGAAGCGCTGAAGGAAACGCTCATGGCCTGCGGCATTTTGCGCGACGAGGAGGACTGGCCGGCGTTCCTTCGCTGTTTCGAACCGGCCAGTTCGCACCATTGGCGCAAGCGGGACGCGTACACCGCGCAGGAGATGACTTATTTGACGTTCCGCGACGCGCTCCGGCAATTTCTCGGCCGGGACGACGCGGCAATCAGGGTGGCCGGCCTGTACTGGGAACGGTTTTGCCATTCCTGCCATTTCGAACCGGGCGCCCGTGAACTCCTCGATCATCTGCACGGCCGGTACAAACTCGGCCTCGTCACGAACGGATACGCCGAGGCCCAGCGCAAAAGGCTGAAGGCGTGCGGCATCGGCGACCGGTTCCAGGCGGTGGTCATTTCCGACGAAGTCGGCCTGCGGAAGCCGGACCCCCGCATATTTGACATCGCGCTCCGAATGCTGGATGCCGGGCCGCGGGAAGCGCTGTACGTGGGCGACTCCCTTGCCGACGATTACACGGGCGCCAGAAATGCCGGCATTCCGTTCTGTTTTTACAACCGGAACAAAATCGGGCTGGATGCGTCCGTCCGGCCGGACTACGTGATCGAAAGCCTCGGGCAACTGGCGGACATCTTGCCCTGACCGGGCGGCACATTCGACAGGATTGTCGGAATTTGCTATAATGGAGCCGGAACAACCGAATCAAAGTCGTCACGGGGAGCTGGAGCAGCGGCCGGCTGAGAGTGTATCCCATGCGATACAGACCCGAGAACCTGACCTGGGTAATGCCAGCGTAGGGATGGACAACACGTGACGTGCGTCGCCGCGCTGTCCTCCCGGACGGCGTTTTTTGTTGCGGTTTTCCGGGCGGCATCCGGCCGGGCGCCGGTCCGCCGAGCGATCGATCAAACAAGGGAGCGAGGAGAGGAAAGCATGCTGAAAACAAAACGGCTGGCGGCGCTGGCGGCCGCGCTGGCGATTGCCTTCGCCGCGGGCTGCGGCGCCGGCGAAAGCGGCGAAGACGGCGACAGGACGAAGCCGGAAGGCGGCAACGGCGGAAACGAAAGCCCGACGAACGTGACCCTCGTGCTGGACTGGACGCCCAACACCAACCATACGGGCCTTTATGTGGCTAGGGACAAAGGATATTATGCGGAGGAAGGCCTGAACGTGAACATCATCCTGCCCGGCGAAGCGGGCGCGGAACAGATGGTGGCGGCCGGCAACGCCGATTTTGGCGTCAGCTATCAGGAAGCGGTGACGCTGGCGCGCAGCGAAGGCGTGCCGATCGTATCGATCGCCGCCGTCATCCAGCACAACACGTCCGGATTTGCCGCGCCGGCGGCAATCGGCCTGAAATCGCCCCATGACCTGGAAGGCAAAACCTACGGCGGCGGCTGGAACCTGACCATCGAGGAAGCGATGCTGGACACGCTGATGCGGAGCGTCGGCGCCGATCCGTCCAAAGTGAACATCGTCACGGCGGGGAGCGCCGACTTTTTCACCTCGGTGGAGCGCGGGGACATCGATTTCGCCTGGATTTTCTACGCGTGGACCGGCATCGAAGCCGAACTGCGCGGCCAAAAGCTGGACATCCTGTATTTGAACGAGTACGCGAAGGAACTGGACTATTACACGCCGGTGCTGATCGCCGCCGAAAGCACGATCCGCGAAAATCCCGGGCTCGTCCGGGCGTTCATGCGGGCGACGGCGAAAGGGTACCGGTTCGCCATCGACCATCCGGAAGAAGCCGGGAATCTCCTGGCGGACGCCGAACCGGATCTCGACCGCGAGCTCGTCGTGGCCAGCCAGAAATGGCTCAGCCCTCGGTACCGGGACGACGCGCCGCGATGGGGCGAACAGCGGCCGGAAGTCTGGCGCGATTTTGCGAACTGGATGAACCGGTACGACATTCTGATCCGGGATTTTGATCCGCAAGCGGCGTTCACCAACGACTTTTTGCCGGAATGACGGGCGTTTACGGGAACGCCGGCGGTTTTCGACAACGGGGGGCGTCAGGGGCGGCGCCAGGCGCACCCGCGGCAAGGAGGGAACCCGAATGGCCGAAGCGCTGGTCAGCATCCAGATTTTGCCCCGGACCCGAAACGGGGAGGACATCGTGCCCTGCGTGGACAAGGCGATCGCCATCATCGCCGCGTCGGGCGTGCCGTATCGCGTCGGTCCGCTGGAAACGACGATGGAAGGCGATCTGGCGCAGCTCCTGGACATCGTCCGGAAGCTCAACGAAGCGATGATCGCCGAAGGATGCCCGAGCGTCATCTCGCAGGTGAAAATCGCCTATCACCCGGCGGACGGGATTTCCATCAAACAGCTGACGGGCAAGTATGATGAAACATGATGGGATGATGGACATGGCCGGCAACAACGGATGGAAGCTTCGCGTCGGGAGTTGGAAGGGATGGCCGCCGGCCGCGGCGGTCGTCCTTCTTCTGGCCGTCTGGCAGGGCGCGGTGGAATGGTTTCGGGTGCCGAAATGGCTGCTGCCCGGCCCGGCGGACGTATTCCGGGACATGCTCGGCAACTGGCCGAGGCTTTGGATGCACACGAAGGCGACGCTCATGATCTGCCTGCCCGGCTTTGCCGCCAGCGTCATCGGCGCCGTCGGGCTGGCGCTATTGATGCACCGGTTCGGGGTGCTGAAGCGCGCCCTGGCGCCGCTCATCGTCATGAGCCAGAACGTGCCGACGATCATTCTCGCGCCGCTTCTGGCGGCGTGGTTCGGCTACGGGCTGTTTCCGAAGCTGGTGGTCGTGTTTCTCGTGTGCTTTTTCCCGATTGCCGTCTCGATGCTGGACGGGCTCAAGGACACCGACCCGGCCATGAAAAACTACATGCTCATGATCGGCGCCAGCCGCAGGCAGCTGTTGTTCAAGCTGGAGCTTCCCCACGCGCTGCCTTTTTTGTTTTCCGGGCTCAAAATTTCGGCGACCTACAGCGTGCTTGGGGCGGTGATCGCGGAATGGGTCGGGTCCACGAAACGGGAAGGGCTCATGCTGTTTCTGAACACGACGCTGTCCGCCTTCGATCTGGACCGGGCGATGACGGCCATCGTGATGATCGTGGCCGTGAGCCTGGCGTTTTACGGACTGATCGGGCTCATCGAGCGGCTGGTCATCCGCTGGAAGCCGGCCGGGGAGGAGAAAGCATGACGGAAACGGGACGCTTCGGAAGGATTGCGGCGAAGGGACGGCTTGAGGTGGCCGGGGTGTCGAAATCGTTTCACGGCAGCGCGCACGCTTCGACGGTGCTGGACTCGCTGTCCCTTTACGCGGACGCCGGGGAATTCGTGTCCATCGTCGGGCCGAGCGGCTGCGGCAAAAGCACGCTGTTCCACATGATCGGCGGCCTGCTCCGGCCGGACGCGGGCCGGATTCTGCTTGACGGACGGGACATCACGGGAACGCGGGGCCACATCAGCTACATGCCGCAGGCCAATACGCTGCTGCCCTGGCGCACCGTGCTGGACAACGTCGTGCTCGGCCTCGAGGTGGCCGGCGGAACGGACCGCCGCACGGCGCGGAAACTGGCGGCCGAATGGCTCCGGCGGGTCGGCCTCGGCGATTACGCGAACGCCTACCCCCATGTGCTGTCCGGCGGCATGCAGCAGCGGGCGGCGTTCATCCGCGCCCTGATCAGCCCGCAGCCGGTCATGTGCCTCGACGAGCCGTTCGGCGCCCTGGACGCCCTCACCCGCGAAGACATGCAGCGCTGGCTGCTCCGCATCTGGGAGGAGAACCGGCGCACCGTCCTGTTTGTCACCCACAGCATCGAGGAGGCGCTGTATTTGGCGGACCGGGTGTACGTGCTCGGCGACAGGCCGACCCGGGTGGTGGAGGAAATCCGCGTGCCGTTTCCCCGGCCGCGGCCGGACGGGCTGTACGGCAAGGCGGCGTTCATCTCGCTGCGGACGCGGATATACGAACTGATGCGAAAGGACCGGTGATGGCGGTGCAACCGCTGAAAACGATCGATGCGCACATCCATCTGGACAAGTATGACGGCAAAGACCTCGAAACGGTCCTGGCCGAACTCGGGCGGGAAGACGGCGTGGAGGCGGTGGTGGCCGTGTCGGTGGACCTTGCGTCCTGCGAAACGAACCGGGCGCTGGCCGGGCGCCATCCCGGACGGATTTATGCGGCGTACGGCTTTCATCCCGAACAGCCGATCCCGCCGGATGCGGAGCTGGACCGGCTGTTTTCCTGGATCGCGTCATGCGCCGATTCGGCCGCGGCCGTCGGCGAGGTCGGCCTGCCCTATTACAGGCGGCAGGAAGCGAAGGCGAAAGGCGAGAAGTTCGACGTGCAGCCGTACGTGGAGCTGCTGGACCGCTTCGCCGCGCTGGCGGTGAAGCTTAACGTGCCGCTTGCGCTGCACTGCGTGTACGACGATGCGGCGACCGCCTGCGACGTGCTGGAGAAACGGAACGTGGCGAAGGCGCATTTTCACTGGTACAAGGGGGACGGCAAGACGACGGAGCGGATCGCGGCCAACGGCTGGTTCATTTCGCTGACGCCGGATGTGGCGCACGAAGCGGAGATCCGGAAGATCGCCGCCGTTTTCCCGCTGTCGCAGCTGATGGCGGAAACGGACGGTCCGTGGCCGCATGAAGGAAAATTCGCCGGGCGGATGACGGTGCCGTCCATGACGCGGGACGTGGTCGGGGAGATCGCCGCCATCCGGAGGATGGACCCCGGCGAGGCCGCGCGCATCATTTACGGGAACACGGTGCGGTTTTACGGCATGGAGCCGGCATGAAGCGTCTTAAGAGCAGCCCGCGGATCCGGCAGCGGGCCGTCTTTTCCTTGTCGATGAATCCGTGATCCTCGGCCAATCTGCGGATGCGCCAATCCGCCGGGTGCCCAAAAGAGAGGCTGTGCGAACCTCTTGAATTGAACGAAGTGACTTCGTCGCTCGGCCTGACCGAAGAAGAGGTCGCGGGCCACGGAGACGCGTTCTGCCGGGAATTGCTGCATGTGATGGGACCGGAAAGGGCCAATTAAAAAGAGTCTCGAAAAGAGTCTCGTTTGACAAACCCAAAAAAGCGGACAAAAAACCGCCGCCCCTTCCGGGCGGCGGACGAGCGTTCGGCGGGAGCCCTCGCGGGCTCCCTTTTTCATGGGAGAGGAGAAACCGGATGAAGAGCTTATGGGGAAACGTAAGTCTTCTCCGCGGTTTTCATCGGCGTCCTGCGGCGCCGACATTCTCAAGCATAACCGTTTTGGAGAATTTTATACGCCGGAAAGAAAAAAACGCGAAAAAATTTTTCGGCCGTCCGGCGAAAGCCGACCGGACCGCGCCGCCGCGCCCATGACGGAACGCCGGCGGCGCGGGGCCGCAAAAAGCCGCCGATGAAAAACGGGACGTCTTGTGTTAGTATGGAAAACGAAAATCGACGGACCGGCAGGGAAGAAGGACGCATGAGGGTGATCACCGGCACGGCCAGGGGGCGCCGGCTGAAAGCGGTGCCCGGGCTTGCGACGCGACCGACATCGGACAGGGTGAAAGAAGCGATCTTCAGCATGATCGGGCCGTTTTTCGACGGCGGCGCCGTGCTGGACCTGTTTGCCGGCACCGGCGCCCTCGGCATCGAGGCGCTGAGCCGCGGTGCGGAGCGGGCGGTGTTCATCGACCGGGAACGGGCCAGCGTGGAGACGGTCAGGGCGAACCTGGCCGCCTGCGGCTTTGCGGACCGGGCCGAAGTGTACCGGAACGATGCGCTGCGCGCGCTTCAGCTGCTCCGGCGGCGGGGCGCGGCGTTTGACCTTGTGTTTCTCGACCCGCCGTACCGGTTTGCGGCGCTGGACGGGCTCATGCTGGAGCTGGCGGCGCTGGAGCTTCTGCGTCCCGGCGCCGTCGTCGTGGCGGAACATGCCGCCGGACGCGGGCTGCCGGAGCGCGTCGGCCCGCTTGTCCGGCTTCGCCGCGGCGAATACGGCGACACGGCGGTTTCGGTCTACGAATTTGGCGAAAAGGGAGTCTGACCACATGAAAAACATCGCGGTCTATCCGGGCAGCTTCGACCCGGTGACCTACGGGCATCTGGACATCATCAAGCGCGCGGCCCACATTTTCGACCATCTGATCGTCGCGGTGCTGAACAACACGAGCAAGCAATCGCTGTTTACCCTGGAAGAACGCATCGAGCTGCTCCGCGAAGTGACGAAAGATCTGCCCAACGTGGAGATCGACGGGTTCCGCGATCTTTTGATCCATTACATGAAAAAGAAAAACGCCCGCGTCATCATCCGCGCGATCCGTTCGGTGTCGGACTACGAATACGAACTGCAGCTGGCCTCGCTGAACCGGAAGCTCGGCGAAGACGTCGAGACGCTGTTCATGGTGTCGAGCCCGGCGTATTCCTATTTGAGTTCCAGCGTCGTGCGGGAAATCGCGTCGTTCCACGGACCGGTCGGGGAGCTGGTGCCGGAAGCGGTGGAACGGGCGCTCCGGGAAAAATTCAACGGGCGCGCCAGGCCTTCCTGACCACCCGGAGAAGAAGAAGCAGGGCGGCCAGGGCGGCGGCGGCGAGCGCTTCGGACGGCATGCCGCGGATGGCCGGCCAGGGCGCCATCCACGCGGCGGCATCAAGGGCGGCCCCGGGCTGCCAAGGCGCAAGCCGGTGCCGGGCGAAAGGCCAGAGCGCGGCCGAAAAGACGGCGGCCAGGGCCGCGTGGACGAGCCGGAAGCGGAGGACGGGCGCGTAGCGGACGCCGGCCTGGCGGAGCCGGGCGCGGACTTCCAGCTGAACGGCGAGCCCCCCCCAGGCGAGCACGGCGCCCGCCAGGCAGAACGCGATTTTCGGATGGGCGGCGCTTTCGGCCGCCGCCCGAAGGCCGTTGTGCAATTCGAGAAAGCCGGCGGCCAGGACCGTGCCCCAATCGGCGGCGCCGGGCAGCCGTCCGAGCGCGGCGGAAAGACCGGCAAGGCCGGCCACCCGCGCAGCCACGGCGAAAACGATGATGACGCCGCCGAGTTCGAGCAGGTTTTGCAGGGATTCGGTCACGGCGTCGCCGAGCAGCCGGCCGAAGGCCGGGCGGGCGTTTTTCGCTTCGCCGTCCGGGCGGGCGTCTTCTTTCCGGGCGGCGGCCGGCGCCGCGCGTTCCCCGGCCGGCCGGCGGACGGCGGCCGCCAGAAGGGCGCAGACCAGCCAGGAGGCATAATGGACGAAGAGCAAAACCGGAGCGGCACCCGGGCTGCCGAGCAGGGAAACGGCCAGCACGGTGACCACGAGGACCGGATTGGCCGCCGGACTGGCGGCGGCAAGCCGGGCGGCGCCTTCCGGATCGGATCGCGCCAGCAGTTTTGCGGCGCGCGCCGGCCCTTCGGCGCCGCCGAGCAGCAGGCCGGCGGACAGGACGGGGCCCGCGCCGGCCGGCAGGCGGAGCAGCCGGACGAGCGGCGCGAGCAGCCGGCCGACGAACGCGTGCAGGCCGTAGGCGGACGCGATCCGCAGAAGGATGAGGTAGGGCAGCATCGCCGGAAAGACGAGGTTCCACCAGAATTGCAAAGCCGCCCGGGCGGTTTCGAATGAAAGGCCGGGGTGCGTCACCAGGGCCGCCACCGTCCCGGCGGAAAACAGACCGGCGAGGGCGGTGACGGCGACGGAACGGCGGCGGATGAACGATCGACTCATCGGGGCCTCCGAATGGACAGGGATCGTGGTGGTACATCGTATGCGGACGGCAACACGCCAAGACCTGTTTTGCAGCATGCGAAAGGGCGGGATCGGAAAGGGTGAAACGGACGTTTCTGGTGCGTGCGGGCGCGGCGCTGGCCGCGGGCCTTGCGCTCTGTGCGCTTTTTTTTGCGCCGACGCCCTATGTGATCTATAAACCGGGCCTGGCGGCGGACGTCGGGCCGATGGTGGAGACGGCGGATCCGAAAGTGGCGGACGGCAGCGTCGTCATGCTGACGACGGTGCGACAGACGTATCCGGGACCGGCGGAATATTTGCTGGCGAGAGTGCGTTCCGACTGGGAAGTGTTCCGGAAATCGCAGATTTTCCGGGAAGGGGAGACGCGGCGCGACTATTTGAACCGGCAGCAGGCGATCATGCGCTCGTCCCAGAGCAACGCGATCCGGGCGGCCTATGCGGCCGCCGGCATCGAATACCGGCTCGTCCACGAGGGGGTCCACATCGTCCAGGTGATCGCCGGCATGCCCGCCCACGGGGTGCTGCGGCCCGGCGACCGCCTGCTGGGAATCGACGGCCGGCGGATCGAAAAAAGCGAAGACGTCTTCAGCCTGCTGGCCGGCAAGCGGGTGGGCGACCCCGTTTCCGTCGCCGTCGAACGCGACGGCCGGCGGGTGGAAGAACAGCTGACGGTGGGCGATTTCAACCAACTGGACCGGACGGACGGAGAAAAGCGGCCGCCGCGCCCGGGCCTTGGCATCCAGCCCGCCGATCTCGTCGGGATCGAACCGGAAGATCCGAAGTACCGGGTGAACATCCGGGTGGACGGCATCGGCGGGCCGTCGGCCGGCCTCATGTTCGCCCTGGAAATTTACGACCAGCTGACGGAAGGCGATCTGACGCGGGGGTACCGGATTGCCGGCACCGGGGAAATCGACCCGGAAGGAAACGTCCACGCCATCGGCGGCGTCCGGCACAAGGTGACCGCCGCCCACCGGGAAGGCGCGGACCTGTTTTTCGTGCCGGAAGCCAATTACGAGGCGGCGAAGGAACGGGCCGAGGCCCTCGGCACGGACATGATGGTGGTGAAAGTGAACTCGCTGCGGGAAGCGCTGGATGCGCTGGCCCGTCTGGAAGCCGGGTGAGAAGGATTGGGTGAAAAGGGCGGAGGAGCCCGGGGCGGCGCGGCAGGCGGGCGCGTCTAGCCGTCCGCCATGACCGGCGCCTGATAGTAGTCGCGCCGCAGCTGCCAGGCGTCCGGTTCGCGGAACGCGAGGGCGTACACGGCCGTCGCCCGGATGTCTTCCGAGAGAAGCGCGGCGTTGTCCCGGCCGACCCGGGTGATGACGGGAAGCCGGGACTTGCGACGGATCTGCCGCAACAGGTGCCGCCCCCGCTCGCTGAAGCCGAGCACCCGGATATAGGACGGCCCCTGTTCAAGTTCGGCGCGCGTGAAGGCGGCTTTCGGCTGTTCCAGCAAAATCCGGACCAGCATCCGCTGCAGTTTGGTGCGGGTGTACCGCTTCGTCTTCAGGGCGTCCAGCAGCCGCTCCACGCTGGCCGGTCCGTCCCGCAGGCCGCCGAGAACGGCCAGGATGCGGTGTTCCAGCCCCTCGTCGACTTCGCCGAAGCGGGCCAGCTCCGCGGCGGACATGGTGGACAGCCGGTACAGAAGCGGGACGGCCAGCGATTCCCAGGACACCGGCCCGCGGCCGGCGGCAAATTCCCGCCTGAGGACGGCGAGCGTCCAATCCGGCAAATACCGGCCCGCTTCCTCCAGCCCGCTTTCGAAAATCAGCCGCCGGATGGCGGTGGCGCTGGCGATGCGGTGCCCGGAAACGGCCGCGTCGTGATAATTGGCCTGCATGCGGGGAATCGTATGGGGGACGATGGGGCTGGCGAGCCGTTCCAGGGCGATCAGATAGTGGAGCCCGAGGTTGTTGTTCGGCTTCAGGATGTCCGGCGCCCCTTCGCCGCCGAACGCCGCAAGGGCCGCGCCGTAGGCTGACGGAAAACTTGCGCCTTTTTTCAGTTCGATCTTCAGCCGCTCCCGGAACGCCTCCGGTTCCCGGGCGAGCATTTTGGCCGCTCGGAGGAGGGGGACAAGGGTTCCCGCTTCGCTTCCGAAACAGAGCGCATCCACCACGCGCGTTTCGGTCAGGAGGCGAACGGCGCCCCAGGCGAACCATTCCGCCGGCGCAGCGGAATAGCGGACGGGCAGTTCGATGACGAGATCCGCGCCCATCGCCAGCGCCGCTTCGGCGCGTGCCCACTTGCCGGCGATGGCGGGTTCGCCCCGCTGCAGGAAATGGCCGCTCATGACGGCGACGACCGCTTCCGCCCCCGTGACCGCCTTGGCTTGCCGAAAGTGATGGAGGTGTCCGTAATGCAGCGGATTGTATTCGACGATGATCCCTACCGTTTTCATGGTTCGACTATAGCACAATCCGCCGGGAGCCGCCACGGGCGGCGCCGCGGACGGCCGGGCCAGCGGCGGGCGAAGCGCCGGTTGGCGGTTGACAAGGGAATGGAAACCCCGCTATAATGGCTATGTTTGTTCGAGGTGGATGCCATGCGTATCAACGTGAGGGAAATCATCGCCGGCAGGCGCCTGAAGCAGGAGACGGCCGAACTGGACATCTCGGACGTCGTCCGGCACAATCCGAACGTGCTGTCCGCTTCCGGGGCGACCGTCGTGCTGGATGCCTGGGGAGAAGGGAAATACGCCGCGGTGACCGGACGGATCACCTGCGACGTCGAACTGGTCTGTTCCCGCTGCCTCACCGCATTCCGTCATCCCCTCGAGGTTCCTTTCGAGGAATATTTTGAGCTGGATCGGACGGACGGAGATGAGGAGACGGAGGACGATGACGGACGGCTGGTGCACGCCGCGAAGTCGGACGTCATCGATCTGGATCCGTATCTGAAGGAAAACATCGCCGTGGCCGTTCCCGCCTTCCCGCTCTGCCGGGAAGACTGCCGCGGGCTTTGCCCCGTGTGCGGCGCCGACCGCAACGTGAAGGACTGCGGCTGCCGCGAGGAGCACACGGACCCGCGCTGGAGTGCGCTCAAAGACCTTCTGGAATCATGACTTCGGCCCCTGGTTCGCGTTAGGAGGTGGAGAAAGATGGCCGTACCTTTCCGAAAAACGTCCAAGTCCCGCCGCGACAAACGCCGCACCCACTTCAAGCTGCGGCTGCCGGGCATGGTCAAATGCGACCACTGCGGCGAATGGAAGCTGCCGCACCGGGTTTGCGGTTCCTGCGGGAACTACAAGGGCAGGGAAATCGTGAAAAGCTGACGACGCATCATGACGGAAGCACACTACCGGACGGTGGCGTGCTTTTTTGTTGCGCGTTTGCCGCGCGGGGAACGCGCGGGGGGAAAATGGTGCTTTCCTTTCCTCCCCCGTTTTTATATACTACATACTAGTAGCTGGTAACAAAAAAGCCGGATTGCCCGAGTCTGGCGGCGGATCGGGGAGGGACGGCATCTTTGCGTTTGTCCAAGAAGGAGCGCCAGCGGCTGCTGGTGCAAGCCATCGAGGAAAATCCGTTTCTGACGGACGAAGACCTGATGCGCCGCTTTCAGGTCAGCATCCAGACGATCCGGCTGGACCGGCTGGAACTCAACATTCCGGAGCTGCGGGAACGGATCAAGATGATGGCCGAGCGCAAGTTCGACGAAGTGCGCTCGCTGCAGGCGCACGAAGTGATCGGCGACATCATCGACCTGCAGCTGGACAAAAGCGGCATTTCCATCTTCGAGATCCAGGAACAGCACGTGTTTTCCCGCACCAAAATCGCCCGCGGCCACCACATTTTCGCCCAGGCCAATTCCCTGGCCGTGGCGCTGATCAACGAGGAAGTGGCGCTCACGGCGTCGGCGGACATCCGCTTCGTGCGGCCGGTGCGGCTCGGGGAAAAATGCGTGGCCAAAGGCTATGTGCGTTCCATCTCGAAGGGCCGGATGAAAGCGAACGTGGAAGTGTTCACCTACGTCGGCGACGAATTGGTGTTCGAAGGCCGGTTTGTCATTTACCGTTCGCACAGGGACGCAACATGAAGCTAGGAGGCGGAAGCGATGCGGATCGCGTTGGACGCGATGGGGGGCGATCTGGCGCCGGCTTCCAATGTGGAAGGGGCGCTCATGGCCGCCAAGGAATGGACGGATACCGAAATCGTGCTGGTGGGCGACGAGGCGAAGCTGGCCCCCCTTCTCCGGGAGCTTCCGCCGAACGTCTCGATCCGCCACGCGCCGGACGCGATTGAAGCCGGCGACGAGCCGGTCCGGGCGGTGCGGCGCAAGAAGGAGGCGTCGATGGTCGTCTGCGCCCGCATGGTGCGCGAAGGGGAAGCGGACGCGATGATTTCCGCGGGCAACACCGGGGCGCTCATGGCGTGCGGCCTTCTTGTGATCGGCCGGATCGCGGGCGTCGACCGTCCGGCCCTCGCCCAGATGCTGCCCACCGTGGACGGCAAGGGCGTTCTGGTGCTGGATCTGGGCGCCAACATGGACGCCGAGCCGCGCCACCTGGTGCAGTACGCGGTGATGGCCGGCACCTACCTGACACGGGTGCAGGGCGTGGAACATCCGCGGATCGGCCTATTGAACGTCGGCACGGAAGAAGGCAAGGGGAACGCGCTCTGCAAGGAAGCGTATCCGCTCCTTGCGGCGGCGCCGATCCGTTTTGTCGGCAACGTGGAAGCCCGCGACGTGCTGTTCGGCGTCTGCGACGCGCTCGTCACCGACGGATTCGCCGGCAACATCATGCTGAAGGCGATCGAGGGGACGGCCGGCATGCTGCTGAAAGAGCTCAAACGCGAGTTCACCAGCAGCCTGCCGCGCAAACTGGCGGCGGCCGTGCTGGCTCCCGGGCTCAAAGGGCTGCGCGCCCGAATGGATTACCGCGAGTACAACGGCGCGCCCCTGTTCGGCATCGACGGCATCGTGGTCAAGGGGCACGGTTCATCCGACGCAAGAGGCATTTTCAACGCGATCCTGCAGGCGCGCAAAGCGATCGCCTGCGATCTGGCCGGCACGATCGCGGCGGAGATGAAAGGATTGGAGATGCGGGAATGAATGCGGCAACGAAACGGCGCGTCGGCATCCTCGGCACGGGCAGCTACGTGCCGGATCGGGTGCTGACGAACGGCGATCTGGAACGGATGGTGGAAACGAGCGACGAATGGATCGTCACCCGCACGGGCATCCGCCAGCGGCGGATCGCGGCGGAAGGCGAAACGACGGCGGACCTCGCCGAACGGGCGGCCCGCGCGGCGCTGGAGGCCGCGAAGGTGGCGCCGGAAGAAGTGGATCTGGTCATCGTGGCGACGATTACCGGCGACCGGCCGTTTCCTTCGACGGCGTGCCGGCTGCAGGAGCGGCTCGGGCTGCCGAAGGCGGCTGCCTTCGACCTTGCGGCCGCCTGCGCCGGCTTCATCTACGCGCTGTCGGTGGCCAGCCAGTCCATCGCCTCCGGCATGTGCCGGCATGCGCTGGTCGTCGGGGCGGAGCGGCTGTCGTCGATCACCGACTACACCGACCGCAACACGTGCGTGCTGTTCGGCGACGGCGCCGGTGCGGTCGTGCTCGGCCCGGTGGAAGAAAACCGCGGGTTTCTCGCCTTCGAATTGGGCGCCGACGGCAGCGGCGGCGATCTGTTGACGCTGAACGAGAAAGGCTTCATCGCCATGAACGGGCGCGAAGTGTTCAAATTCGCGGTGCGCATCATGGGCGCCGCCGCGGAAGAAGCGCTGGCGAAAGCCGGTCTGACGAAGGCGGACATCGACCTTCTGGTCCCCCACCAGGCCAACGTCCGCATCATCGACGCCGCCCTGGAACGGCTGGAGCTGCCGGCGGACAAGTGCATGGTCAATCTGGACCGGTACGGCAACGTCTCGGCCGCTTCCATTCCGCTCGCCCTGGACGAAGCGGTGAAAAGCGGCCGCGTCAAAGAGGGGGATTGCGTCGTGCTGGTGGGCTTCGGCGGCGGGCTGACCTGGGGCGCGTCGGTGCTGATCTGGTAGAAAAATCTGGGACTTTGGGAGAAGAGGAAATGGGAAAAATCGCTTTCGTGTTTCCCGGCCAGGGCTCGCAGGCCGTCGGCATGGGCCGGGACGTCCATGACGGCGACGAGCGGGCGAGATCGTATTTCGAGCGGGCGGACCGGGCGCTCGGCTTTTCGCTGTCCGGTCTGATGTTCAACGGACCCGACCGCGAGCTGACGCGAACGCACAACGCCCAGCCCGCCCTGCTGACGGCAAGCTGCGCCCTGCTCGCGCTGGTTGAAGCGGCCGGCATCCGGCCCGACGCGGTGGCCGGGCACAGCCTGGGAGAATACAGCGCCCTCGTGGCGGCCGGCGTGATGGATTTCGAGGATGCGGTGCGCACCGTGCGGCGCCGCGGGGAGCTGATGGAGCAGGCGGTGCCGGACGGACGGGGCGGCATGGCCGCCGTGCTCGGGATGGAACGGGATGCCCTCGAGGCGTTCTGCCGCAGCGTGTCGGCGTCCGCCGGCCTCGTGGAGCCGGCCAATTTCAACTGCCCCGGACAAATCGTCGTTTCCGGCACGAAAGCCGGCATCGACGCCGTCGTCGCGGGCGGCCGGGAGGCCGGCGCCAGGCGGGTCGTGCCGCTGGAAGTGAGCGGCCCGTTCCACTCGTCGCTGATGAAACCGGCGGCGGAGGGGCTGCGGGACGTGCTGCGGACCGTGCCCCTGAAAGACGCGGCCGTGCCGGTCGTCGCCAACGTGACGGCCGAACCGGTGCGGGATGCGGAAACGATCCGCCGGCTTCTCGCGGAGCAGGTCACGTCGCCGGTGCTGTGGGAAGACAGCGTCCGCCGGATGCTGGACATGTCGGTGGACACGTTCGTGGAAATCGGCTCCGGTTCGGTGCTGACCGGTCTCATCCGCAAAATCGACCGCGGCGTCCGGGTGTATACGGTCAACAGCCTGGAGGCGGCGGCGGCGTTCGTACGGGAGGTGAGTTGAATGGAACTTGCGGGTAAGGCGGCGCTCGTCACCGGCGCCTCCCGCGGCATCGGCCGGGCGGTGGCGCTGGCCCTTGCGGAAGCGGGGGCGGACGTCCTCGTCAACTATGCCGGCAGCCGGGAGGCGGCGGAAGAAGTCGCCGAACGGATTCGCGGCCTCGGCAGGCGGGCGGAGACGTTCCGGGCCAACGTGGCCGAAGCCGCCCAGGCGGAGGCGCTGGTAAAATTCGCCTTCGACACTTTCGGCAAACTCGACATCCTCGTCAACAACGCGGGCATCACCCGCGACAACCTGCTCATCCGGATGAAGGAAGAGGAATGGGACGAGGTGATCGCCGTCAACCTGAAGGGCGTCTACAACTGCCTGAAGGCGGCGGCCCGGCCGATGATGAAGCAGCGATCGGGCACGATCATCAACATTTCGTCCGTCGTCGGCGTCATCGGCAACGCCGGCCAGGTGAACTACGCCGCGGCCAAGGCGGGCGTGATCGGGCTGACCAAGTCGGCGGCGAAGGAACTGGCGTCCCGCGGCATCACGGTCAACTGCGTGGCGCCCGGCTACATCGCCACCGACATGACGGAAAAGCTCGGCGACGACGTCAAGGAAGCGGTGTTGGCCCACATTCCGATGGGCCGCATGGGCGCGCCGGAGGAAGTGGCGAAGGTGGTCCGCTTCCTCGCGTCGGAGGCGGCTTCCTACATGACCGGCCAGACGCTGCACGTGGACGGCGGCATGTACATGTAACGGGGGCCAAGTATGGCAATTTGCGGGGAAGTTCAGTATAATAGCTTTCGAAATGGTTGTACCCGGCCTTTCGCGGGCAACCTGGATTCAATGCGGCAGGAGGTGAACACCGGCCATGTCCGATGTTTTCGAGCGTGTGAAAAAAATCATCGTGGACCGACTGGGCGTCGATGAATCGGAAGTGACGCCGGAGGCGAGCTTCAAGGACGATCTCGGCGCAGATTCCCTTGACGTCGTGGAACTCGTGATGGAACTCGAGGAAGAGTTCGATCTTGAAATTTCCGACGAAGACGCGGAGAAGGTTACAACCGTGGGCGAAGTGGTAAAATACATAGAAGCTCATAGCTGAAGTTGGCGAGAAGTCCCGTCAAGGCTGAAACTGGCGGGACTTGTGCTTAATGGGCGGAAGGAGCATTCGCCGTTTTAGTTGCAACAGACAGAGGTGGTCAACCAGTGAAACGAAGAGTGGCCGTCACCGGCCTGGGGGTCATCACTCCGCTCGGTCAGGACATCGGGACGTTCTGGTCCAACCTGATCGCCGGCAAATCGGGCATTTCGCGCATCGACACCTTCGATGTCAGCGAATATCCGACGCAAATCGCCGGGGCCGTCAAGGATTTCGATCCGGCGGACCATTTCGACAGGAAAGAAGCGCGCAGGATGGACCGTTTCGCCCAGTTCGCGGTGGCGGCCAGCTTTCAGGCGCTCCGGGACGCCGGGCTGACGATCGGCGGGAACGCCAGGCCCGAGCGGGTCGGCGTCTTTGTCGGATCGGGCATCGGCGGCGTGGAAACGTGGGAAGAACAGCACAAGGTGCTGCTGGAAAGGGGGCCGAAGCGGATCAGCCCGTTCCTGATCCCGATGATGATCGCCAACATGGGGGCGGGCATGATCTCCATCATGACCGGCGCCAAAGGCCCCGTCAGCACGATCGTCACCGCCTGCGCCACGGGCGCCAATTCCATCGGCGACGCCTTCCGGGTGATCCAGCGGGGCGACGCCGACGTCATGATCTGCGGCGGCGCGGAAGCGGCCATCCGGCCGACGGGCATTGCGGGCTTCTGCGCCATGCGGGCGATGTCCACGCGCAACGATGATCCGGAGAAGGCGAGCCGCCCCTTCGATCTCAACCGCGACGGATTCGTCATGGCGGAAGGGGCCGGCATCCTGATTCTCGAAGAGTGGGAGCATGCCGTGCGCCGCGGCGCGAACATCTATGCGGAACTCGCCGGCTACGGCATGAGCGGCGACGCCCATCACATCACCGACCCGAATCCGGACGGCGCCGCCCGCTGCATGGCGGCGGCGCTGAAGGACGCCGGTCTCATGGCGGAAGACGTGGATTACATCAACGCCCACGGCACGTCCACGCCGGCCGGCGACCGGTCGGAAACGGCGGCGATCAAAGCCGTGTTCGGCGACCACGCCCGCAGGCTCGCGGTGTCCTCGACGAAGTCGATGACCGGCCATCTGCTCGGTGCCGCCGGCGGCGTGGAAGCGGTCATTTCGGTGCTGGCGATCCGCGACGGGCTGGTGCCGCCGACCATCAACCTGGAGACGCCGGATCCGGAATGCGATCTCGACTACGTGCCCCACACCGCCCGCAAGGCGGACGTGAAGGTTGCGCTGTCCAATTCCTTCGGCTTTGGCGGCCATAACGCCACCCTCATTTTCAGGAAACCGGATGCGTGAGTGGTCCGATGAACGACGGCGACCTGAACCGGTTGCAACAAACGCTCGGGTTTTCGTTCCGGAACCCCGGCATTCTGGAACAGGCGTTCACCCACAGCTCGTACGTCAACGAACACAAACACGCGCGGCACAACGAACGGCTGGAGTATTTGGGCGATGCCGTGCTGGAGCTGGCCGTGTCCGAATATCTGTTTCACCGCTTTCCCAACCTGCCGGAAGGCGAATTGACGCTGATCCGGGCTTCCGTCGTCTGCGAACCGTCGCTGCACGAGATTTCCCGGGAGCTGAAATTCGGCGATTACGTGCTCCTGGGCCGCGGCGAGGAACTGGGCGGCGGGCGGGAACGGCCGGCGCTGCTCGCCGACGTGTTCGAGGCGTTCATCGGGGCGCTGTATCTGGATCAGGGGTATCCGGCCGTGGTCCGTTTTCTCGAGCGGCATCTGTTTCCGAAAATCAACCGGCAGTACCGGCTCGATGCGAAAAGCCGGCTGCAGCAGATGCTCCAGCAGGCCGACCTGGGCAATCCGGTCTACCGGCTCGTGGAAGAGCAGGGCAGCGGCCCCGGCAAGCGGTTCGTCTGCGAGGTGCTGGTCGGCGGCAAGCCGTCCGGGTCCGGCGTTGGCCGGACGAAGAAGGAAGCGGAGCAGAAGGCGGCGGAGGAAGCGCTGGAGCGTCTTGGCTACGGGCGGTGACGCCGCCGGCGCCGATCGGCAAGATCGGCGCTTTTTTTGATGATGGTTCGCGTCCGGGCGGTGTGTTATGATGGACGGGAGGTGAATCCCGCGGTATGTTTCTGAAGCGGATCGAATTGACCGGTTTCAAATCGTTCGCCGACAGGACGGAGCTGGAGTTCGTGCCGGGCATCACGGCGGTGGTCGGTCCGAACGGCAGCGGCAAAAGCAACATCTCCGACGCCATCCGCTGGGTGCTCGGCGAACAAAGCGCCAAGTCGCTGCGCGGCGGCAACATGCAGGACGTCATTTTCAACGGCAGCGATTCGCGCAAAGCCGTGAACTTCAGCGAAGTGTCGCTCACCCTGGACAATTCGGATTTCGCCCTGCCCCTGGATTTCAGCGAGGTGACCGTCACGCGGCGCCTGCACCGCAGCGGGGAAAGCGAATATTTCATCAACCGCCAGCCGTGCCGGCTGAAGGACATCACCGAACTGTTCATGGACACCGGCATCGGCAAGGAAGCCTATTCCATCATCGGCCAGGGGCGCATCGACGAAATTTTGAGCTTCCGTTCCGAAGACCGGCGGGCCATCTTCGAGGAAGCGAGCGGCATCGTGAAATACAAAACCCGCAAGAAGGAAGCCGTCCGCAAACTGGAAGACACGGAGCAGAACCTGCTGCGCATCCACGACCTCGTGTCGGAACTGGAAGACCAGCTGGAACCGCTCGCCCGCCAGTCGGAGACGGCGCAGCATTACAAGCGTCTCAGGGAAGAATTGAAGACGAACGAAATTTCCATGTACGTGGCGCAGATCGAGCAGCTGCACCGGTCGTGGCGGGAAGCGGAAAGCCGGCTGAAGGAGCTGGAAACCGAACAGCTGGAGCTCGCGACGGTCGTGAGCCGGCATGACGCCAAGCTGGAAAAGGAACGGTACGAATTGCGCCAGCTGGAGGATGAGCTGGAACGCCTGCGGGAGCGCCTGATGCAGATCGGCGAATCCCACGACGAAGCGATCCGGCAGGGCGAGGTGCTGAAGGAGAGGCGGCGCCACCTGCTGGAGAACCGCAGCCGGATGGAGCAGGCGCTGGAAAGCCAGAAGAGCCGCCTGGCGGAGCGGCAGGCCGAACGCCGGGTTCTGGAGGGCAAACTGGCGGAAGCCGACGAAAGGCTGGAGCGGCTGAAGGCGGACATGCTCGCCGAGGAAGCGAAGCTTTCCGGCCTGGAGGCCGGATCCGGCAACGAGGAGCGGCTGAAGGGCGAGCTGATCGATCTCTTGAGCCGGCTGGCCCAGGCGAAAAACGAACTGAAGCACGCCGGGCAGCAGGATGAGGCGTCCGTCCGGCGGCTCGCGCGGCTTGCCGAAGAGCGGGAAGCGCTGGCCGGGCAGCTGGCCGACCTGGACCGCCGCATGACGGATCTTGCCGCCCGCATCGAAGAGCGCGGGCGGGAAATCGGGGAGCTTCGCGCCGCGTACCTGAAGGCGAGCGAGGAGATGCAGCACATCGTCCGCCAGCAGGAAGCGGCCGCCCGGGCGCTGCGCGACGGCGAGCAGAAACGGGAAGCGCTGGTCGCCCGCCGCGACACCCTGCGCGAAATGCAGCAGGATTATGACGGATTCATGCACGGCGTGCGGGAAGTGCTCAAGCGCAAAAACGACGCCGCCGGGCTGACCGGCATCCACGGCGCCGTGGCGGAGCTCGTCCGCGTGGAGCAAAAGCACGAGGCGGCCATCGAGACGGCCCTCGGCGCCGCGCTGCAGAACATCGTCGTCGAAACGGAGGCCGACGCCCGGCGGGCCATCGAGTATCTGAAGCGCAAACAGCTCGGACGCGCCACGTTCCTGCCGATGGACGTCATCCGGGCCCGGTCCATTCCCGACGGCGAACTCGCCGCCGCCGCCGGCGTGGCCGGCTTCGTCGGCGTGGCCGTCGATCTGGTCCGCTACGAACCGCGCTATGACGCCGTCATGCGCCATCTGCTCGGCCAGATCCTCGTGGCGGACGGGCTGGAGCAGGCCGGGCGGATCGCGGCCGCCTGCCGGTACCGCTACCGGGTCGTGACGCTGGACGGCGACGTGATCCATCCCGGCGGCCCGATGACCGGCGGCAGCCGGCAGAAGCAGTCGAGCGGGCTTCTTTCCCGGGCCCGGCAAATCGAGGCGATGGAGAAGGAAATCGCCGCCCTCGGCGAATCGCTGGCGCGTCTGAGGGACAAGCAGGAAGAATGGCGGCGGGCCGGCGACGAGACCGCGGCAAGGCTGGACGAGCTGCGCCAGGAAGGCGAACGGAAGCGGCTGGAGGAACAGCAGCTGAAAGCCGACCTCCGGCAGGCGGAAAACGAACGGAATCTGGCCCTCGCCCAGCTGGAAGCCGTCCGGCAGGAAGAAGCGGCCGAGGAAGCCGAGCGCAGCGCCGCCGCGGAACGGAAACGGCGGCTGGCGGAAGACATCGCGGCCATGGAGCGGGAAGAAGCCCGCATCCAGGAGGCGATCAGGGAAGCGGAGTCGCGCCGCCGGCAAAGCGAAGAAGAGCTCAGGCGGCGGCAGGACGCGCTGACGGAGCTGAAGATCCGCCTGGCCGCCCTGGGCCAGGAGCGGTCGTCCATCCGGGAGCAGCTGGAACGGCTCGACGGCGAGCTGGCCGGCGCCGAAACGGAACGGGACGCCATCCGCGCGATGCTGGACCGGCTGGAAAAGGACATCGCCGACAGCGAGGCGGAGATCGCCGCCCTGGCGGAACGGGCGGAAAAGCTGCTTGCGGAGAAGACGGCCTGCGCCGAGCAGATCGAATTTCTGCGGGCCCGGCGGGCGGAGCGCGTCGCCCGGCTGGATGAAATGGACGGGGAAATCCGCGACCAGCGCCGGGCGCTCGCGCAGGTGGAAGAACAGCTGCGGCAGACGGAAGTCCGCGCGGGCCGTCTGGACGTGGAACTGGAAGGCATGCTGAAGCGGCTGTCGGAAGAATACGAGATCAGCTACGAGTTTGCCAAACAGCGCTATCCGGCGCCGGACGACCTGATCGCCGTCCAGCAGCGGGTGCGCCAGCTGAAGCGGGAGATCGCCGAGCTGGGCGACGTGAACCTGGGGGCCATCGAGGAATACGCGAGGGTGAAGGAGCGCCACGCGTTTCTGAGCGCCCAGCGGGACGACCTGCTGGAAGCGAAGGCGACCCTGTACCAGGTCATCCGGGAAATGGACGAAGAGATGAGCCGCCGCTTCAAGACGACCTTCGACGCCATCCGCGCCCAGTTCACCATCGTCTTCACCCGCCTGTTCGGCGGCGGGCGGGCGGATCTGGTGCTGGCGGATCCGGACAATCTGCTGGAAACCGGCATCGACATCGTCGCCCAGCCGCCGGGCAAAAAGCTGCAAAACCTGCAGCTGTTGTCGGGCGGCGAGAAGGCGCTCACCGCGCTGGCGCTCCTGTTTGCGATCCTGCGCGTGAAGCCGGTGCCGTTCTGCGTGCTCGACGAGGTGGAGGCGGCGCTGGACGAAGCCAACGTCTCCCGCTTTGCCGAATATTTGCGGGAGTTTTCCCAGGACACCCAGTTCATCGTGGTCACCCACCGCAAGGCGACGATGACCGAGGCGGACGTGCTGTACGGCATCACCATGGAAAACGACGGCGTGTCGAAACTGGTGTCCGTCCGGCTGGAAGATGCGGACGATCTCGTGCCCGCCTGACGCAGTTTGACACAAGCGGAGGTTTGGAAGGTTGAGTCTTTTCAAAAAATGGAAAGAGAAGCTGGCGTCCGGCACCGAAGCCGTCGCCGGAAAATTCCTCGACGGCCTGAGCAAAACGCGGGACGCGTTCGTGGAAAAACTGGAAGATCTCGTGTCCAGGCGCAAAAAGATCGACGAGGCGTTTTACGAAGAACTGGAGGAAATCCTGATCGGCGCCGACGTCGGCGTGCCGACGGTCATGGCGCTGATGGACGAGCTAAGGGAGGAAGTGAAGAGGCGGAAACTGGAAGACGCCGCCGAACTGCGCCCCGTCCTGACGGAAAAACTGCTGGAGCTCATGGCGGACGGCCCGGAAGAACGAAGCGGGCTGAAGACGGCGCCGGACGGCGGGCTCACCGTGTACCTGTTCGTCGGCGTCAACGGCGTCGGCAAAACGACCACCATCGGCAAGCTGGCCCACCGGCTGAAGCAGGAAGGCAAAACGGTGCTGCTGGCCGCCGGCGACACGTTCCGGGCCGGGGCCATCGAGCAGCTGGAAGAGTGGGGACGGCGCGTCGGCTGCGACGTCATCAAGCAGCAGGCGGGCAGCGACCCGGCCGCCGTCATCTTCGACGCGGTGCAGGCGGCCAAAAGCCGCGGCGTCGACGTGCTGCTGTGCGATACGGCGGGACGCCTGCAAAACAAGGCGAACCTGATGGAAGAACTGAACAAAATCTACCGCGTCATCCGCCGCGAGGTGCCGGACGGCCCCCACGAGACGCTGCTGGTGGTGGACGCCACGACGGGGCAGAACGCCCTCAACCAGGCCAGGCTGTTCGGCGAGAAGACGGGCGTTACCGGCCTCGTGCTGACGAAGCTGGACGGAACGGCGAAAGGCGGCATCGTCATCGCCATCCGCAGGGAGCTCGGCATCCCGGTCAAGTTCGTCGGCCTCGGCGAGAAGGTGGACGACCTGCAGCCGTTCGACCCCGACCGCTTCGTGTACGGGCTGTTCGCCGGGCTCGCGGAAGACGGGGACGGGCCGGCGCCTTGAAGCCGGCGGACGAACCGCCGCGATGAAACCGGCAGACGGGCCGGCGGCGCGGTTCGGGGACCGCGGCGGTTCCGGTCCGGCATTTCACGCTGTCATGCCGTTAGAGTAAAATTTGCGTGGGGGTAAAGTCTGGAAAAAGCGAACATAGAAA
>ERZ795043.633-NODE-633-length-25074-cov-8.026700_pt1 | contig 25074 bp, 20 predicted proteins | sample MGYA00375127_ERZ795043 | MGnify/ENA primary metagenome ERZ795043 (study PRJEB30172, sample SAMN05518447) | compost metagenome | isolation source: Feedstock adapted compost from Newby Island compost facility, Milpitas, CA | place: USA:Newby Island compost facility... | reverse complement strand
TGTAACCCCTCAGATTATAATGCCGTTACGCAGGAATTGTGCAGAGGTTCCTTATGGAATTCAACTTATACAACCTTGACAAACTCGGCATGCAATTTGATCACGTGATCTGTAGCGAAGTGCTGGAGCATATTCGAGACGACGAGCGAGTTTGCAGAAGTTTCTTTCAAGTTCTTAAAGAGGGCGGTGTTTTGCACCTGTGTTGTCCGAACGCTGACCATCCTGACAATCGCAACCATGTTTTGGATCCTCACGAAAAAGGTGGTCACGTCAGGCCTGGGTACACCATGCAATCGTATCGCGAACTTCTTGAGCCCATCGGATTTGTACTGCAGGAACCTATCGGCCTTGGGGGAGCAATTCGTCAATCACTGAACAAGACTATTCGCGCGTGTGAATCTTTCTTGGGTCTACCTGGTGGGGTTGCCTGTTTTCTACTGGTATCGCCCCTTTTGTTGTTGGAGTCAAAACGCAACACTGTGCCTTATTCACTTTACGTAAGAGCAGTCAAACCAAAACCAGAGTGAGAATGCCTGAAGTACCTACACAAAGGGAGAGTACATGTCGGTAACTTCGCCACTGCACAAGCGTAAAGTCTCGTAACGGTAGCAATCGTCATAGACACTTCGGATGTGCTTCGATAACGGGCTTATGCACTTTGTCGATACGGTCATAACTGGTTTGAGTTCAAACGTGACCCGGCTACGGATACGTGATCGTCTGTTATTGAAGTTGGGGTTCATTTTAGGCGAAACCTTTCCTCCCCATGTACCAACTCCTCCAAAACGTTCGTGATGGTCGATTAGAGCTTGCAGATATTCCGCTTCCGCAGGCTGGCGGGAATAGACTGCTGGTCCGCACGGAGGCCTCGCTCATCTCCGCCGGAACCGAACGCATGGTGGCTCAGCTTGCCCGCAAAGGATTGCTCGGCAAAGCCCGGGCCAGGCCTGATCTCGTCAAAAAAGTCCTCACCAAACTCCAGCGCGATGGCCTCTGGGCCACCCTCCGTAGTGTCCAGCAGCAGCTCGACCGGTGGATGCCGCTCGGCTATAGCTGCGCGGGTGAAATCGTCGCCGCGGGACCTGCTGTGCGGCAGTTCCGCGTTGGTCAGCGGGTGGCGTGTGCTGGGGCCGGAATAGCCAATCACGCCGAATACAACGCCGTCCCCGAGCTTTTGGCCGCCTCGATTCCGGACGGCGTCTCCTGGGAAGACGCAGCCTACGCCACACTCGGGGCTATCGCCCTGCAGGGGATTCGCAACGCCGATGTGCGCGTCGGCGAATATGTGGTCGTCATCGGCCTGGGGCTTTTGGGCCAGCTTGCCGTGCAAATTCTGAAGGCTGCCGGGTGCCAGGTGGCTGGCCTCGACCCGGTCCCCGCCCGACGCGAGCTCGCACTCACCGGGGGAGCCGCTCTGGCTCTGCCGCCTGACTCGGCTTGCCTGCCGGCCGTCCGCAGTTGGACACACGGTCTGGGGGCCGACGCTGTCATCATCACGGCCGCCACCGCCAGCAATACCCCGGTGGAACTGGCCGCCGAACTCGCCCGGGACCGTGCCCGGGTCATCATGGTCGGCGTCACGGGCATGAATATCCCGCGAAAGCCCTATTATGAAAAAGAACTGACGTTTATTGTTTCTCGCTCCTACGGGCCGGGCCGTTATGATCCCGACTATGAAGAACATGGACACGACTATCCGCCGGGATATATTCGCTGGACCGAGCAGAGAAACTTGCAGGCGTTTTTAGAATTAGTCGCGGCCGGTTCCGTTCGGCCGAGTATCCTCACCACGCATCGTTTCCCCATAGATCGGGCAATCGAGGCCTTTGAGCTCATGCTCCACGGGGGGGAGCCGTACCTGGGAATCGTCCTCACGTATCCCTCCCGTGAAACACCGCCCGCCCGCCGGGTCGAATTGCCGCCGCTACGTCGCCCCATTCACACGGAAACACTGGGGGTCTCCTTTATTGGTGCGGGTAATTTCAGTCAGGCTGTTTTACTGCCCATTTTGAAGAAATTGCCGCAGGTACGGTTTCGCGGAATTGTGACCGCCTCGGGGCTGACGGCCCAAACCGTGGGCAAAAAGTACGGCTTCCAGTGGTGCGCAACGGATGTCGACGAAATTCTGAACGACTCAGACACGGACGTCGTGTTCATCGTGACCCGGCATTCCCAGCACGCACCGCTTGTGTGCCGGGCCCTTGAGGCCGGTAAGGCGGTCTTCTGCGAAAAGCCCCTCGCCATCACTCCGGACCAACTCGAAGCGGTGCAGGCAACTTTACAAAAAACGGGTGGGCACCTCATGGTGGGCTTCAACCGCCGCTTCGCCCCGCTGGCCCAGGAATTAAAACAGTTCACAAAAGGCCGAGGGCCGCTCAGCGTCACCTATCGTGTCAACGCCGGTCCAATTCCGCGCGACCACTGGCTGGCCGACCCGGCCGAGGGTGGCCGCATTATCGGCGAGGCCTGCCATTTCTTCGACTTCTTCGCATTCCTGACTGACTCGGAGCCATTGGAGCTGCAACGGCTTAGCCCCCAGGGTGTCTCGCCGCGTGACGACGGGCAGTTTTTAGTGCGTTATAAAGATGGTTCTATCTGTCATCTTATTTATTCGACTAACGGTTCACCGGGCTTCAGTAAAGAGCGGGTCGAGGTCCACGCCGGTGGCTGCTCGGCGGTGCTGGAAGATTTTAAGACGCTGATTCTCGACGACGGTATCCGGCGGCGCAGAAAAACTCTGTGGACGGCGGATAAGGGGCACAGTCGCGCTATCGCGACGTTTCTGGCCAGTCTGGCGGATTCCCGGCCGCTCATCGCCCCGGAGACCTTCATTCATGTGACGCTTCTCACCTTGTGTGCAGCCGGGGTTGTGGAGCGACTGCCAGCGATGGGGTGAAACCATGACGACGCTTGCTGATTCCGTTCTGCCTGAGTCCTGTTTCGTGGTCGTTCCAGCATTCAACGAGGCCCCCCGGATTGGCCGAACCCTGGAGAGCCTGCTCCAGGTGGCCCGGTCGGTGGTGGTTGTGGACGACGGCTCGGCCGACAACACGGCGGAGGTCGCCCTGAACTATCCCGTTTGGGTTCTGCGCCATCCGGTGAATCTGGGGCAGGGGGCGGCCATTCAGACCGGCATTACCTTCGCCCTGCGCCAAGGGGCCGAGTACGTCGCCACCTTTGACGCCGACGGCCAGCACGATCCGGCTGATCTTGTCCGCATGCTCGCGGAACTTCGTCGAGCCGGGGCCGACTACGTTCTCGGCTCGCGATTCCTGGGCAGGGCCGAGAACATCCCCTTTTCGCGAAAACTGATGCTCAAGGCGGCCGTATGGTACACCCGGCTCATGTCGGGGATTCGCGTGACGGACACACACAACGGAATCCGCCTGATGACCCGCCGCGGGGCTGAGCGAATCCACATCACAATGAACCGCATGGAGCATGCCAGCGAAATCCTCGACCAAATCGCCCGCTCCGGTCTGCGGTTCATCGAAGTGCCGGTGACCATCCGTTATAGCGACGCGTCCTTGGCCAAAGGGCAGAAGACGTCGGCAGCGTTTCGGATGGGCGTCAAAATTATCGCCGAAAGGGTCATGCGATGAACCTGTTCCAGATTGTGTTTGTGCCGCTTTGCGCCTTCGCCGCCCTCAGCAACCTCTGGCGACTCCGCCGCGGGCAAACGAGCTGGTTGGCCGGCCTGTTCTGGTTTGTCGTTTGGACAGCCGGTGCGGTGGCCATTGCCTACCCGCCGATCACGTCCCTGGCCGCCAGCGCTTTCGGAATCACCCGAGGGAGCGACTTTGTCCTGTACCTTGTGACCCTCGGCCTGCTGTTTTTCCTCCGGGTGTTCTACAATCGCTATCGCCGATTGGAGAACATGGTGACGCAGTTGGCGAGAGAGATGGCGCTATCCAAGCCGTTAACAAACTCTTCTATAGCTTTGGGAACAGACCATGAATGAAGCAGTGCGACTCGAAGCCAAGGGAAAACACAGAACCAGCCTTCAGAAGATGTTGGATACGATTACGTTTCCCATACGCGCTGTAACGCTTTTCCACAAAGACGCGCTAGGGCTCTCATCATTGGCTACAGAACGTTTTCATTACGTTTCAAGGTATGTTAAAGGTTTTTGCCTTGATATTGGCTGTGGACCCGGAAACCGATTTATAAAAGACTTCTGCCAAAACTTCGGGGTTGGTGTTGATGTATATCCATACGAAGGTTTGGGACCCGAAAATATCGTTCAGGATCCAACTCGCCTACCCTTTCCGGACGAAACGTTCGATACAGTAACTTTTATTGCAAACCTTAACCACGTACCTGAGCCCATGCGGCTACCGGAATTGGCCGAGGCGTTTCGCGTGTTACGACCAAAAGGGAATATAATCGTCACAATGGGTTCGCCGATAGCTGAGATTCTCGTTCATCAGCTTGTCGCCCTTTATGATAAGGTGCTTGGCACACGCGTCGATATTGACTCCGAACGCGGAATGGTGGAGGGAGAAACGTACTATTTAACTCCACAACAGATATGTTCTTACCTTACCCAGGCAGGATTCGTATATATTCAGAGGCGTCGTTGTTTTTGGACGCAATGGGGCCTTAACAGCTTGTACACTGCGTTAAAACCGGAATGATGAATGTGCACGTTGAGACTGCGTTGCAGAACATACCGTAATTGCTGACAACTGGGTACTGTGCATGCCGTCGTATTAGCCCTGTTGATTTGTATAATTATTTCACGACATATTCCACTTGCGTGATAGACTAGTCGCCCTATAATAGTTTTTGATTTATCAGATTTCCGGAGTTGCTACAATTTGCCATGAACATGCCGAATTGGTCCTGAGTGAGATGGTGCGTGAGGAGGAGGACCACCCCTACCTGGGCCGCCTGACCGACCACCCGGCCTAGCACCGTCCAGAAGAAATTCCATGCGGCCAACCTCGCCGCCGGGGTGAGGTGGGCCCGTAATGCACGCACAATGTTGAGGTTTTGCATAGTGACCTAAGCCTTCCGTCCGGACAATCCACCGTCTTTTGATGGTAGCTGAAGAAAGCGGAGTGGTAAAGGCTGAACAAAACTCGTGCAAACAAAGGCGATGTCCCTCGTGGAGTGACTGATGTAAGTCGAGCATTGCGACAGGCAGCACACAGGAAGGATCGAGTTGCTCGGCGAGTAAAAATAGTGAGCATCGCTCGGTGAGTATCGGACCGTTGGACAAACAAGTTTTCGGAAGAGATCGCGAAACCTGTGGAAATGTCCTGAACGAGCTGTGGCAGTGATACAGTCGGAAGGCAAGGACTGCCCAAAGAAATTGCCTCGGGCCATGGTATGATCTATACGAGATGTATGAAGTCGTTAACTTGCTCGTCTTTTAGGAATTGGTTGTCAAGGCGATGAACCAAATGCAAAAGATTGACAGCAATATGACAATCTCACCCTGCGTTACTCATAGCGATACCAGAACCGGTATGGGCCATCGCAATCGCTGGAATAGCACTGCTATATGGATTATCATTGCGCTGGCCAACATGGCCTCGTTAGCCTATGTGCTTTTGCGTTATCGTGGTTCCGGAATCAGCGGTGCGGCGTTAGCATTGGGCGTGTTTGGGATAGGCTGGTGCACAAGCTGGTTGGCGGCACGCCTGGTGCTGCAAGGCAAATCTAGTTGGGCGTCCGTCATATTGCTAGCCGGCTGCACCACGGTGTGCGCCCTGTTCTTTGGGGCCGCCTTGGAGAACCGAATATGGAGCAACCTGGTTGTCTTGAGTTCCATTGATACGGACTGGCCCGACTACTATGCTTGGTCGGCTGATGGTAAAAGAGATGTCAAGCCCAATTCGCTACCACTGGAGGAGTTCCACCGTAAAGGTGATGAAGCAGCGCATCTTGCGGTTGCTATGGCACTCAGGGCCGCGCGGGGCAATCCGAATGGAGTCGCACAGTTTATTGCACAACGAGAAGGGCACAATCGCACCTATTGGATTTCTCGAGCTTTGCTTGGCCATCCCCCCGGATTGGCCGGGCTCTACGCGCCAGTTTGCCACAACCCACCGGCCGCTCGTGTTTGGGCATTCGTGTTTTTCCTGGCAAGCGTGTGTTTGGCGTGGTGGGCAGGTAACAATTGGTCTTCCGACACAAAGTTCGGGCTGCTCTGCGCAAGCTGCTTCGCTTTCTTGCCGAACCTGAATTGGTGGCATATGACATCCGTGTCTTCGGATATTCCTCCGGCGATATTCACTTTTCTCGGGTCTGGAGTATTGGGCCGCTACCTGGTGCAAAAGCAGGATGCACAAACTCAGGACTCCGCCGCGTTATTCACTGCTGGGATACTATTTGGTCTTGGGACCTTTGTGACTTACACGGCGGGGCTGGCCGCCGGCGCGGCAGTGATTGGGTACTGGCTGCTAACGCCCCCTGAAAGGCGTAAGATGTCCCATTTGGTATGGTTACTCGCACCCGCTGTGTGCGCCGTACTTCTAGGCACATTGTATTCCAAGGTGGCGATTCCAAACTCTCATACTGTGCTCGGTGCTCGAATCGCTGCGATCGCGGGTGATGATACCCTGGGTAGAGCCTTCACGCACCCGTTGAAAGCCGCTTATACTTTTGTCACCCGCTGGCCAATGGACCTAGGTGCTGCGCTTACCGTACTCTTTATTTTGATTCCCATTTGGCTATGGCTATGCGAGCGGGAACGTTTTCGAGGGAAGCTGGGAAAACTCGCGATGGCCTTGGCAGTTCTTTTGCCCGCTGCTACCTTCTTCTGGCCGGAGATTCGCTTTACCTTCCCAAGCCTCGTGTTGCTGATTGTGGGGCTTGGATTCAAAGATTTCTGGGAGTCTGCCTCTAATCACCAACGGTCTGCAATGATTGCGGCGATTGCGTCGTTCGGATTTTCCAAATACGTCCTGCATAGCCTACTCGTCGCAGGAGCTGCATAATTGCCCATGATCCCCTTCAATAAGCCTTTTATCGCAGGCAAAGAGCTGTACTATATTGCCCAGGCGGTGACGATGGGAAATATCGCCGCGGATGGGCATTTTACCAAACTCTGCAGCCGATTTCTGGAAGAACGCTTCGGCATCAAGAAGGTCCTTATGGTGCCTTCCGGGACGGCCGCCCTGGAGCTGGCCGCGATGCTGTGCAATCTCCAACCCGGCGACGAGGTCATCATGCCCTCGTACACGTTTGTCTCCACCGCCAGCGCTTTTGTACGCGTCGGCGCAAAGCCGGTGTTTGTGGATATTCGCCCGGATACTCTGAATATTGACGAATCCAAGATTGAAGCGGCCATCACCGAGCGGACCCGGGTGATCGTGCCCGTTCACTACGCCGGGGTGGCCTGCGAAATGGACACCATCATGGATATCGCCCGGCGGCACAATTTACTCGTCGTGGAAGATGCCGCCCAGGGCGTTAATGCGTTTTATAAGGGGAGGGCGCTGGGTTCTATAGGGCATCTTGGGTGCTACAGCTTTCATGAGACGAAAAATTATATTTGTGGCGAGGGCGGTGCCCTGTGCATCAACGACGAGCGGTTTATCGAACGGGCAGAGATTCTCCGCGACAAAGGCACCAACCGGCAGAAGTTCTTCCGCGGAGAGGTGGATAAATACACCTGGGTGGATGTGGGTTCGTCATACGTGATGGCGGAAATTCTGGCCGCCTTTTTGTGGGGCCAGCTCGAATGCCTCGACTCGATCACCAGCCGCCGACGGGAGATTTACGAGTACTATCGGGCAGCTCTTTGCTCTCTTGCAGAGGCCGGGTTGCTGGGACTGCCGCATATACCGGCGGACTGTCAAAGCAATTATCATTTATTCTATATTCTCGCGCGGACAGGGGAGGAACGGGACGAAATGTTGCGGTACCTTCGCGATCATGGCGTCCTTGCCATCTTCCATTACGTGCCGCTCCATTCATCGCCGATGGGGAGCCGATTAGGATATAGGTTAGGGGATTTGCCTTTGACGGAAGATCTAGCATCCCGCGTGATAAGGCTGCCCATGTTTCACGAACTCTCGATGGAACAGCAGCAACGGGTTGTGAATCTAGTTAATGCGTTTTGTCGAGAGTCTGCATCTATTTCTGCATAGTGATTGGCAAATTGGCTGCGGAGTTTCATGACACCCGTTGTGCTGGAATGGGATAGTGACTTTTTCGGATTCCCTGTCGCGCGGACGGACTGGTCAGGGAATCTGAGCGAGATTGCTGAGGCCATTGCCGATGCCCGAAAGATCGGTGTGACGCTTCTTCACGTTTTCGCTCCGCCCGACGCAGCCCTTCCAGCCAGTATTTTCAATAATGTCATCAGCATATTTACATGCCAGCGTGTGGAACTTGAAAAAGAACTGACGGATGCTTCTAATCTCCGTGAAGAGCGTGAAAGTATCGTGGCACTTACTGAGACCAATTGTAAGGTTGAAGAAATCTCTGAATTGGGGGTTATTGCCGGCTCACATTCGCGCTTTATGTGCGACCCGATGATTCCTCGAACGATTGGAGAAAGACTTTTTCGCATTTGGGCGGAAAACAGCCTCCGGGGCATCCTCGCAGACGCAAGCTTTGGTTATTTGAGCGATACTCGGATTATGGGATTTGTTTCGGTTCGACGGCAGGAAAGGGCTGGAAGAATCACGCTCATTGCCGTTAGACCGGAGGTTCGAGGAAAAGGAATTGGATCGCGACTGGTTCGCGCCGCGGAAAGCTACGTGGCAGCAACTGGCGGTGATAAAATCACGGTTGCAACTCAGGGGCATAATGAGCCGGCTCTCCGTTTGTATCACTCGGCCGGATACAAAGAAGTCACGCGATCGCAGGTGTGGCACGTGTGGCTGAAACCGCCGTCGTGGAACACAATGGCATGATGCCCTCTATTTCGGTGGTTATTCCCGTCTATTGTGGGGTAAACACCGTTCAGCAGGTTGTCGAGGGGGTTGTAAGAATTCTGGCAGAGGCCGGGATCGCCTTCGAAATCATTCTGGTAGACGATGGCAGTCCCGACGAGACTTGGTCAATCCTCCATCGCATACACCAAGAGCGACCGAACGTGATTAAGGCCATTCAATTGATGCGCAATTTCGGCCAACACAATGCAATCATGTGTGGGCTTCGGCATGCAAAGGGGGATTACATCATCACCATGGACGATGATGGGCAGCATCCACCGGAGGAAATCCCGAAGCTACTTCGGGCCATTGAGCAAACGGGGGCGGATGTCGTTTATGGGGTTCCTCGTGAGCGCAGCCACGCGCCATGGCGCAACCTGGGGTCCTGGATTGTGGTGACGTTTTATAAGCTGGTGTTTCGTACACACGTGACTCCCAGTGCGTTTCGGGTCATGCGGCGGCAGGTGGTGGAGGCGATTCTTTCCTATGACCTGAATTACACTTACATTGATGGACTGCTCGCTTGGAACACGGATCGGATCGCACAAATTGAGGTTGAGCATCGGCCGAGGAAGGTCGGCCGATCGGGCTATAATTTTGCCAAGCTCTTTACTCTGGCGATGAACCTTTTTACGAATTTTTCGCTTTTGCCACTTCAAGTAGTCTCGGCCACCGGGTTTGTGGTGGCTCTTGCTGGCCTGGTTCTGGGGCTATATTATTTTCTGCAGAAAATCGTTGGAAATATCGCCGTCCCTGGCTATGCGTCGCTGATCGTGGCGGTATTATTTCTCGGCGGGTTACAATTGCTCGCTTTGGGGATTATTGGTGAATACCTTGGAAGGATACATCTGAACATTAATAAACAGCCACAGTATTCCATCAGGGAGGTATTGATGGCAGCAGTTGCTGAAGCGAATACAACGAGCGAAGCTTCTAATTCATCTAGTTCTATCGACACCAATAGTAGAGAGATTTAACACCAACCGATGGAATATTCTGATCGCGCGAAAATCAGCCTCTGTGTCGTTACGCCTCAGCCGACGCCGTACCGCGATCCATTTTGGAATACGGTCGCCGAGCAACCAGGCGTTGAGCTGGACGTGTTTTACTGTTACGCCAAGGGCGATGATCGGCCATGGGAGATCGACTGGCCATTTAGGTTCCATGCAGAGGTGCTTCCCGGCCGTGCATGGTTGGGCCCGCATAATGGCTACTGGAACCCGTCGATTCTGAAGAAACTGCGTGCGAAGCGGTATGATGCCATCATCCTTGGCGGATACAACCACTTCACCATGCTGGCTGCGGCGTGGTATGCGACAAAAAAGCGGATCCCGTATCTTGTGATGTGCGAAAGTTTTCACGGCTTGAAGCGGGCCCGGTACCGGAAGACCCTAAAAACACCGCTCGTTCGATGGGTTGTTGGTGGGGCTGCCGGAATTCTTCCGACAGGGCAACTAGCGCGGGAATACCTCATCTCATACGGTGGACGGGCTGATCGTTGTGCATTTGTTCCGAACTCGCCTGATTTGGACTCTCTTCGCCACACAGCTTTTGCTCTTTACCCAAATCGGCAGGTTATTCGTGAAAGTATGAATTTGGGAAACGAGCCTGTGGTTCTTTTCGTGGGGCGGCTCATTAATAAAAAGGGTGTGGACATCCTGTTGGAAGCCTTCGCGCGGGTGGTTCAAAATGTGCCCAGTCAGCTTTTGATCGCCGGTGATGGCCCAGAACGGACGAAGCTGGAAGAGCAGGCGGCTCGGCTCCGTGTGAACGATCGCGTTCATTTCGTTGGATTTCAGCAGCCGAAAGATTTGCCAAGGTTTTACTGTGCTGCAGACCTTTTTGTCCTCCCCTCCCGGACAGAACCCTGGGGGGTAGTGGTTATGGAGGCGCTGGCGTCGGGGTTGCCGGTGGTGGTCTCGAACTTGGTCGGCTGCTATCCCGACGTGATCAACGATGATCAGGTTGGAAGAGTTGTTGCCCCGGAGGATCCTCATTCTCTGGCCGAGGCTATGAGAGATTATTTGTTGAAGCGGCCCGACAAAAACAGGGTGCACCAAATTTGGGAACCTGTCTACCAGAGGATGCGTCACCCGGTTGTGGCGTCTAACCTCGTGGGGTTGGTTCGAGCTATATTGAAAGAGGACGGTTTGAACAAACAGGTGATATTTCCTGACCTTAAGAACTGATTGCGAGATATAACATGCGTATCCTCATTACCGGTGGTGCGGGGTTTATCGGTTCTCATTTGTGTGATGCCCTGATTGCCAGTGGCCATTCCGTGACGGTGCTCGATGATTTTTCCACGGGACGCCATGAAAATGTCGCGCACCTCGAAGGCCACCCGCTGTTTGAACTTGTCTGTGCCGACATCGCTGATGAAGGCATCGTCCGCGAGTGCGTGGCCAAAGCTGATCGGGTTTACCACCTGGCATCCGCGGTCGGGGTGCGATTGATCGTGGAACAGCCGGTCCGCACGATTGAAACAATCGTCCACGGCACCTCAGTGGTGATGAAGGCATGTTCCCGGTATCGCAAGCCGGTCCTGATTACATCGACCTCCGAGGTGTACGGCAAATCCACCAAGGTTCCATTTTCAGAAGATGACGACCTGGTCATTGGCCCCTCCTACCGTCGCCGCTGGGGATATGCTTGTTCTAAGGCCCTCGATGAGTTTTTGGCCATGGCCTACTGGCACCATTCGCGGATGCCCGTGGTGATCGTGCGACTGTTTAACACGGTGGGACCGCGGCAGTCCGGGCAATACGGGATGGTGCTGCCCCGTTTTGTGCAGCAGGCGCTCAAGGAGGAGCCGCTGACGGTGTATGGTGACGGCAGTCAGACGCGTTGCTTTTGCCATGTGAAGGACGCCGTGGGAGCACTGGTGAAGCTCATGGAATTGCCGGAAGCCAGGGGGCAGGTGTTCAACGTAGGCAACCGGGAGGAAGTGTCTATTAGGGAACTGGCAGAGCGGGTGATCAATATTACAGGAAGCCGCTCGCAAATTCGCTATATTCCATTTGAAGAAGCTTACGGGGCTGACTTCGAGGACATGCAGCGCCGCGTTCCTGATTTGACGAAGATCGAAAAAGCCATCGGCTACCGACCTCGCTATTCGCTTGATGATATTATTCGCGATATTGTGGAGTACTATGCGAATAAGCTTGGTTTGAGCCTCCGCGCAGGAATAACGCGATAGCGACCAAGCGCGCATATTTGCCGGACTATGCACATTTTGTTTCTCACTCATTATTTCCCGCCGGAAGTGAACGCTCCGGCCAGCCGCACCTATGAACATGCTGTGCGGTGGGTTCGGGCAGGACACCGGGTTACCGTCATCACCTGCAATCCAAACTGTCCCACCGGCATTCTCTTTCCTGGCTACAAAAACAGGCTCCGACCTCAGCGGGAATTGATAGACGGAATCGAGGTAATCCGGGTGTGGACCTACCTCGCTCCCAACGCGGGAACAGTGAGACGAATCATCAACTACCTCTCATATATGTTAAGTAGTGTCCTTGCGGGCCTGTGGGTCGAAAGCCCTGACATCATCGTCGCCACCAGCCCACAATTCTTTTGCGGCTGGGCCGGGGTGATCCTTTCGCGACTGCGGCGGCGGCCGTTTGTGCTGGAAATCCGCGATATCTGGCCGGAGTCGATTGAAACCGTCGGGGCCATCCGGTTTCGACCGATCTTACGATTCTTACAGTTTCTCGAGAGAGTTATGTATCGCTCGGCCGACCATATTGTGGCAGTGGGTGAAGGCTATCGCAGGAAAATCCTTGAAAAGGTCAACATTCCGGAGCGGATTTCCGTCGTGATGAACGGCGTGGATTTGGAACGTTTTTGCCCCCAGCCAGTCGACAGCGAGCTCCGCCGTCGATGGAACGGAGAGGGGAAATTCGTCTGCGCTTACGTGGGCACAATCGGCATGGCCCATGGACTGGACGTCGTCCTGGAGGCCGCCGAAAAGCTGCGGGACAGTGGTCGTGACGATGTTGTGTTCTGGCTGGTAGGGGAGGGGGCCAGAAAAGAAGAACTGGAACACGAAGCGCGGCGGCGGGGCCTGGACGGCAGGGTCATCTTCACTGGTCGGTTGCCGAAAGAGGAGATGCCCCGGGTCATCGCCAGTGCTGACGCCTGTTTGGTCCATCTCCGCAAGACGGAACTGTTTGAGACGGTCATTCCCAGCAAGATTTTCGAGATGATAGCGATGGGCAAGCCGATCATCATGGGCGTCCGCGGCGAAGCGTTGCGAATTGTCGAAGAGGCTGGGGCAGGGGTGGCAATGGAACCGGAATCGGCCGAGTCGCTGCTGGCGTGCATTGAAAAACTTCGCGCGGGCAATTTCTTTCCTGCGGACTATCCGCAACGTGTGCGCGAATATCTCCAGCAGAACTATTCCCGAGACGCTCTCGCGGAAAAAATGCTCAACGTCGTTTGCGAATCGGCGGGCATGGCAAAGTGTGCTCAGGATTCCCGGGGTACACGTCTGGAATCTCCCTGCTTCACACGGGCTGGTCAGTAATAAGCCCCACCTGTTGTGCAGCCTACCATCTCTCGCCTTTATCATACCCTTCGATACTACCGACCGCGACAGATTTTTTATCGCTTTGTTGCGAGGAGTATGGCTCATCGGGCGCCGGGGCTGGTGCGAAGGCTTTGTGTCCAAAGGGGTTTAGAAGTCCGTGGACCGCTTGATGGAATCGCTGAGCCGGTCGCCGAAGGTGCCCGCCTCGTGCTGAACGACCGCGGAATCACGCTCCGGCTTCTCAACCGAGAGTATTATACTTCTTTCCACTTAGAGTGGCGGGTCATCGAGAGACAGATCGTCTCACGTCTTGGCCGATTTCATCTTCACTACCACGAGTTTTTTCTACCCAAGTGCGGGGGCGACGTCTTGCCTGCGGCACCTCAACAAATTTGGAATTGGATTGGTAATTGGATAGAAAGCTACAGCCTTCCTTCAAGTGCCTATTCGCCCGACGCGTGGCATCCGTATGTCGTTTCCAGACGCATTCCCGTTTGGGTTAAGCTCTTCTCTGTGTATCCGCCCGAAGGCCTTTTAGCGCAGCGGGTGCTCGACTCGCTGTCTGCCCAGGCGCGGTGGCTGAGGAAGAATCTGGAATTCGATGTAAGGGGCAACCATCTTATTCAAAACCTTCGGGGGCTGGCGGTGGCGGGGGCTTTTTTTGCGGGGTCTGAACCCGACGAATGGCTACGCACCGCCTCTAAGGTGCTTTTTCGCGAGTGCCAGGAACAGATTCTCAGTTCCGGAGAGCATTTTGAACGCTCGCCCATGTACCATGTCGATGTTCTGCTGGCGCTCGCCGACATGCGAGATGCGTTCCAGGCCGCCTGGGGAGGTGCTCCCGATTATCTGGATGCGGTAATCGCCAAGATGGCGGAATTCCTAGGAAAGGTGCTCCATCCCGACGGCCAAATCCCTCTTTTCGGCGATAGCACACTCGATCTAACACCTTTGCCTCGCCAAGTGTTTGCGCGACTGAGAATGGACTTTCCCAACCTTGAGCCGGAGCGAGCCGTGTCGTACCAGGTGGGCGATTACTGGGTCTATCGCGAAGGTGGAAATTTCCTTATCTTCGACGCCGGTCCCGTCGGTCCGGACCACTTGCCCGCCCATGCCCATGCTGATTTGCTGACTTTTGAGGCATCCTGGGGTGGGAAAAGGTTGGTGGTGGATGCCGGGGTGTACGATTACGAGGATTCTCCTGAACGAGCCTATTGCCGAGGTACTCGCGCACATAACACGTTGGAAATCAATGGGCAGAATCAGTGTGACGTTTGGTCACGCTTCCGGATGGGGCGCCGTGGCTGGCCGGGAAACATGCATTGCGATCGGGCAGGGCCCTTCCACTATGCGTGGTGCACGCACAATGCGTACCGTCATCTGGGTTGCCCCGAGGTCAGACGTCTGATCATGTGTATCGAGAAGGGACCATGGCTGATCGCGGATTGGGTGATGGGGCGGTCCCACGCAAGTCTGGCCAGTCGGTTCCACATTCCAAGCGAGTGGAATATTTGCAGTCCTTCTGAGAACGCGGCACTGCTAGAACTCCCACCGGCTCGGTTGATCATCGAGCCTGGATCGGCTTCGGGGCACACCTGGAAGCATGGAACGGCAAATTGTTTTCCCCAGTTTGGTGTGAAAGAATCGGCCCACGAACTGGTGCTGGAAGGAACCACGCCCAACGTTCTCATTTGGCAAATCCGTAGCCACGATGTGGAATCGGCTGGATGCGTTGTCAGCGATAGGGCAGCAAGTATCGTGCATTGCGGGCACGAGTGTATAGTGTTTTTCTTTGAAGAAAGAAATTGACATCACATTTCTATAATCCTAATTATCTGATAACCCGGGCTCTATGGACTGTTTTCCAGAGGATCTTGGCCTGGGCAGCGGTCTTGATCGTGGCTATTCCGCAAGGTAGGTTTCCTAGCGACTGAAGTGGAACTTTATTTATGGACTTACTGAGACAAACGGGGTGACGATGAAGGTTTTTGCCTGCGTTGTCGGTGCGCGACCGAATTTCATGAAGATGGCCCCCATCTTGCGGGCATTGCGGGCGTATTCCCAGATTCGTCCCGTTCTGATTCACACCGGTCAGCACTACGATCCACAACTGAGCGACGTGTTTTTTCAGGATTTGGAGATGCCGCGACCGGATGTGCATCTCAACGTTGGTTCGGGGACACATGCCCAGCAAACCGCAAGAATTCTGGAAAAAATGGAGGAGGTGCTCCTGGCGGGTACGCCCGACGGCCGAAAATTTGACCGCGTCATTGTGGTGGGCGACGTGAACTCAACAATGGCAGCGGCCCTTGCGGCCATCAAGCTGGGGATTCCGGTGGCCCATGTTGAAGCGGGGCTGCGGAGCTTCGATCGCTCCATGCCGGAGGAAATCAATCGCATCGTGACCGACGCAGTCGCGGACATGCTATTTGTCTCTGAGCCATCCGGTGTGGAGAACCTCGTCCGGGAGGGGCATCCCGAGGAGCAAATTCACCTCGTCGGCAACGTGATGATCGATACGCTGCTGGCTCTTCTGCCGCGTGCCCGAGAAGTTGGCACCCCGCAGCGTTTGGGACTCCCGGTTGGCAGATACGCAGTGGTGACGCTTCATCGGCCCAGCAACGTGGACCACGCCGAGACGCTTTCAGGTCTCCTGGAGGTTCTCGCAGAAGTGGCGGCCGAGCTTCCCGTAGTCTTTCCGATTCACCCCCGCACACGGCACAGGATTGAGGCATTCGGGTTAGGGCACCTCCTGGACGGCCAGGGAACAGGACGTCGGAGGATCTGGGCATTACCACCACTCGGATATCTGGAGTTTCTTTCATTAACCTCGCAGGCCAAGGTGGTGATCACTGATTCAGGAGGGTTGCAGGAAGAGAGTACGGCCTTGGGCATCCCCTGTCTCACTGTGCGGCCGAATACGGAGCGGCCGATTACGGTGACTGAAGGGACCAGCACGCTGGTGGGTAGCGACCCGCACAGGTTGCGTCACTGCCTAGAAGAAGTCCTGGCGGGCCGGTACAAAACCGGAAGATGCCCTGACCTTTGGGATGGTCACGCCGCGGAAAGAATAGGCGAGATTCTGGCAAGGGAATGAATTGATACAGGCTGATATTCCAGTTTAACCGCTATCAATTGCATCAGCGATCTACCGAAACGTCAGATTAGCACGGAGGCTCTTATCCCTTTCCGCTTATCCCAATGTTCTCATCCTGAAAGCTGGCCGACATAACGGATTTTCAGGCAGGTAGCGAGGGTTATACCGGGAGGCCATTCGAATTCAAAAACCTCAAACTTGGCCTCAATCCCCGGACGCCGTTTGGTTTTCGGAAAAGCTTTCAGGGCCAGCTACGAGTATTGCAGCCAAGAACCAGGTTTATTAATTTATTGCTGCCGGTCAATTAGTAATACGCAACAATCTTTTGTGTCCCGTTAAGGTTGCCGGGCAGGATAATCCACTCGCGGTCTTTATCGAATTTGTCGTGGGATTGGCCATTGACAGTGACCCGCCTGAGCGGTTTCTCGTCAGGATGGCGGATTCGGAGATAGATCGTTTGTGGTGGATTTCGCTCTGGCGGCAGCAAATCTATTTCGACGCGGCCGTCCCTGGCATGGGACGTTATAATGAGGGACATTGGGCCAAAGTATGTGGGCGCTCTTTCAATGCGGACCCGTTGGCCATCTCGCAGCCAGTATCGGGGGATTGCCCGCCCCAGGTACAGGTCATCACCATCTTCCTGGATGAACATGAGATGCAGCCAGAAGGTGACATTGGATTCATCGGACGATTTGAAATGGTCACCAGCGGGATATCCGAGTTCTGGGTTTGAATGTTCGTTGCACATCATGACCTCTGGATAAAAGGCCGAGGCAAAGCCATTGAAGTATGCCCGCAGAAAGTGTTTAATCTCGTCTCGATACAAGTAAGGAAGAGGACCATCGAGTAAGTTCGCTTGCATGGAAAAGCCGCCCCGGGAAAACCAAAAGCGTTCAAAGACGGGAATAGAATAACCGAACGCATTGGAGATATAAAGATTGTCTTCGTAGTCTTTGAGGATCCACGTGCCCTCCGGGCTTTTTGGTGGGAGCAAGCGGTGGATCAGCAGAAAAAGAGAACCTTCCAGCGTCTCGCGGATCCAGCCCAAAGACCGTCCTCGCTCGTGCAGGTGGGATGGATACTTCGGGACATACGTGCCATCGCGAAGTCGAACCACCGGGGCGCGGATGCGGGCCTCTGTTAATCCGCCAAGAAGGTCTTCGCGATAGGCCTCGGCCTCGCGAAGCAGACGGGCTGCCTCAGGATGGCCGTAGTCGGCGAGAGCCTCGCTTAAAGCTGTGAACCCCCAGGCGGTATTGACGTTGGTCGCCAGCCAATACCAGTAGTCCTGCACATCTTCCAGTCCCCCGCTGGGCAGAAAGCCATATTCAATGGGTCGTGTGTCGTCGGGGTTCAGTTGCATGGTCGCTCGGCGCTCCCGAATGACCCAATCACAGGCCTTGACGAGCTTGGGGGCAGCTTGAGCCATCCATTGGCGATCGCGGGTGATCCACCAGTGATCAGCCATCCCGAACATCACGTATCCGTGGTGTTTATTGTACCCACCTGATTCGTATCCTCCCGCCCCATAGAACAGCCCTTCCGTAGACTGAAAATTTCCGGGGAGGGGAACTGTTCCCTGGAAATCGAGGAACGTCTGCAAACACTGTCGAGCGGTCTCGTGGCGCCCCCGCCGGTCTAGGTCCATAATCATCATCACCGATTCGTTGGGAAACACCCCATAGCGCAGAGAGCCCACCCGAGCATACCGCCGCGGGGCCGCAATATCCCGGGTACAGTTGATCTCATTGTGGTAGAGAACTGCCCGATAGAAATGGTTGAGCCACGGCTCAGGAGTTTCCACCTCAGTTGTTTCGGCAGCGAGTTTGTTCCAGAATTCGAGGATGCGGCTGCTGTCCCGATCAAACTGCCGTGATAAAACGCTCGCAATTTCCTGGTCCGAGGAGAGAGTGATCGAAGGCACAAAGAGGTAGACTTCGTGAGCTTCTCCCGGTTTTAAGGAACACGTCCACACGAGGGCGTTTTCCTGAGCGGACAGCGTTCCCCGGCCGCGGCTGTCAACAAGACAACGAAGGAAACGGTTCTCACCGGCCACGGCATAGACTCGCGGACCATGTGCCTGCAGCTTTTCGGTCTGATCAGCCCGAGATGTAAGAACAAGCCGGGCGGTCGAGGATTCGTCGGCCGACGTGTTAACGATCCGCACCCGCATCAATAGCAGGGTAGGATCGTCCATCTGCACGTCATTCAGGTCACCGTCGAGGGCGTCGAGCACAGTCTCCTGCTGGTAGAACAGGGGACCTTCCGCCCACCAGGTCCGCAGGAGCGGAAGATAACCATCACGCAATTCCCGACCTCCCCTCCGGTCATCGTTGGGAAATCCAAATCCCAACTGAAGCATGGCTCCATTCCAGTTTTTTCTGTCAGTATCCTTTGGACTTCGCGGGAGGTTGAACCACCGGCTCACGTTGGAAACGGCGATATCGCCGTTGGGCGTTTGCATCATTAAGTTACGATTGCCAGGTAAACCATGCACAAAGTAAAGAGGCCGTTTTAGCGGCATGTCATTCCACGCCCGTGCAAGCGTCTGCTCCGGTTGGTCGAATATACGATCGTAAACGCAACGACCCGGGAATTCCCGCAACAAGTGCCGATATTGGGACAGATCGATGGGGTCTTCGGCCTTGGTTACGAGAACGCCCAAATCGTCAATAAGGATCCGCTCACCTTTGATAAGATTGGCCACTGCGAACGAAAATGGATTGTGGAGGGTCCGTACCGTCACGATGGTGGGATCCTGATCCTCGCTTCCGGGAACCGTGCTCATCGTTGTGAGAATCTCCGCATCGAGGGCCCCCGTGGAACCGGCGGGAAGTACAAACTGATCGTTCTGATTTATCACGATGGGGGAACCTTCAACGGGGCGCAAGCTTTTTAAGATTCCATTAAATACCTCAAGACGGCCTGCGTTCTCTCCCTGATATGCAAACTGAGGAACCCCCGGAACACCCCAGTAGATCCGGACGGTCAAAGGGCGATACACCGAGTCGGTGAAGACGCGGAAGGCGGTCAGCCGGGGGAGATGGTCTTCCGCCACAATGCGGATCTTAAGTGTTTTTCTGTAGGTGACTCCTGATTGTTTCAAATTGGGGAACTCCTTTTCGTGAGTCGGGGCAAAGGTCCAGCGAATACGGTTTCCCTCTTGAGTCACACGCGTGTCGGCGAGCTTCCAGCTTCCATTCGTCCAATCATCCATGGGCTTCCAGCCGGTCCGCGCGACATCGGCTTCCGAAAGGATGGGGTCGGACAAACCGTCCCACACCCGGTGCCAGTACTGCACCTGTAACGACTGCGGCGACAAGCAAGAACCGGGATCAAATTCCGCTTCCACTGCGCGAATCCTTCGCCACTCGGCCCATACCACACCGTAGGCTTTCCCGGGTTCGTCGAGAATCGACGCGGCGAAAGGTGCCGCGTCGAAGGGGATTGGGGATGGGCTCGCGTTCGGGCCTGTTTCAGCGAGGCAGGACCGATGTCTCTGCCAATCCGCGTCTAATCCCGCACAGATCACACTCCAGAGAGCGGAACAAATCCAAAACCATCTTTGCAGGGAACTGGTCATGACCGTTCTCCTCACGTTTTCCGACTATTGACCGCGGAGGTAATATAACCGACTCCGCCCCTCGTCACCATCCCCAGACGACTGTTCTTCAGACCGGAAAATCCAGCGCGGCTGCGTGTTCATATTGTTGCGGTTCCCTGCCCGTGCCCAATCGCCAGCGTGGGCGCTTGCTCAAGGTGAATCATGTCGACGAATTTCTCGGCGGGGCTCTTGCACCCATTGAGGGACGAACGACAATTCGTGTGGCGACTGGAACGCTGTAATTGGTTGACGGGGGCTTTTTCTGAGAGTCTTGCTCCGCTTCCGTCGAGTTTCTGGAAACCATTTCCGCTGTGGACGCGTGACGGAATAGAGTCTGGCTGATTCGAAAACTCTGAAAGTGGTCGTTTTCCAAGGAGGTGGTCCATGAGACACGTCATTGATCCTATCCGGCTTTCTTCCTATGACTTGGTAATCTTGCATGGGAAGAAAATGCGGACAGGAGTGGCAGCAACGCTGTTGATTACGTTCATGATGGCAAGCCACCTCGCGTTATCGGGAGAAGAAAGCCGCGTCCAACCACCCTGGTTGGGCAGCCCAGCGGGACAGAGCGACGAACTTCTTCCACCGTGGACACCGGTTTCAGTCGAGGGCCATGCCGTCCACGTTTGGGGACGCGTGTATCGATTCTCTGACCTTCCTTTTCCCTCTCAGATCACCTCAGCCTCCCAGGAGATCCTCGCTGGGCCCGTCGCTTTAGGTGGTACGTCAGCCGGCCAACCGCTCTTATGGAAGGGCAGGGAACTGACCGTTCTGGAAAGCTCTCCAGTGCGGGCGAGGCTTCGCATTCAAGCGGCGACGGATAGCCTTGAATGCAACGGTACGGTCCTCATCGAATATGATGGAATGGTCCGCTGCGACTTCGAGCTGAAACCTGCTCATCCTAATGTGGCGTTGGAAAAACTTGACCTGGAAATTCCTTTTCGGCCAGAGCGGGCCAAATATCTCCACTTTTGGCCGGGCCGGTGGGGGAGTGTTTTCAATTCCCGAGCCATTCCACCCGACGGATACCAAGTCTCGTTCAAGCCGTTCTTCTGGATCGGTGACGATGAGCGGGGATTAGCCTGGTTTGCTGAGTCAGATCAAAACTTTTGGCATGTGGATCCGAACCGGGTTATCGAAGTCCGTCCGGAAAAGAATTCCGTGGTTCTGGTTATCCATCTCGTGGGGAAACCTCGTAAGCTCAACATACCGCTGGAATACACATTTGGCTTTCAGGCAACGCCGGTTAAACCGATGCAACCAGACGCCTGGGACTATCGAATTTGCCACATGGGAAATTATGGAATCGAAGAGAATCCGCCGGGAATTCTTGATCGGTTGGCGGAGTATGGCGTAAAGACGATCTGCTTCCATGAACATTGGACTGATATCCAAAATTACCCCCGGACAACGCACGGAGAAAAACTTCGCAAATTGGTCAAAGCATGTCATGACCGCGGCATTCAGCTGCTGCTCTATCATGGATACGAGATGAGCACCCTCGCACCAGAATGGGACCAATATCATGAGGAATGCCTGGTCTATCCGCGGGCCGGAGGATACAAGCGGCAGCCCGAGCAGACCGCCTACATTGTGTGTTACCGCAGTCACTGGCAGGACTTTATCTGCGATGGGATTGCCAAACTGATTGATGAATACGACATCGACGGCGTCTACCTGGACGGAACCTCGGAGCCGTGGGGGTGCAGGAATCAACTCCATGGCTGCGGCTACGTGAAGCCAGATGGGTCGGTGGGGACAACGTATCCGATCTTCGCCGTCCGCCAAACTATGCGGCGAATTTACACGATCGTGAAAAAGCATAACCCAAATGGGCAGGTAAACGTTCATCAATCCACCTGCATGGTTATTCCGACGCTGGCCTTTGCCACGAGCTATTGGGACGGTGAGCACCTGCAAAGCATCAAGCGTCCGGAATCACCTGGCGAGGTCCTGCCCCTCGACGCATTCCGCGCGGAGTTCATGGGGCGCAACTGGGGTGTGCCGGCAGAGTTGTTGTGGTATCCCAGCGGACCGTTCCAACGCCGGGAAGCAGTGGGGCTGGCCCTTCTCCACGACGTGCCCGTCAGGCCCAACAGGATGGAAGATGTCGCCGTCTCTGCCCGCATGTGGCGGGCATTCGACGAGTTAGGACGCCACGAGGCAGAGTGGATCCCTTATTGGGACAGCGCGAGGTTCGTTCGCTGCGACCAGGATGCTGTGAAGGTAAGTCTCCACAACAGGCCTGGCGGGGGTTTCATCTTGGTGGCCTTTAATCTCGCGCAGGAAAAATGTCGTGCCAGGTTGACGATCGACTTTTCAGCGCTGGGTCAATCGGAGACGGTCACTGCTCGGGAGGTCGTCAGTGAAGCCCCGGTGAGCATTGCGGGAAACATCCTGGAACTTGAGTTAAATGGGTTGGATTACGCTATGATTCGTGTCCAACCTCGCTGATGAGTTCCCCCGGCCAGCCATTGTAGGTCGCCATTCCGTCCGACCGGATGCGGAGTTCTATGCCCCTGGCGAAACGAGGATCGTATTCCAAGCCTGGCTGATATCGATCAGTTAAAAAATGGAAGCGCTGGTTGGTGGAACCGACCCAGTGACGCTTCGTCTCTGGACAATGGGCAAGGTACGGCCCGTCGACCAAAAGATCAGTGGCTGCCAGGAGTTGTTTCACGCCGGGGAGGGAACAGCTACCCAGGTATTCTAGGGTGAAGCCGGTGAAGACCATGACTGAAAGGCCGGCGCGGCGTGACCTTTCCGCTACCAAGGCAAGACCTTTGGCCTGGAGCATAGGTTCTCCACCGAGGAAAGTCACACCCTCCAGATTCCAGCGTCGGTGCGCGTGCAGAATCCACTCCGCAACTCTCTCGGCGGGCACAAGATGTCGGGGCACAAATTCCAGCATGTGCGGATTGCAACATCCTGGACATCGAATATGGCACCCCTGCACCCATAGAGCGAATCTCCGTCCGGGACCCTCGACTTCCGTGCAGTCCAGCCAGTGGGCGAGGTTCAGCCAAGGTGTATTCATACGACTTCAAAAGCAAATTTAGGCTCGTTGCCTGCCTGATGTACTACAAGTGTGCGCCCCACGTAGGCCGCCGGTTCATCTTCCTCGAATAAAAAGATGGCAAGGGGATCGAGAAGATGTTTCACCAGTTGATTGAGAACGCCTCGTCCCCCCATTTGGCGATCAACGCATGACACGATAGCCCGCAGAGCTTTTGCCTCGTCATCAAAAACGAGATCCTTAAAACGATATTTTTCGCGGAGACGTTCGCGAATGGGTTGCAGTTTTGCTCGTGCAATGGCCACCAGAAACTCTTCATTCGTGATGAATTGGAAGGGAACGATGTTATCGCCGATCCGATTGAGGAGTTCTGGCCTTTGGGCCACATGAATGAAGTGATGGCGAACCTTTTCTAAAAACTGCTGACGGACGACCTCGGGATCGGCCTGACAAGTGATTTCTGACGCCCCAATATTGGATGTGAAAATGATGACGGTTTCGGCAAAGGAAACCGTTTCTCCCTTCCCGTCGGTAAGTCGCCCGTCCTCCAAGATTTGCAAGAATTTATCCAGGATCCGAACGTGGGCTTTTTCGATTTCGTCGAAAAGGAGTACGGAAAATGGGCGTTTTTTCACGGCATTGGTCAGTTGTCCCCCTTCCTCATAACCCACATAGCCGGGCGGAGCGCCGACGAGCCGCTGGTCGCTGTGTTCGTGGTTGAACTCGGACATATCGAAACGGATACAGGCGTCCTCATCTCCAAAAAGGAATTCAGCAAGCGCTTTGGCAAGCTCGGTCTTGCCTACCCCCGTCGGTCCCACAAAAAAGAGAACACCTTTGGGGGTCTTCTGTTTGATCGAGTGCTGGAGTCCGGACAACCCCGTGTAGGCGCGGATGATGACGCTCGCCACTTTTTCAACAGCCTCGTCCTGACCTTTCACCCGTTTTTTGAGTTCCTCACGAATGGTTGCCAGTCGCCCTCGACTGAGGTCTTCCCAGGGGCTTTCCCGCTGCCCGTACTTGTAAAGATTAATAAGATGTTCGAACGACAGTGGCTCTGAGGAATTTACCCGGGAGAGTTTGAGGAGTTGATGGAGATCACGGATGGTCATTCCGTCGAGGGAATCGACAAATTGAGAGAATCTGACTTCACCGGGCCGTGGCAAGGACTTCAGGCACCAGGCATGGAGAGTCCGTTGTAAAAAGCCTTCGCGTTCGGGACGTCCCGGTGGGGGGATGAGGACGTCGGCAATCGCTGGGTTGCCCATATAAAGGGCGGGCGGCAGGGCGCCCAGTTGCGAGCACAGCAGGACGATGAGATTCCCGGGCCGGGTCAGCGCTTCCATTTCGGTGACCGAAATAGGAGCATTGCGAATCGCCTTCGACATCACAAGCAGCCACTGCCGTTCCTGTTCGGAAAGAGCATTGGCGTTACCGAAGAGATATTGTGACCAGTCGATGAGAAAGGCGTAGCGCTCTGCCGAGGGATGCACAAGATTGTGATAAACCACGGCAAGGAAATCATCGGCCTGTGGAACTGTCGTGCTGGGTGGCATGGTGGAACCGGCGCCCACATCATATGCTTCTCCCTGCATGGTAAAGTTGTTGCGCGGTTGTGAGGCCGCTACAGTATTTCGCACCAGTCCCTGCCATACATTGTCCGAAACTCCTTGCACACCAGAAAATCGGTCCCAAACCACCACATGGTGAAAACCCATGTTTTTGAGGGTGTTAACGAGCACTTCGCTGACACACCGGTATTGCTGCGTATAGGGACAATAGCAGAGATCCTGAACCTCGCCGTGGACGATGAGGGCGCGACGGATGGCGGCCTGTCGGGGGAAGTTCTCCAGCCAGCGGTTTTCCCCGTGATTAGCCATGGCTTTCTCTCCGTTGATTCACATCCAAAGGGCGCGCTGAATTGGCCAATCG
>ERZ795043.632-NODE-632-length-25105-cov-15.744192_pt1 | contig 25105 bp, 21 predicted proteins | sample MGYA00375127_ERZ795043 | MGnify/ENA primary metagenome ERZ795043 (study PRJEB30172, sample SAMN05518447) | compost metagenome | isolation source: Feedstock adapted compost from Newby Island compost facility, Milpitas, CA | place: USA:Newby Island compost facility... | reverse complement strand
TGCCGAGCCCATCGTTCGTGCTCAAGGGACGCTCCACCGATCCAGGCGTCACCAAGCAGCTAGACTTTTGGGAAGGCCTTAAACATCGGAAGAGGAGGAAGACGAAGCTCTGCGGCCCAATCCAGAGACGAAAAAAGAGCCCGGAAATATGCGAACGTCGCCGATCTCGCGATATTATCCGCAAAAATCAGCATCACCTCTCGATTTATCTCCGTGAATCCGCTATATACCACGGTATAATCCGCAACACAGCGTGCAACAACTTTCCTCCCATCCTTAATCTCAGCCCTCCATTTCACCCCTACCACACAAATTGACGAGCTTTCTATAATATCGAACTTGCTAACTTGGCCATCAAGCCGAAGAGATCGCTCTTTCGCGTCCATTAGTCTGGCGCGATCAACATTAAAATTCACGCTTTCCAAAAGAAGTTTACGAAGTACTGCTTCGCGAACTGTCTTGTTGTAAAGCGTTCGCCGCTCTTCGGGCGACAAGGGCGCTGCTGTTTCCGCAGCGTGCTCCTCAGCCATTCCTATGCAGCCTCCAGAACGGTCGTGCTCCCAGCAGCAGGGGGCACATCATCCATGTCCACAATGGTGTCGGCGGCGTAGCGACGCACCCATCCGGTATCGACCTCGGAAAAATGCTCCCAGACTCCATCGTTCGCGACGCTCGTCCAAGGCGGAGCGTCTGCTTTCAGGAGTTTCGCGGCATCATCCCGACGCTTCTTCGTGGTCACGAACAGTTCCTCGCCCAGCGCGTGGAAAACACGCGCCAACGTTCGCAACGTGGGATTGGCATCAGATCGCATCAGCTGACTCAAGCGCGCGCGACTAAGGCCCGTCATCGAGGCAAGCTGCGCACGGTTGATCTGCTTGTCGTTCAGCAACTCTTGCAGGAGAAACTGCACGTCGATCACGAGATCTTCTTCAGCGAAAATCTCCTCCTTGGCGGGGATTCGCTTGAGAGACTTCGTCATGATCTGCCCCTTCCTACACCACTCAAGGCGGCAATTTCCTTGGCCGCAGCTTCCATCATCTCACGATTTGCTTTGTTCTGTTTCTTGTCAGCATCAACCCGCGCGCCGATGAAGGTCTTCCGTCCGCCTAGGCTTAGGATTGCGCCGTAAAGCCGCCATTGCCAGGCCTTAAAGGCCCAGATGGCAATTTTGTTCCCACCGCCGACGCTAAAGCTGGCCTCCTTCTTAAACTGTTCATCATTAAGATGAGGAGTCTCAAGATCGCAAAAAGCCTTCAAGTACCGGGAAAGCGTTCGCTGCTGCCGCAATGAACGTTCATCGGTACCGGCTATAAGCCGATCATACTCTTTCTTAACCTTCTGGGTCACCAAGACGTCAGCAGCGTTGCCGCGCATGATCTCGATCAGCCCAGCCTTCTCGCGGACCAATCCCTATCCCCCCACGTCTAGGCCCGCAGATGTTAATATATACCTTAACATGCCTGCGGCAAGCAGTAGCCGGTGCGACCAATCGCGCAATGAGCGGCGACCGATAAATTCTAGATTACCATTGCAATAAGATCGATTCCGGCGTTCGGCGTCAATGTTTCAACCGAAGGGCCGCAACGGTCCAAAAGCCCCGCCCGGCCGAGGCCGAGCGGGGCAAGTCAGGCAACATACAGAGTGGCGCTGGGAGCCACTCGGCATCCAGAAGCAGCTGGATAGAGGCAGAGTAGCCGATGCCGGCCGGCGCGCGCCGCACAGCGAAATTCTTCACTCTTCCTCTGCAGCCTCTTCTTCAATCATGGCGCTCTCGACTTCAAGAACAACTTTCTCAATTTCAATGTGGTCTCCAGAGGATACGCGATGCAGAAGCCCATCAAGGCGTTTTGCTGAAATCTTCACCCAGTTTTGTGTTGCTGATGTGTAAATAATTCCAAAGCCATCGTCGATGGAGAAGGCCGACCATCCAATATTTGAGAGTTCATAAATCCATTCTTCAACAAAAGAACTACGCAGATCCCTGCGGCAGGCCAATTTTCTAAGAGTAGACCGTGAAATTCGAAATCCTGAATTCTTTTTTCCCTTCGCCTTTTCCGCTTCATACGCGAGGAGTAGGTGAATCGTTAGGCACGCGACTTCGTACGCGCTTGGCCTGTACAGCGCTTTGCGTTGATCCATGTGCAGTCTCCGGGATGATTACCCGTTATGGTTGTGGATCGAGAAAATATGATATGCAAGCACCTTTTTTAGGTGCTGACCGGGAAATTTGGTGGAAGCCCGCTATGAGGAATTGGTGCGTCAGTGCCTTCGCTCGACCGTGAACCACCGCGCTGCCACATCGGCCGCATGCTCAGGCTCGTTTCGCATCATCTCGACGCAGAACTGGCGCAAGGCGGTGCTTTCCGGCCGGGCAGATGACTGAACAGCGCTTCGGGTTGGAGTTCGATGCGACCGCCGCAGCTCGAGCAGCGCAACGGCCGACGCCATAGCCGTTCGGGCGGCGACGTGATCTCGCCGGAATGGCCGCAGGCGCAGGACAGGGAGAACGTGCGCGCCGGGCCCTCTTCCCATGGTGGGTAATCACCGGGTGTGAGTTCTGCACGCTGCTGGTTCTTCCAATCGGCAAAAGCTCGATCGGCGATAGAGCGTCGTTTCTGCTTGTCGCGAGGGAATGTCGTTGGGAACCGCTTGCCTGGGCCATGGAGGCGTTCCCAATAGGCGTCCAGCTCTGCAAGGCGCTCTTCATGCGCCTCGCGTGACAACTGCCCACGATCATTCGGGTCAAGGCGGCGACCCTTTCCAGCCCTGGCCTCAACAGCTGCTATCGCGGCTTCGACGGATATCTCAAACCACTCGCCATGCGTTCGGCAATGATCAAGGTCGCGGTGAATCATCTGTTCAATATCGCGCGCCTTCCTGACGGCAACGACGAATTCGAGATGAAGATCGACCGGAGAAGACGACCTCAAATTGCAAAGGCGATCTTGCGGACGGTGGGAATAGCCGATCTTTACTCGGCTGCCGGTGGCGCTGATCACGTAAATGTAGCTCTTCATGCTGCATAGATGATCAGGTCGAGACACTCTTCGCACCGCACACGGGGATCGTCTAGGCACGACTTGCTCAGCACTTGTCAAGCACGACGCATAGCGGCATGTCGTAACGGATGCGAAACGACAACGCATTGAGATAACAAAGGAACCGCCCCGCGCGCGCAGGCAAATCGCCCTGTGCGGTGCCGCCGAAGCCGAAAAAAACGATCCTCCTCGCGAACCCCATCGCGCGCGTTCTTCTCGCCGGTGGCGAGCGACCAGCGAGCCAGCCGAGCGGAAGCGAAGGCAGGCGATCCAACCTCTCCACCATGAGCAAGCCCGCGGTCCCTCCGATCAACTCATCCGGCAAGACGCTCCTGACGATCCCGCGCGTCCGCCAGCTCCTCAACCTCCTGATCGAGGGTGAGCGCCTCGAGGACGCCGCCGACAAGGTCGGCATCCGGCGCCACCGCGCTCGCCTCATCATGCGCGACCCGGCTGTCCGCAGGCAGTTCATGCGCGAGATTGAGGTGCTTGCGGAGAGCGAGAGGGCCCGCAACATCCTGCTGCGCCGGACGGTGCGAGACCGCGGCCTTGAGCCGGGTGCCACGGCCGCGACGATGAAGGTCGCTCTGGAGGCCGCGCGCGCGCTCGACGGCTCCGAGGAAGGCAGCGGCATCACGATCAACGGCGGCCAGAACGTCATTGCAGGCTACGTCATCCGCCTGGATGGGCCGGCTGAGGGGCCGCGCTCGGTCGGGTTGTCGGGAACGGATTCCGGCAAGCCCTTGATCGAGCACGACGAATGACGATGGTTCGCGTTAAGCGCCGGTTAACTCGACGTATTCGGCGAGGCGACGGCATCGGCTCGGGCGCGCTCGGGCGCTGCCATGGTGCGGTGCAGCGACCGGCCCCACCTCCCTTCGCCGCTGGACGCGCGCGCCGGGGCGGGGGTGGGGGCAAAACGCGCGCGAAAGTTGGACGTCCTCCCCTCCCCACACGATTTCCGCGGGGAACATCCGGGGGGTGTCTGGAAAATTTCTGGGCACGGAACATTCGGGGTTGGAGGGTCTGATGGCGACGACGCGGGATGTTCTGCGGCGGAAGCGGCAGGAAGAGGCGTGGAGCGCGCACATGGAGCGCATTCGCGCGGCGGAGGCGCGTGGCGAGCCGTGGCCTGAGTGGCGGCCCGAGGAGGGTGTTGGCGTGGCGGGTGGTGCGATGCCGCCTGGCGAGCTTCGGTCGTCGACGGTGTTTGGCGGGAAGCTGATGGTCGAGACGACGGAAGGGACGTTCGTGCAGGGCGCCGAGGGATGGGTGCGGGTATGACGGACGTTGACGCCGAGGATCGGCCGCGGATTGAGCGCGATGCGGACGGGCGGCCGATCTACGAGCCCGACGGGAAGGTGCTGCGTGGGTTTCTGCTGTCGAATGCGCGGGTGCGGATCATCCGCGGGCCGATCCGCTCGGGCACTTCGTCGGCGTGCTGCATGGAGATTTACCGTCGGGCGTGCGAGCAGGCACCGGGTCCGGATGGGCTGCGGCGGTCGCGGTGGTTCGTGATCCGCAATTCGTATCCGGAGCTGCAGCGCTCGACCGTGAAGACGTGGCTGGACTGGTTTCCGGAGCGGGATTTCGGCCGTTTCACGTGGTCGAAGCCGATGGTGCATTACCTGCGCAAGGGGGACGTGCTGGCGGAGGTGGTGTTCCTGGCGCTCGACAAGCCGGAGGACGTGTCGAAGCTGCGCTCGACGGAATGGACGGGCGGCTGGATCAATGAGCTGCAGTACATTCCGAAGGAGGTGTTTGATGAGGCGGAGTCGCGCATCGGCTACTACCCGGCCGTGAAGGATGGCGGGGCCACGTGGTCGGGGCTGTTCGCTGACCTGAACTCTCCGACGGAGGACCACTGGCTGCCGCGGCTGACGGGCGAGGTGCCGTTGCCCGAGGACATGCCGGAGGAAGAGCGGGCCGAATGGGTGTGGCCGGAGGGCTGGGAGTATTTCGTGCAGCCGCCGGGGCTGATTGAGGTGTTCGGCGCCGATGGGAAGACGGTTGTCGACTACAAGCTGAACCCGGAAGCCGAAAACCTGAAATGGATCCCGAAGATCGGCGGCCGGCCGCTGTACCTGGAAACGATCAAGGGCAAGTCGAAACGCTGGATCGACAGCTCGATCATGAACCGGATCACGGCGCCGATTGACGGGCAGGCCGTGTGGCCGATGTTCCGCGAGGAGACGCACGTCGCGAAAGAGCTGCTGCGGTACAACGCGAACTGGCCGGTCGAGGTGGGGCTGGACTTTGGCCGGCGGCCGGCGGCGGTGTTCGGGCAGATCATCAACGACCGCTGGCAGATCATTGGCGAGCTCGTCGGAAGCGATCAGGGCGCGTCGGTGTTCGCGCCGCGCGTTCGGCGGTGGCTGTACCAGCATTGCCCAGGGCTTCTCGACGGCGAGGACACGGAGTCCGTGGAGAAGGCTGTCCGGTACGGGCGCCTGCGACTGCACGGCGACCCGAAGGGGCAGGACAAGACGCAGGCGTCGGACGTGACGGCCTACGACGTGTTCGCGTCGTTCGGGATGAGCGTGCGACCGGCGCCGGTGCCGACGAACGACATCGCCACGCGCCTTGAGGTGGTGGAGTACGCGCTGAACACGATGCGGGACGGCGCGCCGCGGTTTCTGCTGTCGCCGTCGGTGGTGACGCTGAAGATGGCGATGGCCGGCGGCTACCGCTTCAAGAAGGGCGACGACCAGCGGACGGTGCCGGTGAAGGACCGCTACTCGGACATTGCGGACGCGCTGCAATACCTGCTGCTGGGCGCCGGTGAGGGCCGGGCGATGGTGGGCCGAGCGCGGCCAGGGGAGGCCGGATCGAACCAGCCGGTGAAGTGGTATCGGGGGGCCCGCTCGCTGCGGCGGGTGTCGTGATGGACGACTTCTCGAAGGCGCCGATGTCGATAGGCGAAATCCGGGCCAGCAGGGAGCTTGACGGCTCGAAATGGACGCCGCGCGACGTGCTCGTGTCGCTGTTGCGGGAGATTGATGCCGGCGAGCGGCAGGTCGACACGATTTTCGTCGCGTTCGCGAACGGCGATGAGGTCGGCTACCGGCAATCGTCGCCTGGAGCGGTTCGCACGGTTGGCGTCATCGAACACGCGAAGATGCTCTTCATGGAGGACTGACATGGCGGATCGCGCGTTCGAGAGCCTTGGCGTCGAGCCGGCGACGTGGTTCGTGTTCTTCGAGACGCGGGCGCGGTCGCGGTGGCTGTCGTGGCTGGCGCTCGGCCGGTTCAAGCACGTATCGGCAGCTGGCTGGATACCGGAGAGCGGGCACTGGGTGTTCTACGACGTGAGCCTTCGCCGCTCGCGGATCGCCGTGATCACCGACGGCGCGCTGGCGTGGGAGCACATGAGCCGGATTCGCGACCACGCGGTGACGGTGGCGTTCTCGCCGCGCGATGGTCGGCGGTTCTGGTTCCGCGTGGGTTTCTGGTGCGTGCCGGCGATTGCGCATCTCGTCGGTTGCCGGACGCAGGCATTGCGGCCGGACGGGCTCTATCGGGCGCTGCTGCGGCAGGGTGGCGCGCTCGTCGACTGAGCCCTGTGCGGTGCGGTTTTCGCGCCGCGGGGAGAGTGTCGGGCCTGACGAATGGAGGTCTGACCCATGGGAAACGCATTCTCCGGCAGCTCCCAGCGGCGCATGATGATCGCGCAGCAGATCCAGGAAGAGCAACGGCTTGCTCAGCAGCGGGCCGAGATCGAACGGCAGCGGCGCGAGGCGGAAGAGGCGCAGGCCGGCGCCATGCAGGCCCTGCTTGCCCGAGACACGAACCGGCTCCTGCGGACGTTCGGCGCCCGGTCCATCGCCACGGCGGCACGGTGATCGGCCATGGCGGCGACCGCGCTCGAGAAGGAGGCGGTGCAGCGTCTCAAGGACGCCCGCGCCTGCAAGTCGCAGATCGAAGTTGATCTGCGCGAGGGCTATTTCTTCACGGCGCCGCGCCGGTCGAAGGACGTCTCGTCGAACGTCATCACGAATCCTGACAGGGCGCGCGAGGACGAATCCTCCCTCCTGCATACCTCGCTCGCCATGGAGGTCGCCCAGGACTTCGCCACCGAGGTGCTGAACACCTTCATGCCGGAGGTGATCAACTGGTGCGACCAGAAGCCCGGCATCGAGATGTCGGAGGATGAGTTCAACGACATTAAGGACGACATTGACGAGCAGACGGCGAAGATCATGGCCGCGATCAAGGCGTCGAATTTCTACGCCGCCGCGGCCCAGGCATTCATGCCTGACCTATCGCTCGGCACCGTTGCGCTCTGGATAGACAGCCTGCGGCCGAACGAGCCCATCGTCTGCCAGCACGTCCCGTTACGGGAGCTGGAGATCAACGTCGGGCCCTATGGCGAGGTTGATGACCGCTTCATCGTCCGCTCGACGCGGTACCGGCACATTCCCGCGCTTCTGCCTGGGGTTCGGCTGCCTGACGACATTCGGGAGAAGGTGAAGAGCGACCCGAACAGATCGTGCCAGGTGCGGTGGGGCTTCTGGCGCCGGTGGGACGACATGTCGGATGTCGTGTGGCAGTGGGTCATCATGATCGGCGACAGGGTTGTCGACGATGGCGTGCTGCGCGGCGAGGGCTCCTGCCCGCTCATCGTCGGGCGCATTAATGTCGACCAGTCGTTCCCGTATGGCGACGGCCCGACGCTGCAGGCGCTTCCTGAGCTTCGCCGCCTCGACGAGCTCGAAAAGCTCGACATCGAGGCGCGCGACTTCCAGGTACACAAGCCATTCTTCTATGCCGACGACGGGGTGATCAACCTGTCGGGCGGCATCGAGCCGGGCATGGGCTATCCGGCGCGGCCGTGGGGCTCGGGCGCGCCGTTCCTGCCGATGGATTTCGGCTCGGATGCGATGACCGCGGAGTACACATTCCAGAAGATCGAGGCGCGCATCCGCCGTCTGCACTTCATCGACTTCCCGGAACAGGTCGGCAAGACGCCTCCGACGGCGGAACAGTGGCTTGACGAGCTAGCACGGGCCAAGCGCCGCATCGGCACGCCGGGCAAGGTGTTCTGGAAGGAGTTTCCAGCGCAGGTGTTCCTGCGGTTCAAGTACCTGCTCGAACAGCGCGGCGCCATTGCGCCGGTGAAGGTCAACGGCAACGAAATCGCTCTCGTGCCCTATGACCCGACCGAGCAGGCGCAGGAGCACCAGGACGTGCAGATTGCCGGACGCATTCTGGAGATGGCGAGGGCCTACCTGCCGCAAACGGCCGAGGTGATCGTCGACGGGCCGAAGACGCTGGAGAACATCAAGGAGAAGCTGCGCGACAGCGTGGTGGTGCTGCGCTCGCAGGAAGAGATCGCGCAAGCGGTGCAGCAACTCGCGCCCGTTCTGGGCGGTGGCGGCGGTATGCCGGCAGGTACGGAGGTCGCATGAGCCCCGATCAAGAGCTGGCCCAGGCGTGGCATCGGATACTGACGGATCGCCCGTTCCCGGGGGACGGCAAGAAGGCCGTTCTGTGGCTGCGGCGGCAGCTTCTGGAGGTCATGCCGCCTGGTTCCCCGTCCTGTGCGGTGCATGAGCATGAGGGCGCCCGCAGATTGGCCGCAACCATCCTGGGATTTGCGGTGAGTGCGGACGATGACGACAGCGAACGCAGGGGCCACGGCGACAGCGGCGACGACGCAGACGACGACCTCAACCTCGAACGGCTCCGGCAGCGGTATGCCCGCGAGCACGGCGGCGGTCGCGCCCGAGGGGTTCGCCGGCGCGTCCCCGCCTGATCGACCGCAGCGCCCCGACTGGCTGGCTGAGCAGTTCTGGGATGCCGAGAAAGGCGAGATCAAGGGCGCCGACCTCAAGGCATATCTGGACGACCTCGCCGCCTTCAAGGCCGCGGAGGATTCGCGCCGCGCGGCGGTGCCGGAGAAGCCGGACGCTTACGAGCTCAAGCTGCCGGCCGACTGGAAGGCGCCGGATGGCTTCGATTTCCAGCTCGATGCGAACGACCCGATGGTCAATTTCGGGCGGCAGATTGCGCATCAGCTCGGCCTCGACCAGGCCGGATTCGAGCGCCTGGTTGGCGAGTACGCCAAGCACCAGATCGCTGAGCTCCAGAACATCGAGGCCCTGAAAGGCAAGCAGCTCGAAGCGCTGGGCCCGAAGGGCGCCGACCGCGTGGCGGCGGTCAAGAACTTCCTGACGGCCAAGCTCGGGCCGGAGGTGATGCCGTTCTTCGAGCATCTTCTGCAGTTTGCCCCTGCGGTTGAGGGGCTTGAGCGCCTGATCCGCACCGTCACGAGCGGCGGGCCCGGCTTCACGCAGGCCGGGCGCGAGAAGGCCGGAGCGGGGCAGATCGAGGGCTGGGACCGGATGACGCCGGCCCAGAAGTTCATGGCCGCGCGGCAGCGGCTTGGGATGGCCCGCGGTTGACGGGAAGGGGTGAGGAGAGCACGAAATGGCGGGAGAATTCGAGGAAGCCCTGACGCTGGTGCAGTACAGCCAGCGCCTTGAGGAGGGCAGCGCAGAGCGGGCGGTCGTCGAGACTTTCGTCGGCGAGTCCGACATCATGGCCGCGATGGTCATTCGCCCGGCCAAGAAGGGCAAGTATCGCTATCCGCAGGAAGAGGAGCTGCCGGACGTCAAGTTCCGTGCGTACAACGAGCCCGGCAACGCCAGCTCGGGGCGCACCTCCATGCAGGAGGAAGGCGTCTTCCTGATGGACGAGTACGTGAAGGTGGACCGTGCTCTCGTCGACGAGCTCGGGCCGCAGCATCGTGCGGAGCAGGAAGCGCTCAAGGTGAAGGCCATGGCGCGGCACTTCACCCGCACGTTCATCAACGGCGACAACATCGCCGATCCGCGCGAGCCGAAGGGCCTCAAGCTCCGCGCGGCGATGGATGAGCAGACCACCATTCACAATTCGACCAACTCCGGTGGCGCGCCCCTGTCGCTTGCCAAGCTCGACGAGGCGATCAACAACGTCCGCAACCCGACGCACATCATCTGCGACCGGGCGCTCAAGCCGCTGCTGAACGCCGCGGCGCGCAACCCACAGATCACCAACAACATGCTCAACTACGACCAGCGTGACCCGCTTGGGCGGAACGTTCTGGCCTTTGGCGATCTGCCGTTCCTGTTCGGCTACCCGAAGTCGCGCGACGACTCCATCCTGCCGTTCGACGAGGTTGCCAACGGCGGTGGCAGCGCCGTCACGACCTCGCTGTTCGTGGTCTCGTTCAGCGAGGATGGCGTGTTCATGATCGAGGGCGTGCCGCTCCGGGTCACGGATGAGGGGCAGCTTCCCGGTCTGCCTCTGCTGTCGACCCACATCAAGTGGGACTGGGGCCTGGTCTCGAAGGAATACTCGATCTGCCGGCTGACCAGCATCGCCAACGGCGCGATCACTGCGTAATGGGCGGGCCCGGTACGCCGGGCCCCTTTCTGCAACGGGAAGGGTGGAGATAGGACAATGGCGAAGCGCTACTACCCGCTCGACGCCAACACGCTGTTCGGCGAAGGCGTGACTTTGACGGCGACGGGCAACGTCCAGAAGAACGGCTCGGATGTCGTGCTCAAGATTGGCAAGGGGCGGCAGGACATGGCGCTCGTGATCGATGTCACGAGCTACGACGCGACCGACGGGGATGAGCTGTACACGTTTCTGCTGCAGGGCGCGGATGCCGCCAACTTCTCTGGCAGCATCGAGAACCTTGCGATGCTTGAGATCGGCCCCACCGCGGCCCGCACCGGTGGTGCCCGCACGTCGCCGACGGGGCGGTACGCCATTCCGGTCTCGAACGATCTGATCGATGAGTTCACCTACCTGCGGCTGCGGCTGATTGCAGGTGGGACCACGCCGTCGATCACGTTCTCGGCCTGGCTTTCGGAGTGCCCGTAAGAGGGGCGCTCCCACATTTGATCCTGGGAACCGACGATGCCGAGGAAGATCACCATCTATCACCGCAGCGGCGCGACTGCCGAGCTCTACACCATCGACGCACGCGAGGCCGTCGTCGGCCATCCGGGCGAGTGGAGCTTCCAGCCGTTTCCAGCGGAGAAGAAGCAGGAGCTGGCGCCCGAGGCCAAGGCTGGCGATGAAGCGGCCGCCGGGGACAAGCCGCGGTTCGTGGCGGTCCACCGCGGCAAGGGCTCCTACTCCGTCATGGACGGCGACAAAGAAGTCGTCGAGAAGCTGACGAAGGAGGAGGCGGAGAAGAAGGCGGCGGAACTGAACGCCGCCGGCTGACCCTCACCGTCTCGGCGGACGAAAGGCCCGGCCTCGTGCCGGGCTTTTTCATGTGCGGTGCATCGTCCGGGGGCGAGCGCCATCGTGCGGGCAATTCGGGAGACCGCGCATGGCAAGTCGGCTTTCCATCATCAACGATGCACTGCTCGGCACCGGCAACAACCGGCTCAACGTCGAGTATGACGGCTCCGATGCCTGGACCATGGCGGAATCGGCCTATCGGCGCGCCGTCGGCTATCTGATCGCGAAGCACGACTGGAATTTTGCCACGCGCACGGTGCCGCTTGCCGGCCTGCTGCCGTCGTCGCCGCATCCGCTCCTGTCGAAAGCCTACGCTCTGCCGGGCGACTGCCTGCACGTCTCGTCGGTCTGGATCGGGCTGAACGGCGGCCCAGGCTCGGTCCCGCTCAACCGGTACGAGATCGTCGACGACAAGCTCTGCTGCGATCACGACCAGGGCCTGACCATCCTCTATGTGCGGGCCCCCGACCCGGACAAGTGGCCGCCGGGGTTCGTCGAGGTCTGCATTGCCAAGGTCGAGGCGTACCTGCTGCAGGGCCTGAACGAGGACACGGACAACGCCCGCCGCCGGCACGCTGATGTCGAGGACATGCTGGCGGAGCTGAGGACGCGGCACGACCAACAGACGCCGGCCCGCGCCATCCTGCGCTCGCGCTCGGCCGAGCGGCGCGCGGGCGGCAGCGGGCGCGCGTTCCTGCCGGTGCCGCCGTATGGTGGGGTTGGCCGATGATCAATGCGCAGATCATTGCGCAGCGGGACTTTTCAGCCGGGCAGCTCGACCCGACGGCCGCCCGCGGCGACGACACGGACATCATGCGCGCCGGGCTCAAGCGGGCCCGGAACGTGCGCATTCTCGGCACGCGGGCGCTCAAGCGGCGTCCGGGCCGTCGCATCCTGTTCTCGACGACCGGACGCGCGGACATCGTTCAGCCGACCGCCGGCGAAACCTGGTACATGGCACTGGAGCCCGGGCGGATCACATTTCGCAGGAAGGGGGCGCTCACGGCCCAGACGATCACGGGCATGCCGTGGACGGCGGACATCATCGGCGACCTGCGCTTTGCGGAGTCGCAGAACGTTGTCATCATCTCGGGGCCCGGCATCCGGCCGCAGCTTTTCGACTACACGCCATCGATCGGCCTGTGGACGCATAGCGTTTTCGCATTCGCGACTGATCCGACGGGCGCCATCCGCGCACCATTCCACAACTTCTTTCTCGGCCGCGGTATCACGGTGCAGCCGTCCGCCCGGTCCGGCAGCATCACGCTGACCTTCTCCCAGCCTGTGCTCGATCCGGGTCACGTTGGCGTGCGCTTCCGCTATGCCGAGCGCCAGGTGGAGATCACGGCAGTCAACAGCCCGACGAGCGCCACGGCGACTGTCATCGAGGAGCTACCGCCGACCTACAACGTGACCTTCAACACTGTCTCCGGCCTGCAGGTAGGGGATATCGTCGAGGGCGTGACGAGCAGCGCGCGCGGCGTCGTGACCGGGATTGCCGGAACGACGGCCACGATCCTGGTGACGCAGAACTGGGCGGGCTTCCAGTCCAGCGAAGTGGTGGCCGGACCGCGCTCGAGGATGACGGTTTCATCGCAGTCGGCCGCCGCGCCAGCGGCAACGTTCCTCTGGGAAGAGGCGCTGATGTCGGATTTCCGGGGATGGCCGCGCGTCGTCTCCAAGGACCAGCAGCGCGTCATCTTCTGCGACTTCCCGCAGGTGGGATCGGCGGTGGTCTACTCCGCCACCGGCACCGTGAATGACTTCCTCGTGGGCGGCGAGCCGGAGGATGCCATCTTCGAGTTTGTGCCGGACAACTGCTCGGTGCGGGACGTGGTGGGCGGCGCCGACGAGTTCATCTTCACCGACAAGGGCGTCTACTACGTCCCTGTGTCGGAGAACAATCCGCTGGTGCCTGGCTCGATTTCGTTTCGCCGGATCAGCGACGATCCGTGTTCGACGATCCGGCCGGTGCTCACGTCCGAGGGCATGGTGTTCGTCAACGCCTCGCTGACGCGCGTGTTCGCCCTCGTCGGCACCGGACAGACGACACGGCCCTACATAATCGAGGACCTGACGCAGTACCATTCGCCGCTCATCAAGTCGCCCGTTGCGATCACTGCGAGCTCGGCCGATGTCACGACTGCAGAGCGGTATCTGTACGTGGCGAACGGCCAGGACGGCACGCTCGCCGTGGGACGCTACCAGGAACGCCGGTCGGCCGGATCGTATGTCGGGTGGGTGCCGTGGGATGGGGCCGGGCGCATCGAATGGGTGGCCTCGGGCGGTTCCGACGTGATCGTCACGGCGAGCTACAACGTGGGCGGGCAGGAGCTCCGCTTCGTCGAGGTGTTCGATGAGGGCCTTCTGGTCGACGCGGCCCAGCCGCTCGCCAGCAGCACGGGAACGGAGGTTCTGGAGTTCGCGCCCGGCGATCCTGTCGAGTTCGCGCCCGGCGATCCTGTCGAGCTGGGGGACACCTATGCGTTCAACTGGGCCGTGGGCACGACGCTCTCGGTCGTGCAGGCCGGGTGGTATCGCGGCGACTACACGATTGAGCCGGACGGCTCGCTGTCGGGCCAGATTCCGGTGCAGAGCGCGGTGGGAATGACGGGCGGCTTCTCGTTCACAGTCGAGGTCACGCCGTTCGTCCCGCATGCGCCCGAGGGACAGTCGCAGCGGCAGCGTCTCCGGCGGCGCCGGCTCAAGCAGGTTGCGGCGACAGTGCAGCGGACGCAGGCGATAGAGGTCGCCGGCTGGCTCGTGCCGTTCTACCGGGCGGGGGAGAACGAGGAGGAACCGCCGCCGATGCGAGACGAGACGTACCGCACGCGCGTTCTCGGCCGGGCCATCGATCCCGAGTGGTCGCTGGTCCAGTCGCTTCCAGGCTCGCTGACCATCCTTGAGCTGACGACTGAAGTCACGATCTGAGGCGGTGTGCGGTGCCTGCGCTCGCCTCGCGCGGCAGTGTGGCCCTCGAGAATTGCGAGGGTCATCATGGGCGATCCTGTCTCTACCGGCATTCTGGCGCTCAATGCTGCAGGCACCGGCGCCGGCATCTTCTCGGCGCTCGCCGGCGGACAGCAGAGCAAGGTCAACGCGCAGCTCGAGGCCGGCCGTGCCCGCATGCAGGCGGAACGTCTCAAGGTCGCGGCCGAGGCGGCCAAGGTCCGCGGCATTCAGGTCGACACGGCATTCCGCGAAGACCTCAACCAGTCCCTGCAGAACCTGTACGCGATCCGTGCAGCCCAAGGCGCGTCGGTCGACAGCCCGACCTCGCGCGCCCTTGGCGAGCGTGCGCGGGTGACGAACGACCGGGCGCGCCGTGTCGCTGTGAGCAATGAGCGCCTGCGGGCGATGGGGATCGAGAACGAGGCGGCAGTCGCGGAGGGCGACGCGATGGCGCTTCTGCGGGCGAGCCGCCGCTATCGGACGGCATCGCTCATCTCGGCCGCGGGGCAGGCGATTTCGGGTGCCGGCTCGTTCCTGAGGGCCGGGCAGACCGCGGGGTATTGGTAATGGTCGACGCATTCGAGGCATCCGGCGCCGGCCGCGTCCGGCAGCAGCTCACGGACGTTCCAAGCACGCGCGATCCGCATGTGGTTCCGGTCGACAGGCTCACGCGGCCCTATACGGCCATTGCGGAGGCGGTCGGGCACGTCGGGAAGGCGCTGCACCAGGCGGCGGACGACCTTGCTGCCTACAACGCCATGGCGCACCAGACTGCGTTTGCCGAGGCGCAGTTCCAGATCGACAAGGACATTGCCGAGGCGCGGGCGCAGTACCAGCACCGGCCGGCGGAGTTCGAGGCGTGGGCGAAGGAGTACGCGCGCACGGTCGGCCGGGATAGCCCGATCCTGCGCGACAAGCTGCGGACCTACGCAACGCGGGTGGCTGGCAATGCGTTCTCGAACCTCGTCAACGATAAGCGTCGCCATGACGAGCAGACGGCACTGGCCACGCTGAAAGCGCGGCGCGAGGACGTCGAGAGCCGCCTGGAGGACATGGTGTTTCGCGGGGCGGACAAGAACCCCGACGGGACGCCGACGCAGGAATACGCGCAGCTCCTGACGGACGCCGACGACATCCGGCGGCAGATGGTTGGCAATCCGAACCTCGCCTATTCCGAGGAGATGGCGAAGCTCGATGCCGAGCGGTTTGACCGGCGCATGACGGCCATGGCGATTGTCGGCGCCGCCCGGCGGGATTTCGAGCGTGATGGCAATCTCAGCCGCGTGCAGCGGGCGGCCGAGGAGGAGCTGAACAAGATCAAGGGCCTGTCGGCCGAGGAGCGCCTGCAATACCTCGGTCTCATCAATCGGCACCTGTCCGGCGCGAACGCTGTTCGCAGCGCAGTCACGCAGGAGACGAAAGAACGCGCCCTAACGCTCCGGCAGCTCTACCGCAGCGGGCAGAAAGTGCCGGATGCCGAAACAGATGCCGTCATCGAGGAGCTTCGGCGCTACGGGGCGCACAGCGCAGCGGACGATCTTGAGATGGAGCGCGAGGCCGCGAGGCTGGAGCCGGCGGCCCGCGCGTCAGCGCGCGGTGCCGTCGAAGCCCTCGGCGGCCTGCAGAACCGCGCTCTGGGCGCCGGTGGCGGGCAGACCGCACCTACGCCGCGGCAGCCGCCGCCGGAAATCGCTGCGGCTGTCAACATGGCGGCGGAGAAGTACGGCCTCAGCTCTTCCCTTCTGTTTCGCATCGCGTGGATCGAAAGCCGCTTCGACCCGAACGCCATCAACCCGAATTCCAGGGCGGCCGGGCCGTTCCAGTTCATCCCGTCGACGTGGCGCCAGTACGGCGGCGGCGCGAGCCCGCACGATCCCGTCGCGAGTGCGGATGCCGCCGCCAGGCTCCTGCTCGACAACAAGCGCTATCTGGAACGGACGCTCGGTCGGCCGGTGACAGACGGCGAGCTCTACCTTGCCCACCAGCAGGGCGCCGCAGGCGCGGCGAGGCTCTTGAGCAACCCGAACGCGCGGGCGGCCGATATCGTCGGCATGAGCGCCGTGACCATGAATGGCGGCACGCCGGACATGACGGCCGGCCAGTTCGCCCAGCTCTGGATTCGCAAGGTCGAGGGGGCCGATAGCGCGACCGTGCCGGTGGCCGCCGGAACATGGCAGCAGAGCCCCGTCTATCATGAGCTGCTTGGCCGCTTTCAAACCATCGTCAATGACGGCGCGCGGCAGACGTGGGCTGGCATCAAGGGCGCCTTCGACAACGGCTATCAGCCGACCGAGCAGGAGATGGAAGACCTGCTCACGTACCTGCCGAAGGTGTCGGACGCGAAGCTGCGCAAGGAAATTCTGGACGGGCTTGCCGTGGCGGAAGCGGCCGGCAAGACGGCCGGCCTGCCGGTCCAGCGGCTCCGGGAGCTCGTGGCCCAGGCGGAGGCGGCGGCGGCCCGTGGCGAGGTTGACCCGCTCGGCCGGCAGTTGATCGAAGTCTGGAACCGGCAGGCGGAGGCGCGGACGCGCGTGTTGCGCGAAGAGCCGACGCTGTACGGAAAGGTCGATCCGGAGACGGGCATTCCCGTGCCGAAGCCGCTCGACCTGTCGAGCGTCGACGCGCTGCGGGCCTCGATAGAGGAACGCCAGCGCACGCTCGAGATCGTCAAGCAGGCCAACCCGGATGCCTCGGATGCCGTGTTCTCCAAGACGGACATCGGCAACATCGCCACGGCCATCAAGGCTGCGCCCGAGAATGCCCAGCCGCTTCTCGGACAGATCACTGCCATGCTGACGCCCGACCAGCTCGGCCTGTTCATGGCGAACGAGGAGATCGTGAACACGATCACCGGCATGGCTCGTTCCGGCGACCCGCAGAAGATGGGGGCCGCCTACTCGATCCTCGACGCCGAGTATCGGCGTGACCCGCAGGCTTTCGAGCGCGTCTACGGGCGGGACATCGAGACGAACCTGCGCCTGTGGCAGGACCGTCGGCAATACATGACGCCAGACCAGCTCATGGCGGAGATGAAGCGGGCTGACGATCCCTCGGTGCGCGAGGCGCGCCGGCGGCTGCGGCAGGAAGCGGAGGAGCTGGCGAAGGACTGGACGGTCGAGGACGTGCGCAACAAGCTCGGCCACGGCGGCTTCCTCGGCTTTGGCCAGGCTGGCGTGCCGAGCGATGCCGGCATGGCCGCCACGCTGCGGCAGGAGTTCGTGCGCGAGTTCGCCATCGCCTACGCGGAGACGGGCAACGAGGCGAGCGCGACGAAACTCGCCGCGGATCGCGTCAATCGCGTATGGGGGCCGTCGGCCGCCAACGGCGGCGAGATCATGCGCAACCCGCCGGAGAAGTTCTATCCCACCATCGGCGGCTCGCACGACTGGATCACGGACCAGCTTGACGAGTACGTGCGGAGGGCCATCGAAACGCAGCTCGACGTGCAGACGGTGGAGCAGCGGCCGGGCGAAATGCGGCAGCGGGCGGACCGGATGATCGCTGCCGAGCGGCGCCTGGTTGCCGACCGGCAGACGGATGCCGAGTGGAGCCGCGGAGAGCCGCCGTCGTATCGCGTCGTCATCAAGACTGACGATGGCCGGTTTGTCGCGCTCGAGGATGCGGATGGGCGCCCGCTGCGCTTCCGGGCAGATGCAGAGGCGGCACTGGCGGAGCATCGGCGACGGGCTGGGGTGATCCGCTCATTCCTGGAGTCGCCGGCGGCGCGGAACGTCCGCCTGCCTATGCCGGGCTCGTTCGGTCTCTCCATGCCTGCTTTCGGAGATCGCTGATGCCGCTCTTCCCCGAGGAACAGCCGACCGGCCTCGAGTTTCGCGAGGTCACGGGGCGGCCGGAACCAAATCCATTCGCGGGCTACGAGCCGACCATCGGCGACACGATCCGCTCGGCGTTCCGCATGGAAAACTCGGTGGCCTCGCTCATACGGGCGCTCGAAGCTCAGCAGCGGGCGCCGGCCGACCCTGACCACAACCCGCTCGAGACGATCCGCGGCACGCGCTATGAGCGCGACTATATCGACCGCTTCCTCACCTCCCGAAACGAGGAGGAAACGCGCTCGATCATGGCGCGTATCGATGCCGAGGAGCGCGACCGACAAATTCTGGAGGATGCAGGCGGCTGGGGCATTGCGGCAGGCATCGCGGCGGGTGTCATCGATCCGCTCATCTTCCTGCCGGGCGCGGGCCTCGTGCGATCCGTGCGGGGCGGCTATTCCATCGCCAAGTCGGCCGGGCTTGTGGGCCTCGCCGGCGGCCTGCAGGCGACGGTCTCCGAGGCGGCGCTGCAGGCGTCGCAGGTGACGCGCACGCCCGAGGAATCGCTGATCAAAATCGGCACGGCTACTCTCCTGTCGGGCCTCATTGGCGGCGGCGCGGCGGCGCTGCTCTCGCGTGCCGAGCGCCGGGCGCTGGAAGCGGCTCTGGACGTCGACCGCGCGGCGCTGTCGCGCCAGGCAGGCGTCGAGGAGCCGTCGGTGCGGGACGGCTTTGCAATGCCAGACTCCGCGGGTGCCGCGGCCACGGACCCGCGCGAGCTGCGGCTGGTTTCGTTCGGGCTGGACCGCGTGCCGGTCATCGGCGACCTCATCAAGCGCACGTCGCCTACGCTGCGTATCTTCTCGTCGGACAACGTGCCGGCGAAGCGGGCGATGGCCGATCTTTCCGAAACGGTCCTGCGCTTCGAGGACAACACGCTCGGCATCCCGACCTCGCTGGGCGGGCCGCCCGTCTCCCGTATCGTCACGCTGCAGAAGGTGCGTGCGGCCATCGAAACGAGCGACACGCTGCGCGACACGTTCATCCGCTATCGCTACGGCGACCAGGCACCCAACACGGCCCCCATCGCGCGCTCGAATCTCGACGACCTGCTCGGACGGAACGGCGACAAGCTGTCATATAGCGACTTCAAGCGCGAGGTGACGCGGGCGCTCATGTCCGGTGATGTCCACCCGATTGTCGAAGTGCAAGAGGCGGCGCAAAAGCTGCGCGCGAACATCCTCAAGCCGCTCGAACGCGACCTCAAGGCGGCAGGTCTGCTGCCGGAGGATGTGGACGGGCCAAAGGGCGACCCCTCGTGGTTCGCGCGCATCTGGAACAAGTCGGTCATCGCCGCTCGCCGCCACGATTTCAAGAAGCGCATCGTGGACTGGCTCGCCGCCGAGCAGGCGGAGAAGGTCGCCGCCCGCGAGCGGATCATGGAGCTGGTCGCGGAGCGCGACCGGCTCGAAGCGGCCATCGCCAAGCTGGAGGCGAAGCAGGAGCGGCTTGCCGCGCGCACGGCCGATCTGGAGTCCCGGCTAGACGAGCGCGGGATGGAGGTGCGACGCACGGCGGCGCGGACTGACGCGCTGGAGGAGCGGGCCTCGCTCATCGCGGAGGAGATTTCGGAGCTCGCCGAGTTCATCGACGCGATGAAGGCGGAATTGCGCTCGCCCGAGCTGACCGAGCAACTGCGCGAGCTCGAGCGCGAGCTGGCGGCCCTGCGTCGCGCCGATAAGCCGATCACCGAAGCCGACCTCGACAAGATCGAGAAGGAGGAAAAGCGCTCGATCCTCACCGGGGACGTGCGCACGGCAATCAACATCCTGACCGGGCGCAACAAGAGCCACCGGCTACCGAGCTTTCTTGCCTGGATGGCGAAGAACGGCGGCATCGTCGATGACCACGGCGAGGTGGTGGCCATTCTCGGCGACGCCCGCGCGGTAGTCGGCCTCGTGCGCAAGACGGGCCGCGGGCGCACCATCGACGAGTGGGGCGAATACCTTTACGACCATTTCGGCTTCGCCTTCCCTGACGGCCGGCCGTCGTACAACGAGGTGCTGCGGATCATCGACGAGGCCCAGCGCGGCAACCCGCCCTGGTGGTTCCTCGTCGACGAGAACGGGCAGCCGACCAAGGCGGCGCGCGTCGACGAGATGGTGCGAATCCTCGACGACATGGCGCGCGAGGCTGGCGTCGATCCGCAGACGGCCGATGACTGGTACTACCTGCTGCGGGGCGAGAGCGTGCCGCGGACGCTCGATGACCTCGAGCGCGAGCTGGCGGCGATGGAGGCCGTCGGCCAGCCGGTGCCGCCCGGTGCCCGTGCCGAGCAGGTGGCGGGGATCATCGCCGCTCGGCGTGAGGCAATCGCCGATATTCGCGCGGCCCGCGACAAGGCAATTCGCGCCGGCAGGACGAAGGCGCGGCAGCTCGGCATTGCGGAGGCCCGCGTCGACGAGGCTGCCCTGGCGGAGCGAGCGAACCGCGGGCGGCTCGGTATCCTGTCGGATCGCCTCGACCGGGCCCAGGAGAAGCGCGCGATCCTTGAGCGGGCGCGCGCCCTTGCCGATGAGGCGATGGAGAAGACGCGGGCCCGTCTCGAGGAGGAGCTGCGCGGCTGGAAGGGCAACTCCGCCGCGGATGCCGTGTCTGCGCTCAAGACACGGGACGAGGCGGCGGCCGGCCGTGCCGAGGACGCCCCGCGGTTAAGGGCTGCGGATCGGGCAGTGGACCGGGCGGCCCGGCGCATCGTCGAGACGGATTACGACTGGACGCCCGATGAGATCGCGAGCCGAGCCGACGAGATCATCGACCGCATCCTCGGCTCGCCAGATGGTCGCCTGCCCTACGATATCGCCTCGCCGCAGCCCGGCGGCGTGAGACAGTCGGACGACCTGCGGGGCTCGCTCAAATCCCGCGACTTCGCCATCCCTACGCAGCTCGTGTGGGATTTCGTCGAGCAGGACGTCGAGCACATCATGAGAGTTGTCATGCGGACGGTGCTGCCCGACCTGCATCTGACGACCCGCTTCGGCGACGTGAACATGACGGAGCAGATGCGGCGGATCAACGAAGCGTCTGCAGCGAAGGCCGCGGCTGCCAAGACCGAGGCGGAGCGCATTGCCATCGAGAAGGAGCGGACCCAGCTCATCCGCGACCTCGCCGCCACGCGCGACCGGATTCGTGGCATCTATGGCTGGAGTGCCGACCGCCGCATGCTCGGCCGCGTGTCGGCAGCTGTGCACGCCTGGAATACCATCGCCGATCTTGGCGGCGCGATGCTCAACTCCTTCGGCGATGCCGCCGGCGTGGTGTTCCGTTATGCCTTCATGAACGTCTTGCGGGATGGATGGATACCGTTTTTCTCCGGGCTCGTCGGTCGGTCGAAAGTCTACGGCGTGGCCAAACGCCAGGCTCGAGCGACGGGCGTGGCAATCGAGACGGAACTGAACATCCGAGCGCACCAGCTCAACGATCTGATTGAGGGCTACCGGCCCGATACCCGCTTCGAGCGCGCCTTGCAGTGGGGCGCCAATCGCTCGCAGCTCGTCAACTTCCAGGGGCCGTGGACGGATGCCGTGAAGACGATTGCCTATTCCGTGGCGTCGTCGGAGCACCTGCGCATGATCCGCCGCGTGGTGGAAGGGCGGGCGAGCAAGCGAGACATCACCATGCTCGCGGAGAACAACATCGACGCGGCCATGGCCGAGCGCATCTGGAAGGCGTTCAATGAGGAGGGCGGCGGCGAGGTGGTCGATGGCGTGCGCCTGCCGAACACGGGTGCCTGGCAGGATCGCGGCGCCGCGCTCGCCTTTGAGGCGGCCATGGGCAAGGAAGCCGACGCCCTCGTGGTGACGCCCGGCCTCGAACGACCGCTCTGGATGAGCGATCCGGTCTGGAGCCTGCTCGGGCAGTTCAAGTCGTTCATCGCCGCGGCGAACGAGCGCCTGCTGATCGCGAACCTGCAGCGCGCCGACGCTGCTGCCCTGCAGGGGCTCATCTTCTCGGTGGCGCTGGGCATGCTGTCGTATCGTGCCTACACGTGGGCCGCGGGGCAGGATGCCAGCGACCGGCCGCAGGACTGGATCAAGGAAGGGCTGTCGCGCTCCGGTGTCATGGGGTGGTTCGACGAGGTGAACTCGCTCACGGCCAAGGCGACGCGGGGGCAGCTCGACGCCTTCCGGCTGATTGGAGCCGACCGGCCGCTGTCCCGCTATGCTTCGCGCTCGGTCCTGTCGGCGCTGCTCGGGCCGACGGCTGGCAAGATCGAGAAAGTCTCCCAGGTGACGGGTGCCGCCGCCACCGGCGAGTGGACTGCTTCGGACACGACGGCGCTGCGCCGGCTGATGTTCTTCCAGAACCTGTTCTACATCCGCCGGCTGCTCGACCAACTCGAGGAAGGCGTGAACACCGCGTTCGGCATACCGGAACGGCGATAACCTCAAGATACTCTGAGTGCCCCCAACAAAGTCTCAAGAAACGCTGCTCTTGGAATTTGATACCCACTTGGATATCGAACGACGCGCTCTCCGAAAGGGTCTTTTCTGCGAAGGGCACCAATCTCGGCAACGTAATTTACCGAATCGCTCGAATTCGATCGGTTGTTAGCCCATTTTGCGATCATTCTTAGATTATCAATTTCGAAGAAAATGGGCAGGTCATTTAGTTTTCGAATGGCGATATTTAGTTTTTCGGCTGCGGCTTCCAACTGTTTTGATATATTCCTTATTTGTACAGCACTTAGACCTGTCTGTTCGAGTTTTGTGAGCGACGTTTGTGCCTTGTCTCGCGCTTCTTCGATCAGTGCCCGCGGCGACGGGCCGCGCTCGAAGAGGCCGGCGCCATTAAGAAATCCAATAAGTATTAATTCATATCTATATTGTGGCTTGATATGGCCCAGTTTTTTCCGTTGTGTAGTAGTCAAATTTCTTCGCTCTGCCTTAATACTATCCTCCTTCGCGCGATCGCGAACGCGTTCTTCGATGAAAAGCTTTCTGTCGCTGGACGCAGCTGCGACCAACGCCCTAAAAGATTCGGGCATTGCCAACCGAAACTGGCGTCTAACATCCTCATATTCAGAGAGGCATTTAGCTGACGCAAGTTCGGCAATTCCCGAAAGGACTTGGCTTCGCGCGCCAAGTATGGCTTCTCGCCGCCGGAGGTAAGAAGAGCGTTCGCGAGCAGCCTCGAAGGCTCTTATATCATCTTGCCATGAAATGCCGAAGCGTGTAAGGCCGCAGTCTTTCCCGACAAGATGTCGACTTCCGCTGCGATGAATAACCACATACCCTTTATAATGGTTGTTCCATTTACAATAAACGCATCTAAGTTTTCCTTCTTTGCGACCATTTAATCTATATATGTATTCAATTGATACATCATCATCCGGAGGCTCCTGCTCGGTTATTCCTTCGAGTGTTTCAGGACAGGAGATCTCGAACGTAGTTTCTAAGAGCTGCTGTTCGCTTAGGAGGGACCAATCTATCCTTGCGCGTCTAAGTTCTCTGTCGACTTTTCCGTCCATTGAAGCCTCGTCAAGAGCGGGGGCCGACTCGCGGATATTATATTACGCACCTCCTGCGAGAACCCGGTTCGTCAACTGACGTGTCAACAAATCATGGGCAGGCCTGTGCGGTGCATCCTGAGCCTGGCGCGCCAAGGTGAGCAGTAACGGAGCAATTCGCCGCCATGCCGCTGCCAACCCCTTCCATCGCTGACGCGCCTCGCCGTGTCGACTACACGCCGAACAACAGTGCCGGCCCGTTCCCGGTGCCGTTCCCGGTATTTGAGGGGACAGGCGACGACCTCGCCGTGACGCTCGATGGCGTGCCGGTGACGAATTGGACGTTCGCCGGCGATCAGATCGAGGATTTCTACGGCTCGCCAGGCTGTTGGGTGAATGGCACGATCACTTTCGATGCGCCGATCACGGGGGCGCTGCGAATCGCCGGCCGGCGACGGCCGCGGCGCGTTGACCAGTTCGCCGAGGGCCGCGGCGTTCCTGCCCGCGATCACAACCTGGAGCTCAACCGCCTGACGGCGACACAGCGCGAAATTTTCGACCGCGTGGAGGACATCGCCGCCGCGACCTCCGACATCATCCCTGCAGTCACGGCGCTCGCGGCCCAGGCACAGCAGGCGGCATCGGATGCGGCTGCGTCGGCAGACGATGCTGAGGATTGGGCAGTGGCGGCGGAGGCGGCAGCGCAGCTCCTCGCCACGCATGCGCTGCCCGACGGCACGGACTTCAACGCCCTTGACCAACGCGGCACGTACATTCTGACGAGCGAAACAAACGCGCCGCTGCCTGGCCCGACGAATCGCTGGGTGGTCGAGGTGGTCGCTGATCCGGCGGACGCCGATCGGGTGGTGCAGCGGGCATATCTGCTCGTGGGCGGCGCCAAGCTGGAGCTCGCCAATCGCCGGCGCCTTGCCGGGGCCACGTGGGAACCGTGGCTGCTTGGTGCCGGGCAGGCGGTCGACGTGGGTTACGACGACAGCACCGCCTTCCCTGGGGCCATGAACGTGCAGGAGGCGCTTGAAGCTGCCGCCGATCCTTGGGCCTCGCTTCCGCTCCGGGTGCCGATCCCTGTGTTCGACCATCTCGGCGGAGGAGCCCCGCCCACCGACAAGTGGTACCGCTATGTGAAGCTGAGCGCTGGAGAGACCGGCGCAGGCGGGTATAACGAGGGCATTCTGACGAACGAAATCGTCGAGGGCTCTGCTCCGCTCATCTGGGCCTCGGCGGTCATCAATCTTCCTGCATCCCCAATGCACGGGCAGTCGATCCGCCTCATCAACACCGAGCGGCGGTTTCTCCGCGCGGGGTCGTCGGGCACCATGCAGGATGACGCATTCCAGGGCCACTGGCACGTGCTTGTGATGGGCCTCAACGGACAGAACGGGGGCCTGACGGACGACACCGGCCAGATTGGCAGAAGCCGAACCGATCGCGTCAGGGATGCTGTCACTGACGGTACGAACGGCACGCCGCGCGTCGCCAATGAGACGCGCCCGAGAAACATCGGTGCAACCTATTACATGAGGATACGCTAATGCCGTGGGCAGCTGCCAATTGTGTCAGCACGTCTCCGA
>ERZ795043.629-NODE-629-length-25220-cov-13.895013_pt1 | contig 25220 bp, 23 predicted proteins | sample MGYA00375127_ERZ795043 | MGnify/ENA primary metagenome ERZ795043 (study PRJEB30172, sample SAMN05518447) | compost metagenome | isolation source: Feedstock adapted compost from Newby Island compost facility, Milpitas, CA | place: USA:Newby Island compost facility... | reverse complement strand
GGCCGGTCATGCCCGGCCTCCCGCCGGGCCGGAGGCCGCGGCGGCCGGGGCCTCGCTCTGCTCGCTCACTAGGGGTCTCCTTCTCAAAGGTCGTGTTCTCACGGTCGTGCGGCCGGGTGGGCCGCACATCGGCGATTTTTCGACCCACCCTAACACTTTGCGCGAGGCGAATATTTAGCGTCGCGCTGAACTGCTGGTAGCCTGGCCGCGCGGGAAAGGATTGACGTGGACGACGGCGACGAACGCAGCAGGGTGATCGGCCGGATCATCGAGGTCCAGCGCGACCTGGCCCGGGCGCTGGCCCACGACCGGTCGTCGCCGCTGCTGGACTCGAATCTGACGATACGCCAGCTGAAGGTGATCATGATCCTGGCGTTCCACGGCTCGCAGTCCGGCCAGGATCTGGCCCGCAGCCTCGGCGTCGGGCTCGCGACCGTCACCGGGATCGTCGACCGCCTGGTCAACCAGCGCCTGGTGGAGCGCCACGAGGACCCCGCCGACCGGCGGGTGCGCCGGGTCCGGCTCACCGCCGAGGGCCGGGCGCTCGCCGACCGGCTGATCGACGCCGGTGTGGAGCAGTTCCGGGCCCTGCTCGCCCGCCTCGACCTGGACACGCTGCGCACCTTCGAGGCGGTGCTGCACAGGGTGTGCCAGGCCGCCACCGAGATGTGCGCCGAGCGCGCCCAGGCCGGCCGCCCCGCGCCTGCGCCGCCCGCCGTCGCCGCGCGTCCCCGCCCGGGCCGCTGACCCGGCCCCGGTTTTGACCCGCCGCGGCGTGCGCCCTGCGGCGGGAGGATCACGCGCGTGCCCGCCGCCGCTCGCCGCACCCGCCTTGCGGCCGGGCGCCGGAGCGGCCACGACACGGCGCACGACACGGCGCACGACACGGCACATGACACGGCACGCGGCACGGGCGCGCACCTCGGGTGTCACCGGGCGGCGGGAACCGCCGACAGGCTCCAGAACTCGGCGTACCGGCCGCCGCGGCGCAGCAGTTCCTCATGCCCGCCCTCCTCCACGATCCGGCCGCCGTCGAGGAAGACGATGTGGTCGGCGTTCCGCACCGTCCGCAGCCGGTGCGCCACCGTCACCACGGTGCGGCCCGCCACAAGGCGCTCGATGCCCTCGTGCACGGCCGCCTCGTTCGCCGGGTCCAGCGCCGAGCTCACCTCGTCCAGCAGCACGATCCGCGCGTCCTTCAGCAGCGCCCGCGCGATCGCGACCCGCTGCCGCTCCCCGCCCGACAACAGCGCCCCGCCCTCGCCGACGCGGGCCGCCCATCCGCCGGGCAGCCGCTCGACCACCTCGTCCAGCCGCGCCGCGGCCGCCGCCGCCCGCACCTCGGCGTCGCTCGCCCCGGGCCGGCCCAGGCGCACGTTCTCCTCGATCGTGCCGTCGAACAGGTAGACGTCCTGGAACACGATCGCGATCCGCGCCATCAGCTCCTCGGCGCCGATCGCACGCACGTCCACGCCGCCCACGCGTACGGCGCCGGCGTCCACGTCGTGGAAGCGTGCGATCAGCCCCAGCAGCGTGCTCTTGCCCGCGCCGGAGGGGCCGACCACGGCGATGCGCCGCCCCTCGGGCACCGACAGCGACACCCCGTCCAGCACCGTGCGCCCGGCCCGCCGGAGCGTCACCGACTCCAGCTCCAGGCCGTGCCCGGCCGGCGCGACCGGCTCGGCCGGCTCCGGCAGCGGCTCGGTGCGCAGCACCTCGTCGAGGTCGGCGAGCCGCCGCCGCGCCCCGCGCAGCCTCCCGGCGAGCTCCCCCAGCGACAGCAGCGGATCGGCGCACCGCGCCGCGAGCACCAGGAACGCGAGCGTCTCCGCGGCGCCGAGATCCCCGCCGACCGCCAGGTAGGCGCCGAGCCCCAGCAGCGCGGTGAAGGCCGCCTGCACGGTGAGCGTCAGGCCCACCACCCCGGGCAGGGCGCCCAGCAGCGACCGGCGCGCGGCGCGGAACACCCCGTGCAGCGCGTCGTCGAGCAGCGCGAACCGCTCGTGGGTGCGCCCGCCGGCGCGCAGCACCGGCTGCGCCTGGAGGAACTCGATCACCCGCGCCGCGGCCTCGGTGTCGTGCTCGTGCCGCCCGGCGTCGGCGGCGGCGGCCGCGCGCCCCGCCCAGGCCTGCACCACGGCCACCACGGGCGCGGCGGCGAGCGCGGCCAGCCCCATCCGCCAGTCGAAGACGAGCATCACCGCCACGATCGTCAACGGCGTCACCACGGCCGAGACCAGCGGTGCCAGCAGGTGCGCGGCCACGCCCATCGCCTGCAGCAGGCCGCGCCCGGCGAGCACCGACAGCTCGCCCACCCGGTCTTTGCCGTACCAGCCGATCGGCAGCCGGACCAGGTGCGCGCCGAGCCCCCGGTACATGCCGCGCAGCATCGTGGTCCCGACCCGCATGCCACGCAGGTCGGCGGCGTAGCGCAGCACGCCGTAGCCGGCGACCGCGGCACCGAACCCGATCAGCCACGGCCAGGCGTCGCCGGGCGCACCGCCCAGCAGCGCCCGCAGCGTCGGCACCAGCAGCGCGTACGACAGGCCCTCGGCCGCCGCGGCCGCCCCCATCAGGGCGACCGTGCGCCGCATCGCCGGGGCGTACCCGGGTCCCAGCACGCGCAGCAGCAGTCGGATCATCGCGGTTCGTCTCCTCGGACCATGCGGGAATCGGTGCCGGCCGCCGCGGCGCCCACCGGGGCGTGGGGCCGCCGGTGCCGCCAGAACTCGGCGAACGCGCCGCCGCGCGCCAGCAGCTCGGCGGGGGCGCCGTGCTCGACGATCACGCCGTCGTCCAGCAGCGCGACCGTGTCGGCGTCGGCGATCGTCTCCAGGCGGTGGGCGATGACCAGGATCGTGCGGTCGGCCCGCAGCGTCGCCAGGGCCTCGCGCACCGCCCGCTCGGTGAGCGGGTCGGCGAAGCTGGTCGCCTCGTCGAGCACGAGCACGGGCGTGTCGGCGAGCAGCGCGCGGGCGATCGCGATCCGCTGTGCCTCGCCGTGCGACAGCACCGCCTCCTCGCCGAGCACCGTGTCGTAGCCGCGCGGCAGCCGCATGACGCGCTCGTGGATGCCGGCGAGCCGGGCCGCGCGGGTCACCGCCGCCGCGTCGGCGTGCGGTACGGCGAGCGCGATGTTGTCGGCGACCGAGGCGCGCAGCAGCCGCACGTCCTGGAAGACGAAGGAGACGAGCCGGTGCAGCTCGCGCTCGTCGACGTCGCGCAGATCGACGCCGCCGAGCAGGACCGAGCCGTGCGTCGGGTCGAAGAACCGCGGCAGCAGCCGGACCAGGGTGGATTTCCCGCTCCCCGACGGGCCCACCAGCGCGGTGACCGTGCCCGGCTCCAGCACCAGGTCCACGCCCCGCAGCACCTCACGGCCCGCCCCGTGATCCGGCCCGTGTTCCGTCTCGCGGCCGGGGCCGCCCGGCGCGGGCCCGGCCGCGGAGCCGGGACCGGAGCCGCCGGGGTCGTAGGCGAAGCGGACGCCGCGCAGCTCCACCCGGTGCCCGCGGGGCGTGACCGGCCGGGCCGGCCGCGGCAGCGGCCGCACCGCGAGCACGGCCCGGATCCGGCCGAGCGCGCGCCCCGCCGCCTGCAGGTCGTCGAAGCCGTGGCCGAGCGCCGCCACCGGCGCGGTCAGCCCCAGCCCGAGCAGCACGAACGGCAGCAGGTCCGCGGGGGCCAGGCCGCCCGAGGCGATCCGGGCCGCGCCGCCGGCCAGCACGACCAGCAGCACGAACGGCGGCGACAGCGCGAGCTGCATGCCCGCGGCGACCACCGACATGCCCCGCACCCAGCGCAGGAACACGCGCACGAAGTCGTCCACCGCCGACAGGAACGCCCGGTGCGCCCGTCCCGCCCCGCCGTACGCCTTCACCACCGCGATGCCCTGCACGAACTCCACCACCGAGTCCGCGATGCGGCCCATCGCCGCGTCGAACTCCTCCTGCTCGCGGACCCGGGCGGGCAGCATCATCAGCGGGACGAGCGCGAGCGCCAGCGCCACCGGGATCAGCGTGATCAACGTGAGCGGCCGGTCCACGGTGAGCAGGTAGACCAGGGACACCAGCGGCACCACGAACGCGGCGACCAGCTCGCCGGGGGCGTGCGCGATGACCGGGTGCACGGCGCTCACGTCCTCCCCGACCACCTTCGCCAGCTCGCCGGTGCGGCGGCGGGAGAACCAGCCGATCGGCGCCCGCCCCAGCCGCGCGGCCAGCTCCCGGCGCAGCGCCAGCTGCACCCGCGCGTCGAGGACGTGCCCGAGACCGGACGAGGCGCCGGTGAACACCAGCCGGACCAGCAGCCCGGCCGCGCCCGCGATCACCACCGTGCGGACGTGCTGCGGGTCGGCCGGGCCCGGCGGCAGCAGCGTCCGGCCCAGTTCGGCGACGGCGAGCAGCGGGGCGAGGCCGGCGACCGCGCCGACGACCTGCAGCAGGACGACGGCCGCGAACATGGGTGCGTGCGGGCGCAGCAGCCGCCACATGCTCGGCTCCGCCGCGCCGGGATCCGGGTGCGGCGCCGGCCGCAGCCCCGCCGCGGCGGGGCCGGGGGTGTGCATCAGATACCTCCAAGGAAGAGGCCCGCCCGTGGCCGGGCGGGCCGTGGACAGTCGAGTGGGAAGGCGCGCCGCCGGCGCTCGGGTGGGGCGGCCGGATGCCGTGCCGCTGCCCTGCCGCTGCCCTGCCGCTGCTGTGGCGGGCTGCGCCGAACCGCGGCGCGGCTGCGGGCGGCGGATTCCGTCCGGTGCGCATCCGGCGCGGCTTCGCCTCGGCCCGGCGGCTGGGCGAGGGGGGTGGTTCGGTGACGCGGTGCCGGCCTGTGCGGCGTGCAAGGTGAGCCGCCGGGGCCGCGGCCATGACGGCCGGATGGCGCCGGTGCCGACCGGCGGCGCCGCCGGGTGCCCGGCCGCCACGCGCCCCGGCCGCCTGCCGGGCGGCCGAGGCACACCCCGCCGGGGCGGGGAAGGGACGACAGGACGAGGACGACCGATCGGCGTCACGACCGGCGCACGGCCTGCGCCGCGGTCACTGCGGACACGCCGCGGCGAGCGGCCGGGCCGAGGAGCCGGTCGCCGCGGGCGGGTTCCGGCGACGGGCCCACGTCCGCCGCGCCCGCCGGGCCCCGCGGTGCCGAGAACACCCGGCCGGGTCGCGGTGCCACCGCCCGGCGGGACGACGACCGCAGGGCCCGTCGCCGAGCTTCACTCCCGGCCCGGAGGGCGGGCCGCGAGGCCGGCCTGGGCGGGGGACGCCGGCGGCGTGCCCACCGCCCGGGCGGCGATCAAAAGGGTGCTGGGGATGTCCGGCTCGATGCGGTGCCATCGCCCCCGTGGGATGACCGCCGCGGTGCCCGCGGTGAGCCGGACCTCCTCGACCGGCCCGCCCGCCCGCTCCGGGCGCAGGTGGAGGCGGACCATCCCCACCAGGCAGGACACGAGCGTCTCCGCCTCGGGATGGGCCTGCCAGTCGCCGGCGTGGACGTCGGCCCCGGTCCGGGCGTACACGACGGTGAGCCGCCAGCCGTCGCCGGGGCCCGCGTCCGCGCGGGTGCGGATCCCGCCGCCGGGCCGCAGGTGCAGGCAGGACCCGAGCAGGTCGATCGGGGTGACCGGCACGGCGGTCACCCGGCCAGGGCGCGGCGCAGCACCTCGCACAGCTCGGTGATCTGCCGCCGGGACACCTCCGCGTGCAGGATCGCCTGCGAGCCGTGGAAGGTGCCCGCCCACTGGTGCAGCTCGACCGGCACCCCGGCCCGCAGCAGGCGCAGCCCGTACTCGATGCCCTCGTCGCGGCTCGGGCACAGCTCGGCGGTGGCGATGTAGGCGGGCGGCAGGCCGGACAGGTCGGTGGCGCGGGCCGGGGCCGCGTACGGCGTGGCCGGCTTGTCGCCGAGGTAGTGCCGCCAGGACTGGGCGACCTTGTCGTGGTTCATCCACGGTGTGTCGGTGAAGTTCCGCGCCGACCAGGTCTGCTGCCGGTCGTCGAGGCCGGGCTGGTTGAGCAGCTGGAAGCAGATGCGCGGCCCCTGCTCGTCCCGGGCCCGCAGCGCCACCGCGGCCGCCAGCCCCGCCCCCGCGCTGTGGCCGCCGACCGCGATGCGCTCCGGATCCAGGCCGAGCTCGGCCGCGTTGTCGGCCGCCCAGCGCAGTACCGCGTACGCGTCGTCGAGCGCCGCCGGGAACCGGTGCTCGGGGGCGAGCCGGTACCCCACCGAGATCACCACCGCGGCGGCGCCGTCGGCGAGCCGGGCGGCCCACGGGTGCTCGGTGTCCAGGTCGCCCATGACGAATCCGCCGCCGTGCAGCCACACGATCGCGCCCTGCGCCTGGCGGGGGCGGTAGATCCGCACCGGCACGTCCGGGTCGGCGGGCACGAGGCGGTCCTCGATCTCCAGGTTCGAGGTGTCCGGCGCGGGTACGGCGGCCGCCAGCTCGGCGAGCGCCTTGCGCTCCTTGCCCGGGTCGCTGAGGTCCGCCTTCGGGAACAGGGGGATGAATGCTTCGAGTTCAGGATCCATGCCGCCATCCTGTCGGCCGCGCCCCGGCCGGATCGACCGCCAAGCGTCGGGCGTTCACCAGGGTTTTCCCGCCGTTCGGCGCGCTCGGCACCGCCGGGCAGGCCGTATCCTCCACGGCATGGAGGCACTGGCCGCGCGGCTGTCACACCTGGATACCGAAGCCGAGGGCGCGATCCGCGTGGTGATGTTCTACGACACGCTGATGCGCCGCCGCGCGGACCTTCCGGCGCTCGCGCGGTCCTCGGCCGCGCTCGCCGAGTGCGTGGCCGGGATCCGGCTGCACGGCACCGGTGAGGAGATCCGCGCCGCGCCCGACGGGCGGCAGGCCGCGGCCCCGCCGTCGCCCGCGTCCAGCACGGCCCCGATCGTCCTCGACGAGGAGGAGATCGGCGCGGTGTGGCTGGAGCGGCCCGGGCCGCCGGGCCGGCTCGACGAGCTGCTGCTCGACCGGTTCGCCATCGCCGCCGCGGCCGTCGTCGAACGGTACGGCCCGGCCCGCACCACGATGGCCGACCCCGCGCTGATCGAGCTGGTGATCAGCTCCGGCAGCGACGAGGCGGCCAGGGCCCGGGCGCTGCGCCTGCTGGGCTTCCCCGCGAATTCGCCGCTGCACGTCGTGGCCGTTCGGTCGCCGCTGCCGCTCGACCGGGTCGGCGGCCTGATCTGCCCGTCCCGGCCGGTGAAGGCGGCGCCGCTCGGCGGCGTCGGCGTCCTGCTCGCCACCACGGTCGACCCGGCGCGGTTCCCGGCGGGTGTACAGGCGGGAGTGGCCGCCGCCGGCGGCCCCGAGGTGTCCTGGCGGCAGGCCCGCACCGCGCTGCGCTTCACCACCGCCGACCGGCCGGTCGTCCACTACGACGAGCTGGGCGCGCTGGCGCTGCTCGCCGAGGTGCCGCCGGACGCGGCCCGGGGCAACGCGGACGTGGCCGCGGTCGCGTGCCTCGCCGGCGACCCGGACGACCTGCGGACGCTGGAAGCGTACTGCGATGCCGGGTCGCTGCGCCGGGCCGCCGACCTGCTGCACCTGCACCACAGCAGCGTGGCCCGCCGGCTCGGGCAGATCGGCGGGCGGCTCGGCTTCGAGCTGTCCGAGCCCGCCGGGCTGGTGCGGGCCAGGCTCGCCCTCACCGCGTGGCGGCTGCTCGAGGACGGCTGAGGCGCGGGCCGCCGGGCGCGCGGTTGCGGCCGGTACCGCGCGGCACCGGCTCTGATACGCTCCCGTGCCCCGGTCGGCCGCGGACCGCGGCCGTGTCCGCACCCACGGCCGCCGTCGAGGCCGCCACGGCCGGCGGGGTGGCCGGTGTGGTCCGCCGCCGGGTGGATGTGGGGGTGTTTGCGGGTTTTCAGCGCCCAGGTGGAACGGCGGGTGGGAGGCGACGCCGTGGCGGGCCGCGCTGCCGGGAGGCCGGGCGCCGCCACGGCGGCCGCGCCCGGCCCGCTGACCGAGCGGGCCGTCAGTCCGACAGGAAGCCTGTGATCAGCTTCGTGGTCTCCTCCGGCCGCTCCAGGCTCGGCAGGTGACCGGCCCAGTCCAGCTCCACCAGCGTGGCCCGCGGTAGCCGCGCGGCGAGGTGGCGGGCGCTGTCGCGGAAGTAGCCCAGATCGTGGGCGCCGCAGACGACCAGGGCCGGCACGGTGATCCGGTCCAGGTCGATCTCCCCCTCCAGCTGTTCGGGTTCAGGGTCGGCGGCGAGCTGCAGGGTGTAGGCCCGGTGCTGCATCTCGGCGAGGAACGCCCGCGTCCGGGCGGTCGCGTCCGGGCCGAGCCAGGTGCGGGCGTTGAGCTCGGCCGCGCCGGCCAGATCCCCCGCCTCGACCAGCCGCATCTCCTCGGCGGCGAACGCCTCGAGCTCGGGCGTGGCGGGCAGCCCGCACGGCGCGGCGAGCAGCACCAGCCGCGACACCAGCCCGGGACGGGCGCTCGCCACCTCCAGCGCCACCCGTCCCCCGTGCGAGGCCCCCACCACCGCGACCCGCCGCACGCCCAGCCCGTCCAGCAGCGCCAGCACGTCCCCGGCGTCCGAGTAGGGCCGGTCGGCCGCCCACGGCGTGCCGCCGTACCCCCGCAGGTCCGGGCGGATGGCCCGGAAGCGGGCGGTGAGCGCGGGCCACTGCGGATCCCACATCCGCGAGTCGGCCGCGCTGGAGTGGAGCAGCAGCACCGCCTCGCCGGAGCCGGCGTCGTCGTAGCGCAGGACCGTCCTCGCGCCTCCGTCGCCAGCCGGACGCCCAGCCCGATCAGCACCCCGCCGGAGATCTGCTCCATGCGGCGCCGTACGGCGGGGCGGTCGAAGACCGCCCGCACCAGGCCGATCAGCCAGACCAACGCCAGGTACCACAGGGTGTCCACCGTGACCCAGATCAGCGCGAGCAGCGTCAGCGTGGCCGGCGCGTCGGCCCCGGCGGGGACGAACTGCGGCAGGAACGAGACCGCGAACACGGCCGCCTTGGGGTTGGCCAGGATGGTGCCCAACCCCAGCAGGTACGAGCGCCGCCACCCGGTCGCCGCCCGGTCCTCGACCGGCTCCGCGGCGCCGGCCGCGTCGCCGGCCCGCCGGGCCTGCCGCAGCGACTGCACCCCGATCACCACGAGCGTCACCGCGCCGCAGACCCGCATCACGTCGTAGGCCACCTGCGAGGCGAGGACCAGCGCGGACAGGCCGAAGACCGCGGCCACCGCCCACAGCAGCACCCCGGTCTCGTTGCCGAGCGTCGCCGCCACACCGTGCGCCCGGCCGCCGCGCAGCGTCTGCCGGAGGATGACCGCGGAGCTCACCCCGGGGATCATCGCCAGCAGCAGGCACGATCCGATGAAGAAGAGCAGTTGCATCCGGGCATCGTCGCCGCCGCCCACCCGCCGAGGCAACCGAATAATCCGCATCATCCGCCGCCCCGCCGGGCCTCTCCCGGCCCGCCCGGCAGCGCCGGACCGGGCCGGCCTCGTCGATTCCCGGCGATGTCCGCGGCGATGTCGCCGGGCCCCAGGAGGGCCCGCACGCCGCGGGGCAGAACCTCACCTCGGGGTAGCGCGATGAGGGCTTGTCCAGCAAGGGCTGCCGCCGGCACTTCAGGTGCCGGTCGAGGAAGGCGGCCACGTACGTGCGGGTGAGCTCGGCGGCGCGCGCCGCGGGCAGGGTGCCGGGGGACGGCGCGACGCCGAGGGCCTCGGCCGTGTGCGGGTGGTCGGTGAACGACTGCGGCTCCGCGCCCGACAGCACGAGCCAGCGCTTCCACCCGGCCGGCAGCCGCCAGCCGCGGCTCCAGGAGTTGTCGCGCTCCCCGGGGACCCGTTGCGCCGACCCGAGGAACAGGAACGGCCGGGAGAACCCGCCCTTGGGGATGCGGGCGTAGGTGGTGCCGCCCATGTTCACCCCCCCGCGCGGACGCGGGAGTCGTTCAGCATCGCCGCGATCGCGGAGGCCCCGCCGATCGAGTGGCCGGCCATCGCGACGCGCGACCGGTCGATCCGGCCGCCGCCGTCCCACGCCGAGGGCAGCCGGTCGAGCACGAAGGAGACGTCGGCCGCCCGCCCCTCGGCCACCACCGCGCCGAAGCCCGGGTCGGATTCGCTGTCGCAGGCGAGGCATTCGGCGATCCGCCCGTCGGCGAGGGGCGTGGCGTGGCTCTCGTAGGGGTGGTCGATCCCGGCCACGACGTATCCCCGGCTCGCCAGGTCCTCGGCGAGCGACGTGAGCGTGCTCACCGGCTGGGTGAAGCCGGGCGAGAGCACCACCAGCGGAAGCCTCCGCCCGGCCGGTTCGGCGTCCTGGACGGCGTTCGTGCGCGTCCTGCTCAGCGTGTCGCCCGGGACGCCCGCGACGCCGAGCCGCCTGAGCGCCGGCTGGGCGGCACCGCGAGGAAGCGCAGCGGCTTGCGTGGGCCTGATCGCCGCCTGCGCGAGCCCTTGAGGCACGATCGATCGGCCCGGCGCCGGCCGGCGGCGTCCGGTGCGGGCACGACCGAGACGGCCGCCGCGACGAAGGCGGCGGAGGCGAGGAGCGGCGGCCGATCAGCCGGCCGCCCGCGGTGCCGGGGCGGGCAGCTGGACGGTGACCCGGAGCCCGCCGCCGGGGCGCGGGGCGATGGCGAGGGATCCGTCGTGCGCGTGGATGATGCTCTTGACGATCGCCAACCCGAGGCCGACGCCCGCCTGGTCGCCGCCGGTCCTGCCGGTGCCGCGCTGGAACGGCTCGGTGAGCGTGGCCACCACCTGCGGGGGCAGTTCCTCGCCGGTGTTCTCCACGGTGAGCACCGCGGCCCCGGCGCGGACCCCGGTGGCGACCCACACGGCGCCCTGCTCGGGCAGGTTGTGCACGATGGCGTTGTGCACGAGGTTCGTCACCATCTGCAGCAGCAACGCGGGTGACCCGGCGGCCATCGCGATGTCGCCGGAGACGTGCACGTCGACGCCGCGTTTCCCGGCGAGCGGGAGCAGGGTCTCGGTCGCCTCCTCCACGAGCAGCGACACATCGACCGGCTCCCGGGTGAAGGATTTCTGGCCGACGCGGCCGAGCACGAGCAGCGCCTCGGTGAGGTCGATCGCCCGGGCGTTCACGGCGTGCAGGCGGTCGAGCAGCTCGCGGTGGTCGTGCGACGGATCGTTGCGGGCCACCTCGAGCAGCGACTGCGAGATCGCCAGCGGGGTGCGCAGCTCGTGCGAGGCGTTGGCGGCGAATCTGCGCTGCTCGGCCAGGTGCGCCTCGAGGCGGTCGAGCATCGTGTCGAAGGCGTCGGCGAGCTCGCGGAACTCGTCGTTGCGCCCCGTCAGCCGGACCCGGTGGGACAACGACCCGTTCGCGGCCAGCCGGGTCGCCTCGGTGATGCGGGTGAGCGGGGCGAGCATGCGCCCGGCGAGGATCCACCCGCCCAGCAGGCCGAACACGATGAAGAAGATCAGCACCAGGCCCGCGACCGGCAGGAAGTCCCGCACCAGCATGAACCGGTCGGGGATCAGCGTGCTCCTGACCCCGCCGTCGACCCGCACCAGCAGCCACACCAGCGCGAGCAGCAGCACGCCGGCGAGCACCAGGAACCCGGCGTAGCTGAGCGTGAGTTTGAGGCGGGCGCTCAACCGTGCCCCCTAGTCACGCCTCCGCTCCCCTCCCCCGTCCCGGCCGCCCGCCGAGGTGTCGATGCGGTACCCCACGCCGGGCACGGTGGCGATGATCCACGGCTCGCCGAGCCGCCGGCGCAGCGCCGAGACCGTGATCCGCACGGCGTTGGTGAACGGATCGGCGTTCTCGTCCCACGCCCGTTCCAGGAGCTCTTCGGCGCTGACGACCCCGCCCTCGGCGGCGACGAGGACCTCCAGCACCGCGAACTGCTTCCTGGTCAGCGGGACGTAACGGCCGTCCCGGTAGACCTCGCGGCGGAACGGATCCAGCCGCAGGCCCGCGATCTCCCGCACCGGCGGCCGGTAGTGGGCGCGCCTGCGGTCGAGCGCCCGCAGCCGGAGCACGAGCTCGCGCATCTCGAACGGCTTGGTGAGGTAGTCGTCGGCCCCGAGCCCGAACCCGGTGGCCTTGTCGTCGAGCCGGTCGGCCGCGGTGAGCATGAGGATCGGCATGCCGCTCCCCGAGGCGACGATGTGCTCGGCGACCTCGTCGCCGGACGGACCGGGGATGTCCCGGTCGAGGACTGCTATGTCGTAGGCGTTCACGCCCAGCATCTGCAGAGCGGTGTCACCGTCACCGGCGATGTCGGCGGCGATCGCCTCCAGGCGCAGCCCGTCCCGGATCGCCTGCGCCAGGTACGGCTCGTCTTCGACGATGAGCACACGCATGTCAACGAGCCTACGAGCCCGGGCATATCGCCGGCGTATCCGAAACCGCGAACGGCCCGGCGGCACCACCCCGCGGGCCCCGGCACGGTACGGCCACGCGTGCCCAGGCCTGCCGGCTCGGCATGACCGGGCACCGCCACGCCGTACGGCGGGCCGACCGGCGTCCGCGGCCGCCGCCGGCAGGCACAGACCTCCACGCCACACGGTCCGGCATATCACCGCCATATCCGAAATGTCGTCAGGCCTTGGCGGCAGAGGTCGTCCCAGCCGCAGGCCACACGGCCGCATGAGCCCGGCCGCCGTCCGGCCTCACGAGCCGGGCGCCGCCAGGGCCACTCGGCAGGCCGGCCAGAGGACCGAGGCTAGGACAGCGGCTGTATCGGCGGCGTATCCGAAATCTGATACGGCCCGGCAACGTCGCGTGGCGTTGACTGCGGCCACATGGATCACAGGGAACCGGCCGTGCCCGGCGACGCCACGGCACGGCCATACGAGCGCGGGCCGTATCGGCCCGTTCCCCAAGTGGACACCGCCACCGCGGTACGGCGGGCCGAGCAGGGGACCGTGGCGGCGGCCGCGCGCGGACTGACCAAGACCTACGGCCTGGGCGACGTCCGGGTGCCCGCCCTGCGTGGCGTCGATCTCGACCTGCCGCGCGGGCGGTTCACCGCGATCATGGGGCCGAGCGGCTCGGGCAAGTCCACGCTCATGCACTGCCTGGCCGGGCTCGACCGGCCCGACGGCGGCACCGTGGCCGTGGCGGGCATCGAGCTCACGTCCCTCGACGACGACGCCCTCACGATCTTCCGCCGGGAGCACGTCGGCTTCGTGTTCCAGGCGTTCAACCTGCTGCCGATGCTCACCGCCGCCGAGAACATCCTGCTCCCGCTCGAGCTGGGCGGGCAGCGGGTCGACGACGCGGCCCGGGAGCGCGCCCGCATGCTCGCGGAGATCCTCGGCGTGGCCGACCGGCTCGGCCACCGGCCCGCGGAGCTGTCCGGCGGCCAGCAGCAGCGGGTCGCGATCGCCCGGGCCCTGATCACCCGGCCGGACCTGCTGTTCGCCGACGAGCCCACCGGGAACCTGGACAGCGCCACGTCGACGGAGGTGCTGGATCACCTGCGCCGGTCGGCGCACGAGCTCGGCCAGACCGTGGTGATGGTCACCCACGACCGGGACGCGGCGGCCTACGCCGACCACGTGGTCACCATGCGAGACGGGCGGATCGTCTGATGCGCACCGTCTTCCTCGCGTCGCTCCGCACCCACCTGCGCAGGCACGTCGCGGCGGTGGTCGCGGTCGCCACCGCGGTCGCGTTCGTCGTCGTGGTCGGCGTGCTCACGGCCGGGGCCCGCGCCGCGCTCATCGAGCGTCTCGGCGCGCCGTACCGGAACGCGGACCTGGTGGTCTCGCCGGTGGGGTGGCCGGCGTCGCACATGAAACCGGAGGATGTGATCGCGTTCGCCGAACGGCTCGGCGAGAACGCGTCCGCGATCGGCCGGGCCTCGCTTCCGCTGCGCGCGGGCGGGCGGCGGATCCCCGAGGCGGGCGTGGGGCCGATCTCCACGGTCGAGCGGTGGCGCTGGCAGCCGCTCGAATCGGGGCGCTTCGCGGTGCGCGGCGGCGAGGCGGTGGCGGACGTGCACTTCGCCCTCGCCAACGACGTCTCGATCGGCGACCGGCTGGTGATCGGCGAGGGCGCCGCCGCGGCCGCGGTGCGCGTGGTCGGCCTGGTGGAGTCGCCGTCGCCGCCCGCGCAGGCGGACGTGTACGTCACCTGGCCGCAGCTGCTGCGCTGGCGCGACCGCCTCCACCTGGGCTCGGTGGCGGTGCGCGGCGAGGCGGGCACGCTCCCGCCGGGCGGGAAGGCGCAGTCGCCGGAGGCGTTCGCGGAGGAGCGGCTGACCGCCGTGCAGAACCAGGTGGACAGCGTGAGGGTGATGCTGCTGCTGTTCGCCGGGGTCGCGGTCTTCGTCGCGGCGGTGGTGGTCACGAACACGTTCGCCATCCTGTTCGCGCAACGCCTGCGGGACTTCGCGCTGCTGCGCTGTGTCGGCGCCACCCGGCGGCAGGTGGCGCGTTCGGTACGCCTGGAGGCGGCCGCCGTCGGGACGTTCGCGTCCCTCGCCGGGGCGGTCGCCGGTGCCGCCCTCGGGTACGGGCTGATCGCCGCGATCGACCTGGTCGCGCCGGACACCCCGGTCGTCGCCGCCGCGCCGCCGCCGTCGTGGCTGCTGGGCGGGGTCGCCGTCGGCCTGGTGGTCACCGTGGCCGCCGCCTGGTCGCCGACGCGGCGGGTGCTGCGGGTGAGCCCGCTGGCGGCGCTGCGCCCGGACGTCGCGGCCGGTCCGCGCACGGGCGTCGGCCGGGCGCGGGCGGCGCTCGCCGTGCTGCCGGCGGCCGCCGGGTTCGCCCTGCTCGCGGCGGCGGTGATGCAGCACGGCGTGGCGCTGATGCTCGCCGGCGGCGGGGCGCTGTTCGCCGGCGTGCTCCTGCTCGGGCCGGTGCTCGTCCCCCGCCTGATCCGGCTGCCCATCGGGCTGTTCGGCCCCACCGGGCGGCTGGCGGCCGAGAACGCGGCGCGCAATCCGCGGCGCACCGCCACCACCGCCGCGGCCCTGCTGGTCGGCGTCACCCTGACGACCGCCGCGCTCACCGGGATGGCCACCTGGCGTGCCGCGCTCGACGAGCACATCGGCGGCCGGCACCCGATCGACCTCGCGCTCACCTCGGCGAAGGGCCCGGTCGGCGCCGACGTCCTCGACCGGGTGCGCCGCACTCCCGGGGTGGAGCGGGCGATCGCCGTACCCGGCGCCGTGGCCCGGGTGTCCGGGCTCGACGGCCCGTTCCCGGTGGTGGCCGCGCCCGCCGCCGCGGAGGTGGCCCGCGACGGCGGGGCGTTCGCGCAGGTCGAGCCGGGGACGATAAAGATCGACTTCGAGGCCTTCCGCAGCGGCCCGGGGCTGCGGCCCGGCGAGCAGGTCACGGTGCGCGTCGGGGAGCGGCAGGCGCGGCTGCGGGTCGCCGCCGGCAGCGGCTGGGGCCCGGCGGGCGTGGTCGCCCCGCAGACGCTCGCCGCGCTCACCGGCACCCCCGAGCCGCACGCCGTCTGGGTGCGCGCCGCGCCCGGCGCCGACCCGGCCCGGCTCGGCGGCGACCTGGACGAGCTGGCGGACCCGATCGACGCGACGATCGAGAACGGGCTGCGCACCTGGGAGTCGCTCGACCGGCAGCTGTCCGTGCTCAGCTGGTCGGTGCTCGGCCTGCTCGCCGTCGCCATCGTGATCGCCCTGATCGGGGTGGCGAACACGCTGGGCCTGTCGGTGCTGGAACGCGTCCGCGAGCACGCGTTGCTGCGCGCGCTCGGGCTCACCCGCGCCGGGCTGCGGCGGACGCTGGCGATCGAGGCGCTGCTGCTGTCGGCGACGGCCACCCTGCTCGGCACCGTGCTCGGCGTCGGCTTCGCCTGGTCCGGCTACGAGACGGTCATCAGACCGGCGCTCCGCGAGGCCGCCTTCCACATCCCCTGGCCCTCGCTCGGCGCCGTCGTCCTCGCCACCACCCTCGCCGGGCTCCTCGCCGCCGTGCTCCCGGCCCGCCGCGCCGCCCGGGTGACCCCCGCCGCCGGGCTGTCCTTCGACTGACCGCCCGGTACGGCCGCGGCCCGGCCCGGGCCGATCTCGCCGACCCCGAGGTGGCCCACCGCACCAGACCGGCGCCTTGTCCGTACCGGCCTGCCCCTGGGCGAGGGCCGGTGCCGCGCCGCGAGCCGGTCCGGCCGCCCCGCTCGCCGCGTCGCCGGTGGCGCAGCCGCTGGTCACCGGTTGCGCGGATCGCGCAGGCGGCCGGGTGTGCGGCTGTCCGGCGAGGCGGCGGCCAGGGCGCGCCCGCCGAAGCCAGGGCGGCCGGCGACGCGCCTGGGGCGTGGCTACCAGCGGTCCCAGTGCACGAAGGCGCCGGGTTCGGCGCGCGGGCCCGGCTTGAAGTCGGTGCCGATCGTGCAGGCGACCGGGGTGAGGGCCACCTGGACGACGGTGTCGTAGGGGAGGCCGAGGAGTTCGGCCATCTCGCGTTCGTAGCTGAGGTGGCAGGTGGTCCAGGCGGTGCCGAGGCCGTGTTCGCGGGCGGCGAGCATGAAGCTCCAGAACGCGGGGATGACCGAGCCCCAGGCTCCCGCCTGGCCGCGGACGGTGCTGAGTTCGGCGCGGCTGCCCACGCGCAGGCAGGGGATGAGCAGCAGCGGCACCTCGTGCAGGTGCTCGGCGAGGTGGTCGAGGCTGATCCGGATCCGGGTCCACTCGCGGGAGCCGAAGTTCATGCGGCTGTACTGCGGGCCCTCGATGCCGGCGGGCGGTACGGCGAGGCCGCGCCGCCAGATGTCGGCGACCGCGGCCCGGGTCGCGGCGTCCTCGACGAAGACGAAGTCCCAGCGTTGCCGGTTGCGTCCGCTGGGGGCCTGGGCGGCGACGCGCACGCACTCCTCGATCACCTCGCGCGGCACCGGGCGGGTCAGGTCGAGGCGCCTGCGTACCGCGCGGGTCGTGGTCAGCACCTCGACGGCGGACAGGCCCAGCCCGGGCGGGAACACGGGTCGGGAGGGAGTGGTGGTCATCGTGGGTCTCTCCGGTGTGGTCTGGTTCGTCGGCCGCCGGTCCCGGGCACGGGCCGGCCGGTCGTGGCCGGGGTCCGAGGGGCGAGGCCGTCGCCGCCGGCCGGGCCGCTCGCCCGATGCCCACTCAGGGTGGGTGGCGGGATGCGGTCCCCCGGGTCGGACGGCTTCGCCCCGCCGTACGCGGACGGCATCCAGTAGACCGGCACGGAGCTCGCGTTGTCCAAGACCGCTTGGCCATCCGTGGGGATGCCCGGGAGGCATCGCAACATAAGCTCCTACGGGTGGAATTGCGGCATCTGCGATATTTCCTGGCGGTGGCCGACTGTGGCTCGTTCCATCGCGCCGCCGAGCACCTGCTGGTCGCGCAGCCCTCGCTCAGCCGCCAGATCCGCGCCCTGGAGCACGAGCTCGGCGAGTCCTTGTTCACCCGGACGCCGCAGGGCGTGACCCTCACCCCGGCCGGGCGTGCCCTGGTGGGCCACGCCCGCCGGATCCTCGCCCTGGAGGCCGCCACCCCCGAGATCGTCTCCCGGCGCGAGCAGCCACGTGAGCACGTCACCCTCGGCGTCCCCCGGGCGTGCCGCCCGGCTGGCCGGCCGGCGTCGTCGAGCACGTCGGCCGCGTGCTCCCCGGTGTCGGCCTCGATCTCGTCGAGAGGCTCGACGTGCGCCCGCCGCCGCAGCCGGCGGGCCCGATCACGCCCCAACGGCCACCGCGTGGAGCTTCACGCCTGCCCGGTGACGGCGGCGGGCGCCCCGCCCCTGGCGTACAGCGCGGACAGCTCGTTGATCGTCTGGATCATCATGGCGCGCAGCTCGGGCGGATCGAGGACCTCGACCTGCGCGCCCAGGCGCATGAGCTGCCAGCAGGCGTGGCGCAGGGACTCCACCGCCAGCCGCACCCGGATCCAGCCGTCCGCGTCCGGCGGCCCCGCCTCGGCGAGGGCGGCGTCGGTGATCGCGACGCCCATGGTGATCCGCAGCATCGAGACGGCGTCGGCGGCGACGCGGATGACGGCCTCCTCCCGGTACATGCGGCGCAGGAAGTCCGCCGACCAGTCCCGCCAGTACGCCGCCAGGTCGAAGCCCTCGACCCGCTCGAAGTACCCGTCGAGCACCTCCACCGAGCGGATCCGCCCCACCCGGTAGGTGCGCATGTCCCCCGCCCGGCCGGGCTCGTCGGGCGAGCCGCCGTCCGCCGTCTCCGCCGTGTTCCCCGCCTCCCCGCGCCCGGCCTGGCCATCGCGGGCGGGGTCGGGGACGGCGCGGGCGACCAGGTACCAGTTCCCGGCCTTGAGGACGAGGCCGTGCGGGTGCACGAGCCGTTCGACCACCTGCCGCCCCCAGCGCTGGTACGTCATGCGCAGCGGCCGCTGGTCCCACACCGCGTCGGCGACCTCGGCGAGGAACCGGGACTCGCCCGCGTCCTGGTACCAGCCGGGCGCGTCGAAGTGGAAGCGCTCGCGCATCCGGCGGGCCTGGGAGCGGGGCTCCGGCGGGAGGGCGGCGAGCAGCTTCAGCTCCGCCGCGGCCGCCACGTCGCCGAGGCCGAGCTCGGCGGCGGGGCCGGGCAGCCCGGCGAGGAACAGCGAGGCGGCCTCGTCGGCGGTGAGGCCGTTGAGACGGGTGCGGAAGCCGTCCAGCAGCCGGTACCCGCCCGCCGGGCCGCGCTCGGCGTACACCGGCACCCCCGCCGCCGACAGCGCCTCCACGTCCCGGTACACGGTGCGCACCGACACCTCCAGCTCGGCGGCGAGCTCGCCGGCGGTCATCCGCCCCCGGGACTGGAGCAGCAGCAACAGGGAGAGCAACCGGCTCGCGCGCATACCCTCATTCTCGGCCCCGCCCGGCCGGGCGCGGGCATTGCGCAGCGAACATGACCTGTGTTCATATGAACACATGGATCGATTGCGCGCCATCGTGGACACGCTGCGGACCTGCGACACCGTGACGGTCGCCGAGCTGGCCGCGCGGCACGGCGTGTCCGAGATGACGATCCGCCGCGACCTGGACGATCTGGCCCGGCAGGGCGTGGTGCGGCGCATCCGCGGCGGGGCGATGAGCCTGCTGCTGCGCGGCGAGGAGCCGCCGTTCGCGGTGCGCGAGCGGGAGGCCGTCGAGGAGAAACGCCGCATCGCGGCCGAGGTCGCCGCGCTGATCGCCGACGGCGAGGCGGTGCTGCTCGACAGCGGCACCACCGCGCTGGAGGTGGCCCGGGCGCTGCGCGAGCGGCGGCTCACCGTGGTCCCGCTGTCCCTGCACGCCGCGCGGGAGCTCGCCGGCGCGCCCCGCATCCGCCTGGTGCTGCCCGGCGGCGAGGTACGGCCCGGCGAGCTCGACTTCATCGGCCCGCTGGCGGAGAAGGCGATCCGGTCGCTGCGGTTCGACACCGCGGTGATCGGCTGCTGCGGCCTGTCGGCGGCGCACGGGCTGACCGCCCACGACCTGCAGGAGGTGACGATCAAGCAGGCGGCGATCGAATCCGCCCGGCGGGTGGTGGCCGCCACCGACTCCGGCAAGTTCACCCGCACCGCGTTCGGCGCGGTCTGCCCGCTCGACCGGCTCGACGTCGTGGTCACCGACGCCGGCATCCCCAAGGAGGAGCACGACGCGCTGACCGCCGCCGGCGTCGCCGTCCGCGTCGTCTGACGGCACCCACTGACAGGACCGTCCGACAGGACCGCCCGGCGGCTCTTCCCAGGACCGTGCCGGCGGGTCAGCGGGCGGGACCGCCCTCCCCGTTCTCCCGCCCGATGCGCTCGGCGTCGGCCGCCAGCTCGTCGGTGACGAGCAGATCCCGCCGCACCAGCCGGCTCCGATACCCGGCCCGGCCCACCATGTGCGCCGCCACCGGTGCGGTGGCGAGCTGGAACAGCGCGATCAGCACCAACGTGGTGACGTCCTCCCGGGTGCGCAGCCGCAGCGCGCAGCCGAGCAGCACCAGCAGCAGCCCGAGCGTCTGGGGCTTGGTCGCCGCGTGCATCCGTGACATCAGGTCGGGGAAGCGAAGCAGGGCGACCCCGGCCGACAGGCACAGCAGCGCGCCGCCGATCAGGCAGACCGCGACGACGACGTCGATGATCGTCTCAAAGCTCATCGGTGCCTCCTCTGCGCAGCGGCGGGCGTGGCGCGTCGCCGTTGCCGCGGCGGCGGGTGGCGAACCGGGACACGCTCACCGACCCGGTGAAGCCGAGGATGGACAGCACCACCAGCACCGGCAGCGCGGTGGCGTCGCCGGTGTAGGCGGCCTCGGCGGCGATCGCGGCGACGATGGTGGCGAGCAGCACGTCGGTGGCGACGATCCGGTCGAGCACCGAGGGGCCGCGGATGATCCGGGACAGCGCCAGGATCCCGGCGGCGGCGAACAGCACGGTGACGGCGACGGTGATGACGGTCATGCGGTCGGGTCCTTTCCGGCTCCGGGCGGGGTCGGCGGCAGCGGCGGTGGCGGGCTTCCCCGCGCGGCGGCGATGACGCGCCGCTCCTCCCGCGATCCGATGGCGCCGATGATCCGCGCCTCCAGATCGAGCACGCTGCGGCGGAACCGCTCCACATCCTCGGCGTCGCGCAGGCCGAGCGCGTGGATGTAGAGCACGCCCGCCCGCCGGTCCACCTCGATGACGAGGCTGCCCGGGATCAGCGACAGCGCCACCCCGGTGAGGGTGAGGTTGAGATCGGACCGGATGCGCGGCGCCACCGCGAGGATCGCGCTGCGCGGCGGCTCCCCGGCCCGGAACGCCAGCCGCGCCACCTGCACGCTGGAGACGACCAGGTCGGCGAGGAAACGCACGGCGAACCGCAGCAACCCGATCGGGTGGACGCGCCCGGCGAAGGTGACCGGCGGCAGCGGGAAGGCCGCCAGCACGGCCAGGGCGAGCACCAGGCCGCCGAGGACGTTCGCCCAGGAGAACGACCCCCACAGCAGGCACCACACCAGCACCAGCGCGGTGACCGCGATGATCCGGTTACGGCGCCGGTCACGCCGGGTCAGCGGCGGCCGCTCCCCCGCCGCCGGGTCACGCCCGGTCCCGTTTCCGGTCACGGCACCCCCTCGGGGAAGACCGCGCGCACGTACGGCACGCGCTCCAGCAGATCCACGGCCGCGGCCCCGCTCAGCTCGAACAGCGGCCCGGCCACGGCGGTCAGCGCCACGCTCACCACGGTGAGCGCCACGGTCGGCCCCACCATCAGGCGGGGCAGCATGGTGCCGGCGTGACCGGCGATGTCCGAGTACGGCTCCCGCCCCGCCCGGGCCCGCACGGTGTGCGTGGTGTCGTCCGGCCCGGGCATCTCCGCGTGCGGGGCCCGCCAGAACACCCGGTCCCACACCCGCGCCACCGCGTACAGGGTGAGCAGGCTGGTCACCAGCCCCCCGGCGACCAGCGTCCAGGCGAGCGGGCCGCCGTCGGCCACCCCGGCCTGCAGCAGCCCGACCTTGCCGAGGAACCCGGAGAACGGCGGGATGCCGGCGAGGTTGAGCGCGGGCACCAGGAACACCACCCCGAGCAGGGGCGAGATGCGGGCGAGCCCGCCCAGCCGGTCCATGTCGGTGGTGCCGCCGCGCCGTTCGACGAGCCCGGCGGCGAGGAAGAGGGTGGTCTGGATGACGATGTGGTGGACCGCGTAGAAGATCGCGGCCGCCAGTCCGGGCGGCCCGGCCAGGCCGATCCCGAACAGCATGAACCCGATGTGGCTGACCAGGGTGAACGACAGCAGCCGCTTGATGCGGGACTGGGCGACCGCGCCGAGGATGCCGACGAGCATGGTGAGCAGCGCGAGCACCAGCAGCGGCCCGGCGATCGGCCCGCCGGGGAACAGCAGGGTCTCGGCGCGGATGATCGCGTACACGCCGACCTTGGTGAGCAGCCCGGCGAACACCGCGGTCACCGGGGCGGGGGCGGTGGGGTAGCTGTCGGGCAGCCAGGCCGACAGCGGGAACACCGCGGCCTTGATGCCGAAGGCGAGCAGCAGTACGGCCTGCAGGATCAGCCGGATGTCCTCGGGCAGGGCGTCCAGGCGCCCGGCGAGCTGGGCGAGGTTGAGGGTGCCGGTGGCGGCGTAGACCAGGCCGAGCCCGGTGAGGAAGACCAGCGAGGACAGCAGGCTCACCACCACGTAGGTGGTGCCGAGCAGCACGCGGGTCTCGGTGCCGCCGAGGGTGAGCAGCACGTAGCTCGCCACCAGCAGGATCTCGAAGCCGACGTAGAGGTTGAACAGGTCACCGGCGAGGAAGGCGTTCACCACCCCGGCGCTGAGGATCAGGTAGGTGGGGTGGTACACCGACAGCGGGGCCTCCTCCTCGCCGTCGGCCATGCCCTGCCCGATCGAGTAGACGAGCACGGCGAGGGTGACCGTGGCCGAGACCACGAGCATGAGCGCGGCGAGCCGGTCGGCGACGAGCACGATGCCGAGCGGCGCCACCCACCCGCCGACCGCCACCACCAGCGGCTCGCCCCGCCAGGTGAGCGCGAGCAGCGTGACCGCGACGAGCAGCACCGCGACGAGCACGCACACGCTCACCGCGCGCTGCAGCCGGGGGCGGCGGCCGAGCAGCAGCGTCAGCGCCGCCGCCAGCAGCGGCATGATCACCGGCATCGGCACCAGCGCGGTCATGGCGCCCCCGCCGCACCGCCGCCGTTCCCCGCCGCGCCGCCCGCCCGGCCGGTCGCGGCGCGGTCACCGGGCGTATCGCCGTCCCCGGAGTCGAGGCCCTGGTCGCGCGCGGCGAGCCCGGCGATGCGGCGGTCCTCCACGTCGTCGCGGACCTCGTCGTGCCCGACCAGCTGCCAGCTCCGGTAGGCCATGGCGAGCAGGAACGCGCTCACCCCGAGCGTGATCACGATCGCGGTGAGGATCATGGCCTGCGGCAGCGGGTCGGCGAGCGGCTCGCCGGTGTCCGTGCCGGCGATCGGGGGCGCGCCGAGGCGGCCGCCGGAGAGGATGAGCAGGTTGACGCCGTTGCCGAACAGGATCACGCCCATCAGCACGCGGGTGAGGCTGCGTTCCAGCAGCATCGTCACCCCGGCGGCGATCAGCACCCCGACGGTGATCACGTACACGAGGTTGGTCGTCACGCCGCCTCCCGGCCGCCGGTGGTGGTGCCGGTGCCCGAGGGGGCGCCGGGGGTCTGGCCGGCGAGGCGGTCCATCTCGGCGCCGAGGCTGCGCAGGATGTCGAGGATCAGCCCGACGACGATGAGGTAGACGCCGACGTCGAAGAAGGTCGAGGTGACCAGGTGGACGTGGCCGAGCACGGGCAGGTGCAGGTCGATCACGGCGCTCTGCAGCACCTGCCCGCCGAGCGCCATCGGCGCCACCGCGGTCCCGGCCGCGACCAGCAGCCCGGCGCCGAGGACCGTGCCCGCGCCGACCGGGGCGGCGAGGTTGAGCTCGGTCCGCCCGCCTGCCAGGTAGCGCACGGCGAGGGCGAGCCCGGCGACCAGGCCCGCGGCGAAGCCGCCGCCGGGCGCATCGTGGCCGGAGAACAGCAGGAAGACGGAGAACACCACGATGGTGTGGAACAGCAGCCGGGTCACCACCTGCAGGATGATCGACTGGCGGCGGGCCTCGGGGCTCGCACCGGCGAGCAGCCACTGCCCCGGCGCCTGGTCCCGCAAACGCGTGGCACGCCCGGCCGCGCGGCGGCGCAGCGCGGCGGCCCGCCGGTAGATGAGGCTGGCCACGCCGGTGGCGGCCGCGACCAGCACGGAGATCTCCCCCATCGTGTCCCAGGCGCGGATGTCGACGAGCGTGACGTTGACGATGTTGTCCCCGCCGCCGAAGGTCACGGCCGGGCCGGGGTAGGCGTCCGACACCGGCGGAGCCCGCCGGGCCGCGCCCGCCACCCACGCCATCCCGGCCGCGACGACCCCGGCGGCGACGCCGATGGCGACGCGCGCCCGCCGGATCTCGGGCAGCGGCCGTTCGGAGAACCGCGCCGGCAGGTGCCGCAGCACGAGCGCGAACATCACCAGGGTGACGGTCTCCACCAGGAACTGGGTCAGCGCCAGGTCGGGGGCGCCGTGCAGGACGAACAGCACGGCGATGCCGTACCCGGAGACCCCGACGAGGATCATCGCGGTGAACCGGACCTTGGCGCGGGCGGCGAACACCGCGGCGGCGATCACCATGACGGCGACGAGCGGCTGTACCGGCACGTCCCAGAGGCGCACCGGCGCCGGTGGGCCGGCGAGCAGGGCGGTGAGCAGCGCGGTGCCGGGGCCGGCCACCAGGGCGAGGAGGATGACGCCGAGGTAGAACGGGAGCGAGCCGCGCTGGGTGGCGCCGGTGACCTCCACGGCGGCGCGGCCCGTCCAGCGCACCACCAGGTCGAACACGTCGTCGCCGGTGACCGGCAGGCGGACGCGGATCGGGCGGGTACGGCGCAGCCACAGCGCGAACAGGCCCGCGCCGGCGGCCAGGCCGAGCACGGACAGGCCGAGCGCGGGGGTGAGCCCGTGCCAGAGCGCGAGCCGGTAGCCGGGGGCGAGGCCGGGTGCGGTGTCGGCGTAGCGGGCCAGGACGGCCCCGGCCGCGGGGGCGGCCACCCCGGCGGCGAGGCCGGCGGCGGCGAGCAGGGCGGGTGCGGCGAGGAACACCCACCCGGCGGGCTGCGGCCTGGCCTCGGGCACGCCGGGTTTGGCGGCGAAGGCGCCCCACAGCAGGCGGAGGGTGTAGGCGACGGTGAGCGCGGCGCCGAGCACGACGCAGGCGAGCACGGCCCGGTCGGCGGCGGTGCCGTGCAGCAGCGCCTCGAAGATCGCCTCCTTGGCGACGAACCCGGCGGTGGGCGGGATCCCGGCCATCGAGGCGGCCGCGAGGGCGGCGATCACGAGCAGGGCGGGGGCGCGGCGGCCGAGGCCGCTCAGGCGGCGCAGGTCGCGGGTGCCGGCGACGGTGTCGATCACGCCGACGACGAGGAACAGCGACGCCTTGAACAGCGCGTGGGCGAGCAGCATCGCCGCGCCGGCGAGCACGGCGTCGCGGGTGCCGCCGCCGAACGCGGCCATCAGCAGGCCGAGCTGGCTGACCGTGCCGTAGGCGAGCAGGAGCTTGAGGTCGTTCTGCCGCAGCGCGGCCCAGCCGCCGAGCAGCACGGTGATCGCGCCGGCGGCGAGCAGCGTCCACCGCCAGGCCGGGTCGCCGCCGAAGACGGGGGTCATCAGCGCGGCGAGGAACACCCCGGCCTTCACCATGGCGGCCGCGTGCAGGTAGGCGCTCACCGGGGTGGGGGCGGCCATCGCGGCGGGCAGCCAGAACCCGAACGGGAAGATCGCGGACTTGCTCAGCGCGCCGAGCAGCAC
>ERZ795043.628-NODE-628-length-25222-cov-38.332976_pt1 | contig 25222 bp, 22 predicted proteins | sample MGYA00375127_ERZ795043 | MGnify/ENA primary metagenome ERZ795043 (study PRJEB30172, sample SAMN05518447) | compost metagenome | isolation source: Feedstock adapted compost from Newby Island compost facility, Milpitas, CA | place: USA:Newby Island compost facility... | reverse complement strand
AAAATGCACCTGATTTCATCGATTCCCCCGTATTCTGAAGGGTTCGGGTGCCAAAGTGCACTGAATTCGATTGGAAAAACGATGTTTCATATCATTAGGTCGAAATCAAGTGCATTTTGGCACTTGAGCCAGCAAAAAAGGCTGTTTTTGCACAAAATAAGCGCACTTTGGCACTTGGGTCGGCAAAGTCGCCTGTTATTGCAAAACGAATGCTTTGGCACTGGGCCAGCAAGAACGGCTGTTGTGGCCAAACTCACCGTACTTTAGCACTTGAGTCAACAAAAAATGCACTGTGGCACTTGGGCCGGCAAAGCCGCCTGTTATTGCAAAACGAATGCTTTGGCACTGGGCCAGCAAGAACGGCTGTTGTGGCCAAACTCACCGTACTTTAGCACTTGAGTCAACAAAAAATGCACTGTGGCACTTGGACCGGCAAAGACGCCTGTTATTGCAAAACGAATGCTTGCTTTGGCAGTTGGGTCGGCAAAAACGGCTGTTGTTGCAAAACTCGCGCACTTTGGCACTGGGGTCAACAAAACGGCTGTTTCTGCAAAAACATAATACACTTTGGCGCGTGGGCCGGCAAAGACGGATGTTTTTGCAACATGCAAGCTTTGGCTCTTGAGCCAAGCGATGGAGGGGTTAACTGGGGCTGAGATTCGGGCACTGGCAAGATCCCTTTTGCGACAATCTGCCGCATCCGCAAATTGGCGCTTTTAAAACGAACAAATGTGTGGTAAACTATAAACACCGAACAAACGTTCGCGTATTTCACACGCTTGCGGGAGGAATCAGTCCGCCATGAAGAAACCTGCGGAAACCGCGATCAAAGTATGTCCCAACTGCCTCAGCGCCTATCAGGCGCCCGTCACGGCCGGCTGCACCATCTGCCCGCGCTGCGGGCAGCGCTCATGCGGGGAGTGAACGCTCATGCATGCCATGTCCGCCAAATATGAAAAGTACGTAGGTCGCGTGATGGTCATCATCTACCAGGACCGGGCGGGCAGGCTGACACAGCGCCGGATTCTCATCCGGTCCGTCAGCAACGGTCGTCTTCGCGCCTACGATCTGACCAGAAGGGCGCCGCGGCTGTTTGATACGTCCCGCATTTTGGCTGCTGACCCCGCGGCCGGCTCGGCCTGAGAGATCACAGCGTGACCTTATCGATGCTCATGATATAGCGGTGGAAGAACCACTCGGCGAAGCCGACGAAGAGGGTGATGACAAACAGCTCGTCATACGTGAGGTCCCACCGGAATAGGGCGGCAACAGCCCATAAGTACACGAAGGTCAATACGGCGTCCGCCACCGTAGCCACCGCGTTGTTGGCCTTGCGCAGGAGCCAGAGATCGCCGATGAACCAGGCAGCCGCCATGAACGCCAGCGCGGCGGCCAAGGCGTTTACGTAAGGGATCTCGGCGTACCAGTACACGAGCACGGACAGGATAAAACCGTTCAGGACCATTTTAAGCGCAAATTTCGTCAGCACAAATACCCGTCCTTTCGTCTTGCGTCCATGGCACAGATCTGTTTAATGTCATCTTTCCTTAAACGGACGTTTTTATGCTGCCAAACTCGTCCATGCATAGCCTCCGACGGGCGGGGGGCAAATTAACGAGGGATCACAAAATCCGTTTAAAAGGTGGGACGACATTTGAACAGACTGATCAAAAGCACTTTGTTGGTCGCAGGACTGTCTTTGATTCTGGCCGGTCCCGTTTACGGGGAAGGTACCAAGGTAAACGCCAACAAAGCAGGGACTTATGAAACCCGGACCGACACTTCCTATACGCCGGGAACGGGTATCTACGGTACTGACGGCCCGACCCCCTATTACGACGGAACGAACCGGATGTACACTTACAACAACAACGGTGTGATGAACGGTACCGGCCGCTACGGTGTGAACAACGTCACCGGCAACAAATATCGTACAACCGCCGCAGACCGCGCCAATGGCAACTGGGGCTGGCTCGGCCTGCTGGGTCTGATCGGTCTGGCCGGTATGCGCGGCCGCAATCCGGAAAAACAACATTGATCCCTCTTGAAGGTGATCCCGCCAAAACCCGCCCTCTCCTCCAGGGCGGGTTTTTCTCTGCAATAAAATCGCGCGCGGAGCTCTTCCCGCAAGCCGCAAACTTTTCCGCCAAATGCGCCTGCACCACGCTCCCGCTTCCCACATTTAATGTAGGGACAAGACTTCACCGCCGAAAACGGAAAGGATGCGTGGTGTATGGCTCAAGGAATTGACTGCGCCACACCGCTTACGCTCAGCACGGCAAAAGCGCTGTTTGCGTCCGGCTATCGCTTTGCGTGCCGCTATCTGGTACCGCCCGCTTACGCGTGGAAAAGGCTGACCCTGGAGGAAGCCAGGGCGATAACGGAAGCGGGGATGAATATCGTATCGGTTTTTGAAACGTCCGCTCAACGGGCCAAAGGAGGCGCCGCTGCGGGGCAGGCGGACGGCGCCGCCGCTTATCGTGAAGCGAAGGCCATCGGCCAGCCTCCCGGCACCGCCATTTATTTTGCGGTGGACTATGAGGCTTTGCCTGCTGACTATGACCGGATCGAAGCCTATTTGCGGGCGGCTGCGGCCGAAATCAAGGAGTACGCGGCCGGCGTTTACGGGTCTTACTTCGTCATTGAGGAGATGGCCAGGCGAGGCGCATGCCGCCATTTTTGGCAGACCTATGCCTGGAGCCGGGGACAGAAAAGCCCGCGAATCAATCTGTATCAATACCGCAACAACGTGCAGGTGGCCGGCATTTTGGTGGATCTGAACGAATCTTTTGGCAACGAGGGGGGGTGGAATACCGCAATGAAGGCGGACACCGGCGGCGGAAGCGGCATGATGAGCAAGGAGGATGCCGAGAAAATCATCCGTTTCCTGCAGGCGGCCTGGCAGATCGCCACGACCAAGACGGACAAAGACGAGTTTCACCGCCTGGCCAATGAGATCAGAAAAGCGGCAGGAATTCCGGTCGATTGATCGAGAATAAGCAAGGATTTTGCTGTTTTTTGTCGAATTTAATCATCATTTCATATGCAACAAATGTGCCCATTCCGGCATTTTTCATTTTTGGAAGATAAACCTCGGGGGATTCGGGTCATGACTACCGACTTCGTATGGTCGGCTTCTTTCTTTTTGCTTGCGCTCTTTATCAGCTTTCTTTCCTCATATGCGATGTTCAGTTTCGTCAGCAACATCAGACACATCGGGGGAGGAGAATTCCGTCCCGGCTGGCTGGCCGGCGGCGCCTTCGTTTTCGGCGTCGGCATTTGGCTGAAACATTATGTGGTGCTTCTTTCGGACGCAAGGCCGCTCTATTTCTCATGGGACATGCTCGTCGGGCTGTTTTTCAATATCTTTTTTGCCATGGCAAGTTTTTTGGTGCTGAATTTTCAGGGCGCCATGCGCTATTCGCGGCTGGCCGGAAGCATCGTCATGGCGGCGGGGATGTCGTTTGCGACCTACTATAACCTGCTGAGCCAGCCAATTGAAAACCTGTCCGTGGAGCCCTGGCTGATCGGCTTGTCCCTGGTTTTGCTCTGCGCAGGCGCCATCGGCTCCTTTTTCGTGTCCGACAAAACCGCCGGCCGTTATCGATGGCTCGCCGCGCTGATTCTGGGCGTTTCGTTCATGGCGGAGCAAAAGACGGCCCATGCGGCAATCAAAGCCGAGTACCGTGAGGGCATGCTGATCCAGCCCGATTGGGAAGTTTACCTGCTTTCGCTTATCGTGGGCATCGCGGCCATCGTCATCATCATGTCGGCGCTTCTGATCTGGTACATAGACAAGCGACTGGGCCAAATGGACGAACAGTATCGCCGGCTGGTGGAAAATTCGATGGACATGATCGCCACGATCGAGGGAGACCGGTGGAAATACGTCAATCCGGCCGGGCTGCGCATGCTGGAAGCCGACAAGCCGGAAGATCTGATTGACAAACCGGTGTGGCAGGTTTTGCTGCCCGAATGCCGTGACAATGCGAAATCGGTGCTGCAGAACCTGGACGAGTGGACCAAGGACGGACCCTTCGAAGTAAAGCTGCAGACGCTGAAAGGGAAACCGCTGCATGCGGAAATTGTAGCTTCAAAAATGAAAACGGATAACCGGCCTGCGATTCAGGTCATCGTCCGGGACATTTCCGAAAGGAAAAAAAACGAGGAGCTTCTGATCAATTCCGAGAAACTGCTGGTGGCCGGCCAGCTGGCGGCGGGCATCGCCCACGAAATCCGCAACCCGCTGACGTCGCTGAAAGGTTTTCTGAACCTCATCCGTTCCGGCGAAAAGAACGATTCCAGGTATTTTGACATCATGAGCGACGAGCTGGACCGGATTGACGGGATTGTGAGCGAGCTGCTCATGCTGACCAAGCCGCGGGTGTATGAGCTGGCTTATTACGACTTGAGGGATGTCATGCGGGACACGATCACGCTCCTGGAAACCCAGGCCAACATGCACAACATTGAGATCAACGTGACCTATGAAGACGGCCCGCTGTGGGTGTATTGCGTGGAAAGCCAGGTCAAGCAGGTGTTCATCAACGTGTTGAAAAACGCCATCGAAGCCATGATGCATGGCGGCGTCATCGAGGTTCGCCTGTGGCGCAGGATGGATCAGGTACATGTGCAAATCAAGGACGAGGGCCCGGGGATCAGCGAAGAGCACCTGGCGAAGATCGGGCAGCCTTTCTACACCACGAAGGAAAACGGCACGGGCCTCGGCCTCATGGTCAGCTACAAGATCGTCGACAACCACCAGGGCAGGATGAACGTGCGAAGCGAAGTCGGCAAAGGCACCGTATTCGAGATCATCCTGCCGTTCCGTCAGCCGGAAGGCGTCACCACGAGCAATTGACGGTGCAGTACCCGGACCGCCAGCGGCGTGCGGCCTACGGGATCGCCGTCGCCGTAAGCCGGCAAGGGGCGGTTGGCGCCAATGCGGATATCCTTTCCTTTGAGCATGGTGACATAGCGGGATTTCACGTGGCGCCCGGTCAGCACCAGGGGAAACACCAGCAAAAGCGTAAGCGGCGAACACCGGCTGGCCACGCAAATGTCCAGCAGGTCATCATCGTGCCGCGCGTCCGGACAAATTTTCAGCCCTCCGCCATAACTGGGCATGTTGGCTACGGTCACCAGCCAGGTTTGCGGGAAGATCCGCGTTTCGCCGTCCGCCGTCAGGTGGACCGTTTCCGTGCGATAGCGCGGCAACACGCGCAGCAGCCCGATGATGTATGCGAGGCGTCCCAGACCGAGCCGGTTGCACCAGCTTTTGTAGCGGGAGGCGTTCACTTCTTCGGCCACCGCGCCGTCCAGGCCGATGGCCACGGAGACAAGGGAATATTCTTCTTCGCCGTCAGGGCGGGCCGTCGCAATCAGATCGACGGCCTTTATTTTTCCGTTCAGCACCACGTCCAGGGCCGCTTCAGGCGCGCGGGGCAAATTCAGCGTCAAGGCGGTGTCGTTGCCGGAGCCGCAAGGGATAAAGCCGAGCGGCAGCCGATACTTGAGCGCCAGTCTGAGCAGGCTGTGCACCGTTCCGTCGCCGCCGACGGCAGCGATGCGCTCCACGGGTTCCCGCTCAAGGATTCTTTCCGCCTGACGGACGGCGTCTTCGGGCGTTTCGGCGCAAACCTTGACATAAGCGGCGCCCCTTTGCCGAAGGTTTTGCTCCACGGTGCGCCAGACCGCCCGGGCCTTGCCGTTGCCGGATTTTTCATTGACCACAAACATGATCACGATTCCACGCGCCTCCCGCTTCGACGTCAATTGACACTATTATAACGGCACCGTAAACCAGTGGAAAGACAAAAAAGAAAGCGCGCGATTCTTTTGGCGCCGCAGGCGTTATAATGGTTACGTAAGGTGCAAGCGGAGGTGCTTTACGCCGTGACCATCGGGGCGCGGGTTCTCAAAACGGGGTTGGCTGTGGCGGTCGCCCTTTGGATCGGGGAATTGATCGGGCTGAACAACGCGCTGATCGGGGCCATTGCGGCCATTTTCACGATTCAGCCGTCCATCTACCGGTCCTGGATGCAGGTGATTGACCAGGTGCAAAGCATGTTTGTGGGCGCCGCGCTGGCGCTCGGGGCGGTGTATCTGATCGGCGCGTCGCCGATTGCCGTCGGTCTTGTGTGCGTGTTTGCGATCCTGATCTGCATGCGCATCGGCAATGAGGACGCCGTCGGCCTTACGCTGGTGACGGTGGTCATGATTATGGAGGCCGGCGGGCAAGGCTGGCAGCTGGCCATCGACCGGCTCGCGGGCATCGTGACGGGGATGGCGGCGGCTTTTCTCGTAAACATTGCCGTTGCGCCGCCGCGCCATGCCAGGCGCATCGTCAAAAACGCGGAGGATTTGCGGCGCATCATGTCCCGCTTGCTCAGGACGGCCGTTTCCAACGAAATCAAAGAAAGCGTGTTTCGCGGCGATTTCGGAACGCTTCGAACCCGGCTGCGCAATCTGGAAGAAAGTTTCCGGATGTTTGCCGAGGAGCGCGTCTGGCGCACGAAAACTCGGATGAACAGGGCGCGGCTTCTCGTGGTGTACAAAGGCATGCTGGAGGCGCTGGAACAGGGGACGGCGCTGATTGAGGCGGTGGAGCATCATTATTTCGCGGTTCGTCCGCCGGAAGGGTGGCGGGAGGCGGCCGACCGGAAAATCGAGCAACTGTGCGCCTATCACGAGCAGATTATGTGGAAATGGGAAGGGCACATCAAACCGAATGCGCAGCTGCCGGTGCCGCCGCCGGAGGATACCGCGCAACTGGCCGACATGGCCGCCGGCGGCGGGGAAGGGCTGGATGCGCTGGGCCGCTCCCGCCTCCTGGCCGTATCTTCGGCGATATTTAATTATGAAGAAAGGCTGCGGCGCCTGGACAAGCTAATTGAACATTATCTGAGCCGGAAGGAAGAGAAGGAGGCGCCTCCCTCGCCCGCCGGCGATTCGGTCGATAATCGCCCGTAAAGCGTCACGGGAGCCGGGAGCCAGAACGAAGTGCGGATTATTTTCGCAAATGGTAGCGGATTTCGAGTAAGCGGCCCCCATACCACATGGCCGCGAGCACAAGAGCCGCGATCCCGATCCGCCAGGGCTCGCGGACCATGGCTTCCAAGTCCGCGCCCAGATAGGAAATCAGGAAAATCATGACGGCCTTGCCCATCATGATGGCGGTCATGAACGAATGCAGGGGCATGTTGGAAAATCCCGCGGAGATGTTCACAAATGCGGAAGGCGTAAAAGGAAAGCAGGCCAGCAAAAACACGGGCGTAAAGCCCTTTTGCTCCATCCAGGTGAAAAATCGTTCGCTTTTCGGAAAGCGGCGCCGGATTCGGGCGCCGTATTTTCGTCCGGCGATGCGGGCCAGCAAGAATACGGCCATGGCTCCGGCGCAGACGCCGATCCAGGAGTAAAAAAATCCGAGCCACATGCCATAGGCGGAAGCGTTGGCAAACAAAAACACGATGAGAGGCAAAAAGGGCAGCAAAGCCTCCATGAACGGCAGCAAAATGCCCGGCAGCGGCCCCAGGTCGGAGTAGCTGGCGAGCAGCGCCTCGATTTGTTCCATATCCATGTCTTTTATGTATGCAAGAACTTGCTGCGTCCAGGCGAGAAACCATCCGAAACCGGACATGCGACAGGTCACCTTCACAAACGGGCGGGGCAAGTCCGCCATGTCAAGCGCCGGCGCGCCGCAGGCGGACTACTCCCCGCGCAAGGATGGCACCGGAAATAACAGATAAAACAGGCTGATCAGCATGAACAGGACGCCGGCCATGCTCACAACCCAGGAATCGCTCAGCATGACGGCCAGCATTCCGCCGATGTAGGGGCCGATGACGCCCCCAAGGCCTTCCACGGTGGAGAAAACGCCCCATCCCAGGCCTTTTTGCGCCGGCGGCACATAGGCGGCAAGCAGCGCATTCCAGGCCGGCAGCACCGCCGCATAGGCAATTCCCAAGGTAACCGCAAACAGCAGCGCGAGGCCAAAGGCGGGGTGGAGCGAAAAAGTGTTCAAAATCAGGCCGAACAGGAAAAATCCTGCCGCCAGAAACCATTTTTTCCCGAAACGGTCGGCCAGTCTCCCCATCGGGATGAGCGCCAGCACGGTGCACAAGCCGCCTGCGCTGAGCAGCAGCGAGTACTGCGAGGAGGTAAAGCCCAGCGTGTCCGAAGCGAAGGCGGGCAGGATCGGAAGCAGCATGCTGGCGCCCAGTGTCTGCAGCAGCATGCCGGGGACGAGCGCCTTCATGTGCCGCAGCCTGCCGGCCAGAAGCTGAAGCTGCCGCCAGAAAGCAACTCGCGCAAGGCGCACCTCGCGTTTATCGGGCAGCCGCAGGCTGAGCAGCCAGGAGATCAGCGCGATGGCCGCAAGGAGCCAATGGGCGGCGCGCATGCTGGCATCCATCACAAGGTTGGTCACAATGGGGCCCGTGCCGATGCCCGTCAGCCAGACCGTGTAGAGAAAGCCCATTTGCGTTCCCCGGCCCTCGGCGCGGATCTTTGTCAGGCATACGATCCAGATGGGCGAGATGCCAAAGCCGGTGAGCCCCGCCGCCGCGATAAACAGCCATGGCCGCTCGGCAAATCCGGCGATGACGATTCCCAAGAAGGAAAGAAGCAGGCTGAAGGAGATGACGTGCCGCGCCGGAAAACGGTCGAGAAACCAGCCGATGGCCAGTTTGATGATGGTGTCGATCAGGAAGCTGGTCGTGATGGCAGCGCCAATCACTTCCAGGTTCAAACCGAGCTGCTTGGTTCCGTACAAGGAAAAGAAGCTGATGAGGACAGCTCCCCGAACGAACTCCACGCCAAAAAGAACGACGGCGTACAGGAGCATGTCGGAATGATACAAAGGTTTTGCCGGCATGGTCTTCATGCGGAAAACTCCTTTTTGCTCCTTGCGGCGAATGGGCTGCCAGAGTTAACGGCGCTTGGCGCGTAAAGTCAGACGAGAAAATCAAAGAGCAGCGGATCGTTGTTCAGCTCGACAAACTGTACCCCTTTGCGCTTCATCCGCTCGATCAGCGGCGCGTAGTCATCCTTGCTTTTGAGCTCGATGCCGACGAGGGCCGGTCCGTTTTCCTTATTGTGTTTTTTCGTGTATTCAAAATGCACGATGTCGTCGCCCGGCCCCAGCACGTCGTCGAGAAACTCGCGCAGGGCGCCGGCCCGCTGCGGGAAATTGATCATGAAATAATGCTTGAGCCCTTCAAAAATCAGCGAGCGTTCCTTGATTTCCTGCATCCGGTCCACATCGTTGTTCCCGCCGCTGATGACGCATACGACGTTTTTGCCCTTCAGCCGCTCCGGATCGATGTGCTCCAGCGCCGCCACCGGCAGCGCGCCGGCAGGCTCCGCCACAATGGCATGCTCATTGTACAGGTCGAGAATCGTCGTGCATATCCTGCCTTCCGGCACGAGCAAGATTTCGTCGATAAGCTCCTTGCAGAGGGAGAAGGTCAGCTCGCCCACGCGCTTGACCGCCGCCCCGTCCACAAATTTGTCGATCTCATCCAGCGTGATGACCTTGCCGGCTTCCAGCGACCGGCACATGGCGGGCGCGCCTTCCGGTTCCGCGCCGATGATGACCGTCTCCGGGCTCACTTCTTTTACGTACGAAGCGATGCCGGTGGACAGGCCGCCGCCGCCGACCGAGGCGAGGATAAAGTCAATGGGCTGGACGCCCGCCTCCACGATCTCCTTGCCGACAGTGGCGTTGCCCGCCACAATGCGCGGGTCGTCAAAAGGATGCACGAACGTCATCTGATTGTCCTGGGCAAAACGCACCGCTTCCGCGTAAGCGTCGTCGTAAGTGTCGCCCGTCAGCCGGATTTCTATAAATTCGCCGCCGAAGCGCTGCACTTGCTTGACTTTCTGGCGGGGTGTCGTCGCCGGCATGTAGATGATGCCCGGAATGCCCATCGCACGGCAGGAAAAGGCGACCCCTTGCGTATGGTTGCCCGCGCTGGCGCAGATCACGCCCCTGCGGCGCTCATTTTCCGGCAGCGAGGAGATGAGCGTATAGGCGCCCCGGATTTTGAACGAGCGGACGACCTGCAGGTCTTCCCTTTTCAAGTATACGTTGCATCCGTATTTGGCCGAAAGCTCCTTGTTGAGCTGCAGCGGCGTCGGCACAATCACTTCTTGCAGCACGCGGTGCGCGCTCAGCACATCCGCCAGCGGAATGCGATATGGCGTTTCAGAAACCGGCATGAAGCTGTATCTCCTTTCGAACGGTCTGGTCACATGCGACGTCTTCTTTCATATAAATTTAAAATCACCAAAAAACCGCCCCCGCATGAGGGACGGATCCTGATGGTGCGGCACAGCCTGATTGTCGGGATGCATGTTCCCTTAGCCGAATTTTAATCTTGTTATACGATTTTTTCCTATTAAAGTCAATGCGCGCTCAAGATCGGGGGTGTCTGCGGGCACTTAGCGCCATAAACATTTCCCGCAATAAAATATGGTCCGTATGCGTTGAACCGCCGGCGGAATTCCGGTATACTGTATATAAGGCGCGAGTCAAGTTGCCTTATCTTTATTGGACAATAGGTAAGCGTTTACATTGGAATTATAGCATGATTTTTCATACACAACCGGGAGGCGATCGGATTGTCCGGTTCCTTGTCCCTATACGCCGCCCTGGTGGTGGGCATCGGAGTGGCGGTGCTGTCGGTCATCGCCTTTTTGCAGATGACAAGAGGCAAGAACGCCCAGGCTGCGGCGGATCAGGAACCTTTTTCCGCGGATGCCGCGCCGCGCGTTTCATCGGTTCGGCGCCCGTCCGTCTCTTCAGCTTATCGCGCAAAAGAGTTCGAACCGGCGGAAAGCCCGCCGGATTCCACGATACGGCTGCCAGGCATAACCCAGGCGTTCGCGAATCCCGACGAGGCCTGGCAGGGCAAGCCGCGAATTTATGGCATCGGAGGCACCTTTGCGGGGGAATGCTTCCGGGTGACGGACGAGGCCCTGCTCATCGGGCGGGACCCAGCCGTTTGCCACGTGGTGTTTCCCGCCGATGCGGGGGAAATCAGCCGCCGCCACTGCTCCATCCGCTATGACGCATCAAGCGGCACGTTTTACCTGGAGGACCACGGCTCATCCAACGGCACTTTCCTGCCCGGCGGCCAGAAGCTCATTCCCGGCAAAAGCTATCCCCTGAAAGCGGGAGACCGCTTTTCGCTTTCGGGAGATTCCCACTGGTTCGAGATCCGCAACTGACTTTTTCTTTCAACCGGAACAAAAAACTGTTATACTGGAATCGTGTACACGCACACCGAATGCTTTTTATAGCTCGGCCGGTACGCAAAACTTGCTATTCCGCTGGCAACGGGTTTCTTTGGGGAATCGCCGCCATGGGCGGCGGGCCGCTTTGGGCCGGGTGCGATGCGGAATGCATTCCAGGGAGGGAATGGCATGGCGAAACGCAGCCACAATGAAGTGCAGGAAAGTTTGCGAGAGTTAACGAGGATTTTCCGTCCCAAGGATCCCCGCAAGTTTGTGAAGGAGTACATTCGAAAGTACAGAATTACCGGCGGGTACGAAGATGAACTGACCAAACTCGTGGAACGAGAACTGTTGCGCTTGAATTCCCCCGCTTCGTGAGCGGCGCGGGGAATTGCCGACCGCCCGCATGCCGTCAAGCGGCGTGCGCGAGCGGTCTTTTTTTGGCCCGGACAGGCGCTTAAGCCGGCCTGATATCCGGCGGGCCTTGCGGGTTTACCCGGCGACTCCCTTCAAGGGAGCGGGACCTAGGCGGGGCCTAGGGCGCCGAAGCCTGCGGTACCGGTTCCAGCGGGCCAGGCACTTGCAGCCGCAGCTCATTCAGCGGCACGGGGATTTCCTTGCCGCCGGCAAACACGTACTTGACAAGGCGGTTAAATTCCGGAAGCAAAGGCTCCAGCGAACGGCCGGCCCAGGCTTCCTTGGCAAACTCAATCAGCTGGTTTACATATTCCCGGTTGGCCGAAATGTAGACGTTGCGAATCGTGGGCTCGGCTTTAAAAATTTCATCCGTAATCTTTTGCCGCATGCGGCTGGAAATATCCGGCACATTTTTATGGGTGAATTTGCCGCTCGATGCCTGCTCTTCTTCCCGGTCTCCCAAAGCGCGTATGCCGGTGGCCGACAAGTCGGTCATCATCCCGACGTACGCGTTCCGGTCGGTCACAAACACGAAGGCGTTGTACACACCCGGGAGTTCCGCAATCCGCTTGGACAATTCGGGGCTGTAGGCAAGGCGCTTGTTGTCATGCTGCGCCGGATCCGGCCGGGCCTCTTGCGCGCGCAGGACGCGGGGGGCGGCTTTTTTGTCTTCGGGCCGGCTGCCGTAGTCATATCCGCTGTACTTTTGGAAATAATCTCTATAGTTGCACGCGGTGCAAACGACCGTCAGGGCTGTGACAATCATCACAACTCTACCCCATTTTTTCCATTGCATGAGAACAGTCTCTCCCTTCATCAGGATTTGCTTGTAGTCAGTTTGACCCGGATCGGCTGTCACATGCGGCGTCCAGCGTATGAAATCGCAGTACATAATGGAAATCATAAGAAAGAAATGGCGAACGAAGTTGGGGAATATCGAAAATTGTGGGGAATTTTTCCTCGGCTTCCATTCATCCAAAAAACGGGACAATCCTAGATCTGAAAAGGTTTTGACGGTTTTGGGAACAATTTGTGAACAGGACTTCCGTCATTGACAAAACGACAAAACGCTTTATATAGTTAGGTTGAACGTCCACTTGGCACCGTTCCAAATCGTAACCTGGCGCGGTCCGAAAAGCATTTTTCGGTGTCGCGTCAATCCAATTATGGAAAATTGGGGTTGATAACGAATGAACCGAAGGAACGTCTTGAAGCGCCTTCTGCCGCTGGCGGTGATGGCGCTGCTCTTATCCGCGTGCGGACGGGAAGACCTTTCCGCCCTGAATCCGCAGGGACCGGTCGCGGAAGAGCTTTTCAGCCTGGTGATGCTGGCGATCTACATCATGACCCTCGTCTCCGTGGTCGTGTTCGCCATCACCATCTACGTGCTGATCCGGTTCCGCCGCCGCAAGGGAGACACTTCCCTCCCGAAACAGGTGGAAGGTAACCACAAGCTTGAAATCATCTGGACCGTCATTCCGATCATCCTCGTTATGATTCTCGGCGTGGCGACGGTCAAAACGACCTTCAGCCTGGCCAAGGACTACAGCGACGATCCGGATGCCGTGCAGGTGAAGGTCATTGCCCATCAATACTGGTGGGAGTTCCAATATCCGCAATACGGCATCACGACCGCACAGGAACTGGTGGTGCCAACGGGCAAGAAGATCATGTTTGAGCTCGTTGCCGCAGACGTGAAACACTCCTTCTGGATTCCGGCCATCGGCGGCAAAATGGATACGAACACCGGCGTGACGAACCGCATGTACCTGGAGTTCCCGAAGGAAGGGGTATACCGCGGCAAATGCGCCGAGCTGTGCGGACCGTCTCACGCCTTGATGGACTTCAAAGCCAAATCCGTCAGCCCTGACTCGTTCAACCGCTGGGTTGAGGCCATGAAGGCACCGGCAGTGCTGCCTGCCGATGAAAATCTGGCGCAAGCCTTCACGGCCAAATGTCTGGCATGCCATGCCGTCGGCGACCAAGGCGGATTTGGAGGACCCGACCTGACCGGCATCGGCAGCAAGCAAACCGTAGCCGGCATCCTGTTCAACTCGGATGTGGTGGCCGAGCCTCAACCGGAAGACAAAACCACGGTGGAGAACCTGATCCGCTGGATCACCAATCCGCAAGAAGTCAAGCCGGGCAACATGATGCCGAGCGCCGCCCAATTGGGATTGACCCAGGAAGAGATCGAAGGCATTGCCAAATACCTGGCGGAGTATAAGCTTGATTATTAAGAAAGGGGTTCGGGGCCTTGACTACTCATGCGATACCTGCTTCGCATGCACACGCGCATGCAAAAGCTAAGCGCTATACAGGCATTATGGATTGGCTGACGACAGTCGACCATAAGAAGATCGCCATTCTTTATCTGCTTGCAGGCTTGCTGTTCTTCGTTATTGGCGGCATCGAAGCGATTCTGATCCGGATTCAATTGATCAAGCCGCTCAATAATTTCCTGGATGCGCAGACGTTTAACGAAATGTTGACGATGCATGGAACGACGATGATTTTCCTCGCCGCCATGCCGTTCGTCTTCGCATTCATGAATGCCGTCATTCCGCTGCAGATCGGCGCCCGCGACGTGGCGTATCCGTTCCTGAACGCCCTCGGTTTCTGGACGTTCTTCTTCGGCGCCGTGCTGCTGAACATCAGCTGGTTCACCGGCGGCGCGCCGGATGCCGGCTGGACGTCGTATGTGCCGCTCGCAAGCAACACTTACAGCGCGGGCGAAGGTGTCGACTATTACGTCATGGGTCTTCAGATTTCCGGTATTGGCTCTCTGCTCGGCGGCATCAACTTCGTGGCGACGATCATCAACATGCGCGCGCCGGGCATGAGCTTCATGCGGTTGCCGCTGTTTACCTGGGCATCGTTCATTGCCTGCGTGCTGATCGTGTTTGCGTTTCCGGCGCTGACGGTTGGTCTTGTGGCGCTGATGTTTGACCGCCTGTTCATGGGGAACTTCTTCGATGTGGCAGACGGCGGCAACACGATCCTGTGGGAGCACATCTTCTGGATTTTCGGTCACCCTGAAGTGTACATCCTGATCCTGCCGGCCTTCGGCATCCTGTCCGAAATCTTGCCGGTGTTTGCGCGCAAGCGTTTGTTCGGTTACAGCTCCATGGTGTTCGCCCTGGTTCTGATTGCCTTCCTGGGCTTCATGGTCTGGGCGCACCACATGTTCACGACCGGGCTCGGTCCGGTGGCCAACGCTCTGTTCTCCATCGGTACGATGCTGATCGCGGTGCCGACCGGCATCAAGGTGTTCAACTGGCTGTTCACGCTGTGGGGCGGTTCCATCAAGATCACGGCCGCATCCCTGTATGCCATCGCCTTTATTCCGACCTTCGTGCTCGGCGGCGTTACGGGCGTGATGCTGGCATCCGCTCCTGCGGACTATCAGTATCATGACACCTACTTCGTTGTCGGTCACTTCCACTATGTCATTGTGGGCGGTATCGTGCTCGCGGTCTACGGCGGTCTCCATTTCTGGTGGCCGAAAATGTTCGGGCGCATGCTCAACGAAACGCTGGGCAAGATCACGTTCTGGACGTTCTATATCGGGTTCCATTTGACGTTCTTCGTCCATCACTTCCTCGGCCTGCTCGGCATGCCGAGACGGGTGTATACGTTCCTGCCCAACCAAGGCTTTGATTTGATGAACTTGATCAGCACCATCGGCGCGATCCTGATGGGTGTCGGTACGCTCATCCTGGCCATCAACATGCTGCTGTCGTTCCGTCAGCCGAAAGGACAGCTTCCGAACGACCCCTGGGGCGATGGCCGTTCCATGGAATGGGCGCTGCCTTCTCCGCCTCCGGAATACAACTGGAAGCAAATCCCGCTGGTTCGCGGCAGCGACGCTTGGTGGAAAGAAAAAATGGAAGGCAATACGGAAATGCAGCCGGCCGAACCGCTGGGGCCGATTCACATGCCTTCCCCGTCGATTCTGCCTTTCTTGATGAGTGTTGGCTTCTTCGTAGCCGGCTTCGGTTTCATCTATCATCTTAACTGGCTGACGATTGCCGGGCTCCTCTTCGTATTGCTGTGCATGGCAATCCGTTCGCTGAAAGACGACCACGGCTACCACATTTATCCGGAGGGGGTTAAAGAATGAGCGCTCATCAACACGCCGAAGGGCATCTGCCCCATGAGCTCGAAAAGGCGACCCTCGAAGGCCGTAACAAAATTCTCGGCTTCTGGATTTTCCTTGGCGCCGAGGTCGTCCTGTTCGGTACGTTGTTCGGTTCCTATATCGCGCTTCGCCATCAGGTGCTGGACGGACCGCCGCCGGAACATCTGTTCCAGCTCCCCATGGTCTTTCTCATGACGCTGATCCTTTTGACCTCCAGCTTGTTCAGCGTGTTCGCCGTTCAGGCGATGCACCGCCAAAAGGTGAAGGTGCTGATCGGCTGGCTGATCGGCACGGTACTTTTGGGTCTGTCATTCCTGGGGCTGGAAATTTATGAGTTTGTTCATTACGTCCATGAAGGCCATAAAGTAAGCGCGAGCGCATTCGGCACCTCGTTCTATACGCTGGTCGGCTTCCACGGTGCGCACGTTGCCTTCGGCGTTCTTTGGATCAGCCTTCTGACGTTCCAGTTGTTCTACAAAAAGCTGGACACGATCATGGCGCCGAAAATTTACATCTCGATGCTTTACTGGCACTTCATCGACGTGGTATGGGTATTCATCTTTACGGTCGTGTACCTGATGGGAAAGGTGGGCTGATCTCATGGCGGGCAATCAAACCGTAACCAATGAGGCCAAGCACCATAAGCTCGAAGGGCCCCAGAAACACATCATCGTGTACATTCTCTCCCTGGCCCTGACCATCATCGCCTTTGCCGCCGTTGCGGCAGGCGGCCTTGGCGATACGTTCACATACACCATTTTGGTGATCATGGCCATTATTCAGGCGTTCAGCCAAATGGCTTTCTGGATGCACATGAAAGATCGCGGCCATTTGTTTCCGACCATTGCCATTATCAGCGGCGTCGTGGTCGCATTCCTGATGGTTGTCCTGGCCATTTATTGGTGCTGGTGGTAAAGGTTTAGGGTAAACTGAAAAGAGGCGGTATTAGTGGCCGCCTCTTTTTTCATGGATGACCCAAAGAAGTAAGGAGCTGGATACCGCTATGATGGGATTGGAATATTTCTCTTTCAGCGATCTGTGGAGTCCGGTGGCGCTGGTCTTTACGATGGCTGTGGGAGTTTTATATACATTCGTGGTCGGTCCATGGCGGATGCACTTTAAGGACAGCGAGCCGGTGCCGATCCGAAAGCAGGTCGTCTTTCTGATCGCTTTGGCGCTTTTGTACCTGGCCCAGGCGGGGCCGATCAGCCTGTTGGGGCACCTGATGTTTTCGTTCCACATGCTGGTGATGGCCATTTCCTATTTTATTGTGCCTCCCTTGTTTCTTTACAGCATCCCGGGGTGGTTCTGGAAATGGCTGTTTGACCGGAAATTCTGGCGCCCTTTCCGGCCGCTGACCCACCCTTTGCTGAGCCTTTTTCTGCTGAACCTGCTGTTTTCGGTCTATCACATTCCGGCCATTCATGACTGGATCATGGTGCATACCACGATTCACGCATGGTTTTATGTCGTGATGTTCATCGTGGCCATGCTGAACTGGTGGCACGTCTACTGCCCGGTGCCCGAATGGGTGCGGGTCAGGCCGATCGGAAAGGTCGCTTACATTTTCGGCAATGGGCTGCTATTGACGCCGGCTTGCGTGCTGATTATTTTTGCAGGATCTCCCTTGTTTGCCGTATACAACGACCCGCAAGTCTGGGCACAGGCCATGCAATATTGCGTGTCCGGCGACCCGGCACAGCTGCTGGCGCAATTTGAGGGACCGCAATTTTTCAATCTGCTGAAACCCAGGGATGACCAGCAGCTTGGCGGCATCCTGATGAAATTCATTCAGGAGTTTATGAACATTTGGGCGCTGGCGGTGGTATTTATTCAATGGTACAGACACGACCGCAAAAAAGAAGATACGCCCGAATGGGATGACGCGGCCAGGGTGATCTGAAGGAAGGCAAATTGGTGAATATTTTCAGGGTCGCATTGTACGACCCGTAGTTCAAGTGTAAAATGAGCATATATAAAACGGCACAAAACGTTATAAAATGGTAGTGAGATGGAGGCTCTACACATGGACGCGCACAATGTGTTGCCCACCATCAGCACGGGTTTTATTGTGGTGAGCGCCATTTTGGTGGCAATTGGCTGGGGACAGATCCTGAAGAAAAAACGGGAAGCCCATCAGAAGACGATGATCTGGGCTGCGGTGACGGCGCTGATCTTCTTCATTCTGTACCTCTCCCGGACGATCTTCGTGGGCAATACGGTTTGGGGCGGACCCGAAAGCCTGAAGCCGCTGTACATGATGTTCCTGTGGTTCCATATTGTGCTGGCGGCTGCTGCCGCCGTATTTGGCATCACTACGCTCACGCTGGCCTTCCGCCAGCGGTTTGACCGGCACCGCAAGTGGGGCCGCACGACGTCGGTCGTCTGGTTTGTCACCGCCATCACCGGCGTGGCCGTATATTTGCTTCTGTACCAACTGTATCCGGGCGGGCATACGAGGCCGCTCTTTGAAGCGATATTGGGTTAATGCGGTAAAATTTTTGCATCATCAAAAGCAAAAAATCGACTTCAAAAGCTCTCCCGCAAAGGGAGAGCTTTTCGGCATAAAAAGGAGGGCGGATGTCCATGGAATGGCTGACGGATGAAATCTGGCTGAAACTCGGGCTTTCTACGCTGTTGGGCCTTGTGATCGGCCTCGAAAGGGAGCTGAAGCGCAAACCTCTTGGGTTGAAAACCAGTGCCGTGATCGCGGTGATCAGCTGCCTGCTCACGATCGTTTCCATTGAATCAGCCTACCGGCCTTTAATCCCCGGGCTGACCCGCATCCAAATGGACCCGCTCCGCCTGGCTGCCCAAATCGTGTCCGGTATCGGCTTTATTGGCGCTGGTGTGATTCTGAAAAGGGGCAACGACCACATCTCCGGGTTGACGACGGCGGCGATGATCTGGGGGGCCGCCGGCATCGGCATCGCGGTGGGCGCAGGGTTTTACCGGGAAGCCGTCACGGTCGTGTTCCTGCTCCTCGTGGTGGTGGAGCTTATCCCGTTCCTTCTGTGGAAAACGGGCCCGATGCGGGGGCTGAAAAAGGAGTATCATGTCAAAATTTTGGTGCGCTCATCTTCCGATTTGGATCAAATTATGCAAAACTTGAAGAAAGAGAAAATCGAGATTCGACAATCGCGGGTAAAAGATCTGGAAAACGGTGAACTTTATTCGCTGGATTTGCGCATCAAGGCAAGCTCGAAAGTTTCCTTTACGGAACTGTATGCCAAAATTTCGGCAATGCCTGGCGTGGCTTCCGTGGAAATGGCGGATTGACGCGCCCCGAATCGGCCGAGAAGCAAGCTGCAGGGTTCGGCGGCATATGCCAGCAAGGAGGAACTGGCATGCGGAAACTAAGAATTTTGATCGCGGATGATCAGACGCTGATGCGGGACGGACTGAAAACGATCCTGGAGCTCGAAGATGACATGGAAGTGGTGGGCACGGCCGACAACGGCAGGGAAGCCTGCGAATTGACCGAAGCGCTGCGTCCGGATCTGGTGATCATGGATGTCAAGATGCCGGTCATGAACGGGGTGGCCGGCACCCGGTGGATCAAAAAACATGTGCCGGAAACCAACGTGCTGATCCTGACCACCTATGATACGGATGAAAACATCATTGAAGCGCTGGCAAATGGCGCCTGCGGATTTTTGCTGAAGGACATGCCCGGCGACAGGCTGGTGGCAGCGGTGCGGGAAGCGGCCAGCGGACAGACGATTTTGCCCTCGAACGTCGCGGCAAAGCTGGCGGCGCGGCTGCGCACCATGCCGAAGTGGCCGGAGGACGAACATCCGCCGGGCAAGGACGTACCGTACTTTACCAACAGGGAAAAAGAAATCATCCGTTACATGATCTGCAATTACAACAACAAGGAAATCGCTGAAATGCTGGGCTTGACGGAAGGAACGCTGAAAAACTACATCACCGTCATCTATGACAAAATCGGCACGCGGGAACGGTTGAAAGCCGTTTCGTATCTGAAGAAGCTTTTTCTGGGGGCCGATCCGTCTTGAACGTGTCCGCGCAAGACGCTTTTGAGACCGTTAAAATCCTCTACAGCGGCGCGTATCATTACAGCGCGCTGGCTAAGGAAAAAGCCACCGGCCGCGTCGTGTGGATCAAACGGGCAAGCGCGCCCCATTCGTCCTCCGTCGACGCGAATCGGCTGAAGCATGAATGCGAGGTGTCGGCCCGGCTGGCCGAATGGGGATTCCCATACTTTCAGGAGGTCCGGCGCGACGGCGCGAGGCTTGAAAGCGTCGCCTGGAACGTAAGCGGCAAAGGCATGACGCTGCGGGAATGGCTCGATGCGGAGGGGGGCCGGGCGCCTTGCGGCGAGGCGCTCCAGATCATGCTGGGCCTCGTGAAGATGCTGGAGCATTTTCACCGGCTGAGGCTTGTCCACAACAACCTTAGCCCGGAGACGTTGTGGCTCGATGAGGCCGGGCGCATCCTGCCCATCGACTATTGCTTTGTGCGCGAAGCAGGCAGCGACCCGGCCGCCGTCTACGCTTCTCTGGACGAAATCCGGCATTTTGCGTACCTGTCTCCAGAGCTGACCGGCCAGTTGGCGCATTCCGTCGACGAGCGTTCGGACCTTTACTCGCTGGGCGTCATCATGTACGAAATGCTGACCGGCGAAATGCCGATTCGGGCGGAGCATACCGTGCAATGGCTGCACGCGCAGGTTGCGCGGGAGGTGGTGCCGCCCCATTTGCGCGATCCCGGCATCCCGCTGCCGCTAAGCAAAATTGCGCTGAAATGCCTGAGCAAAACGCCGGAAGAACGTTATCAGAGCCTCGAGGCGTTGGGCAAAGATCTGGAGCGCTGCGTGGAGCAACTGCGCAAAAACCGATGGGAGACGGATTTTGAGCCGGCGGCTGAGGACATTCCTGCGGCAGTGCGCATCACCGGCCAATTTGTCGGCCGGGAAGAGGAATTGGACTTGCTTGCGAAACTGATGGTCCGGCTGGAAAACCCCGGCGTGCGCATGGCCCTTATTTCAGGCGAGCCGGGCATCGGCAAAACGGCTTTGGCGCGCAGGCTGCAGCAAATCTGGAGCGGCAGGTACCGGCTGTTTGTGTACGGCAAATTTGACCAGCTCCATCGAGATTTGCCTTTTCAGCCGTGGGAAGATGCGCTGCATGAGTGGATCCGGCATGTGCTGATGCAGGATCCGGAAGAGATCGGGCGCTGGCGGCGGCAAATGGAAGAAGCGCTGGGCTCCGGCATCGCGCTGATGACGCAGCTCGTACCCCGCATGGAAAAAATCGTCGGTTCCAAGCCTATCGCCGGAAAACTGCAGGGTCACGAGCTTCTCGTTCGTTTTGAGACGGTCATCATCGATTTTTTGCGCGTATTGCCGAAAATGGGCGTTTCCGTCATCGTGCTGCTCGACGACTTGCAATGGGCGGATCCGGCATCGGCGAAGCTCATCACGACCATTCTCGGTCAGGAAGACCTGTCCCACCTGCTCCTCATCGGCACGTATCGGGACGGTCCCGACGAGGTGGGCGCCACCTGGCGGCAGACGCTGGAGCGGCTGCAAATTTACGAGGAAAAAATTTTGCGCATCCGCCTGAAGCCGCTTTCGGAGGATAAGATCGCCGAGTGGCTTGCGGCCGCCTTTCGGTGCCGGAAACGGGAGGCGTGGAATCTGGCCCGGAGGCTTCACGAGCATACCGGAGGAAACCCGTTCTTTGTGGCGGAACTGTTCCGGATGCTTCATGACAGCCGCCAGATCCGGTATGACGCGTCGGCGGGTGAGTGGGTCTGGGATGCGCAAGATACGATGGCTGCCGGCAAGGCTTACTCCAATGTGGCGGACCTGCTCGTGGCCAGGTTGCGCAATGTGCCTCCGGAAAGCTTAAGGCTGATCCAGCACGCCGCCTGCGCAGGGGACGTATTTGCTTTGCCGGAAGTGGCCAAGGTTCTGGAAGACGCCGCTTTGGATCCGCAAGAAGCCGTTCAGCCGCTGGTGCGGCTCGGGCTGGTGGTGCCTGCCGGCGGGGATGCATACCGTTTTGCCCATGACCGGGTCCGGCTTGTGGCGTATACGATGCTGCCGGCGAAGGAACGGGCCGAAATCCACGTGCGGCTGGGCCGGATGCTGCTTGAGGCGGAGGACCCGAACACCAGCGACCGCCTGTATGAGATGGTCAACCATCTGAACCGCGGCAAGGACCTTTTGGATGAAGCGGATCGCAAACGCCTCGCCCGCCTGAATCTGATAGCCGGCCATCGGGCCAAGGAAAATACGGCTTTCGATCACGCCGCTCTGTTTTATCGGGAAGGGGATCAGCTTCTTTCGGAAGACGCCTGGCGGACGGACTACACCCTGGCCTTCGAGCTGAAGCTGGGCCGGCTGGAATGCGCCTATCTGCTCAGTCACGATGCCGAGTCGCAGGAACTTTTTCTGGAACTGGACAAGCATGCCGCCACGGCGGAAGACCGGACGCGGGCCTGCTTGACCAAGGCCAGACTGGATGCCCGCCAGAGCCAGCATGAAACGGTCATCCGCCTGGGACTGCAGGCGCTTAAGGAAAACGGGCTGGCGATTCCGGAGCATCCTTCCTTGTGGCGGCTCGGGCTGCATTGGCTGAAATTCTGGCTCTTTGCCGCCAAAGGGAATACGGCCCGCCTGGAGAAGCTGGAGGCGGCGGACGACAAGCGGCAGCAGATCGTCATGGATCTCATCATGTCCCTCGGCACCGCGACGTACGTGACCAACCCGCTCTTGATGGTGTATCTCGCCATTACCGCATTGGGCCTGACTTTCAGGAACGGCATTTTTCCCAACACCGGCACCGCCCTGGTGGCTTATGCGCTGGCGCAGCTTTCCGCCGCCGGCAATTTCGCCGCCGGCCTGAAGCTGGGCAACCTGGCCTGGCGGCTGTCTGAGCGATACGGCCGCCTGGAGGACAAACCGTATACGACATTCATGTACGGCGCCTTCATTCACCATTGGGGCCATCCCCATGCGGAGAGCGAGGCGCTGCTTGAGAAATCGATCGCCTACAGTATCGAAAGCGGGAACCTGGAATTTATGGGCCATTCGGCGGCGCACCTTCTGTCCATGCGGCATATCCGCGGCGTTCCGCTGGACAAGCTCGAAGAAGAGGTGGAAGGCTACCGCAAATGGACGATCCGGCAGAAGGATCCGCATTTCATCGAAACGCTCCAGCTTTACCGGCACTTTATCCGCAACCTGCAGGGAAAAACGGAGAACCTGTACTCCTTCGACGACGGGGATTTTCGCGAGGCGGCGTATGTGGAGGGGCTGACGGACGACCGCAACAAGTTCGACTACTACCTGTGCAAGGTCCAGTCGCTGTATGTGCTGGGGCAAAAGGAGGAAGCGTGGCATTTGGCCACGGAGGCGCAGCGGCTGGTCGACGCCTTTTTCGGCATCGTCACCGCCACAGAGCAAGATTTCTACTATTGCCTCTTGCTCTTGGAACGCCTGGAGCGGATGGACCAGCGGGAGCGCAAGCGGGCCTGGCGCACGCTCCGCCGGAAACGGAAGCGGCTGGCCAAGTGGGCGCGGCATTGCCCTTCCCACTACGCGCAAAGGCTGAAGCTGATCGAGGCGGAAATGGCCAGGGTGCGGGGAAAGGACGAGGAGGCGGCGCTGCGATATCAGCAGGCGCTGGATGAAGCGGAGATACACGGCTATATCCAAATGGAGGGGCTTATCCACGAGTGCGCCGCCCGGTTTTACAAGGAACGCGGGCATGAACAAGCCTGCCGCCGGCACCTTGCGGCCGCGTACCGAAAATATGCGGCCTGGGGCGCCCATGCCAAGACAGGCCTGATGCTGCGCAACGAGCCTTGGCTGGCGGAGGAAGCGGGCCTCATCCGGGAGACGGCGCTTCAGGCGGCCGGCGGCCGTCAGCCGATGGCCGACGCGCTGGACATGAATGCGGTGATCCAGGCTTTGCAGGCGATCTCCAGGGAAATTGTGCTGGAAGATCTTTTGCGCGAGCTTTTGACGGTCATCCTGCATCATTCGGGCGCGGAGCGGATCGTTCTTATCGTCAAGCGGGAAGAAGATTGGGTGGTCGCGGCCAGCGGTTTCGCCACGGAAGACGGGGTGAAATACCGGCTGGAATGGCAGCCGCTGCGGGATTTTCAGGATCTGGCCCGCTCGGTGGCGGAATATGCGGCCAGAAGCGGCGAGACGCAAGTGCTGGATATGGCCTGGCAAAGCCCGTGGTTCGGGAATGATCCTTACATTCGGGAGCGAAAGGTGCGGTCGCTGCTTTGCCTGCCGTTTCAGATGCGCGGCGAGACGAGCGGGATGATTTATCTCGAAAACCGTTTGACAGCCGGAGTGTTTACGCCGCGCCGGGTGACGATGCTCCAGCTTTTGGCGGGGCAGATCGCCATATCGCTGCAAAATGCCATGCTGTATGATCAGCTCAGGACGGAAAACACGACACTGGAAGGCGCCTACGCCGAAACGGCGGTGACGCTGGAGCATACGCAGCGGGAAGCGGCGGGCACCATGCTGGAAAAGGCGATTCTGGAAGAGCGAAACCGGATTGCCAGCGACATTCATGACACCATCGGGCACGCCCTGACCTCCGTGCTGCTGCAGATTGAAGCGGGCAAGAAACTGCTGGCACGGCAGGCATCGGATGCGGCCGTGACCAAGCTGGACAACGCGCAGCAGCTCCTTCGGGAAGGGCTTCAGCAGCTGCGCAAGACGCTGTCCATGCTGCGGGAAGATGCGGAAAGAGGGGAAGAATCCGCGCTTTCGCTGGAGACGTTCATCCGCAAAACGATGGATTACACCGGCATCCGGATCGACTATGCGATCGCGCCGGACATTCAGCTTACGGCGGCGCAAAAATATGTGCTGTATCGCGCCTTGCAGGAGGGCATCACCAACGGCATCCGCCATGGGGGAGCGAGCCGGTTCGAATTCAGCCTCAAGCGCGAGGGGCCGCAGGTGGAGTTTACGCTGCGCGACGACGGCAGGGGCAGCGAATCCATCGTATACGGATTCGGTTTGACGGCCATGAGCGGCCGGGTGCGGGATTTGGGCGGCACTTTGGAGGTGGATTCGGCGCCGGGCCGGGGTTGCACCCTGACGATCCGGCTGCCCGCGGCGGAAAGGACGGCCTTTGACGCGGAGTAGGTTCAACGAACGATATTTTTGCCTTACATGGAGCCCAATTTTGACGGATGGCGCAAATGTGGTGCATTTTTGCCTTAGATTTGGCCCGGCAGACGATAAACGGGTCAAATCTAAGGCATTTTTGCACTACATTGTCCTCGATATCTGCCTATTGCCCAAAATGTAAGGCATTATTACACTGCATTCGCTCATTTTGAAACATTCGGCCGAAATGAAAGGCATATTTGCACTAGCGTTGCACTAAAGCTACCATTGGATTCCTTATAAAGGAGGTTTCA
>ERZ795043.624-NODE-624-length-25363-cov-27.275130_pt1 | contig 25363 bp, 22 predicted proteins | sample MGYA00375127_ERZ795043 | MGnify/ENA primary metagenome ERZ795043 (study PRJEB30172, sample SAMN05518447) | compost metagenome | isolation source: Feedstock adapted compost from Newby Island compost facility, Milpitas, CA | place: USA:Newby Island compost facility... | reverse complement strand
CTCCAGGGCGGCGATGGAGGCGTTGACGAACGAGGCGCGCAGCACCAGGTCCTCCACCGGGTACCCGGTGAGGAACATCTCGGGGAAGACGACGAGGTGCGCGCCGCGGCCGGCCGCCTGACGCGCCCATTCGAGCAGCTTGTCGGTGTTGCCGGACAGGTCCCCGACCGTCGGGTTGGCCTGGGCCAGAGCTATGCGGAGTTGCGCCACGCGATCCAGCGTACGACCCGCCGTCCGGCCGGGCCGTACCGGGACGTTTCCGGCTTCGCGGGCGTGGCAGTCAGCACTGAGTGGCCATGTCGGTGCTGGCTGCCGTAACGTGTGCGAAACACGCGACGGGCAGACTGGAGGGCGAGTGTCCCTTTTTCCATCTGACCGCCGGCGCAACGGCCACCGAGTGGGTCACGTCCGGTACGTAGAGAGGTATGCCGTGGACCGTCAGCAGGAGTTCGTTCTCCGCACGCTCGAGGAGCGCGACATCCGCTTCATCCGGCTGTGGTTCACCGACGTGCTCGGGTTCCTCAAGTCCGTGGCGATCGCACCGGCCGAGCTGGAGGGGGCGTTCGCGGAGGGGATCGGCTTCGACGGCTCGGCGATCGAGGGGTTCGCGCGGGTCTACGAGTCCGACATGCTCGCCAAGCCCGACCCGTCGACCTTCCAGATCCTCCCGTGGCGCAACGAGTCCGCGGGCGCGGCGCGCATGTTCTGCGACATCCTCATGCCGGACGGCTCGCCCTCGCACGCCGACCCGCGCTGGGTGCTCAAGCGCACCCTGGCGAAGGCCGCGGACATGGGATTCACCTTCTACACCCACCCCGAGGTGGAGTTCTTCCTGCTGAAGAAGAAGCCGGAGCCCGGCGAGCGGCCGGAGCCGATCGACTCCGGCGGCTACTTCGACCACACCCCGCACTCCGCGGGCCACGACTTCCGCCGCCAGGCGATCATGATGCTGGAGTCGATGGGCATCTCGGTGGAGTTCAGCCACCACGAGGCCGCCCCCGGCCAGCAGGAGATCGACCTGCGGTACGCCGACGCGCTCACCACGGCCGACAACATCATGACCTTCCGCCTGGTCATGAAGGAGGTCGCGCTGGAGCAGGGCGTGTGGGCGAGCTTCATGCCCAAGCCGTTCACCGAGCACCCCGGCTCCGGCATGCACACCCACATGTCGCTGTTCGAGGGCGACCGCAACGCCTTCCACGAACCGGGCGCCGAGTACCAGCTCTCCAAGGTCGGCCGGTCGTTCATCGCCGGCCTGCTCAGGCACGCCGCCGAGATCACCGCGGTGTGCAACCAGTGGGTCAACTCCTACAAGCGGCTGTGGGGCGCCGCCGCGGCCACCGCCGGGCAGGGCGGCGAGGCCCCGGCGTACATCTGCTGGGGGCACAACAACCGCTCGGCGCTGGTCCGGGTGCCGATGTACAAGCCGCACAAGGGCAACTCGACCCGCATCGAGTTCCGCTCCCTCGACTCGGCCTGCAACCCGTACCTGGCGTTCGCGGTCATCCTCGCCGCGGGCCTGAAGGGCATCGAGGAGGGCTACGAGCTGCCGCCCGGCGCCGAGGACGACGTGTGGGCGCTCACCCCGGCCGAGCGCCGCGCCCTCGGCATCCACCCGCTGCCGCAGAACCTCGACGAGGCGATCGCCGCGATGGAGCGCAGCGAGCTCGTCGCCGAGACCCTCGGCGAGCACGTCTTCGACTTCTTCCTGCGCAACAAGCGCGCCGAGTGGCAGGAGTACCGCCGCCAGATCACCGAGTACGAGCTCGGCCGCTACCTGCCGATCCTGTGACCCGGCCCGGGCGGCCGCCGCCGACCCGGCCGCGAGCCACGGCCCGGCGCCTCCACCGCCGGGCCGTCCGCGGTGCCCTCGCGTGCGGCGCCGGCTCGGCGGTCGCCGTACGGCCGGGCGGCGAAGCGGGCGCTCGTCCGCCCTGGCCCGCGCACAGAGGCGGCGAAGGACCGTGTCGCGCGACCGTCAGCGTCGCGCGGGTTCCGGCGGGCGTGCCGGGGCGGCGGTCACCGCGGAGATCTCTTGGGACAGGAACTGCTCGTCCAGGAACTCGAAGTGGTCGATGCCGTACGAGTCGAAGATGTGGCTCATGCCCTGCTGCCGCGCCCGCGCCACGATCTCGTTGAACGAATCGTCGTAGTGGGCCGAGAAGAGCACCTGGATCCGCGGGCACTGGGCGTACAGCCTGCCGACGCGCTGCAGGAACAGGTCGTACCTGCCCGCCTCCTCCCAGTACTCCCACCAGTCCTTGGCGTGCCGCTGGATCTGGGCGAGGTCCTTCTTGCTGATCTTGTGTAGGTACTCGCAGATGTTCTGGAACTCGGTCAGGTTCGTGGCGGTCTGACTCACCTTCTTCAGCTCGGTGAGCGGATCGGGCGGGTCCATGGTCGCGAGCGCCCCGGACACCACCATGGACGAGTGGTTGACGTTCGGGTCCATGAGCAGCATCGCGTGGACGCCCGGGTTGCGGCCCGGGTGGTCCTGCCAGAACTCGCCCAGCCGCATGATCATGTCCGCGCCGATGGAGAACCCGACCAGGACCATGCGCTTGTGCTGGTACTGCCGCCGCAGGTTGTTGAGGGTCCCGTTGACCAGCTCGACGTGCGTGGTCAGGCTGACCGGACGGTACCGCTCGTCCTTCGCCTCCGACTGGTTGAACCCGAACAGGGTGACCGCCACGGTGTGCTCGCGGGCGATGTTCATGTAGGGCCGGAAGTCGTTGGCGTCGAGGCCCAGCCCCGGCAGCATCACCACCAGCGTCTTGGAGTCGGTCTCGCGTTCCAGATAGTGCAGCTTCCGGCCGATCACCGCCTGGTCGCCGGGGAGGTCGTCATCGAAGTCGTGCAGCCGGATGGTGAACGACCGGCCGACGATCTGGCGCCGCCCCTGCCGGCGCCGCTCCAGCCAGCCCCGCAGCGTCCAGCTCGCCACCGCGACCGCGGCGGACTGGACGAGCAACAGCGCGTGCGGTGTCAGCAATTGCGCCCAAACCCATTCGAGGGCCTGCCGCGCGGTGTCGCTGTAAATGCCGATGAGGACGCCGGCGACACCGCCCGCCGCTGTGATGGGCCGCTGATATCGCCGCAGGGGCGACGGGACGTCGTTGCGTTTTCCGGGAAGATCAGCCACGGGCACCGCCTTCGTCGCCCATGACGAGGTGGAGATCGGCACCGATGGTCGCGTGCCCCAGCAGGTGCGCGTCGCTGACGTCGGCCAGGTGCAGCCGCCGCGGATTCCCGGTGAGGCGCCCTTCCACGACGCAGCCCTTGCGCAGCAGGGAATGACTGGGATTCATGATGAGAAACAGGCCAGGAGATGCGAGGTTCTCCATGACGCATCTCTCGATGGTGTCCTGCACGCTTCCATCGTACTGGAACAGGACAAAATTACAGGTGACTACATTGAAGTTGTATTCCCGCATGAATGCGGACAGTCCTGGCAGATCAAGAATGTCGAGTTCCCGGATCACGACCTCGCCGGCGACGTCCGCGGTCTGATCGAAACACCACTCCAGCTCCGCGAATCTCTCCTCGTAGTACGGGGACGGCCCGTGGCAGGCGCGCACCCATTCGAGCGTGGGCAGCGGAGGCGCGTCGACCCCGAATCGTGCGGTGAGCGGAATTTCCCGGTACGGCGGGGTCCAGGGATGCCAGGTGAGATCCCTGTGAAATCGGTCGAATATCGTCCGGTTGTTGAGCTGCCGGGGCAGAATGCCCGCTCCGGTCCCCAGGTCGAGAAACCGGACCTCCTCGATCCCGTACGCGGCGGCGAAACCACCGATGATCAATTGTGGGACGAGGAACCGGCGTGCCCCGGTGAACGAGTTCGACCGGACGCAGATCTCCTCGGTGAGCTCCGCCTCGTGGTCGTCGATCAGCCGCCGCAGCGTCCGGAGGCGGGCCGGGGGATCGGCCTCGGTGCCGAACAGCCGCGCGCCCGTGGGATCCTGCAGGGCGACCTGGCGGACGGCGACGCTGATCAGCGTGACGAGGTGGGCGTCGCTGATATTGGGCCGGGCCGTCCATACCTGGTCGAGCAGGCGCAGGAAGGCCGGATGTCCGGTGGCGAGCAGGTCGCCGAGCGCCCGATGGAGCACGAGCCAGCCGTGATGCCCCTGCTCGTGCCGCTGGATCGCGCTGAGCGTATGGGCGAGTGAGGCGTGCCGGTCATGGGACATGAGGGGTCCTTGCGTCTGCGGTGCGGCGGAAGGTCGTTCCGCGCGCGAGCGCGGGGTGATCGATTGCGCGTTGTGTGCGCTTGCGGAATCTGGAGCCTGGCGTGCGGGGGTTTGCGGGCAGGTACGGGCGAATCCGCCGTTCGCCCGTACTGCCCGGCGTATTGCTGATAATGATTTCAGTGATTATTCCGGACCGTCGTTACCTATGTGGTGATCTCGCGGTTCGCCTGCCGTTTTTTGTCCACCGTCCTCTGCGAAGTGCTGCGTCGTGCGCGGTTGGGCGTGTAGGCTTTTAAGCAAATATAGGTTCGCGAGCCCGCAGTGCTACGTGCTCGTGCGCGGCGATATGTGTGTTCTTGCGCACACACCGTCCCGGGCGGATTGAGAAGACCGTCCGAAAGGCCGCGAGCTTCCCTATGGCGCCAAACGGGATTGATGATGACAATCGAACATTCCGGTGTGCTTGAGCACCGCGAGCACCGGCTGATCTATTTGGAGAGGTTATCCGATTCGCCGACCGTGACGGTCTTCCTGCACGGCCTCGGTCTGGACGCGGACGACTATCGTCACTATTTGGAACAGGACGCGGAGCATCACCAGATCGCCCTGACGCTCAAGGGCTTCCACCCGCGGGAGGCGCGCCCGGACCGGCCGGTGTCGCTGGCGGAACACGTCGAAATGGTGTCCGGCATGCTCGCCGACATCGCCGCCGGCAATCCCACCAAGAAGATCGTGCTCGTGGGGTTCTCGCTCGGCGCCGATCTGATGCTGAAACTCGCCGAGCACTGGACCAGGAACGAGGCGGAGGCCGTCCGGCTCGAGGGGGCGCTGCTCCTCGATCCGAACGTGAATCAGTCGACGATGACGATCTCCCGGTTGTTCGCCGAGGCCGACCGGGATAACCCGCTGCCCGCGTTCAAGGAGCTGATCAATCTCGCGCCGGACCGCGAGACGCTGCTCGCGATGTGCGCGTACGTGCGCAAGATCGCCCACAAGGACTTCGCCCAGCTCTGGCAGCTCTCCCGGGACATGCTCGGGTACTGGCGTCCCAGCGGCTACGGCCAGATCGGGGAGCGGCTCGCCGCGGTCACCCGGGTGGCCCGGACCGTACGGGTCACGCTGTCCGCCCTCTACGAGGAGCACCTGCCCGCGATGCAGGACGCGGCGCTCCGCCACAAGGCGTGCAACATCTCCTTCGACCTGACCACGTGCGGTCATTTCGACCTGATTCGCGGGGACGTGCTCGAGCGGGAGCTCAAACTCGTCCGCTGAGCCGTTCCGTGGTGCCGCCGGCCGTGCCGTACGGCCGGGGCGGCCTGGTCGCCCGGCCGCGTAGCGGGCGTCGCCGTACGCGGCCGGTGTGGGAACGGTCCATCGGCGCGGCCCGGTGGGCCGGGGCCGCACGAGGCGAGGCCGCCTCGGGTCAGCGGGCGTCGAGTTCCGCCATGACCCGGCGGGCCTGGGCGAAGAGCATGCCGATGTTGACGTTGCGGGTGCAGATGACCACCGCGACGATGTCGGGGTTGGTCTTGCTGCGCATGAACAGGTGCACGAGGTTCTCGCTGTTGACGAGGATCTCGTTGAAGTAGCGGCGGTTGTCGCTCACGCCGCGGTGCTTCTTCCAGAGGTCCTCGATCTGCACCACCATCCGGCCCTGGAAGAGGTCCGCCGTCGCGGCCGCGACGATGTCGAGGATGTCCCGCGGGTGGTTGTCGACGGTGTCGACCGCCAGCAGCATGCCGGTGGAGATGTCGACGACCCCGGAGCCGACGTAGTCGGGGACGTCACGGCGGAAGGACTTCAGGGCGTTGGTGACGATCTGTGTGAGGTTCATCCGTCGCTTTCTGGGGATGGGCCGTTGGTAACGGCCGAGGTAGACGAGGCCAAAGCGACGCGTGTTGTGGTGAGGCGTCGTGGGAGGAGAGTCTGTCGCCGGGGACGGTTACCGGGCAAGCGCATGACCGTGCGAATCCCGCCACGTTGGGTAATTGTTATTCGCCTCGGCCGCTATCTGGGCGTTCTGCTCATTCGATATACGAATGGTGACGTCCCGGAAGCGCTGTGCTAGAGTCGGCGCTCGGTCTCGGATCCCCGGAGGCCATCGCCGCATCGACCGTTGACGAGAGCGTCTGGTGGTCGCGTGTCCTCCCCAGATGATGCAGCCCGTCCCGGGCGATCGGCCGTGGACGGAACATTCCCGATCCTCGACGAGCTCGCCACGCTGACCCGCGGCGGGGCCTCGGGCGCGCTCAGGATCGACGGCGACCCCGGCGGTGTCGTCTACCTCGACGAGGGACGGCTCGTGTTCGCCGAGGCGGCCGGGGTCCCGGATGTGGGGGCCCGCCTGGTCGGCACGCGCCGGCTGTCGACCGACCAGTGGGCCGCGCTGCGCGCCGCCGACCGGCCCGCGAGCGGCCTCGGGACGCTGCTCGTGGAGCGCGGGCTCGTCGGCCGGGACGAGATGCTCGACGTGCTGCGCTCGGCCTCCCTCGACGCGCTCACCGCGCTCACCGCGCCGCTCATGCGGCCGCCGTCGGTCAGCCGGTTGTGGTTCGACGAGCGGGAACGCCCCTGGATCGGCTCGCTGCTCTCCCTCGAGGTCGAGTGGGTGCGCGCCGAGATCGCCCGCCGGGCCGACCGGCTCGCGACCCTCCCCGTCCGCCTCGACGCGCTCCTCGTCGGCACCGACCTGCGCCGTCCCTTCGGCAGGTTGGGGCGCGAGGAGTGGGCGCTGGCCTGCCGGATCGACGGCACCACGTCCCTGCGCGACCTCGCCTGGCGGTACGGGCTCGCGCTGTACGACACGGTGGAGAGCGCCAATGGCCTGCTGCGCGAGGGCCTGTGCGCCCTGCTCACCCCCGACGGCCGGGACGGCGGGCCGCGGCCGGTTCCCGTGCCACGACCCGGCGGGCCCGCGGGAGGGCCGCCGAGGAGCGCCACCCCGGTGCTGGGGGCTCCCACGGCCCTCGCGGAACCCCCGGCGCCGACCGCGCCGCCGTACCCCGCCGCCGGCCCACCGGGGCGCGAGGAGGGCGGGGGAGCGGACGCGGGGGAGGCGCGCACCGCCGGAGACGCGGCGCCGCCCATGCCCCGTCGCCGTCCCGGCGCGACGATCCAGGGGCGGGACGCCGTGCCGTCGGCCGCGGAGCAGGCGGCGGGGACGCCGTTCGCCCACGCCACCCCCGAGCTGCTGCGCAGGCTGCTCGACGGCCTGCGGCAGCTCGACGAGGACGGCCCGCAGGACCCGTGACGACCGGCGCGTCCGGGGGCGGTCAGTGCCCGGGCGGCGGGCCGTCCGAGGAGCGGAAGACGGCGCCGTGCGGCAGAATGGCCCCGTGCGGCAGGGTGTCCGCCTCCCAGCCGCCCTCGAACCGGGTCATGTGGCCGACGATGCGGCCGATGAGGTCGCGGGTCTGGTAGTGGAGCATGCCCACGTTGAGCTCGTTCGTGCCGAGCACGGCGAGCACCGCGGTGTCCCCGGCCGCGAACACCGCGAGATAGCCGTCGCTGCCGCGGGCCACCGACTCGCGGAACCGGCCCCGGCCGGTCACGTGCGTGGCCTGCTGCGCCAGGCCGAGGGTGGTGGCGACGAGGGCGGCGATCCGGGTCGGCTCCAGGTCGGGGATGTCGTGGGTGACCAGGAAGCCGTCGCTGGTGGCGACCAGGCTCCCGTACACGCCCACCACCTGGTCACGCAGGCCCCGCAGCTCCCGGCGGATGCGCTCCTCGGGGGTCGTCTCGTCGATGTACGGCATCGTCATTGCTCATCCCAACCGGCTCGGTTCCACACGGATCACTCGTGCGACCTGGTCGTCGTGGTTCCCGCCGAGGGGCGGCGGTCAGGGGTCGACGGCGCGGAGGAAGGACACCACCGGCCGTCCGCCGCCGGGTACGGCCTCGCCCTCGGGACGGGCCGGCGCACCCGGGGGCGGCGGGGGATTACGGGAGGCCGCGGGCTGCGCGACGGTCAGAAAGCGCAGCGCGATCAGCCGGAACACCTCGAGCGTGGTGGCGAAGACGCCGTTTCCGATCTCCCAGGCGAGCGTGCGCGGGGTCGCCGTGCCGTCGACCCGGATGAGCAGCGCCCACTGCAGGGCGGACACCTGCATCCGCGGCGTGGCCAGGTCCGGGACGCGGACGAGCGGCGTGTCCGCGGTGAGCGGGACCGGGGCGGTGGCCATCTGCCTCATCAGGCGCTGCCGCCGCTCCACCTCGGCGAGCAGCTCGGCCAGCGGCCATCCGGCCATGCCGTGCGTGATCGGCGGCTCGGAGTCCCGGAACCGCTGCCGCAGCGCGTAGCGGGGGCGGCCGGACAGCAGCTCCAGCGCCGCGTCGAGGGTCGCCTCCCGGACCACGTAGGCCCACGCCAGGTCGCGGTCGAAGGCCGGCGTGTCCGCGACGGGCGCGGCCCCGTTGCCGGGGGCGACGCCGGGTCCTTGGCCGGGTTCCGGGGGGAGCGTGTCCGGGACGGGCTCGGCGAGGTGCGCGAACCAGCGGTCCGGGCCCGGGGTACGGCGGGACTCGGCGTACACGATCGCGCCCTCGTCGAGGTGGATCGCCCCGCCGTCGTCGCCGGACACACGCAGCACCCCGGTCCGGCCGGCCTCGGCGAGCCTGCTCAGCCGTACGACGAGCGGTTCCCTCTGGAAGTACACGGCGGGCCCCTGTTCTCGCTCGACCTTCATACGCCTCGGGGATGACCGGGCAGTGCCGGGTCGGGCCGTACGGCGGCGCCCAGGTCGAAGTCGCGCAGTTCCCGGAGCGCCATGGCCAGGTTCGCGTGCGTGCGATCGAGCACGACCAGCAGCAGGAAACGCAGCTTCGGCGCCGGGCTGAACTGCCGGATCAGGTGGTAGTGGCCGCTCAGCGTGATGATCACGTCCTCGAGGCCGCCGTCCGCCGCCAGGCCGGACGCCATGAGCGAGATGACGTTCGCCAGGTCGGTGGCGCCCGCGGCCGCGACCGGCAGGCTGAGGTCCTGCTGGTCCTGCGCCGAGCCCAGCACGGTGCCCGTCGAGGCGTCGACGATGCACCCGAGGAGGAATCCGTCGATCTGCCTCACCCTGGAGAGCAAGGCGTCGAAGGGGGACTCGGGCATGGACGCGTCCTTTCCACCGGCACCGGGAGGCGAAAATTCTAGGGGACACGCCCACGTCGCGGCCCGGACGAGTGGGTTTGAACCGGTGTCATCATCGCTGGTGAGCATGCCCGTAAAGCGGCGTGTGCCGCCGGCTGCGGCCGGGCGCGTCCGGCGGCACTCCCCGGGTACGGCGCCGCCGGGGCGCGGCCTCCCGCCCGGCGGGGTCAGGTAATGAAGAAGTCACGCCGTGCTAACGAGCCCGTCATGGCATCCTGGTTAGATCGTGATCGACTTACCCGGGGTAAAGTTGATCCCATTCCTTATCACGTTTGTGAGCTTTCGCACCATGTAAGCACTTTTGGGAGGATTCGGTATGACGACGGCTGCGGGCCTGCAGACCGCGCTGACCGTCCCGGAGCGGTTCCGGGGCCCCGACACCACGGCCAACGGCGGTTGGGTGGCGGGCACGCTGGCGAGCGTCGTGGCCGGTGCGGCCCGCGACTCGGCGGTGGAGGTCACGCTGCATCGCCCGGTCCCGCTGGAGACCGAGCTGCGGCTCGGCCAGGTGGCGAACACCGTCACCCTCTCCAAAGGGGACGAGCAGCTTGTCGAGGCCATCCCGGTGGCGGAGGAGATCACGCCGCCGCCGTTCGTGCCGTTCGCCGACGCCGCCCGCGCCGAGGCGGGCTTCGCCGGCCTGCGGGACCACCCCTTCCCCGGATGCTTCGTCTGCGGGGTACGCGCCCCCGGCGACGGACTGCGCGTGTTCCCCGGGCCGGTGGGCGACGGCGTCGTCGCCGCCGGGTGGCGGGTGCCGGTCGCGGTCGCCGACGCAAGCGGCAACGTGCCGGACTCGATCGTCTGGGCCGCGCTCGACTGCCCCACCGGGTGGGCGCACTTCAAGCCGGGCGAGTACGCCCTGCTCGGCCGCCTCACCGGACGGATCTACGGACGCGTCCTGCCCGGCGGCACCTATTCCATCGTGGCCCGGGCGACCGGACGCGACGGGCGCAAGCTGTACGGCGAGAGCGCGATCTACGAGACCGACGGCACGCTGATCGCCGCCGTGCGCGCCATCTGGATCGCCCCGCGCTGACCTTCGCGCCCGCCATGGCGCGCCGCGGTACCGCGCCACCGTGCCCGCACCCGGGCCGGGTCGCGGTGCCGTACGTGCCGTCGAGCGGTGCCTCAATGGAGCGGCCCGCCACGCGTGACCGGAGATCGCCGGGGAGGGCGTCGCCGTACGCCCGTCCCGGATCTCCGCCGACCCCTGGCCCGCGGGGCCTTCCGCCGGTCCGGGGTGGACCCGGCCGGCCTTGTATCGGACGACTCCCCGGTGCCGTGATCGCGGGACCCCGCGGGTCCGGCCCCGGTGGCGGGCGGCTCCCGCCCGGAGCCGGACCGGACGCGCCCGTCGCGCCGGCTCCGCCCGGTGCGGCCCGTCGCGGCGGTGGCGTCGTGTTCCCCGGCCCGTCGCGAGTGCGTCCCGACCCCGCATCGCCCGACCCGCCGGGCCGGCCGTACATTGAGGTGGTGAACGTGATCGTCATCGAGCACCAGCGGAGCTGCGGGCTGGGGCACTTCGGGCCGTGGCTGTCCGCCGCGGGCCTGGAGTACGACGTGGTCCGGCCCTACCTGGGGGAGCCGGTGCCCGGCCGCGCCGAGGGCGGGCTGATCGTGCTCGGCGGCGAGGCCTCGGCGTGGCAGGACGAGGAGTACCCGTGGCTGCCCGCCACCCGGGAGCTGATCGCCCGGTCGGTCGCGGACGGGGTGCCCACCCTCGGCATCTGCCTGGGCGCCCAGCTCATGACCCTCGCCTGCGGCGGCGCCGTCGAACCCGGCGGCCACGGCCTCGAGGCCGGCGTCGTCCCCGTCGACCCGCTGCCCGCGGCGGCCGGCGACCCGCTGCTCGGCCACCTGTCCGCGGCGGCCCCGGCCGTGCAGTTCCACTACGACGCCTGCGTCACCCTGCCGCCCGGCGCCGTGCCGCTCGCCACCGGCGCCGTCTACCCCAACCAGGCCTACCGGCTCGGCGAGGCGGCCTGGGCCGTGCAGTTCCACCCCGAGGCCACCACCGAGATCTTCCGCGGCTGGCTGGAGAAGGGCAGGGACGACCTCACCGCCCGCGGCTTCGACGTCCCCGCGCTCGCCGCCGCCGTCGAGCAGGCCGAGCCCCGCCTCGTCGCCGCCTGGCGGCCCCTCGCGGAGGGGTTCGCCGCCGTGGTCCGGCGGGAACGCGAGCACGTCGCGGGCTGAGGCGCACCGGCGGTGTCCGCGGGGCACTGCGGGGTCGCGTTCGGCACACGTGAGCGCACGATTACGGTGCGCCGACGCTAACGCCCTTCGGGCCCTACGGACTACTTTTGTCAAAGTGAACGCCGCGGGACGCATCGACACCACCGCAGGCAGGCTCGCCCGGCTCGGCTTCGTCGACGGTGCCCGGGCCGAGCGCCTGCTCGACGAACTCGGTCCCGAGGCGGTCGGCGACGTCGAGCTGCTCGCCGAGCTCGTCGCCGCGGCCGACCCGGACCTCGCCCTCACCTCGCTCAACCGGCTCGCCGAACGCGACCCCAGCGTGCTCGGCGCCATGCGCCAGGACCCCGGACTGCGCCGCAGGCTGATCCGCGTCTTCGGCGTCTCGGCCGCCCTCGGCGACCACGTCGTCCGGCACCCCGAGCACTGGCGCACGCTCGCCGGGGAGGAGGCGGCGCGGCGGCCCTCCGAGGCGGAGCTCCGCGCCGAGCTGCTGTTCGCCGTCGGCGCCGACCCGGAGAGCGACGAGCCCGTCGCGCGGGACGCGAGCACCGAGACGCTCTCCGCGCTGCGCGCCGCCTACCGGGGCAGGCTGCTCCACCTCGCCGCCCGGGACGTCACCGGCGAGGTCACCATCGCCGAGTGCACCGCCGAGCTGTCCGACCTCGCCGCCGCCGCCCTCGAGGCCGGCCTCGCCATCGCCCGCGCCGAGCTCGACGAGTACGACGGGGTACGGCTCGCCGTGATCGGCATGGGCAAGTGCGGGGCGCGCGAGCTCAACTACATCTCCGACGTCGACGTGATCTTCGTCGCCGAGCCGCGGGAGGGCGTCGACGAGACCAAGGCGCTGCGCACCGCCACCCGGCTCGCCCAGGGCATGATGCGCGCCTGCTCGGCGAGCACCCCCGAGGGCTCGCTGTGGGAGGTCGACGCCGCGCTGCGCCCCGAGGGCAAGGCCGGGCCGCTGGTGCGCACCCTCGCCAGCCACCTCACCTACTACCGCCGCTGGGCGAAGACCTGGGAGTTCCAGGCGCTGCTCAAGGCCCGCCCGGTCGCCGGCGACCTCGCGCTCGGCGAGGAGTACGTCGCCGCCGTCAACGAGCTGGTCTGGCAGGCCTCGGCCAGGGAGAACTTCGTCGAGGACGTGCAGGCGATGCGGCGCCGCGTGGAGGCGCACGTGCGCGCCGACCAGGCCGACCGGCAGATCAAGCTCGGGCCCGGCGGGCTGCGCGACATCGAGTTCGCGGTGCAGCTGCTGCAGCTCGTGCACGGCCGCACCGACCCGCTGCTGCGCCGCCGGGCCACGCTCTCCGCGCTCAACGCGCTCTCCCGGGGCGGCTACGTGGGCCGGGACGACGCCAAGGCGCTCGCCGAGGCGTACACGTTCCTGCGCCAGGTCGAGCACCTGCTCCAGCTGCACCGGCTGCGCCGTACCCACGTGGTGCCCACCGACGTCATGGACCTGCGGCGGCTCGGCCGCGGGCTCGGCATGACCGCCGACCCGGTGGGTGAGTTCACCACCCGGTGGAAGCGCCACGCGATGGAGGCCCGGCGGCTGCACGAGAAGCTGTTCTACCGGCCGCTGCTGCAGGCGGTGGCCCGGCTCCCCGCCGACGAGGCCCGGCTGTCCACGTCGGCCGCGGTGGCGCGGCTGGAGGCGCTCGGGTACGCCGACCCCGAGGGGGCGCTGCGGCACATCGCCGCGCTCACCACCGGGGTGTCCCGGCGGGCCGCGATCCAGCGCACGCTGTTGCCGGTCATGCTCGGCTGGTTCGCCGACGCCCCCGACCCGGACGCGGGCCTGCTCGGGTTCCGTCAGGTGAGCGACAGGCTCGGCGCCACCCCGTGGTACCTGCGCCTGCTGCGCGACCAGACCGCGGTGGCCGAGCGCATGGCCCGCCTGCTCGGCACGAGCAAGTACGTCACCGGGCTGCTGCTGCACGCGCCGGAGGGCGTGGCGATGCTCGGCTCCGACGCCGAGCTCGAGGTGCGGCCGATGGAGGCGCTGCAGGCCGAGGCTGCCTCGATCGCGCAGCGGTACGAGCCGGACGCCGAGGCGACGGTGACCGCGGTGCGCGCGCTGCGGCGCCGCGAGCTGTTCCGGCTGTCGGTGGCGAACCTCATCGGCCGCATCGACGTCGAGCAGGTCGGGCAGGGCCTGTCGGAGCTGAACGACGTCACCATCCAGGCCGCGCTCGACGCCGCGATCGCCGCGGTCATGGCCGAGCGCGGGGGCGGGGAGCCGCCGACCCGGATCGCGGTGATCGCGATGGGACGGCTCGGCGGGTACGAGTGCTCGTACGGCAGCGACGCCGACGTGATGTTCGTGCACGAGCCGCTGCCGGGCGCCGAGGAGCGCGAGGCCACCGACGTGGCGCACGCGGTCGCCAACGAGCTGCGGCGGCTGCTCGCCCTCCCCACGCCGGACCCGCCGCTCATCATCGACCCCGACCTGCGCCCGGAGGGCCGACAGGGGCCGCTGGTGCGCACCCTCGCGTCGTACGCGGCCTACTATCAGCGCTGGTCGTCGCCGTGGGAGGCGCAGGCGCTGCTGCGCGCCCGGTTCTCGGCCGGGGACGCCGACCTCGGGCGGCGGTTCATCGAGCTCATCGACCCGCTGCGGTACCCGGCCGACGGGATCTCCCTGGAGGCGGTGCGCGAGATCCGGCGGCTCAAGGCGCGCATGGAGGCCGAGCGGCTGCCGCGGGGCGCCGACCCCACGCTGCACATCAAGCTCGGCCGCGGCGGCCTGTCGGACGTGGAGTGGGTGGCCCAGCTGCTGCAGCTCCGGCACGCCCACCGGGTGCCCGAGCTGCGCACCACCCGCACGCTGGAGGCGCTGCGGGCGGCGACGGCGGCGGGCCTGCTCGCCCCCAAGGACGAGGAGATCCTCGCGGACGCCTGGCGGTTCGCCTCCCAGGTCCGGGACGCGATCATGCTGGTGCGCGGCCGGGCCGGGGACAGCGTCCCGGTCGACGTGCGGGAGCGCGCCCGGGTGGCGCGCGCGCTCGGCTACCCGCCCGACGGGTCGGAGGACTTCCTCGACGACTACCGGCGCGCCACGCGGCGTGCCCGGCTCGTCGTCGAGCGCGTCTTCTACGACACCTGACCGCCGCGGCGCCGGACGCCGTCCTCGGCCGCGCCGCGGGAGCCGTACCGTGGGGAACGCGTTGCGGCGCCGGTTGCAAAAGTGTATTAACGGTACTCAGGTGCTGCCTTGTTATCCGTCTACCTTGACTTTGCGATCGGCCTCGCCCTCGCCTTCCTGCTGCTGTCGCTGCTGGTGAGCGGCATCAACGAAGGCCTGGTGCGGCTGTTCAGCGTGCGCAGCAAGTTCCTGTGGGCCTACCTGCGGGACACCCTCGACGGCGGGCTGCCGCCCGAGCACGCGCGGGTCCTCGGCACGTTCGCCAGGCTCGTGCAACGGCTCTGCCGGCTGCCGGTGATCGGGCGCATCGGGCGGCGAGTGTTCCGGGACTTCCTGCCCGGGCAGGCCCGGTCGCGGCTGCCGATCAGCGTGGCGGGGGTCTTCCTGAAGTTCCCGTTCACCGGTGATCCCCGCCCGGTGTTCCGCGACGAGCCCGCGCCGCGGGAGATCCCCACCACGGGGTCGGTCACCGACGCGTTCCACGCGCGCATCCAGCAGATCGACCACGACAAGGGCGGCCGGACCGCGATCTCCCAGATCCCGCCGGAGCGGTTCGGTGTGGCGATCATGGAGCTGGCCATGGGGCACGGCGGCGTGCCGGGCCTGCTCACCCGGCTCCGGGAGCAGGGCAGCCCGCTGTTCCGGCCGCTGCAGAGCGTGTGGGAGAGCGCCGCGGAGGACCTCGACGCCTTCCGCGTCGGCGTGGAGCGGTGGTTCGACGGCGAGATGCAGCGGCTCAGCATGCTGTACCGGCGCTACGTGCGCTGGGTGGTGGCCGCGATCGGCCTGGTCGTCACGCTGGTGTTCACCGTCGACGCGCTGGAGTACGGCAAGGAGCTGCTGAAGGACGACGCGCGGCGCGCCGTGGTCGCGGCGCTCGCGGACACGGCCCCGGAGCGGCTGGCGTCGCTGCGCGAGGCGTGCGCCGCAAGCCCCGGGAACGCCGACACCTACGCCTGTGTCACGGAGGTCCTCAGCAGCCCGGCGTTCGTGCGGGTCTTCGGCAACGCCCCGCTGAGCCTGTCGGTGGCCGAGAACGGCACCACGAGCCTCACCTGGAACGGCGGCGCGTGGTGGGAGCGGGTCACCACGCCGGAACACTGGCCCGGCTTCCTGCTGACCTTCGTCGCCCTGCTGTTCGGCGCCTCCTTCTGGTGGGACGTGCTGCGCCGCATCACCGGCCTGCGCCCCAAGATCACACCAGCCGAGTAGCCACGCGATTCGCGCATCAGTTCGAGTTTTCCACAACCTCCGGGCTATCCACAGCTTGGCCGATCGGCCCTCGATCAGGTGTTCGCATCCGGGAGAGTGGGCGGTGTCCATCCGCGGCACACACCATGGGAGGCGATCCCCATGTCCAACCCTTCCGGCCCGGTCTTCGGCGCCTCCTCCGGACGCGCCGGCGACGACCTGCTGTTGCCCGTGCCCGCGAGGGTGAGCGCGAGCTACGTGGTGGCCGCCCCGGAGCGCGTGCCGGACGATCCGGCGAGCGTGATCGCCGACGCCCTGAAGGGCCTCCCCGTTCCCGAGGGTCGTGAGCCGCTCACCGTCACCGTGACCGAGCTGGGCGACGACGACCCCACCCTCGCCTGGGCCCGGGAGATCCTCTGCTGCCCGGACTGCTCCCCCGGGGCGGAGGCCATGCTCGGCGAACTGATGCGGACGTCCCGCCACCACCTCCGGGTCACCGGTACGGCCGGGCCCGGCTGGCCACCGGTGCATCTGTACGCGGTGGCCCGGGCGGTCGAGGCGCTCGCCGAGGCCACCGGCGGCCTTCCGCTCGACGCCGAGGCGCCCCGGCCGCTGCCGAGGCCCTGGCGTCCCGCGATCGCGACCACGCCGGACACCTTCGCCGTCGCCGACTGGCTATGGATCGGCGTCCACCCCGATCCCGGCGGCTACGCCCTGCAGACCACCGGCCTTGCCCGCCTCGGCCTCCCCGAGCTGCGCGCCGAGGCGATCCCCGTCCGCCGGGTCACCTCCTGGACCCGCCTCTTCAGAGCCTTGGCCCGGTCCCTCACCGCCCGCCTGTTCGACCACCTGTCCGCCCACGAGTCCGCCACCCCGCTCCCGATCCCCGCCGAACCCGTCGTCACCACCGCCGACGAGGCCCTCGCCCGGAACACCCCACCCCCACCCGAGCCCCGGGCGCTCACCGTACGCCTCCGCCGGGAACCCGCATCCCCACGCGTCCCGGTCCCGCACCTCGTCGTGACCCCCGGCGACGGCGATCCCGCCGACTGCTTCCCCGCCCGCGGCCATGGGACCGGTGGCTGATCGGGCGCCTTCCCGCTGCCCACCGACCCGCCGGGCGTCCGCGGCCGGCGTCAGGTGCCGGCCTTCAGGGGCAGGACCGGAAGTAGGACGTCGAAGACGGGGGCGTTCGGCCGGCCCGGTTGCAGCCGGGCGACCTTGTACCAGCCCCACCTCCGGTAGGCGTTGTAGGCGCGTTCGTTGTCGGGGCTGACAAGCAGCGTCGCCCGTTGCCCCTGCCGGGCCGACAACAGTTGCGGTGGGCGATGCCGCGGCCGGTAGAGTCTTCGATGACCATAAGCTCGCTCAGCGCGAAGGTACGCTTCCCGTCTTCCCAGTTCAGATCATCGGGCGCTGGCTTGTTCGTCCGTCGTGACGCGGGGTAGCGAGCGATCTAGCAGACTGCGAACCCACCTCGGGCGATGAGAAGCTGTCTTCGTGGATGTTGAACGGCGGGGGCGATCAGAGGTTGTCCTTCGGCTGCCGTCGCCGCTGGCCGAACTGTGTGACGAGCGGCTGGAGCGCCGTGGGGTCCGCTTGTTCGTGAAGCGGGACGAACTGATCCACCCGGAGCTGCCGGGCAACAAGTGGCGGAAGCTGAAGTACAACCTGGCTGCGGCGGCTGAGCAGGGTTACGAGACGCTGTTGACGTTCGGCGGTGCGTACTCCAACCACATTCGGGCGACCGCGGCGGCCGGCTGGTACTTCGGGTTCGACACCATCGGGGTGATCCGGGGTGAGGAGCACCTGCCGCTCAACCCTTCGTTGGCCTATGCGGTGAGCCGGGGCATGCGGCTCACCTACCTTGACCGCACCACGTACCGGGCCAAACACACTCCTGAGGTGATCGAGCGGCTGCGGCGAGAGTGGGGCGAGTTCTACCTGGTACCAGAAGGTGGCAGCAACGAGCTGGCCGTCCGCGGCTGCGCCGAGCTGCCGGCCGAGATCGAGGTCGGCTTCGATGTCATCTGCTGCCCGGTCGGTACGGGCGGCACGCTGGCCGGGATCGCTGGCGGGCTGAAGCCGGAGCAGCGGGCACTGGGATTCTCCGTGCTCAAGGGCGGGGAGTTTCTGGCCAGTGAGGTCGAGCGACTTCAGCGGAGCGCCTTCGGAGCGAGTTCAGGGAACTGGAGCATCCAGTACGGCTTCCACTTCGGCGGCTTCGCTAAGAAGAAGCCCGAGCTGGAGGCGTTCATCGCCGATTTCGCTCACCGGCACGGGTTGGCCCTGGACTGGATCTACACAGGGAAGATGATGTTCGGGATCTTCACCCTCGTCGAGCAGGGCCGGTTCGAGCCGGGCACGCGGATCATCGCGGTTATCACCGGCTGATCGGTACGGTCGAGTGGGGCGGGTGGGACTTGAACCCACGACCGACAGATTATGAGTCTGCTGCTCTGACCGGCTGAGCTACCGCCCCGCGTTCGTGCGTCGGCGAGAGCGGCGCGTCACGCTTTGAGATGGTACTCGCGTATCGTCCGCGGGGAGGTAGAGCCGTCCACCCAGGTCAGCTCCCACTCCCCGGTGTTGACTCTGAAGTTCTTGCCGAACCCCAGCCACTTGCCGTTCATGGCCCGGCCCATGGGGTTGATGATGAGCTGGATCGTGCCGTGATAGACCGCGCCCTTGTAGTAGCCGGTTGGGGAGGTGCGCTCGGTCCAGGTGCCGGTGACGATCGATCCGTCCACCGACAGGTTTAGCTTCAGCCGGGAGTCCATCGAGTGCGGCAGGCTCTGGCCGATCAGTTGGTTGCCCTGCTGGCGTAGCACTACGTAGTGCTCGCCTTCGAACTCCTGGCCGCGGCTGCTGGAGTAGTACAGGTAGCGGGAATGCCAGATACCTGACAGGTCCAGTCCGGGACCTCGGGTCTCGGGGGCGGTCGTGGGTCGCTCTCCGTCAGCGGAGCCGATCGCCGGATCGGCGGCGGCCAGGGACATGCCGGCGGAGAGTTTGAGAAGCAGCATGCGTCGGCTCATGCCTGGGTCGACCTGGCTGGCCCAGGACGCGACGGTGCGGGCCAACTCCTCGACATCCATCTCTTCGAGCCGCTCCAATAAAGCCGCTAGACGGCGATCGGGCGGCTGGGTGTCTACTCCGGGCATGATGGCGGCGTTCCCGTTCACCGATGAAGGGCCCCCGATAGGTGTTCCGGCCAAGGGCATGCCTACAAACGCTGCGCCGCCCAACAGGGCGGGAACGTGTGCCAGTTGTGCTTGGGCCTGGTGTGCGGGGTCGCGGTACCGGAAGTCTGGGCAGTCGGCGAGCAGGTCCGCCACCGAACACTCGTACAGCTCCGCGAGCCTGGTCAGTACCTCCAGGGAAGGGGCGTGCCCGGTAGGAGCAGGCCAAAGTTCCCAATAGGAGAAGTTCTTAAAAGTCTTCGGCTCCGCGGGCCAGCGTTCGTTCCAACGATCGGCTGCTTCGCGCTGGCTCCAGCCGCGGGCCAGCCGGAACGCCACGCGCATGTTGACGCCATAGCGTTCCCGGAAGATCCCGGCGACCTCGACCCAGGTCTTGTGTGCCTGGCGCAGTGCGGCGGCGAGCTGGAGCTGCTCTTGGCGCAGACTGCGCGTCCTGGTAGCCATGCCACCCCCGGTACGGCCGTTTGCTATGCGATTCAACGTCCAAGGTTCTGCAATGTCCATCCGCCAGCGCGCGGATCAAGATTACGAAACCTTCCCGTTGAACGGGGAGGTTTCCACGCAGAAGATCACGAGCGCCGTGGGTGGCTGGTTACGGGTCCTGCCTCGACAGTGAGTAGTAGCACGATCACGGGTTGCACGCCAGAAAGGAAGGATCCCAACCCATGCGCGCGCCCATCACGGGCTACCCGGACGCCGCTGAGGTGTCGACTGCGGTGGAACTGCTGCGGTCGGCGGTGGTGCGGTCGATCAACACTCACGTCATCGTGGCCGGGTCGTGCGTGGCCTGCGGGTTGTCTTGGTTTTGCGCCCAGGCACTGCGGCCGAGCACAACCTGGCGGCGTAATAAACGGCCGACCAGCCTCGCCGAGCCGGCCGTGCCTGCGGTGCCGGCCCTCAACCCCGCCGCTGGCACGGTCATCCACTCCGTTGCATCGGCGAGGGCGAGCCTAGTGGGACCGCTGATCGTCGGATACTGCGCGTCAGCACCCACACCACAGCCGAACAGGCGGACCGCATGCGGCAAGAGATCGCCGAGTTCGCCGACCGCGAGGGGTTCACCCTGCTGAAGAGCTTCATGGAATGGGAGACCACGGCCACCTCGGCGTTCGCCGCCCTGGTGGACGCTCTGCAGCGTACCGAGGCCCGCATGGTGGTGCTGGCGATGCACCACTTGGGCCGCTTACCCGGTGTCCGGCACGCCCTGAAGGAGCTGCTGGAACGCCAGACCGGGGCCCAGGTGCTGGTCATGCACTCCGGCCCGGGGGAGGAGTCGTGACCGCGGCCACGGTCGAAGACCCGCGAGGTCTACGCCTCGCCCGGCTCGCAGCCTCCAGCCCCATCCGCCGCAGCGATGAGCGAGCTGCGGTCGGCGGCATTGGTGACCGCTGTGGGCTGCGCCGCCGGTTCGGCCGGTACACGCTCCGGTCTTGGCGGCTGGACCGACTGGAGAAGTTGGGTGACAGCGTCGACCTCGTGACCTCCGAAGCTGGTCACCAACGCGGTCCGCGCCACCGGCATCACCGAGGAACACTCCCGCTACGTCGACTTTGTACGACCAGCCCTCGAGCGTGGTGATCGTCCGGCTGCGCCTGCTCGCGGCCGGCCTGGTCGTCGAGGTCTGGGACGCCGACCTAACCCCGCCAACGTCGCGGGAGCCGACGCTGCATGAGGAGGGAGGGCGGGGCCTGTCCCTCATCGCAGCTGTAGACAAGGTCGTGGACTTCTACCCGTCGCCGATCGGCGCCCACGTTACTTCCCGGCCGCGCGTCGGATTCAGGCCGGGCCGCCAACGTCGTCGCACTACAGAAGGGGGTGAAAAGCCGTCATGCGGGAGCAGGTCGTTGACTGCTATACGACGCCGCAGGTGATCGAGCTGGACTCGGTCGCCGTGGTGACGCTCGGCAAGTACGCCGAGGACTCCGCTGACCAGGGCAAGTACTTCGAGTAGTCCCTGATCCCTGTCGCCGGTGGTGGCCCATCGAACCCCTCCGGGATGGGCCACCACTTTCCCCGTTGCGGAAGGAGCATGACCGTGTCGATCCCCGGGTGGATCACTGGTTGCGCCGGCAGCGGCGTCGCCCCGGTCGGGGGGCGGCCTCTCTGGCGCGGACCACGACCGGCCTGGATCGTCGGCGACATCCCGGACGAGGGGTACCGGGTCGTATGCGACGAGGCGGGGATGCTGCGGCTGGCCGTGGTCGGGGACTGCTACGCCACCGACGCCCAATTGCGCCAGGGGTTGGGTGCGGTGGCTCGCGCTGACTGGCGGGCGCTCACGGGCTGGCCGGGCTCCTACTGGGTGGTCGCCGACGACGGTCGCCGGACCGTGGTTCTGACCGATGTCGCTGGCACCCGGCCCGTCTACTACACCTTCCACCACCGGGGCGTCGTCTGGGCCTCAGCCGCGACGCCGCTGGCCGATCTTACTGCCGCCCCGATCGATCACGCCGCGCTGGTGGCGCGGATGGTATGCCCGACGGTGTCGGAGGTGACCGGCACCACCACAGTATTCGCCGGCGTCCGCCGGTTGCCCGGCGGTCACGCCCTACACCTCGACGCTGGCCGGATCCAGCCCTACGAACCACAGGTGCCGGAGGCCACGTTCCACCAGGCTGCCGAAGCGCTCCGAGAGGCCTTGGTGGTCGCGGTGGAACGCCGGGCGGCGTCGGCGGCTCGGCTGAGCGCGGACTTCTCCGGCGGGCTGGACTCCACCAGCCTGGCGCTGTTGGCCGCCCGCGCCGGATACGAGGTGTTCGCCGTCACCCGAGACGACCCCACCAGCGCCAACGATGACGTCCTATACGCCAGGTGTGCCGCCGCAGGCGAACCGCGCATCCGGCACGTGATTGTCGATGAAAGCGAACACGGGTTGTTCTTCGACCGGATGGACGTCGCCCCGCACACCGACCAGCCTTACACCGACGCAGCACGCTGGTCGATGCGCCACGCCTACCATCGCCGCGTCCTCGACCACGGTAGCGATCTGCATCTGACCGGCTCAGGCGGGGACACGCTCCTGGTCGCCTCACCCTCCTATCTGGCCGATCTCGCCCGGCTCGGTCGGCCTAGAGAGCTGCTGCGGCACGCGGTCGCCCGTGCTAGGCTGCGACACCAGCCTGTCCACTGCGTGCTAGCCGCCGCGATCACGCTGGCGTGCACCTCGTACCCGCAGGCCCTGCGACGTCTCGCCGCCGACATCGCCCAGCCGCCAGCCCGGTGGGAGCGCCCGAACGCCTCCCGGCGGTTACACTGGTGCGGCTCGTCCAGCTTCGCCGCTTGGCTCACCCCCACCGCCCGGGACCAGCTCGCCCAGCGCGTGCTGGCTGCCGCAGCGACTACCGACCTGGGTGGGGTGCCGATCAGCACCCACCGGGCCTGGTGCGAACTGCGCGAGTTCGGCGCCTACCAGGCCGAGCTCACCGCCCAACTGAGGGCGACCGGGATCAACGCCCACGCGCCGTTCCTGGATAACGCGGTGGTGCGCGCGGCCATGTCGATCCCGGTACCCCAACGACAGTCCACCACCGTGCAGAAACCGCTGCTCGGTGCCGCCTTGCGGGGCCTGGTCCCAGACTTCCTGCTGCAACGCCGCACGAAGGGCGCCTACGACGGCAACGCCTACAACGGCATCCACCGCAACGCGAACCGGCTGCACGCGATCCTCGACGACTCCTATCTCGTCCAGGTTGGCATCGTCGACCAGGCTGCGGTCCGAGCCGACCTGGACCGGCTCATCGCCGGGGCGCCCGGCCGCCTCACAGCCCTGGAAACGCTGATCACCACCGAGCTCTGGCTCTCCCGGCACACCAGCAGACCACCCACACGGACCTGGCGAACGGAGGAACCCGCCCATGCCTGATCTTGCATGTCCCGCCCCGACTTTCCCGCCAGTGCGCCCGAGCCGGTACGTGCGCGCGACCCTCACCGACGATGGCGCCATGCTGCTCGACCTACGCGGCCGAGGACGCTGGTACGCCCTCCCCGCCTCCGGGGCCCGGTGGTGGCGACACCTGGCCGCCGGGGCCACCGCGGGCCAGGCCGCCGAGGCCGTCGCCGCCTACTACCGCATCGACCCCACCCGCGTCCGCGCCGACATCCAGGCGATGGTCGCGGACCTGCTCAGCCGAGGCCTCCTCGAAATCGTCGGATACAAACGCCGGAGGTGGTGGCTGTGGTGAGCATCCGCATGGCCCTCGACGACACCCGGACCCGCCCACCTCTGGCCGACCGCCTACTCGGCATGGTCGCCTTCCTCACCGCCGTCGTGCTGCTGCGGTGTCTCCCGCTCCGGGCAACCCTCGCCGCAGCCAGAGCCGCCAAGCGCCTGGCCCACCGACCTGCCACGATGGCCGAGGCCGAACGCGCCCTCACCGCCTGCACCTGGGCCGCCACGTTCTTCCCCGGCCGGGCCGCCTGCCTAGAGATGTCCCTGGCCGCGTTCCTCACCGCCGCCGCCTTCGGCCGGGTGGTGGACTGGTGCATCGGCTGCAGGTTCCGCCCATGCGAGTCGCACGCCTGGATCGAAGCCGCCGGGCGGCCGGTCGGTGAGCCTGCCCTGCCCGACCGCCCGTTCCGCGTTACCGTTCGTATCTGACCGATCTTGGAGACTGACCTCGTGCCCGAGACCGCCATCATCGATGACGCCGTCGCGCGTGCCGTCGCCGCCGTGCCGCGCGAGCACTACACCGACCACCCCCACCTGGGTGGCGTCCCGCAGGCCACCGCGCAATTCGCCATCGAACGGGACCTGCGCCGCGCCGGGGTACGGCCCGGGATGCGGGTGCTGGAGATCGGCACCGGCACCGGCTACACCGGCGCGCTGCTCACCGAACTCGTCGGCGACGACGGGCACGTCGTCTCCGTCGACATCGACCCTGCCCTCGTCAAGCGGGCGGCGAAGCTGCATGCCGAACGCGGCGTGGCGAACCTGACCCTCCTCGTTGGTGATGGGCACCTCGGCGCCCCCGATCACGCGCCGTTCGACGCGATCCTCGGCTGGGCCACCCCGACCCACATCCCCCACGCCTGGATCAGGCAGGCCCGCCCCGGAGCGATCATTTCCACCCCGATCTACCTGGCCCCGGTCGCCCGTACGGTCGGTCACATCCGTGCCCGGGTCACCGGCGACGGCCGGCTCACCGAGCCCCAACTCGGCGGGGCCGTCTACGTCGACATGGGACCGAAGGTCAATACCAGCCTCGGGATCCCGATGTTCTACCTCGACGCCCGCCACGACAGTCCAGACGGCCGGATCGCGTGGGTCAGCGTCGCCTGGCGTGGCCACCACCCCGGCCACGACCCCGTCACCACCCTGCGGATGCTGATGAACCCCGCCCACGCCGAACCGGTCGCGCTCGGCGACAGCGACGAAGAACAGGCGATCGCCTGGCGGGACTTCCGCGCCTACTGTGCCGGCCGCGACAACACCCACACCCCGTCCAGCCTCACCGCCTACGGCACCGCCGGGGATGTCTGGATCTCCGGCATCGGGTTTTCCAGCGGTAAACACGCCGCCGTCCTCACCGCGGACGGCCGCTTCCTCGCCAACAGGTCCGACTCTCCCGCGCTGGCCAAACTCCGCGACCACTTCCGCGACTGGCAACTGGCCGGCCGCCCCGGCATCGACGCGCTGCAACCCCGACTCATCCCCATCAGCGACGGCTGGCAGGTCCGCGTCACCCTGGCCCACGCGACCCGTTAACGGGGCGTCCAGTGCGCAGGCCGGCCTGCCTGCGGGCTCGCCGAGGCCGGGGTGAGCCCGAAGCCGGGGAAGGGGAGAAGCACGCCGAGGCGCGCGGACATGGGTTCACGCCCCTAAGGCACTACTCCGCCTCGTCGCCGCTTGCCGAGGGTGTCGACGTCCGCACCCTCGCCGAGTACCTGGGCCGCGCCGACCCCGGGTTCACGCTCCGCACGTACACCCGTCTCCTGCCGTCGAGCGGGGACCGGGCCGGAAAAGGCCGTTGACCGTGCCCTGGCGGGCGACGGCCAACGGCCTTATCACGGAGGACGGGTGGTTTCCCGGTTGTGACCCGGATGCGGCGTGCCGAGGTCGCCGTCCGGGTCAACGTCCCAGGGCGTCACACGTCGTAGTAGAGCTCGAACTCGTGCGGGTGCGGACGGAGACGGATCGGGTCGACCTCGTTGGTCCGCTTGTAGTCGATCCAGGTCTCGATGAGGTCCTGGGTGAAGACGCCGCCTTCGAGCAGGTACTCGTGGTCCTTCTCGAGGTGCTCGAGAACGGCCTCGAGGGAGCCGGGCACCTGCGGGATGTTGCGGGCCTCCTCCGGCGGAA
>ERZ795043.623-NODE-623-length-25388-cov-20.764102_pt1 | contig 25388 bp, 22 predicted proteins | sample MGYA00375127_ERZ795043 | MGnify/ENA primary metagenome ERZ795043 (study PRJEB30172, sample SAMN05518447) | compost metagenome | isolation source: Feedstock adapted compost from Newby Island compost facility, Milpitas, CA | place: USA:Newby Island compost facility... | reverse complement strand
TCGAGCCGGCGCTCAATGCCCCACCGAACGCTGCCTTGCGTTGCCCCCACCTCTGCATCCCAGTATGGCGCGATCCTCAGTTTGTCGGCTTGGTATTGTGAGACGCGCAGCTCGCCAGCTACGAGTCTAGGGAGCAAGGTATCGCGAAGAGCTTTGATTGGTTGAGACTCGCGCTGGCAGTCGAGTATTCGTGCAACAAATGGGGTGACGAGTTTTTCAAAGGCGGTGTGGACTGCTGCAGGTGGCTTGATCACAGGAAGGGGAAAGATAGCGCTCGGGTGGGCTCGCTGGTGACTCTTGGATGTCCCAGTAATGAGCGTCTGCAGCGCCTGACGAAAAGCAGTTGTCTTCTGTCTTTTTCGTGTAGCCATTCACTCTCTTTTCCTGCAGCGCCAACGGGCGCAACTGCCTGGTTGGCGACGACGATGCGTTGCGCAGCCGGTCTCTAACACTGAGAAATGTCATCTGTCAGCTTCATCGATCACGTCCCGGTTCAAGGGCACCGCAGGTGCCAGCGAGAGCCGTCCAGACGCTCAGTGGAACACGTTCGGTGAGTATGGCACTGGACACAAGGTCCGGTCCTGAATGCTCTCGACGTACGTGCCGTGCAGTGCGGCGGTCTTCTTCTTGATCGCGGCCCATTCTTCGTCTGCCATGAACTTCGCCCATTGCGCCTTCATGGTCGCGACGTCCGGCCACTCGAGGAGGTACACGAACTCGAGCTTCCCCTCGTGCTCGGATTCCCACATCGCGAGGATCTCGAAGCCGTGGCGGCGCATGATGCGCACGGCGTGGTCGCGGAAGCGCTCGTGGAATACCTGGCGGTTCTCCCGCGGGATCTCGTAGATGCGGAGCTGCTGCACCGGTGCGCAGTCCACCGGGGAGTCGTCGGCACGCGCCGGCGTCGCGCCGGTGCCCATCGTGAGCACGACGGCGAGCGGCAGGGCGAATGAAACCGCGGGCGATCGTCTCATCGCAGTCGTCTCCTTACGATCCTCGACCCTGATCGTCACGAACGGATGCGTCGTCGCGGCGAATTTTCTTCCTGACGGCCGGCGAATGCACTCCGTCGAAATGGGGACCCGTCGTTTGGGTTAGCATCCGGCGGCAGGGGAGACCTCAAGTTGCGGCCAGGATATACGGACATCGACTTCATGCGCCGGGCACTCGAGCTCGCCGCGCAGGCGGAGGCGAGCGGCGAAGTGCCGGTGGGCGCGGTGCTCGTGCGCGGCGACGAGATCGTCGCGGAAGGCTTCAACCGCCCGATCGCCACGTGCGATCCGACGGCTCATGCGGAGATCGAGGCCTTGCGGGCGGGCGGTCGGAAGCTCGGCACGTACCGCCTCACGGACACCACGCTCTACGTGACGCTCGAGCCCTGCATCATGTGCGCGTCGGCGATCGTGCACGCGCGGGTGCGCCGCGTGGTGTTCGGCGCGTGGGACCCGCGCGCCGGCGCGGCGGGAAGCATCATCGACGTCTTCGGGCTGCGCGCCCTCAATCACCGGGTGGACGTGTTCGGCGGCGTGCTGATGGAGGAGTGCGGCGCAGTCCTCTCGCGCTTCTTCGAAGCCCGCCGCGGCTCGCGTGAGCCGCGCGACTGAGCCTCAGCCTGTCGTGGGAACCGCGGCGGCCTGCGCGGTAGTCGTCGGCTCGGCGGGCGGCTCCTCAGGTGCAGGCGCAGGCGGAGGTTCGGGCGGCACGATTTCGACGCGCGTTTCGCGGTCGACGACCATCTCCGAAGGCCGCCACTCGAGCAGGGTGAGGAAGCGCTGCACGCGGTCGACGTACTGCACCGGCTCCCAGCCGCGCGCGTAGCCGCGCTTGACGCGCGTGAACCACTTCTCCTGCGCGAGGAGGGGCAGGTGCTCGCGCACGTCGGCCCACGAGTCCGGATTCTTTCCCTGGATCTGCGTGATGATGCGGGCGTCCTCCAGATGCCCGAAGCCGACGTTGTACGCGGCGACCGCGAGCCAGGTGCGATCCGGCTCGGGGATGCGCTCGGGAATCTTGTTGCGCACCGTGACGAAATAGCGCGCGCCCGCGAAGATGCTCTCCCGCGCGTCGGTCCGGTCGTTCACGCCGAGCTCCGCTGCCGTCGTGGCGGTGAGCATCATCACGCCCGAAGCGCCGTTGGGGCTCACGGCCAGCGGATTCCACTTGGATTCCTGGTAGCCGATGGCCGCGAGGAGCCGCCAGTCGACGCCCGTCTCGGCGCCTGCTTCCTCGAACCACTTGCGATAGCGCGACAGCCGCGCCTGGAGGTGGTGCTGGAAGCTGCGCGACTCCAGGTACTCGAAGCGGCGTGAGTCGCCCGTCGCTTCCTTCGCGAGCTGTGCGAGCTCGCCCGAGTGCTGGATGGAGCGGAAGAAGCGGTTGACGGCCTCGAACAGATCGTGCGCGCCGCGGCGGACGACCCACTGCGCGGGCCGGGCCTCGGGCAGCGTGAAGCCGACGCGCACGTCGGGGTAGAGGTGGCGGGCGAAGGAGAACTCGCGCTCGTCCACGATAGCGTAGTCCGCCTCGCCGGTCTCGACGTCCTCGAGCGGATCCGCCGCACGCGGGGCGGTCGCGATCCACTGCAGGTCCGGGGCGACGGTGCGCTTGAGGCGCTCGAGGAGCTTCTCCTGCGGGCTCCCGGCGCGCACGGAGAGGCGCGCGGACTCGATCTGGAGCGTGCTCCGCGGGCGCGGCCGGTCGCGGCGGTACACGACGAGCTGCGGGATGCGCTCGTACACGTCGCAGGGCTCGCCCACTTCCTTCCAGAGGGCATCCGCCGTGATCTGCGCCGCCGCGATGTCGGCCCGGCCGGCGGCGAGCTCCTCGCGCATCGCACGCGAATCCTGCACCGGGTACATGACGAGGTTGACGCCCAGCCGCTCGGCGAACTTGCGCGCGAGCTGGAACTCGAAGCCCTCGGTACCGTGCGTACCGTGGTAATACGTGGTGGGGCTGTTCACGGTGACGACCCGCAGCTCGCCTCTGGCACGGATGCGATCGAGCGCGGACGGGTCGGGAGTGCAGCTCGACAGTGCGATCAGGACCAGGAACAGTGCAGGACGCGGCGAACGGCTGCGTCGACGCAATAGAGTCACCTCAGAGCAACAGTCGGGCTTGGCTTGGGCTAGAATAGCAGTCCCGGGCCGTCAGCCGACGGCCGAGACTGGACAGTCTGCCGGAGGCAGGCGCATTCGGTGAGTCCCGTCGCAGTTTGGCGACAGGTGGCTCGACCGCGCCGCGGAGCGTGAGCTCCTTCGCAGAAATCAGGGCGATCCGGAGAGGTACCGAAGTGGTCATAACGGCGCCGACTCGAAATCGGATGGTCGGGTAAAACCGGCACGTGGGTTCGAATCCCACCCTCTCCGCCACTCTCTCGCCGCTCTCGCCTCTGCGGCACGACATCTGCAGGCAGGACGCGCAATGACCGTTCAACGGGCAGATGTCGCACAGCGCGCCGCCGTACAGCCGCGCTTCGCGCTGTTCGCCTACGGTTTCCGGCCTTTCTTCCTCGCCGCGGGGCTCTACGCGCTCATCGCCATTGCGGCTTGGATCTGGATCTACCGCAGCGGGCTTGCGCCGCTGCCCGCCACGCCGCCGCAGCTCTGGCACGGCCATGAGATGCTGTTCGGCTTCATCGGCGCGGCCATCGCGGGATTCCTGCTCACCGCCGTGCCGAGCTGGACCGGCGCGCGCGGTTTCGGCGGCACGCCGCTCATCGTGCTGTTCGCCGTGTGGCTCGCAGGGCGGCTCGCGTTTGCGATGGCACCATGGATTCCCTTCGCGCTGCTCGCGGTGTGTGAGCTGGCGCTCCTGCCGCTCCTTGCGGGCCTCATCGCACCGCCGCTCCTGCGCCAGCGCAATCGCAATACGCCGCTCCTCGCGGTGCTCGCCGCGTTCTGGCTCGCCGATGCGGTGTTCCTGCACGCCGTGTACGGCGCGGACCCCGGGCGCGCACGCGCGGCGCTGCTCGTCGGCATCGATCTCGTGCTGCTCCTGATCACCGTTATCGGCGGGCGCATCGTGCCGGCGTTCACGGCGAACGCGCTGCGCCTGCAGGGCATTACGGTCGCGCCGCGCACGTACAAGTGGCTCGACCGCGTCGCGATCGCATCGATGGTGCTGCTCGTCATCGCGGATGCCGTGCCTCAGGTGCCGTCCTCGTGGCAGGCGTTCATCGCGGCGGTCGCGGCGCTGGCGCATGCGGCGCGGCTCTCGGGCTGGCAGGGGCTGCGCACGTTCTCGCAGCCCATCGTCTGGAGCCTGCATCTCGCCTACGCATGGCTCCCCATTGGGCTCGCGCTCAGAGCGGTGTTCCTCGCGACCGGCGCGCCGTGGGCCGCGCACTGGCTGCACGCGCTGACGATCGGCGCGGCGGCGCTGATGATCCTCGCCGTCACCACGCGCGCCTCGCTCGGTCACACGGGGCGGCCGCTGCGCGTCGCCCGGCCGATCGCGATCGCCTACGGTCTGCTCGCGCTCGCGGCGCTCGTGCGGGTGTTCCTGCCGAGCGTGCCCGGCATCGAGTACGTGCGGACGGTGGAGCTCTCCGCGCTCGCATGGCTCGCGGCGTTCGCGCTGTTCGTGGCGGTCTACACGCCGATCCTCGTTCGGCCCCGCGCGGACGGGAAACCGGGCTGAGCGGGGCGTAGGTGCCGCGGGCCCGGCGGCAGGCGGGAAGCCTGAGGGCCTATTCTTCCTCGGAAGACTCCGTGAACTTCGCGCGATAGGCGTTCGCGAAGGCCTCGACGAACGTGTGCGGCAGGTGGTCTGCCGGCATCTCGCTGAGATTCCGGTAGAAGTCGCGGTAGAGCTCCCAGTTCGCCGCGCGCACCTCGGTCTCGGAGCGCCGGCCGCGTTTCGCCGTGCGCTCGAAGCGGGTCTCGAGCTCCGCGGGATCGAGGCGGTCGATGAACTCGACGAACGCGGCGCGCATGGCGTGCGCGCTCGCGTCCACGTGCAGCTTCGCGGCGCCGAGCGTCTCGCGCAGCCACTGCACGGCGTCGAGGCGCCGCGACTCGTGCTGGCTGAAGAGCTCCGTGAGCAGATCGTCGATGGTCGAGCGCGCGAGCGACGGCCGCGGATCGTCCGGATCGACGGGCAGCTCGATGCGGAAGCGGTTGCGCAGCTCGGAATGCGTGCGGTCGAGGTCCTTGAGGCCGACCAGCGCTTCGCGCAGGAGCTGGCCGGCGAGATGCAGCAGGCGCGCCTGCGCGTCGGCCGGCAGGCGCTCGGAGTCGATGCCCGCGCCCCGGCAGAACGCTTCGAGTCCGTTCTTCACGTCGTACACCGCGGGCGCACTCGCCGCGTTGCGTTCGCGCTTCGCGATGGCCTTCGCGAGCCGCTCGAGACGTCGCGCGACGGACTCGTCCTCCAGTTCCGGTGCCGCGTGCACGACGGGCGCGGTCTCGATCTGCGGAGCGGAGGCTGCGCTCGGCGCGGCGGCGACTGCCTGTCCGAAGGCGTCCACCGGGCCGAAGACGCCGCTTTCGGCCGGCTCCTCCGTGATGAGCAGGGCGCCGAGGTCGAGCTGCGCGCCGATGTCGGTCTGCGCGGCGCGACCGATGCCTTTCAGCACGTGAATGCTGGTGGGGACTGCGGGCGGCTCGTCGACCACGGGCACGTCATCGGCCTCGATCGTCACGACGATCTGGTACTCGCCGAGGCGCAGCACGTCGCCGGGCCGCAGCCGGTACTGGGCGTGCTTTCCGATGGGCTGGGCCTCGTCGTTGACGAAGGTGCCGTTGGTGCTCAGGTCCTCGATGTAGAACTCGCCCTGGCGGAAGTGCACGCGCGCGTGGCGCGAGGAGACGTAGCGCTGCGGATCGGGCAGAACCCAGTCGTTGTCGGCCGAGCGGCCGATGCTGCCGCCCGCGACGCCGAACACGAAGGACGCGCGCTCGCCGAGCAGCCGGCGGTGATCACTGACTACGCGCAGGCGGAGCGCCATCGCTGCCCTCGCAGATCGGAAAATTCTCGTTGAGTCAAGCCCGTAAGTCCCCGGTGCGCGACGGCTTCCCCAGCGCGTTCAGGACATATAATGCGGGCTTCCAACCTACCAACGGCGCGTTCCGGCCCCATGGCAGCCAGTCACATTTTCAAGATCCTGTTCGTGAATCAGGGCAAGGTTTACGAGATCTATGCCCGGAAAGTCAGCCATGGGCACCTGTTCGGTTTCCTCGAGGTCGAGGATCTGATCTTCGGCGAGCGCTCCTCCGTGGTGCTGGACCCCACGGAAGAGCGCATCAAGAGCGAGTTCGAGGGCGTCAAGCGCACGTACCTGCCGCTGCACTCGGTGCTGCGGGTCGACGAGGTGAAGAAGCAGGGCGTCAGCAAGATCACGGTGCTCGAAGGCGGCAACATCGCGCAGTTCCCGGTCCCGCTGTACTCGGCGACGCCGCCGCGCGAGCCTCCCCCGAAGAAATGACGCCGCTTCCCGACCTCATGCTCGAGCTTCCCGGCGCACCCGCGCTTTCCGAGTTCCGACTCCGCAAGCTCCTCGCCCGCATCACGGCGCTCGATGCCGCGGTGACGGGTCTCACCGCGCGCTTCGTGCACTTCGTCGATCTCGAGCGCGCGCTCGATGAGCCTGAGCGCGCGGTGCTCGTTCGGCTGCTGCAGTACGGGCCGCACCTCGACGCCGCCGGCATCGATACCGCGGGGCGCCCGCTCACGGACGCGGACGCCGGCGAACTGCTGCTCGTGGTGCCGCGTGCGGGCACGATCTCGCCCTGGTCGAGCAAGGCGACCGACATCGCGCACGTCTGCGGGCTCACGGCGGTCCGGCGCATCGAGCGCGGCATCGCGTACCGCGTGAGCGCGTCGCGGCCGCTCGGCCGCGAGCGGCTCGCGGCGCTCGCGCAGCCGCTCTACGACCGCATGACCGAGATGGTCCTGTTCGACGCGCGCGAGGCCGCGCGGCTCTTCGAGCACGCCGTGCCGCGTCCGCTCGCGCGAGTGGAGCTCGCGGAAGGACGCGCAGCGCTCGAGCGCGCGAATCGCGAGCTGGGGCTCGCGCTGTCGCCCGACGAGATGGATTACCTGCTCGACGCTTTCGGCCGGCTGGGACGCGATCCCACCGACGTCGAGCTCATGATGTTCGCGCAGGCGAACTCCGAGCACTGCCGCCACAAGATCTTCAACGCGCGCTGGATCATCGACGGCGGCGAGCAGGAGAAGTCCCTGTTCGCGATGATCCGCAACACCTACGCGCACAGCCCGCACGGCGTGCTCTCGGCCTACCGCGACAACGCCGCGGTGATCGAAGGCCACATGGGCGTGCGCTACTTCGCCGATCCGGAGACGGGGCTCTACCGCGGTGAGCGCGAGCCCATCGACATCCTGATGAAGGTGGAGACGCACAACCATCCCACCGCGATCTCGCCGTTCCCCGGCGCTGCGACCGGCTCCGGGGGCGAGATCCGCGACGAGGGCGCCACGGGCCGCGGCGCGAAGCCGAAGGCAGGCCTCACTGGATTCACCGTCTCGCACCTGCGAATTCCGGATTTCGTGCAGCCGTGGGAGCGGCCGTTCGGCAAGCCCGACCGCATCGCCTCGGCGCTCGACATCATGATCGAGGGACCGATCGGCGCCGCCTCGTTCAACAACGAGTTCGGCCGGCCGAACATCTGCGGCTACTTCCGCACCTTCGAGCTGCAGGCGCCCGGCGATCCTCCGGGCCGCATCCGCGGCTATCACAAGCCCATCATGATCGCGGGCGGTCTCGGTAACGTGCGCCGCGAGCACGTCGAGAAGAGCGAAGTGCCCGTCGGCGCGAAGATCGTCGTGCTGGGCGGCCCCGCGATGCTCATCGGTCTCGGCGGCGGCGCGGCGTCCTCGATGGGGCAGGGCGCGAGCAGCGCGGACCTCGACTTCGCGTCCGTGCAGCGAGGCAACCCCGAGATCCAGCGCCGCGCGCAGGAAGTCATCGACCGCTGCTGGGCGCTCGGAGAGCGCAATCCCATTCTGCTCATCCACGACGTGGGAGCGGGCGGGCTCTCGAACGCGGTGCCCGAGGCCGTCGCGCACAGCCAGCGCGGCGCGCGCGTCGATCTGCGCTCCATTCCGAGCGCCGAGCCCGGCATGTCGCCGATGGAGATCTGGTGCAACGAGGCGCAGGAGCGCTACGTGCTCGCGATCGACGCGGCGAGTCTCGATACCTTCGCGGCGATCGCGGACCGCGAGCGCTGCCCGTTCGCGGTGATCGGCGAGATCGACGGCACCGGGCGGCTCGTCGTGCACGATCCGCACTTCCGCAACGACCCCGTGGACATGCCCGTCGACGTGCTGCTCGGCAAGCCGCCGCGCATGGTGCGCGACGTGAAGAGCGTCCCGGTCGAGCGCCGCGCCTTCGATTTCGAGCGCATCGATCTGCGCGAGGCGGCGTACCGCGTGCTGCGCTTCCCGGCCGTCGCGGACAAGACGTTCCTCATCAGCATCGGCGACCGCACAGTCGGCGGCCTCGTGAGCCGTGACCAGATGGTCGGTCCCTGGCAGGTGCCGGTGAGCGACGTCGCCGTGACGCTCACCGATTACTTCGGCCACACCGGCGAGGCGATGGCGATGGGCGAGCGCACGCCGGTTGCCGTGCTCGATGCACCGGCTTCGGGCCGCCTCGCGATCGCGGAAGCGGTGACGAACATCCTCGCGGCCGACATCGAGTCGCTGTCGCAGATCCGCCTGTCGGCGAACTGGATGGCGGCGTGCGGCGAGCCGGGCGAGGACGCTGCGCTGTATGCCACGGTGCGTGCAGTTGGCGAGGAGCTGTGTCCGGCGCTCGGCATCGCCATCCCGGTCGGCAAGGATTCGCTCTCGATGCGCACGACGTGGACCGATGCGGACGGTCCGAAGTCCGTCGTCGCGCCCGTGTCGCTCATCGTCTCGGCGTTCGCGCCCGTGAAGGACGTGCGCCGGACCCTCGTGCCGGTGCTGCGCCGGGACATGGGTAGCACCTCGCTCTGGCTCATCGATCTCGGCGGCGGACGCAATCGTCTCGGCGGCTCGGCGCTCGCGCAGGTGTACGGTGAGCTCGGGGACGAGCCGCCCGATCTCGACGATCCGCAGCTCCTGGTGCGCTTCGCCGCGGCGCTCAGGGAGCTCAAGGCCGCGGACCTGGTGCTCGCCTATCACGACCGCTCGGACGGCGGCCTGTTCGCGACGCTGGTCGAGATGGCCTTCGCGGGTCACTGCGGCATCGACGTGGCGCTGCCGATGGAGCGGGGAACCGCGATCGAGCAGCTCTTCGCCGAGGAGCTCGGTGCGGTGATCCAGGTGCGGACGGCCGATGAGGAGCGCGTGCGCGGGATCCTCGCGCGCCACGGGCTCGAAAACTACGCGGTCTACCTCGGCGCTCCGGCGGAGGACATGCGCGTGCGCATCGCGGTGGGCGGTGTGCGGCTCGACGAGTCGTGGGCCGATCTCAGGCGCGCGTGGTCCGAGACGTCTCATCGCATGCGCCGCCTGCGCGACGATCCGCAGTGCGCGGACGAGGAGCTCGCCGCACAGACGTCGGTCGAGGATCCGGGTCTCTTCGTCGATCTCACTTTCGATCCAGAAGAGGACATCGCCGCGCCGTACATTGCACGCGGCGTCCGGCCGAAGGTGGCGATCCTGCGCGAGCAGGGCGTGAACAGTCACGTCGAGACGGCCGCCGTGTTCGAGCGCGCCGGCTTCGAGGCGCACGACGTCCACATGACGGACATCCTGAGCGGCAAGCGCACGCTTGAGCCGTTCAAGGGCCTCGTCGCCTGCGGCGGCTTCTCCTACGGCGACGTGCTCGGCGCGGGCGAGGGCTGGGCGAAGTCGATCCTGTTCCACTCGGCCGTGCGCGAGGAGTTCGCGCGCTTCTTCGCGCGTACGGACACCTTCGCGCTCGGCATCTGCAACGGCTGCCAGATGTTCGCGGCCCTGCGCAGCATCATCCCGGGCACGGAGCACTGGCCACGCTTCGTGCGCAACCGCGTGGAGCAGTTCGAGGCGCGCTTCACGCTGGTCGAAGTGCTGCGGTCGTCCTCGGTGCTGCTCGACGGGATGGCGGGATCCTTCCTGCCGATCGTCGTCTCGCACGGTGAGGGACGCGCGGAGTTCGCTTCGCCGGACGCAGCGCGCGCCTGCGCCGAGAGTGGGCTCGTCGCCTACCGCTACGTCAACAACGACCGCAGCGTCGCGAGCACCTATCCCGCGAATCCGAACGGCTCGCCGTTCGCGATCGCGGCGCTCACGAATGCCGACGGTCGCGTGACCATCACCATGCCGCACCCGGAGCGCTCGGTGCGCTACGTGCAGAACTCCTGGCGCCCGGACGGGGCGGAGGAGTGGAGCGGCTGGATGCGCCTCTTCCGCAACGCGCGGCGCTTCGTGGGCTGATGCTGGATCGGCGTGCCGGAGCGTAGCCCGGCCGTCGATATTCAGACCGGATGCCGCCCGTCAGTCGTTGCTGCCGCCCGGTTTCGGCAGTTTCGCGAGCTGCTGCGTGAGATAGCTCGAGGTCGACTGCAGCGTCATGAGCAGCGAATCGAGCGCGGTGAACTGTTTCATGTAGCGCTCGTGGATCGCCTCCATGCGCACGTCGAGCATCTCGCGCTCGCGGGTGATCGAGCGCGCGCTCTTCTGCAGCGCCTCCGTGCGCGTGTCGATCTCGGCGTCCGAGGCGAGTCGCGCTTCGAGAGTCTCGTGCAGCCGTGCAGCCACGCCGTTCTCGGCGCCGAAGATCTTCGCCACCGCTTCGAGGTCGGTGGAGATCGCCTCTTTCAGCTTGGTCTCGTCCAGAGTCAGCGAGCCCGTCGCGGTGGTCCTGATTCCGAGATTCACGAGCGCGGTGTATTGGCCCTCGAGACCTTCGATGGGATCCGTGAGGCCGCGGCGGATCTGGCTCTCGATACTGCGCAGCAGTGCATCGCCCAGCAGCGGTCCAGCGCGCCGCGAGGTGGGATCGTAGCTGCGCAGATTGCCGAGCTGAGTGTTGAGCTTGTTGTACTCCGCGACGAAGTCCCTCACGCGCTGCGTGATCGCGGCCGTATCGTAGGCGACATCGAGCCGGATCTGCGTTTCCGGCGCCGCCTTCTTCAGGCTCAGCGTTACCCCGTCGATGGCGCCGGTGATCTCGTTGCTCGAGCTTTCGTGCTCGAAGCCGGCGATGCGTATCACCGCATTGCTCGCGGGGCGCAGCTCCGTGAGATTCGTGGTCGTGTCAGGGTCGTAGACCAGCGCGTCGAGCCCGCCGTCGCCGCCTTCCGCGGTGACGCGGATCGCGCCGTTCGCTCCCGTCTCATGCGAGGTGAGCACGAGACGGGTGCCCTCCGTCCCGTGGATCAGCGTCGCGCGCACGCCGGGATTGTCGGACGCGGCGTTTATCGCGTCCCTGACGCCGGCGAGGGTGGAAGTGTCTTCGCCGATCTCGACCGAGAAGGTCGTCGTGCCGACGGTGATGGTGAGCGTTCCCGTGCCGACGACCGCGTCCGCGCCGTCGGCGTACGCGTTGGAGGCAAGCTGGTGTGCCTGCGCGAGCTGGACCACTTCGATGTCGTAGCTGCCGGGTGCTGCACTCGCGCTCGCCGACGCCTCGAAGACGTCAGTGTCACTGCTCTTTGCCGTGCGCGTGAGAAACACGTCGACGCTCTTCAGGTTCTCGAGCGCCGACTTGAAGGTCGACAGCGCGCTCTTGAGCGAGGCGAGCGCGGAGATCTCCGCGGTGATCTGCGACTCGCGGCGGGTGAGGCGCTGCTCCAGCGGCTGGCGCTCCGCGGCCACGAGCTGCTGTACGAGCGAAGCGATGTCGAGTCCGGATCCGATTCCGGGAGACTGCAGTGTGGCCATGTCGTCGTGCGCTCCGCCGTCGGTTCGAAGATCGGGGATCCAGGGGTCAGGCCGCCGGACGCGTCGTCGGGCGGACGGGAACGGCAGGCGGCGGCGGTGTCATCGACCGCCGCCGCCTGCCGCGGACCTGGCTCGGGCGAGCCGGGTCATCGTCGTGTCGCCCGCTTACCGCAGCAGCGAGAGCACGTTCTGCGGCACGGCGTTCGCCTGCGCCACGATGGCCGTGCCCGCCTGCTGCAGGATCTGCGCGCGCGTCAGGTTCGCCGTCTCGGCCGCGAAGTCGGCATCCTGGATGCGGCTGCGGGAAGCCGACAGGTTCTCCGCCATGATCTGGATGTTGGCGATCGCGGTCTGGAAGCGGTTCTGATACGCACCGAGGTCCGCGCGAGTGTTGTTGACGGTCGCCAGAGCCGCGTCGATCACCTCGAGGGCACTCTTGGCGGAATCGACCGACCGGATGTCGACCGCGGCGAGCGAGGCGAAGCTGCTGTGATTGACACCGGCGGCTGCGAACACGTCGCTGCCCGCGTTCGCGGTCGAGATCCTGCCCTTGCTGCTCGTCAGCACGACGACGCCGGTCTTCACCGCATCGACGGTACCGCCGTCCGTCAGCGTCGCCCCGCCGAACTGCACGGTGGAGCCGGCAACGCTGTGGGCGAAGTCCTCGATCACGATGTTGCGGCCGTCGAGAGTCGTCAGCTTGATGGAGTTCTTCGTCGACGCGCTCTCGAAGGTCGCGGTGACCCCCGTATCGGCGGAGACACCGTTGATCGCGGACACTAGGCTGCTGAGGTCGTTCTGGTCCTGGATCGTCACCGAAACGGCCGTGCCGTTCAGGGTGAACGACACCGTGCCGGCCGCGTTCAGCCCGCCGAGCGTCGTCTCGTTCGTGGCGGTAGCGGTGACACCGATCGCGGCGGCCGCGCTGTTGATCGCCGCGGCGATCGCATCGGCGCCGGAGTTGGCGGCGTAGCTGATCGGGCTCGTGGTGCCCGCCGCCGTGGTGATCGTGAGGTTCGTCGCGGCCGCGACGCCGTTATCGACGGTACCCGTCACGACCTTGCCCGTGACCGTCCCCTCGGCCGTGAGCGAGTGCCGGCCGAGGTGCGAGGTTCTCGCACTTGCGATCGAATCCACGGAAATCTCGTCGCCGGCGTTTGCGCCGACCTGGAACACCATCCTCTCGAAGCTGCCGTCGAGGAGCTTCACGCCGTTGAAGGCGGTCGACGTGGCGACGCGCTCGATCTCCGCCTTGAGCTGCTGCACCTCGGCGTCGAGCGCCGCACGGTCTTCGGGGCTGTTCGTGGCGTTCAGCGCCTGCACCGCCAGCTCGCGGATGCGCTGCAGGTTGTTCGACACCTCGGTCAACGCGCCTTCGGCGGTCTGGGCGAGGGAGATGCCGTCGTTCGCGTTGCGCGCGGCCTGGTTCAGGCCGCGGATCTGCGAGGTGAAGCGCTCGACGATGGCGAGACCCGCCGCGTCGTCCTTGGCGCTGTTGATGCGCAGGCCCGACGACAGGCGCTGAAGTGCGGTGGCAAGCTGATTTCCGGATGTCGTCAGATTGCGCTGCGCGTTCAGCGACATCACGTTCGTGTTGATGACAAGAGCCATTTGAGACTACTCCTGTAGTTACCCGGTCGCCTCCGGCGTGATGCGCCGTACTGCGTTCGAGGCTTCATATCGGCGGCGAAACCCGCGAACTTGAGCAGTGCGTATCCTGCGGAAGAGAAATGTGCGCTGGTTCACAACCTCAGGTAGTCGAACAGGGAGAGCTGTGAGATCCGTGCATAGGACAGCTGCGCCGCTTCGAGACCCACGAGCTGACGGTTCATCCGGCTCACGGCCTCGGCGTAGTCGAGATCGCGCAGGTCCGAGAGCAGCTCATTGAGCTGCAGGTCCAGCTCCGCACGCGCGTCGGCGGCGCGCTCGAGCGCCGAAAGGCGGGCGCCTACCTCGCCGCGCACGGTCAGCAGGTGGTCCAGCGCCCGATCGAGCTGAGTGAGCGCCGCCCCCAGGCGTGTCGCAACCTCCTCGCGATTCTCGGGGCTGTCGAGCGGCGTCCTGAGTGCGTCGAGCACGTCCTGGACGGTCGAGAACATGTCCTGTTGCGGTACGTCGAGGAACACGCGCTGGCCGTTCACACCGTCCTGTATGCGCTGAGCCGGTCCGATCTGCAGCATGCGTGCGCCCTGATCGCCCACATAGACGATGCCATCGTCCGTGCGCACGAACGGCTGGGTGGAGGTGGAATAGCCGGCGAACAGGTACTCGCCGTTCGCGTCCTTGCGGTTGGCGGTGTCGAACAGTTCGTCCAGCCGCTCTCGGACCTCGGTCGCGATCAGTGCGCGGGACTCTTCGTCCAGCGTCGCCGTGTTGGCCTGAACGACGAGCTCCCGGATGCGCTGCAGCGTCTCGCCCGCGTTGGCCAGCGCGGTCTCCGTCAGCGACAGCCGCACCTGGGCGACGTCGGAGTTGCGCGCAAACTGCGCCGACTCGGCGAGCGCACGCTCGAGCTCCGCGATGTGCACGGCCGCGGCCGGGTCGTCGGCCGGCGACAGGATGCGCCGGCCGGTCGCCACCTGGAGCTGGGTGCGGCTGAGAGCCGCCTGCTGCCGCAGCAGCGCTTCGATCGCGTTCTGGTGCATTGCGTAGGTGGAAATGCGCATCACGACCTCCGCGTCGCGGCGAGCAGCGCGTCGAACAGCGTGCTCGCGACCTGGATCATCTGTGCGGCCGCCTGATAGGCCTGCTGGAAGCGCAGAAGGTTCGCGGCTTCCTCGTCGAGGTTCACACCCGAGAGCGAGTCTCGCGTCGCGAGGCTGTCGTCATGGACGATCTTCTGCGCGTCGCGTCCGGCCTGCGCCTGACGGGTCGTCGAGGCGACGTTGCCCACGAGGCGGGTGGTCGCAGCGTCGAGCGACATCGTCTCGCCGTTGAGCACCGGCCGCACGAGCGCGTCCACGATCAGGAGAGCGTTGCGGTTGTCGCCCACGCCGTTCGCGTTGCTGCCGACGGTGAAGCGGTCGCCGGCTTCGGGCGCACCGCTGATCGCGATGCGCCACCCGTTCATCTCGATCGGCTCGCCCGGCGTGTACGCGAAGCTGCCGCTGCCGTTGATGGAGTAGGTCGTCGGCGTCAGGAACTCGATGGTCACGGGCGCGAGAAGCTGCGGATGGTCCCTGTCCGTGACGGCGAGCTCGGAGATCGTGTCCGTGCCGACGTTCCCGGGATCGGCCGTCGAACGGATCGGCATCGCGGCGGCGATGCGCTCGGGATCGTGAATCAGGACGTCGAAGCCGCGCACGGCCTCGCGCGTAGGACGGATGAGGAACTCGTCGCCCGTCGCGGCGTTTCCGTCGACGACGATCGTCAGACCATCCGCGACGAGCGGGTCCGCCGCCGAGCCGCTGCCCGTCAGTGTCACCGGCTCGCCGGTATCGGTGCGCAGCAGCTCCCAGCCGGAGGCCGTACGCCGGAGCACATAATCATGCTCGGTCAGTGCGCTGATGTCCGAGCGGGTGGCTGTCACGGACGCGCTGCCGCTGTTCAACGCGTGCGCGAGCACGTCCACGCTCCCGACGGCGAACAGATCTGTGCCGAGCGCGCCGGTGAGATCCATGCCGGCGCGGTGCTGCTCGTTGACGACGTCCGCGAGCGCGACGGCGATGCGGCCGACGGAGTTGCGCGCCGGATCGAGCAGCTCGCTGCGGAAGGTGAGGAGCCCCCCGAGGCTGCCGCCGGTGAGGGCGCGCGTGATGTCGGACGCGCCGTCCTGTCTCTCGATCACCAGGACACTTCGCGTCGGGTCGAAGTCGTCCGGTCTCGTGGACAGTTTCATGGATTCGGCACCCAGCACGAGCGGCTGCCCGGTGCCGACGAACACGCTGACCATGGCCCTGCCGGTCGGAACGACCGTCACGTTCAGGCGGCCGGAGAGGTCGTCGATCAGGCGATCTCGCCGGTCGAGCAGGTCGTTCGGCGGCTGCCCCGTGCGGGCCGTTTCCGCCTCGATGTCACGGTTGAGCTGGGCGATGGCGGCGGCGATCGAGGTGATGTCGATCGCCTCCATCCGCAGACGGGACTCTATCTCCGTCTCGAGGGCGCGCAACCGGCCGTCGATGTGCTGCAGCCTGTCGCGCAGCGTCTCCACCTCGCCCAGCAGGACCTGACGGGCCGGAATGGAGGTGGGGGTATCGGCGATATCCTGCAGCGCGTTCACGAAACGCTGCAGCGTCGCCGACAGACCCGTTTCGCTGTCGCCGAACAGATCGCTCAGGCGCTCGGCGTAGGACGCGAACACCTCGAGGTTCCTGTAGCCGCTCGCGGTCGTACGCACCTGAGCGGCGACGATGTCGTCGTAGAGGCGGCGCACGGTGGCGACCCGCACGCCGTCGCCGACGTAGCCGTGGATCGAGGGCGGTCCGCCGCGCGAGACGAGCTCGGCGCGCTGACGGCTGTAGCCCGGCGTATCGACGTTGGCGATGTTGTGGCTGGTGACGTCTATCGCGCGCCTGAAGGCGAGCAGCGCCGACACACTGTTCGACAGAAGGTCAGCCATCGCCGGCTCCCGCTCTCCTCATTGCATGCGAACCAGGGCTCATCAGCCTGCTTCCCCGCCCGAGAGTATCGGCCGTGCGCCCGCAACCTTGAGCACCGACGGTGCCCCGTCCGGGATCAGCCGCTCGACGCTCCGCGCAACGGCGGCGATCTTCTCGGCGTAGGCCGGGTCGGTCGCGTAGCCTCCGCTCTGCAGCGCACCGGCGAACGCTTGCACGTCGGACCCGGTGCCGAGGACGGCTCCGTAGCGCGGGCTGTTGCGCACGAGCGCGGCGTAGTCGCGGAAGCTCTCGGCGAGTGAGTCGTAGGCGCGGAAGCGCTCGACGCGCCGGACGGGAATGCCGTGCTCGAACTCGATCGTGGGCACGCCTACCGTCGGCCCGGACCAGCTCGCGCCTGCCTTGATGCCGAAGAGATTGAAGCTGCTCGTGCCGTCGGGCCGGCGCGGGATCGCGCGACCCCAGTCGGTCTCGAGAGCGGCCTGTGCGAGGAGGGCGCGAGGATCGACACCGAGCTCGCGACCGGCAGCCTCAGCATGCGGCCAGAGCTCGCGGACGAACTCCTCTCGCGAGGCGGGCCGCCAGGCCTTCTGCGGCTCGGAGTCTCCGAGCGCGGCGGTCGCCGCCGCTTCGCGGTTCGACGATCCAGCAGGCGCTGCGATTCCCGCGCGCGTGAGCTGCTCGACGAGGAGGTCGGCGAGCCCGAGCCCGCCGCTCTTCGAGAGCTCGACGGCGAGTTGCTCGTCGAACAGGCTCTGGTAGAACTCCGTCTGATCGCTGCCGAACAGCGAGTCGCCGAAGCTGGCCGCGCGCATGCTCTCGATCAGCATCTGCGTGAAGAGGCTCTCGAACTGCCGGGCCGCTGCGCGCAGCGCCTCGGGGTCCTGCGTCTGCGCGCCGCGCTTGAGCGCGGCGAGCTTGCCGAAGTCGGCGTAGAAGCCCGGATCGAGTGGCTGGGCGAGCCCCGTCGACTGCACGGTCATATCACGATGAGCTCGGCGCGCAGCGCGCCGGCTTCCTTCAGCGCTTCCAGAATCGCGACCAGGTCGCCCGGCGCAGCGCCGACCTGGTTCACCGCGCGGACGATCTCGTCGAGGCTCACGCCCGCCTCGAACACGAACATGCGGGCCTCGGACTGCTGCACCTCGATCGAGGTGCGCGGGGTCACGACGGTTTCACCCTGCGAGAAGGGGTTCGGCTGGCTCACGTCGAAGCGCTCGGAGATCGTCACCGAGAGCGAGCCGTGCGCCACCGCCGCGGGCGTCACGCGCACGTGAGAGCCGATCACCACGGTTCCCGTGCGCGAGTTGACGATGACGCGCGCGGGCGCCTCGCCCGGCTCGACCTCGAGCGACTCGAGCGTCGAGAGATAGGCGATGCGCTGGCTCGGATCGGCCGGCGCCGCGACGCGGACCGTCACGGCGTCGAGCGCCTGCGCGGTGTCGGGTCCGAGGAGCTGATTGATGCTGTCGGCGAGGCGCGCGGCGGTCGTGAAGTCCGGCGTGTGGAGGTTCAGCATCACGTACGGCTCGCTCGCGAAGCTCGTCGGTACCTCGCGCTCGACGGTCGCGCCGTTCGGAATCCTTCCACTGCTCGGCACGTTGACCGAGATGCGCGAGCCGTCGCGTCCGCCCGCTCCGAAGCCGCTGACGACGAGACTGCCCTGCGCGATGGCGTAGACCTCACCGTCGATGCCGCGCAGCGGCGTCATCAGGAGCGAACCGCCGCGCAGGCTCGACGCGTTGCCGATCGAGGAGACCGTGACGTCGATGGTCTGGCCGGGCTTCGCGAACGGCGGCAGCTCCGCATGCACCGTCACCGCCGCGACGTTCTTGAGCTGCGGATTGACGTTCGACGGGATGGTGACGCCGAACTTCGCGAGCATGTTCTTGATGCTCTGGATGGTGAACGGCGCCTGGCTCGTCTGGTCGCCCGTGCCGTCGAGACCGACGACGAGGCCGTATCCGACGAGCTGGTTGGGTCGTACGCCTGCGACCGAAGCGATGTCCTTCACGCGCTCGGCGTGCGCGGGCAGCGTGCCGCAGAGGCACAGTGCGGCGAGCACGAGACCGGAGAGAATGCGCGAACGAGTCGAAGCCATCTTCATGAGCCTCAGAACGGCATCCAGGGCGAGTCGAAGAAGCGTGCGAGCCACCCTTTGGTGTTCGCGTCCGCGAGCGCTCCGCGGCCGCCGTAGGAGATGCGGGCGTTCGCCACCTTGTACGACGGGATCGAGTTGTCCGGCTCGATGTCGATGGCGCGGATGATCCCCTCGAGCCGCACGAACTCGCGTCCCTGATTGATTCCGATCCACTTCTCGCCGCGCACGAGGAGGTTTCCGTTCGGCAGGCGCCGCATCACGACGACCGTGATGTCGCCTTGCAGGCGGTTGCTCTGCGCGCTGTTGCCCTTGCCCTCGAAGCTCGATTCGTTGTCGATGCTCCCGCGCAGGACCTCCGTGCCGTTCACCGTGACCGGCCGGCCGCCGACGATGGGACCTGCGAGATCGACGGACGTGGTCTTGCTCGTGCTGGTGGTCGAACTCTTCGAGGCGTCCATGCGCTCGACGAGGCGCACCGTCACGATGTCGCCGATGCGCCGCGCGGTGGCGTTCTCGAAGAGCGCGACGTCGTGCCCGGCCTGGTAGATCGCGCCGTTCGCGACCGGAACCGGCTCGGTCGGCCACTCGTCGACGGTCTCTTCCAGCGGCGGGCGGCTCGCACACGCGGCGAGCGCGAGCACCGAAGCGAGAAGCAGCAGGCGGTTCTTGCGCGGCAGTCGGATCACGGCTGCTCCTACAGCGTGTTGTTCACGTACTCGAGCATCTGGTCGGTGGTCGCGATCGCCTTCGAGTTCATCTCGTAGGCGCGCTGCGTCTCGATCATGTTGACGAGCTCTTCGACCACGTTGACGTTCGAGCTCTCGAGCGCGCCCTGCACGATGGTGCCGAGGCCGTTGAGGCCCGGCGTTCCCACCTGGGCGGGGCCGCTCGCGGCGGATTCGAGCAGGAGGTTCTCGCCGCGCGGTTGAAGGCCCGCGGGATTCACGAAATCGACGAGCTGCAGCGAGCCGATCTGCACCGGAGCCGACTGACCCGCGAGCTGAACGGACACGACTCCGTCGGACCCGATCGTGATGCTCTGTGCGCCGTCGGGAATGGTGATGCCGGGCTGCACGGCGTAGCCGCTCGAAGTGACGAGCTCGCCCTGCGCGTTGATCTGGAAGCTGCCATCGCGCGTGTAGGCGAACGTGCCGTCGGGCAGCAGGACCTGGAAGAAGCCGCGGCCCTGCACGGCGAGATCGAGCGCGTTGCCCGTCTGGTTGAGGTTGCCCTGGGTGTAGATCTTCTCGGTCGCCACGACGCGCACGCCGGTGCCGAGCGAGAGGCCCGACGGCGAGATGGTGTCCTGCGAGGTGTTGCCGCCGACCTGCCGGATGTTCTGGTAGAGCAGGTCCTCGAAGACGGCCCGTGACTTCTTGAAGCCGCTGGTGTTGACGTTCGCGAGGTTGTTTGCCGTGACCGTCATGCGCGTCTGCTGCGCGTCGAGTCCGGTCTTTGCGGCCCAGAGTGCGGGATTCATGCGGTTACTCTCTTTCAGTCAAACCGTAAGCGAAGCGGATCGCTCCTCGAGGATCAGCCGATGCGCAGGAGCTGCGCGGAGGCGTCGGCGTTCTCTTCGGCCGTCCGCATCATCTTCACCTGCATCTCGAACTGCCGCGCGAGCTCGATCATCGTGACCATCGCCTCGGCGACGTTGACGTTGCTCGACTCGAGCACGCCCGAGGCGAGACGCACGGAGGCATCCGCCGGCGCGTCCATGCCGTCGCGCGTGCGGAAGAGGCCGTCGGCTCCGCGCTCGAGCGACTCGGGAGGCGGATTGACGAGCTTGATGCGCGCCACGACCGCGGTCGTCTCCGGCCCCTGGCCGAGAGGCACGATCGAAACGCTTCCATCCGCCGCGATATCGATGGAGGCATGCGGCGGCACCGTGATCGGTCCGCCGTCACCGAGCACCGGATGACCGGCGCCCGTGAGGAGCAGTCCGCTCGGATCGACGCGGAGGTCTCCGGCGCGCGTGTAGGCCTCGCGCCCGTCGCGGCCCTGGACGGCGATGAATCCGTCGCCCTGCACGGCGACGTCGAGGCTCCGGCCGGTCGAGATCATCGAGCCTGCGCTCGTGTCCCATCCGGTCACGGAATGCGTCGCGTAGACGCGCGACGGAAAGCCGGCACCGGTGACCGCGCGGTTCTGGAAGGCGCTGAGCTCGGCACGGAACCCAGTGGTGCTCGCGTTGGCCAGGTTGTGGTTGTTCACACCCTGAGCGCGCAGCGTCTCCTTCGCGCCGGTCATCGCGACGTAGAGCAGACGGTCCATCAGTGTCCTCCCGGAACGGCGGTCCGAGGCTCACGCAGCGCGCGAGCGTGTGAAGCGGCGGCGGTCATCAGCGGATGTTGATGATCGTCTGCGTCACCTGGTTCGCGGCAGAGATCATCTGCGCGTTCGCCTGGTAGTTGCGCTGCGCAGTGATCATGTTGACGAGCTGCTCGGTGATGTCGACGTTCGAGGCCTCGAGCGCACCCGACTGGATCACGCCGAAGCCCGAGTTGCCCGCCTGACCGCGCAGTGCCTGACCCGAAGCGAAGGTCTCGGCCCATGTGGTGTCGCCGAGCTGCTGGAGTCCCTGGGGGTTCGCGAAGTTGGCGAGCGCGATCTGACCGAGCGGCTGCGACTGCCCGTTCGTGAAGCGCGCCTGCACGACGCCACTGGCGTCGACATCGATGCCGATCAGGCGGCCCGTCGTGTAGCCGTCCTGCATGATGGCGTTGACGGTGAACGTCTGACCGTACTGCGTCGTCGCGCTGAAGTCGAACGTCAGCTCCAGATCCGCCGCGCCGGTCTGCGGGTCGTGCGGCGGGAACGAGACCTCGCCCAGGGCAGGCGCGATCAGCTCGCCCGTGTTGGAGTAGGTGAGCGCCTGCGGACCGCCGACTGCCTGCCCGTCGACGTACAGGTGCGCGTTCCACTGGTTGTCGCCCGTCTTCACGAAGTACAGCGTCGCGGTGTGGGCGGCGCCGAGCGAGTCGTAGATCGTGAGCGACGTGGCGTTGTTGTAGCTGCGCGCGTCCGCCGGATCGAAGACCGTGGAAAGCGGAATCTCGGCGGCGGCCGGCAGGTTCAGCGTGAGCTCCGCTCTGCTCGTCACCCGGGGCGGGCTCTCGCTCGTGATGAGGCGGATGTCCGCGAGCCCGCCGGTGTTGAAGCTGCCGTTCTCGAGCGGCGGATAGGCCTGCAGCCGGAGCCCCTGGTGGTTGACGACGTACCCGTTGCGGTCCACCTTGAACGTGCCCGCGCGCGTGTAGCTCAGCGCGCCGTTGTCGCTCAGGATGAAGAAGCCCTGACCCGAGAGCGCGAGGTCGAGCGCGTTGTCGGTGAAGTCGATGTTGCCCTGGGCGAACTGCTGCGAGATGTTCGCGACGCGCACGCCGTTGCCGACCGCCGTCGCGCTCACGCCCTGCTGGCTCGTGGCGAAGAGATCCGCGAACTCCGCGCGGGAGGCCTTGAAGCCCACCGTGCCGACGTTGGCGATGTTGTTGGCGGTGACGTTCAGATCGGCCGAGGCCGCGTTGATTCCCGAGAGGGCAAGGCGGAAAGGCATGTCGATTCTCCTGCGAAAATGGAAATCCGGTGCGCGGCTACTTCACGCGCCTCACGTCGTTCAGAGCGAAGGTGCCGCCGGAAGTGTTGAGCACGAGCCGCTGGCTCGAAGGATCGAACGTCACGCTGTCGACACGGCTCGCGAGCAGCGGCTGGAGCGAGAAGCTCGTGCTGCCGGAGGCGGCGACGACCTCGAACCGGTACTCGCCGGGGGAGGCCACCGTGCCGCGGTCCGTGGTGCCGTCCCAGGTGAACTCCGTGAGACCCGCGCGTGGCTCGAGATTGAGGGTGCGCACGAGCTGACCGGTCGAATCGCGAACGAGCACGCGCAGTGACGTGGCGCCGTCGGGCACGTCGACGGCACCGGCGATGGCGCCGTCCTCGACGAGCGTCGCGGAATCGGAGACCGCGAGCACTTCGCGTCCGACGAGACTCGTGCCGCTCAGCAGCTGCGCCGAGCGCAGCGACTCGGCGAGACCCGTGACGGCCCTCTCCATGCTCTGGATGCCCGTCACCTGACTGAACTGGGCGAGCTGGCTCAGGAACTGCGTCGGGTCGGCGGGCTTGAGTGGGTCCTGGTTGCGCATCTGCGCGATCATCAGCTCGATGAAGTCCTCCTGCCCGAGCTGACTGCGCTTCGCCGCCTGCGTGTGCGCTTCGCCGGTCAGGCTGCTCACGGAATCCACGGACGACATGCTTCGATCCTTTCGTCTGCGCCGGACCGCTTACTGGCCGAGCCTCAGCGTCGCGAGCAGCAGCTCCTTCGACGTGTTGAGCACTTCGATGTTGTTCTGGTACGCGCGCGAAGCGGAGATCATGTCGACCATCTGCTCCACGACGTTCACGTTCGGCGCGTACACGTAACCCTGCTCGTCCGCGAGCGGATTGCCGGGCTCGTAGCGCGCGGTCGGCGGCTCGGTGCTCTCGACGATGCCGCGCACGCGGACGGCCGCATCGCTTCCCTGGCCGGCAAGAGCCGTGCGCACGGCTTCGAACACCGGATGGCGTGCGCGGTACACCTGATTCGGATCGCCGCTCACGCTGTTGGCATTGGCGAGGTTGCTCGCCACGGTGTTGAGCCGCACCGATTGCGCGGAGAGGCCGGAGCCCGCGATGTCGAATACCTTGAATGAGGACATGCCGTACCTCCTGCGCCTACTGGCCCGTGATCGCGGTCAGCAGGCCGCGGAAACGGGATGCGAGAAAGGTGAGCGTCGCCTGGAAACGCACCGCGTTCTCGGCGAACGCCGCCTGTTCGAGCTGCACGTCGACGGTGTTGCCGTCGACCGAGGGGGCGAGAGGAACCCGATACTTGAGTCCCGGTGGCTCGTTCGCGCTGCCGGCGCCGATGTGGCGCGCATCGGTCGTCGCGAGCGTCACCCGTCTGTCTGCGCCGCCCGTCTGGGCGAGCACCTCACGGAAGTCGATGTCGCGCGCCTGATAGCCGGGCGTGTCGGCATTGGCGAGATTTCTCGCCAGCACTTCGGTGCGCTGTGCGCGCACCCTCAAGGCGTCGGCGTGGATGCCGATATAGGCGTCGAGATTCATCGCTGTGACGCATCCGTCGGGAAACTGGCCCCGGGGCGTACAAAGCAAAGCCCATGCCATCGCGTGTCGGACACGGTTCTGCGTCGATACGCACGTGCACGGCGCCGAAATTCGTGAGCGACGTCACACGCATGCGGCAAGGATCTGCCGCGCGCGGCAAACGACGCGCGTGCGTGCGCCGTTCGAGCGACATCCATCGCGTGCGTGGCACGTGCTGCGCGTCGCACCGTGAGCGCCGGCATCTGGCGCGCTGCTTGCAAGACATATGGACATGCACAGCGCGTCGAAAACCCGTCGCACGCCGCGGTGCGCATTTCTCGCGTTGGCGGGATGCGCAGCGACCGTGATCCATGCACAGCAGGCGATCCAGCCGCTCGAGACGATCCGGGCGGCGGCGGAGGATCACGTTCGCACCCAGCTCGGCGCGGGTGGGGACGTTGCGGTTTCCGCGGGATCACTAGATCCACGCCTGCGCCTCGCGCCCTGCGCAGGACCGCTCGAGGCGTCGTCGATGCCGGCGGGACTGCGTGCCGCGCGCGTGACGGTGGGCGTGCGCTGCACTCAGGGTGCGACGTGGACGGTATACGTGCCGGTCAGCATCGAATCCGAGGTGCAGGTGCTCGTGCTGCGTCACGCCGCGGCTCGCGGCGCGCAGCTCACCGAGGCCGATGTGATGGTCCAGACACGCCGCGTCCCGGGATTCGGCGGCGGCTACGTCGCCGATCCGCGGCAGCTCGCGGGCCGGACGCTGCGCAGGCCGCTGCCTGCGGGCGCGGTGCTGACGCCCGATGCGCTGGAGGCGGATATTGTGGTGCGGCGAGGGCAGCAGGTGACGTTGCTCGCGGCGAGCAACGGCATCCAGGTGCGCGCGAGCGGCCGGGCCCTTGCGGACGGCCGCGCAGGCGAGCGCCTCAAGGTGCAGAATGAGCGCTCGAACGTGGTCGTCGAAGGCGTGGTCGAGAGCCCGGGCGTGATCCGAGTCACACCCTAAAGTTCTGCGCACGGCGGCGATACAGTGTACGCCGACTCGGGGAGAGTCCTGTATGTCCATCAAGATCAATGGCGTGGATGGCCGGCCGGCGCCGATCGGCGCGGGTCAACCCGTGCAGCGCGTCCGCGAAGTGAACGGCCGGGAGGAGCGCAATCCCGCGGAAGGCACGGACGGCGTGCGCATCACGGGCACGGCGAGCCAGATGGCCGCTCTGGAGCAGGCGCTCCGCGACATGCCCGCTGTAGACGAGGCGCGCGTCGCCGAGGTCCGCAGCGCGCTTGAGCAGGGACGCTACCAGATTCAGCCGGACCGCATCGCGGACAGGCTGATCGAGCTCGAGCGCGCGCTCGCGAAGCTGGGTCACGGGGAGTAGGCCGAGTGGACGCGGGCCTGTGCCGAGAGCACCTCGAGACGCTTCTTTCCGAGGAAGCCTCGGCGCTCGCCGAGCTCGAGCGCATTCTCACGCGCGAGCACGAGATCCTGACGGCGAACGACGTGGACGCGCTCGAGCGCTCCGCGACGGAGCGTCAGGCGTGCGTCGGCAGGCTCCTGCGCGTCGAGGAAGAGCGGCGCTCTCTGTGCAGGATGCTCGGCTATCCGGCCGAGCGCGAAGGTCTCGAAAAGCTGATGGCCTGGTGTGACCCGCAGGGTTCTCTGCAGGCGCGGTGGGCCGAATGCGCGGCGAGCGCGACACGCTGCCGCGATCTCAACGACCGCAACGGAGCGCTCGTCGCCGCGCGCATGAGGCGCGTCGAGAGTCTGCTCGGAGTCATCACGGGGCGCGGGGACGCGTCACCTCAGGTCTATGGTCCCTCCGGAGGGCGCG
>ERZ795043.621-NODE-621-length-25479-cov-36.444698_pt1 | contig 25479 bp, 28 predicted proteins | sample MGYA00375127_ERZ795043 | MGnify/ENA primary metagenome ERZ795043 (study PRJEB30172, sample SAMN05518447) | compost metagenome | isolation source: Feedstock adapted compost from Newby Island compost facility, Milpitas, CA | place: USA:Newby Island compost facility... | reverse complement strand
CCCGCAGAAAAAGAACTTGACGGGCGAAAGCCGTGATTAATATACTATGAAATAGGATTCCGTAAATAAAACGTTATATAAATAATACGTTATATAACGCCAAAATTTACGGGAAAAGACGGAATCCGGAAGGATTTTAAACAGGAGGTAGGGAAATGGTAAAACTGGTGGCGATTTACCGCAAGCCTGAAGATGTGAATGCGTTTGACGAGCATTATTTTAACACGCACGCGCCGCTGGCCGCCAAGATGCCGGGGCTGAAAAAACTGGAAATCGCCAAGGTTTACGGCGGTCCGATGGGCGAAAGCGACCTTTATCTGATCGCGGAAATGTATTTCGAATCCAAAGAAGCCTTGGTCGAAGCGATGAAATCGCCGGAAGGCAAGGCGGCGGGCAAAGATGTCATGAGCTTTGCCGGCAATATCGTATCCATGCATTTTGCGGAAGTGGTGTAAGCGATGTCAAAATCCGCCGCACTCCGCGATGAAGAAATCCACGAACGGTACTATGACAAGATTTGTGAGAAGCTGAAGCAGGATACCCTGGCACGGTTCCTCGGCGCGGAGCTGGTGGAAATCGGCATGGGGACGGCGACGGCGGAGATGACCGTGACCGGCGACATGCTGAACTTTCACGGTTCCACCCACGGCGGCGCGCTGTTCGCGCTGGCGGATATGGTGTTTGCGGCTGCCAGCAATTCCTACGGCAAAGTGGCGGTGGCGCTGTCGATGCACATTGGCTATCTTGCGCCCAGTTTTCCGGGGGCAAAGCTGCGGGCCAAAGCGGTGGAAACCCATCGCACGGGCCGCACGTCGTGGTACCGGATAACGGTGGAAAACGGCCAGGAAGTGCTGGCCATCCTGGATGCGCTTGCTTATCGGAAAAACGAATATTTCATCGAGCTGGACTGACAGCAGAATACGGCATGATCCCGCTTGCGCGCAGAAGTTGCCGAACGTCGGGAGTGAAGAAATGTCTGCTTACGCAAACAACAGGTTCAACGACTACGTTGGGATTAAGTTTTTGGAAGTCAGTGAAAACGGTTGCACGGCGATTCTGGAAAACCGCGAGCAGCTTCAAAATTCCATGGACGGTGTCATCCACGGCGGTGTTCTGTTCACGCTGGCCGATGCGGTGATGGGCTTTGCCGCCGCGCCTCATGTGGACGGCGTGCAGCAGTCAGTCAGCGTAGAATGCAAGATAAATTACCTGCGACCGGCGCGCGGCCCGGTTCTGAAGGCGGTGTCGAACGTGGTGCGCAGGGGCAAAAGAATCATCGTCATGGAAGCGAAGGTGATGGAAGAAAACGGCGAGCTTGTGGCAGTGGCGCTGGGTACCTACGCGAAGGTTGGCAATCATTCTTCTTAAATTTTTCTTAATTTAAAAGGTAATGTAACATCATGGAGGGGTCCGGCATGATTTTTAACGTGCAAATGGAAACGATGCCGCGCGAGGAAATGCAAAAGCTTCAGCTGGAACGGCTGAAGGAAACGCTGAAGCGGTGCTATGAGAAGGTGCCGTTTCACCGGGAAAATTTCGACCGCGCCGGGATCAAGCCTGAAGACATTCAGACGCTGGAAGATTTCAAGAAAGTTCCGTTCATGAAAAAGACCGATTTGCGGGAAAACTACCCGTTCGGTTTGTTTGCCGTGGATATGAAGGACGTGGTGCGCATCCACGGTTCTTCGGGCACCAAAGGGAAACCGACCATCGTCGGCTACACCAAAAGGGACATCCAAAACTGGTCCGAAATCGTGGCCCGGGCCATCTGCTGCGCAGGGGGACGGCCCGGCGACATCTTCCACAACGCCTACGGCTACGGATTGTTCACGGGCGGTCTGGGACTGCACTACGGCATTGAATACCTGGGCGCCACGGCCGTGCCGGTCTCCGGCGGCAACACGCCCCGGCAAATCACGCTGATTCAGGACTTCAAACCCCGCGGCATTTCGTGCACGCCGTCCTATGCGCTGAACATTGCCGAAGAAATGAGAAAAATGGGCCTGGATCCGCGCGATACGTCCCTCGAATACGGCATTTTCGGCGCCGAGCCGTGGACCGAGGAAATGCGCGTCAAGCTGGAGTCGGAGCTCGGGCTCAAGGCCATTGACATCTACGGCCTGAGCGAGGTCATCGGTCCCGGGGTGTCCATCGAATGCTATGAGGCGCAAAACGGCCTGCACATCGCGGAAGACCATTTCCTGGCGGAAGTCATCGACCCGACCACCGGCGAAGTGCTGCCTTACGGCCAGCAAGGCGAGCTGGTGTTTACGTCCCTGACCAAGGAAGCGTTCCCGGTCATCCGTTACCGCACCGGCGACCTGGCTTCCCTGCATCCGGAAAAATGCGTCTGCGGCCGCACGACGCTGCGCATGTCCCGCATCAAAGGCCGCATCGACGACATGCTGATCATCCGCGGCGTCAACGTGTTTCCGTCAGAAATCGAATCGGTGCTCTTGACCTTCAAGGAACTGGCACCGCATTACAAAGTGGTCATCGAGAAAGAAGGTCCGCTGGATCGCTTTGAAGTGCACTGCGAAGGCACGCCCGAGTTCTTCAGCCAAAGCGGCGGCGAAGCCAAAGGGCTGGAAGGCAGCATCATGCGGAAGCTGAAGGATGCGCTGGGCGTCTCCGTGCACGTGGTCATTCATCAGCCGGGCAGCATTCCGCGCAGCGAAGGCAAAGCGGTCCGCATCGAAGATAACCGCAACAAGGTCAAGGTGTAATACGGGGATTACAAGGCGCAAAAAAAAAGGGGATCGCCATGGAGTACAAGTATATCAAGTCTTCCACCGAGGACGCGGTAGGCCTGATTACGCTGAACCGCCCGGAAGTGATGAACGCGCTGAACCTGGAAATGATGGATGAGCTGGCGGCGGAGATGGAGCGGATGGACAACGATCCGTCCATCCGCGTCATCGTACTGACCGGCAACAACAGGGCGTTTGCCGCCGGCGCGGATATCGGCGAAATGGCCGATGATACGGCAATTTCCATGTTTTTGAAAGACCAGTTCGCCGTGTGGGACCGCATCGCGCTGATCCGCAAGCCGGTCATCGCGGCCGTCAGCGGGTATGCGCTGGGCGGCGGCTGCGAACTGATGATGCATTGCGATATGGTGATCGCCTCGGAAACGGCCAGGATCGGCCAGCCGGAAGTCAAGCTCGGCGTCATGCCCGGCGCCGGCGGCAGCGTCCGCCTGACCAAAGCCGTTGGCAAAGTGAAGGCGATGGAGATGCTGATGACCGGCGAGCCGATCACGGCGGAAGAAGCGCTGCGCTACGGCCTCGTCAACAAGGTGGTGCCGGAAGAGGTATACTTGCAGGAAGCCATGAAGCTGGCGCGGCGACTGGCCGAACAGCCGCCTGTGGCGCTCAAGCTCATCAAAAAATCCGTGCTCCGGGCATTGGATACGCCTACGTTCGACGCGCTGCAATACGAACGCAACGCCTTCTACCTGCTGTTTGCTTCCGATGACCAGAAAGAGGGCATGAAGGCATTCGTGGAAAAACGCAAAGCACGGTTTACCGGAAAATAAGGAGGGAGCGCGGCATGTACGAAACGATCCTGTTCGAAATGGCCGGCGCCACCGCCCGCATTACGCTGAACCGCCCGGACAAATTCAACGCCTTTACGGTTCAGATGTTCAAAGAACTGATGGACGCGCTCAAAAAATGCGAAAAAGACCCCGCGGTGCGCTGCATCGTCATCACGGGCGCGGGCAAGGCGTTCAACGCCGGGCAGGACCTGGAGGAAATCCAGGGGGTCGAGATCGATTTCGGCGAAATGCTTCGCCAGCGGTATAATCCGCTGATCTTGCAGATCCGCAAAATCGAAAAGCCGGTCATCGCGGCCGTCAACGGCGTGGCGGCGGGCGCCGGCGTCAGCCTGGCGCTGGCTTGCGACATTCGGCTTGTTTCCGAGAAAGCATCGTTCTCCAATGTGTTTGTGAACATCGGGCTTATCCCCGATTCCGGCGGCTGCTATTTCCTCCCGCGCATCGTCGGGCTGGGCAAGGCGCTCGAGATGTCCATGACCGGCGAAAAGGTGACGGCGGAGGAAGCGTACCGCATTGGTCTGGCCAACAAAGTGCTTCCCGCCGACAAGTTCGAGGAGGAAGTGATGGCCTATGCCGACCGTCTGGCCAACCTTCCGACCAAAGGCATCGGCATGATGAAACGGACGATGCTCAAAGGGTTAACCATGACGCTGGAAGAAACGCTCGAGTATGAGGCTTATGCACAGGAGACGCTGCGGCACACCCATGACTACAACGAAGGGGTGCAGGCTTTCTTCGAGAAGAGGGCGCCCCGCTTTACGGGGAACTGAGCATGAAACCGGAACTTAAGCCGGGTGTGGAGGCCGGATTCGAGATCGTCGTCACCGACGATATGCTGGCGGGATTTGACGGCGAGGTCGTGCATCCGGTCTTTTCCACCGTGGCCATGATTTATCATATGGAAAAAGCGGGCCGCCACGTCATCCTTCCCTATCTCGAGCCGGACGAAGAAGGCGCGGGCTTCGAAGTTTGCGTCAAACACGTCGGGCCGGCTGTCAGGGGGCAGAAGGTGCGGATCAAAGCCGTCTGCACCGAAGTGACGCCGAAGCGCGTCGTCTGCGAAGTCACCGCCGAGACGGACCTGAACGTGGTGGGTACCGGGTATTTCGTACAGGCCATTTTCAAAAAATCGCAAATGGCCGAAAGAATTGCCGCATTGGAGCGTCAAGTGCAGCCTGGGGAGCGGCGCATCTGACCTTTCACATTATTGATTTCTTCCCATGGATATGGGAAGATATTTTTTGTGAGTGTAAAAAATATAAAAAGCAGCTTTCATCGTTGAAGGGAAGTAACGCCGTTGAAGCCCCAATCTTTGCTTTTTACGATTTTCGGTGTTTATGTCCGGCCATATGGCAACGAGATCTGGGTGGGCAGCCTTACGAAGCTGCTGGGTGAGTTCGGGATGACGGAGCAGGCGGTCAGGGCGGCTATATCCAGGATGCTGAAGCAAGGCTGGCTGAAATCCCGCAAAGTGGGGAACCGCAGTTATTATTCCATGTCCGAGCGGGGCAAGAGCCGCCTGTACGAAGCGGCAAGCCGTATCTATAAAGTGGATACCGTCACCTGGAACAAGCGTTGGTGCATCGTCAGCTACTCCATCCCGGAAGAACGGCGGCATTTGCGGGACGAATTCCGCAAAGAGCTAAGCTATCTCGGCTTCGGGATGCTCACCAACAGCACCTGGATTTCGCCCAACGAGCTGTACGATCGGGTCGTGGAGATCGTGCAGGCCCACGGCATTCAGTCTTATGTGGAAGCGTTTTATGCGGATCATCTGGGCTGGAGCAACCCGAAGGAACTCGTCGAAAAATGCTGGAACCTGAACGAGATTAACGAGGCGTACAGCCGTTTTATCGAAAAGTACAAGCCGCTGTACGAACGGGCCGCGGAGAGCTTCCGCCGCAAGGAGACCGCATACGACGACAACCGCTGCTTCGTGGAAGTCACCCAGCTCGTGCACGAATACCGCAAGTTTCTGTTCATCGACCCCGATCTGCCGGCGGAACTGTTGCCTGACCGCTGGCTGGGTACTGAAGCGGACAAGCTGTTTAAGGCGTACCACGATCTTTTGCACCCGGGCGCGCTTCGGTTCTTTGACAAGGTGTACGAGCCTGTGCCCATGCAATCATGATGATCTTTTTGTCGTTCGTCAAAGGGCTGTTCCCGAGCGCCATAACGGCCTGGGGGGCAGCCTTCGATTTTTTTGCCGCCGGCGGGAAAAGGTGACGGGAAAGGGCGCAAGGACACCTTTTCCGGCGCGTATCTCTGGGCTATGGCAAAATTTCTTTGCACATTTTTTCGTGCGCCTATTGCCAATCGTATGACGCTATGATAATATATCGTTAGAAAAACGTCATATGATTTTTTCGAAAGGAGTGACTTCTCCATGGCTAAGGCAGCAACTCAACTTGGCGTTATCGACGAAAGCTATGAGGAAAAATATCGGCGGTTTATGGAGAGAATCGAGCGCGGCGAGAAGATCGAAGCGGACGACTGGATGCCGGATGATTACCGCATGCAGCTCATCAAACTGATCGCCATGCACGGTGTTAGCGAAATTATGGGAGCGCTTCCCGAAAAGGAATATGTTCCGAAAACGCCCACCATCAAGCGCAAACTGTCGCTGATGGCGAAAGTGCAGGACGAAGTCGGCCACGGCCAGTTGCTCATCCGCGTGGCGGAAGACCTGATGCGCCCGCTGGGCAAGACGCGGGAAGACATCCTGGCGGATCTTTTGAGCGGCCGCCTGAAATTCCATAACGTTTTCCACATGAGAGTGCACTCCTGGGCGGAAGCTGCCCTGATCGGCTGGCTCGTGGACGGCGCGGCCATCGTGACGCAAAAGATGCTGGCCAACACCTCCTACGCGCCGTATGGCCGGGCGCTGAAACGGATCATCCTCGAAGAGCGTTTCCACGCCTATCACGGGGAAGACATGGTCATCGCCCTGGGCGACGGCACGCCGCTGCAACGCAAGATGATGCAAGAAGCGCTGAACAACTGGTGGACGGCACTGCTCCTGTTCTTCGGTCCGCCGGAAGAATCGGGCATTGACAGCAACCAGGACCTCAACATCCGCTACAAGATCCGGACCAAAACGAACGAGGAACTGCGTCAGGAGTTCCTGGACAAATACGTGCCGCAAATCCTGGCGCTGGGACTCAAAGTGCCGGACGACAACATCTACTACGACGAACAGAAGAAAAGATGGGTGTACACCCAGCCTGACTGGTCTTATCTGAAGAACTACATCGCCAAGAACCAGGGGCCGCGCTCGCAGAACCGGCTGAAGCTGCGCCGGATCGGTTTCGAAAACAACGCGTGGGTCCGCGAAGCCTTGCTGGCCAAGCAAAAGCAAATCGTATAAGGGAGGCTTAGGACGTCCATGACGCACAAGGAACACGAAGATTACGAAGTTTACGAAGTGTTCAGCCAAGAAACGCCGCTGTCCAAGTTTGAAAGCCAGTTCAGCCTGCTGGCTCCGACGCCGGAAATCGCGCTGGCGATGGCGCAAGAAAACTTCATGCGCCGCGATGAGGATCCCGCCAACATTTTCGTCGTCCGGCGCAAGGACATTCACTACATGCCGCCCGAAAAGCGGCCTGCGCTGCGGCGGCTCGACAACAAGGACTATCGCCAGCCCGCTCACTACGCGTACATTCCTTCCAAATGGAGAGAGCTGAAGGAAAAGAACAAAGTGAGCATGGCGGTTCGGGGAGGAGACGATTGAATGAGCAAGCAGTATGCAAACGCGCAGGAAGCTTTGCAGGACGCATCCTACACGAGCGCACTGAAGGAACTTTTGTATCAGCTGGCGGATGACGATCTGCTCATCAGCCACCGCGCTTCCGAGTGGCTGGGCCTCGTCCCGCACATTGAGGAAGACGTCGCGTTCTCGTCCATTGCGCAAAACACGCTGGGCCATGCGGCCATGTTCTATCAGCTGTTGGAAGAGCTCGGCGAAGGCACGCCGGACGATCTTGCGCATCTGCGCGAGGCGGACAAATTCCGCAACTCGATCCTGGCGGAAAAGCCCAACGGCACCGGCCATTACACGGAAGATCCCGACTACGATTGGGGCTATGCCATCATCCGCAACTACGTGTATGAAGTGTTCAAACGCCTGCGGCTGGAAGCGTTGACCACGTCTTCCTACACGCCGCTGGCGGATGTGGCCGCGAAGGTGCTGCGGGAACAGTTCTACCATCTGTACCACTGGGAAACCTGGATCGACCAGCTGGCCGGCACCACGGCGGAAGCCGAGTCCCGCCTGAACAACGCGATCCAGAAAACGTGGCAAGATGTGGCTTCCCTGTTCGATCTGGGACCGGCCGGGGAAGACATCCAAAAATTCGGCCTGATCGGCTCCATGGAAGACATCAAGAACAAGTTTGTGGCCAAAGTCCGCGCCAAGTTCGAGGGCGCAGGGCTGAAATGGCCGGGCGACATGAAAGCCGGCGAGTTTTCCGGCCGCGAATGCAAGCATACGGAAGATCTGCGGTCGGCGCTGGAGGAGATCGGCGAAGTATACCGGCTGGATCCGGCAGCCAACTGGTAAGCGGGGAATCAGCCCATGGAGATCGACAGCAACATCAGACAGCAGGTCATGGACCGCCTCCAGCTGGTGACCGATCCGGAAATGAACACCGTGAGCATCATTGAAATGGGCATGGTGGAAAATGTCCGCGGGCAGCTCCCGAAGGTGACGATTGAACTGATTCCGACCTATGTGGGCTGCCCGGCCCTTGATATGATCAAGCGCGATGTGATCGAATCGGTCCGCCAGGTGGACGGAGTGGAAGAGGTCGAAGTGGTGTTTTTGAAGCACCCGGCTTGGACCTCTGACCGCATTTCGCCGGAAGGCCGGGAAAAAATGAAGGAATTCGGCATCGCCCCGCCGCCGGCGGCCGGTCCGGGGGGCACCTGGACCGTCGAATGCCCGTATTGCGGTTCGCCAAAAACCGTCATGCAGAACCTGTTCGGACCGACGTCATGCCGCAGCATTTTTTATTGCTCGTCCTGCAAAAATCCGTTTGAAGCCATTAAACCGGTATAAAGCGGAAAGGGAGGCTTCCACACGTGACCGTAATGACCACTGAAGTGAAAAAAATGTATATCAACGGAGAATGGCAGGAAGCGCTCAGCGGCAAAACGATGAACGTGATCAATCCCGCCAACGGTGAAATCGTTGGCGTTGTCGCTTATGGCGGCCGCGAGGAAACCGCCAGGGCGATTGATGCGGCCCATCAGGCGTTCCCGGCATGGTCCGGGGCGCCGGCCAGAGAGCGCGCGAAATATTTGCTGGCCATCTCGGAGCTGATCCGCAAATACCGCGACGAGCTGGCTCAAATCATGTCGGCGGAAATGGGCAAGCCGTTCATGGAAGCCAAGTTTGAAGTCATGGGCGCCGTCGACAACTTCCAGTGGTATGCGGAAGAGGCCAAACGCGTTTACGGGGAGACGATTCCGTCGTCCGTCCCGAACAAACGCATTATGGTGCTGAAGCAGCCTGTCGGCGTGACGGCGGCCATTACGCCCTGGAATTTCCCGATCAACATGGCGGCACGCAAGATTGCGCCGGCGCTGGCGGCCGGCTGCACGGTGGTGTTCAAGCCGGCGATGAAAACGCCGCTGACGGCCATCCGCCTGACGGAAATCATGGAGGAAGCCGGGTTGCCGAAAGGGGTCGTCAACCTGGTATTGGGCCATTCTTCGGAAATTGGCAACGAGATCGTGGAAAATCCGAAGGTGGCCAAAATTACTTTCACCGGTTCCACGGAAGTCGGCAAAAAGCTGATGGAAGGCGCGGCGAAACACGTCAAGCGCATCAGCATGGAGCTGGGCGGACACGCCCCGTTTATTGTGTTTGAGGACGCGGATTTGGACGCGGCCGTGGAAGGCCTGTTTGAAAGCAAATACCGCAACGCCGGCCAAATGTGCATCAGCACGAATCGGCTGTATGTGCATCAGGCGGTTTTGGAACCGTTTACGGAAAAGCTGATCGAACGGCTCAAGCGCACGAAAGTCGGCGACGGCAGGGAGAAAGGCGTTGAAATCGGGCCGCTGGTGGACGAAGCCGCCCTGAAAGGCGTCATGGCCCACATCGAGGACGCCAAGGAAAAAGGCGCCAAAGTGCTGTACGGCGGCGAGCGGCTGACCGAAGGCGAATACGCCAAAGGCTTCTTCCTGCAGCCGACGGTGTTGTCCGATGTGAAGGACGACATGCGGATCGTCCGGGAAGAAACGTTCGGCCCCGTTCTGCCCATCATCCCGTTCACCGATGAAGCGGAGGTTATCCGCAAGGCCAACGATACCATCTATGGGCTGGCGGCGTATGTTTACACGCAAAACCTGAGCCGCAGCGTCCGGGTGGCCGAGGCGCTGGAGTATGGCATCGTCGGCGTAAACGACGGCGCTCCGACCCAGACCCAGGCGCCTTTCGGGGGATTCAAACAGAGCGGGATCGGCCGGGAAGGCGGCCATTACGCCATGGACGAGTTTTTGGAAGTGAAATTTGTATCGATTGGCATATAATCTTAAATCTTAGCCGCTTGCGGGTGAGAAAACGTGAAAATTGGCAAACTGAACCGTAAAGTGTATGTGGCTTCCGCCGTCCGCACGCCCATCGGCAAGCTCGCAGGCGGGCTGGCGGAAGTGCCGAACGACGATTTGACCGTCACCGTCATCCGCGGCGTCCTGGAGCGGGCGCAGGTGAAAGGTGAACAGGTCGAAGAAGTTATCATGGGCAACGTCATTTCGGCCGGCCCTTTCATTAACATTGCCAGGGTCGGCTTACTCAAGGCCGGGCTGCCGGAAACGGTGCCCGGCTATACCGTTAACCGGGTGTGCGCATCCGGGCTGGAGGCCGTCAATCAGGCGGCGGTCCTGATCGGGTCCGGCTTCCGGGATATCGTGCTGGCGGGAGGGGTGGAAAACCTCACCCGTTCCCCTTATATTTTGGAGAAAACTTCGTCCCCGTATCAGCGGGGGCCGAGAACGCTCATGGAATCGTTCGGCGGGCCCCGCTCGGCGCCCGTGTCCATTTACGGCGAACTGACGATGGGGGACACGGCGGAAAACGTGGCGGAGCGGTTTAACGTCAGCCGGGAAGACCAGGACCGCTTTGCGATGCAAAGCCATGCGCGCGCCATCCGCGCCATCGATGAAGGGCTGTTCAAGGAAGAGATCGTGCCGGTGACGGTGCCCAGGCGCAAAGGGGAGCCGCTGGTCGTGGACACGGACGAGCATCCCCGGCGCGGCGTCACGATGGAGGATTTGGCCAAACTGAAGCCTGCTTTCCGCGAGGGCGGCAGCGTGACCGCCGGCAACTCGTCGGGCATCAACGACGGCGCCGCGGCGCTGCTCCTCATGAGCGAGGAGAAGGTCAAGGAACTGGGGATCCAGCCCCTGGGGCAAGTTCTCCATTTTGTCTGCGGCGGCGTTGACCCGCGCATTATGGGCATGGGGCCGGTGGTGGCCATCCGCAAGCTGCTTTCGGAAACCGGCCTGACCATCGACGACATTGATCTGTTTGAGGTCAACGAAGCCTTTGCTTCCCAGGCGGTGGCCTGCATCCGCGAGCTCGGCTTGCCCATGGACCGCACCAACGTCAACGGCGGCGCCATCGCCCTCGGGCATCCGCTCGGCATGACGGGCGCGCGGCTGGTGGGCACGATCCTGTACGAGCTGCGCCGCCGCAAGAAACGCTACGGCGTGGTTTCGCTCTGCATCGGCGGCGGCCAAGGGCTGGCCACGCTGGTGGAAGCTGTGTATTGAAATCCGTGTATTAAAAGATGTAACGCAGACCAAATGAACGAGGCGGTCTCATCAGGTCCGTTGGTGACCTGGCGAGACCGCCTTTTTTTGCGAGCAAATGCTGCCCCAGGTTCCGTTTCCGCTCCAGATGTCCCCGGTTGCTGCGTCGTTACACCTGTGCACGCATGGGGGTTCTCATGACATTCAAACGACAATCTTCCATAGCCATCATATCCGGCAGCCTCTGCAGGGCCCTTGGGAGCCCCTCTGGCGCGCTGCAGCTTTCCGCAAGACCCCGTGTTGGCATTGCAGTCTCCGTGTCCCGCTATAAGGCCGCTGAAAGCTCGTGAGGCCTATGGGCGATTCAAGGCCATAGGACGGACGGCTGCGAGGCGCTCCTTGCGCTTTCCGCGTCCTTCTCCCCAATTGAAAGGGCCGTCCCATCGCCCTAGGCAGGGCGGCGGGACGGCCCGGCTGTGTGAGCCCATCTGAATATGATTCTATCTATACTGCATTATTTCTTGTAAACCCATTTGCCGTCTTTGACTTCAGCCATCACGAGGCTGTCAGCGGTCAGGCCGTTGTGGTCATGCTCGCTGAAATTGAAGATACCGGTGGCGCCTACCCAGTTCTTGATGTTGTTTTCGAGATAGTCGCGGATCGACTTGCGGTCGGTAGCGCCGTTTTTCAGGGCTTCCACAACGAGCATCAGGTTGTCGTAACCGTAGGAACCGAAGTTGGTCGGTTCGCTGCCATAGGCGGCCACATAGTCGTCGTAGAACTTCTTGATGACCTCATATTGCGGGTCGTCTTGCGGAATTTGCGTCGGGAACAGCATCTTGCCGGTCGGGATCACGACGCCTTCAGCCGCATCTCCGGCCAGATCCAGGAACGACTGGTTGGCAATGCCGTGGCTGCCGATGTACGGGATCGTGAGCCCGAGTTCTTTCATGTTTTTGGCGGCGATAGCCGGACCCGGGTTCGTGCCCCATACGATGACCGCTTGCGCGCCGGAGCTGTTGATCTTGGTGAGCTGGGTCTTCATGTCAGCGTCTTCGGTGTTGTACGACTCGTTGGCGGTAATCGTGATGCCGTAAGCGTCTTTCATTTGTTGCATGATGTTGACGCCGCTTTGGCCGTATGCGTTGGAGTCTGCCAGAATGCCGATTTTGGTCAGGCCATTTTCTTTCAGGTACATGAACACGCGTTCAACGGCCATTGCGTCGTTTTGCGGAGTTTTGAACACCCAGTAGGACTCTTCGATCGGCGTGACGATGTCGATGGATGCGCCCGCCGAAATGAGCGGCACTTCGTTTTCCTGAGCGAGGCCTTTCATGGCCAGCGAAGGACCGGTGGTCGTCGTGCCCAGCACGGCGAGCACTTTTTCGTCGTGAATCAGCCGGTTCATCTCGGCCGTGGCTTTTTCAGCCTTGGATTCGTCGTCGGCCAGGATGACTTCCAGCGGCACGCCGTTTATGCCACCGCTTTCATTAATTTGCTTAACCAGGAGCTCGGTCGTGTTCCATTCCGGAATGCCGAGCGGGCTGCCAGGACCGGTGTTGGAGTAGATGGCGCCGATTTTGTAGGACTTGGGCTTGTCGCCTCCCAACGGGGTGCTGCTGCCGCCGTCACCGCCGCCGCTGGCTTGCTGTCCGCCTCCGCCGCCACCGCCGGAGCAGGCGGCCAGGGAAACGGCCAGAAGCAGGATGAACAGTGTGGTCCACAGTTTTTTCATGTTTTGGTTCCCCCTTCAAAGTTATAAATTTATGCTTAATCGCGGTTTCCCGCGGTTAAGTCACGGTTTGTCCCAGGAAGGCTTCCCTGACTTCACGGTCGCTTCTCAGATCGGCGGCCGTGCCTTCCTTGACGATGGAGCCGTGGGCCATGACATAGCCCCGGTCGGCGATTTTCAGCGCGGCGTTCACGTTCTGCTCAATCAGCAGAATGGTGACGCCCCATTCGTCCCTGAGCTGCTTGACGTACTCGAGCACTTCCTTGACGATGAGCGGGGCCAGCCCCAGGGAAGGCTCGTCCAGAAGCAGCAAGGAGGGCTTGGCCATCAAGGCCCGCGCGATGGCCAGCATTTGCTGCTGGCCGCCGGAAAGGGTACCGGCGAGCTGCATTCTGCGCTCTCCCAGGATGGGAAAGAGACTGTACATTTTTTGAATGGATTCCTGCATGTCTTTCTTGCCGGTTTTTCTGTAGTGATGGAAAGCCCCCAGCTCGAGGTTGTCCTCGACGGTCAGCGTGCCGAAAATCTGCCGGTGCTCCGGCACATGGATCAGATGTTTTTGCACGATCTTTTCGGGTGAGAGGCCTGCGATGTTTTCACCTCGGTAAAGGATTTGCCCCTGCGAAGGTTTGAGCAGGCCGGAAATCGTCTTAAGCAAGGTCGTCTTGCCTGCGCCGTTGGCGCCCAGCATGGTGACGATTTCGCCTTCGTTCACTTGGAAATTCACGTTATTCAATGCCTGGATCGGCCCGTAGTTGAAGGAAACGTTGCGGACTTCCAGAATCGGGTTCACAGGGCGGCTGCCTCCTTCTCGTCGCTGGTGCCCAGGTATGCCTCGATCACCCGCTCGTTGTTTTGCACTTCCTTCGGCGTGCCTTCGGCGATTTTTTCGCCCTGGTCAAGCACGACGATCTTGTCGCAGATATTCATGACCAGGTCCATGTCGTGTTCAACCACGAGGATCGTCACGCCGTTGTCGCGGATGTTTTCGATCAGTTCCGCCATTTCATGGGTTTCATTATGGTTGAGGCCCGCCGCGATTTCGTCGAGCAAGAGCAGCTTGGGCTCGACGGCCAGCGCCCTGGCGAGCTCCAGCAGCCTCAGCTTGCCGAGGGGAAGGCTGCCGGCGATCGCATCATGAAGATCTTCCAGCCCCACGAAGGCAAGATATTCCATGGCTTTTTCGCGGGCGAACCGCTCTTCCTTAATGGTTTTTGGCAATCTGAAAGCGGCGGCCAAAAATCCTGTCGACGTGCGGGTATGCAGGCCGACCATCACGTTTTCCAGCACCGTCATGTTTTTGAACACTTGGAGATTTTGGAACGTTCTTGAAATCCCCAAGGGAGCCATTTTATAGGAAGGCAGCGTGTCGGTCCGCGTGCTGTTGAACCAGATCTCGCCTTCCGTAGGCGGAAAAATGTTGGAAATCACGTTAAACAGCGTGCTCTTTCCGGCGCCGTTGGGACCGATGAGACCGCAAATTTGCCCCGGCGCGATGGAGAAGGAGACGTTTTTGTTGGCCGTGACGCCGCCGAAGCGTTTGGTCACGTTTTTAATGTCCAGCAGCTTTTCCATGGAACTCCCCCCTCTTGGTGCCTGACTGCCGGTTCCGGTTTTTCGTCCGCCATTTTGCAATGACCGGCATCAGTGTCGGAATGATGCCTTTGGGCATGAAGATGACGACCAGCATCAAGATCAGCCCGTAGAGCACATGCTCGAAATCGCTGGTGATGAACGACACTTTCGTGCCCAGCTTATGGACGAACAGGTTGATGAACGTGATCAGGAAAGCGCCCACGACCGGCCCCCAGATGTTGGTCGAGCCGCCCAACACGACCATGACGAGGAACAGGACGGAGCTTTCGAGGCCGAAGGAGTTCGGCGTGATGCTGTAGGACATGTGGGCAAACAGCCACCCGGCCAGCCCTGCCAGCGCGGCGCTCAGGATGAACACCTGCATTTTGTATTTGCCGGTGTCGACGCCCATGGAGCTGGAAGCCACTTCGCTGTCATGGATGGAGCGCAGCGCCCGGCCGATGCGGGAACGGATCAGGTTCATCGCCAAGATGATAACGATCAGCGCAATTGCCCAGACAAAGTAGTAGTAGGTCAAACCTTGCCGGAGCGTAAAACCGAAGATTTCCAGCTTCGGAATGCCGTACAAACCCGTGGCGCCTTTCGTCACCGATTTCCATTCGTTCAGGAGCACAAAGATCACGATGCCGAAGGCGAGGGTGGCCATGGCCAGATAGTATCCGTGCAGCCGCGCCATCGTATGGCCGAGGATATAGGCGACCACAGCGGGCAAAAGGACGGACACCAACAGCGACAGCCAGGGGCTCCAGTCATAGGTGGTGGTGAGCACGGCGGTCGCGTAAGCGCCGATGCCGTAAAACGCCGCCTGACCGAGGGAGATCTGGCCGGCAAAGCCCATGAGCAGCCCCAGACCCACGGTGATGATGGTATAGATGCCGGTATAGGTGGCGTTGGTGATAAAGAAGGATGAGCTCATCACAAACGGGAGGATGATGATGAAGACGGCGAATAACGCGACACCTTTCCAATTCATCCTTTGAATGCCACTCGTGTTCAATTAGAGACTTCCTTTCCCGATGTTCTTTTCTCCCAGTAGGCCATAAGGTCTGAACAGAAGCAGGATCAGCACGATGCCAAAGGCGATGGCGTCTTTCAGGCCGGAGCTGATGTAGCCTGCGCCCAGCGATTCGAGGACGCCGAGCAAAAGTCCGCCAAGAACGGCGCCCGGCGCGCTGCCGAGCCCGCCCAGGATGCAGGCGGAGAATCCTTTGATCGACAGCATCAGGCCCATGTCGTAGGCCGGGAACAGGATCGGGCTGATCACGAGGCCGGCCAGCGCGCCCAGGCCGCCGCTCAAAGCGTAGGCCAGCGAAGACATTTTGTAAGGGCTGACGCCCATGAGGCGAGCCGCCGTCAGGTTGACGGAGCTGGCGCGGAACGCTTTGCCGAGCATCGTTCTTTCGATCAGGAAGTAAAGGACAAGGACGATGACCACCATGAACACCATGACCCAAATGCTTTGGGGCGTGATGGCGGCGCCGAGAATGCGGATCGGCTTGTCGCCGGTGAAAGGAGCGATTTTCACGGAATCTTTGCCCCAGATCATGCTGGCGACGCCTTTGATGAAGATGGCCACGCCGATGGTGAGGATGATCAGGCTGATCGGATCGGTGGTTTTGGCCGAACGCATGACGACCCTTTCCAGGATCCAGCCAACCGCCACCACGCATATCACCGTGCAGGCAAAGGCCAGCCAATAATTCATGCCCGAGCTCACGAACGAGAACATGATCATGCCGCCGAGCATGACAAATTCACCTTGCGCCAGGTTGATCACTTTGGTCACACTGTAAACGGTAACAAAACCCAGCGCCACGATGGCGTAAATGCTGCCAATGGTCAGTCCGGAGATTAGAAACTGCAATGCGTCTGTCATGATTCCACCTCTTTGGTCTGGTTGGTCTTGTTGATGGGTATGGTTTGCTGCATGTGCTGGCCTCCTGCAATTGTTAAAGCGTTTGCTAAAGCGTTTACAAATCGGGTGAATCAAAATATTCCTTAAAAAAGGAAGGTCGTGACAAAAGAATTATATAACGAAAAGTAAGTAGGCCGTGAATTTTTCATCATATCTTTTCATACACAAGATACCGCAGAGCACACGGACTGTCAATTGAACTTTAGAAAAAAATTTAAAAAAAAGTATCTTAATCGCGCCAAAAACGTATCCTATCCCGTATAGTCGCATCCGATCCCCGGATGCGGGCGCAAAAACGATTCCGCCAACGGCGAAATTATGCTACATTTAAGCGTATAGTTACAATAGTTGCCTTGTGGAAAATCGGAAAGGGGAAACTTCATGAGACCGGATTTGCGGACGGCGCTGGCGGAAAAGCCGCGGGCCGGCGACGGAGCCATGGGGACCTACCTGTACCAGCTCGGCTTTCCGGTCGGGGTGTCGTACGAGGAGTATAACCTGCTCAAACCGGACCTGATCGAGGAAGTGCACCGCCGGTACGTGGATGCCGGCGCGGAAATCATCGAGACGAACACGTTTTCCGCCCAGCGCGGAAAACTGTCCAAATACGGCCTGGAACACAAAGTGGAGCGGATTAACGTTGCCGGCGTGGAAATCGCGCGGAAAGCGGCGGGCGGACGGGCCTATGTGGTCGGCGCCATCGGGGCCATCCGCGCGGGACGCCGCAAGAACGTCCGCACGGCAACGATCCGGCGCGATTTTGAAGAGCAGATCGGGGCGCTCCTTGCGGCCAACCCGGACGGCCTTTTGCTCGAGACGTTTTTTGACCTGGAAGAACTTCTGATCGCCCTGGAACTGATCCGCAAGCAAAGCGACCTGCCGGTCATCTGCCAGTTTGCGGTGGAAGATACGGTGCGCACCCAGGACGGCGTGCCGCTGGCGGAAGCGTTTCGGCGCCTGAAGGCGGAAGGGGCGGATGTGGTCGGTTTCAACTGCCGCAGCGGCCCGAGCGCGCTCTTGCGCGCCTTGGGGGCGGTGCCGCCCGATCTGGGCATCCCGCTCAGCGTGTATCCCAATGCGGGCATCGCCGACTATGTGGACGGCCAGGTGAAATACAAGGCGACGCCGGCGTATTTCGGCGAGTATGCGCTGAAGTTTGCCGCGCTGGGCGCCCGGCTCATCGGCGGCTGCTGCGGCACGACGCCGGAGCACATCGCCGCCATATCCAAGGCGCTGAAGCAATACACCCCCGGCGGGGAGTGCCGCCACGCCGCCGCGGCGGAAGCGGCGCCCGCGAGGGTGCAGGAAGCGGCCGCTGACGCCATTGTGCCGGAAAAGCCCGAACCGACCCTGGTGGATCTGGTGCGCCAGCGCCACACGATCATCGTCGAGCTGGACCCGCCGCGGGATCTCAGCATCGACCGCTTCATGCAAGGCGCCCGGGCGCTGAAGGAAGCCGGCGCCGACGCGCTGACGATGGCCGACAATTCGCTGGCCATCGCCCGCATGAGCAACATGGCGCTGGGCGCGCTGGTCAAGGAGAAGGTCGGCATCCGGCCGCTGGCGCACATCGCCTGCCGCGACCGCAACCTGATCGGCACGCAATCCCACATGATGGGGCTCGATGCGCTGGGCATCGATCACGTCCTGGCGGTGACGGGCGATCCGGCCAAGTTCGGCGATCTGCCCGGCGCCAGCTCGGTGTACGATCTGACTTCTTTTGAAATGATCCGCATGATCAAACAGCTGAACGAGGGCATCTCCTTCTCCGGCAAGCCGCTCAAGCAAAAGGCGCGCTTTGTTGTCGGCGCCGCGTTCAATCCGAACGTCCGCCATCTGGACAAGGCCATTCAGCGGCTGGAGCGCAAAATCGCGGCCGGCGCAGACTATATTATGACCCAGCCGGTCTACGATCCGCTGCTCATGGAGCGCATTGCGGACGCCACGCGCCACCTGAACGTGCCCATTTTCATCGGCATTATGCCGCTCGCCAGCGGCCGCAACGCCGAATACTTGCACAACGAGGTGCCGGGCATCCAACTGTCCGATGAGGTGCGGCGGCGGATGAGCGGGCTGGAAGGGCCGGCGGGGCGAGCCGAAGGCGTGGCCATCGCCAAAGAGCTTCTCGATGCGGCCATGGCGCTCTTTAACGGCATTTATCTGATTACTCCGTTCATGTTTTACGAAATGACTGCGGAGCTGACGGCGTACGTGATCCAAAAAAGCGCGTCGCATGCGGCGCGGTGAACCTGGGGGAACGTGCGGCGCCTCCCCTTGTCCGTCCTATTTTTTTGCAGTACAATTTAAAGCAATAAATCAGTAGGATGTGGGAAACCCATCCAGCCCTCCGTATGCGGAGGGCTGCTTTCGGCAACAATGGGAGCGTAAATTTTTGGCTGCCCCGGGAGCTGCTGTAAGGACAGACCGGAGGGAAACGTGGGATGGCAATCAAGCTCATCAATATCGGTTTCGGCAACATCGTGTCGGCCAACCGGATCATTTCGATCGTGAGTCCGGAGTCAGCCCCGATCAAGCGGATCATCCAGGAAGCCCGGGACCGGCATATGCTGATTGACGCAACGTATGGCCGCCGCACGCGGGCTGTGATCATTACAGACAGCGATCATGTCATTTTGTCGGCCGTGCAGCCGGAAACGGTGGCGCACCGGCTTTCAGCCAAAGAGGACGAACATGACGAGTGAATTGGGGAAATCCATGGGCAAAGGTTTGCTGATTGTACTGTCAGGCCCTTCCGGCGTGGGCAAGGGCACCGTTTGCGCGGAACTGAGGCGCCGGCATCCCGAACTGGTCTACTCGGTGTCCGCCACGACCCGCCCGCCCAGGGAAGGGGAAAAAGATGGCGTCAACTACTTCTTCAAAACCCGCGAGGAGTTCCAGCGGATGATCGAATCCGACGCGCTCCTCGAATACGCGGAATACGTGGGCAATTATTACGGCACGCCGCGGGAGTTTGTCGAGAAAACCATCCGGGAAGGAAAGGACATCATTCTGGAGATCGAAGTGCAGGGCGCCCTGCAGGTCAAGCAAAAGTTCCCGGACGGCGTGTTCATTTTCCTGCTTCCCCCGTCGCTTCATGAACTGAAGCAGCGGATTACGGGAAGGGGAACGGAGCCCAAGGCGGTGATCGAGCACCGGCTGCAGATGGCAGCCCGGGAAATGAACCTCCTGGATCACTACGATTACGCCGTCGTCAACGACAGGATCGAGGACGCCTGCAACCGGATCGCCGCCATCATCACGGCGGAGCATTGCCGGCGGGAACGATTCCTGAGCGATTGGTTCCAGGATTTCAAAGAGCTGATGCCTGCCGAAAACGTGACCGAGAGGTGACTTTCGAGATGCTGTATCCTTCCATAGACGATCTGATGCGCAAAGTGGACAGCAAATACACGCTGGTGTCCGCGGCCGCCAAACGGGCCCGCGCGCTCAGGGACGGCAAGCCGAGCGCGCTTGAAGCGCCCAAATCCCGCAAGGTGGTCGGCGTGGCGCTGGAAGAAATTTATCACGACTACGTGACGATCGAACAGCCGAGCACGAACAAATAAAGCGAAAGCGGCCCCGCGGGGGCAATTTTTTTTAAGGAGGAAGCGCCTTGAAGCCGCTGGCGGGAAAAACGATTTTGCTGGGCGTAACCGGCGGCATCGCCGCCTACAAAGCCGCCGCGCTGTGCAGCCGCCTCGTGCAATGGGGGGCTGAAGTGCGGGTCATCATGACCGAAGGGGCCACCCGTTTCATTACGCCGCTGACGATGCAGACGCTGTCGCGCCATCCGGTGGCCGCCGACGTGTTCGACGAGCGGGACGCCGCCAAGGTGCAGCATATTGACTGGGCCGATGCCGCCGATCTGGCCGTGGTCGCGCCGGCCACGGCGAATCTGATCGGCAAGCTGGCCAACGGCATTGCCGACGATATGCTGAGCACGACGCTTCTGGCCGTCACGGCGCCGATCCTGATCGCGCCGGCGATGAACGTGCACATGTGGGAAAACCCCGCGGTGGCGGAAAACGTCCGCAAGCTGGCCGCCCGCGGCGTCCGGTTCGTCGAGCCGGGGACGGGGCAGCTGGCCTGCGGCTATGTGGGCAAAGGCCGCCTGGCGGAGCCGGATGAAATCGCGGACATCATTGTCCAAATGCTGACCGGCCCCCGCCTGCTTGACGGCAAAAAGGTGCTGGTGACGGCGGGGGGCACGATGGAAAGAATCGACCCGGTGCGGTACATCACCAACGATTCCTCCGGCAAGATGGGCTTTGCGCTGGCTGAAGCCGCCCGCGATTTCGGCGCCGAGGTAACGCTGGTCTGCGCGCGCACCGAAGGCAGCCCGCCGGCCGGCGTGCATGTTATGCGCGTGGAGTCGGCAGTGGAAATGTACGAGGCGGTCATGAGCCGCATCGGCGAAATGGACGCCGTCGTGAAGGCGGCGGCGGTGGCGGATTACCGGCCGGCCGAGAGGCTGGATAAGAAAATGAAAAAAACCAGGGATTCCTTTATGCTGGAGCTGGTGCGCAACCCCGACATTTTGCAGGCCATCGGGGAGTGGAAAACCGCGCATCCCGGCGGGCGGAAGCCTTTCATCATCGGGTTTGCCGCCGAAACGGATAACGTGGAAGCGCACGCGATGGACAAGCTGCGCCGCAAAAAATGCGATCTCATCGCCGCCAACGACGTGAGCCGGCCCGGCGCCGGATTCGGCAGCGACAACAACGCGGTGTCCCTTTACGGGCCGGAAGGGCTCGTGGAGCATATTCCGCTGGCCGCCAAGCGCCAGGTGGCGGAGCGGATTTGGCAGATCGCCGCGGAACGGATGAACCGGCCATGATGATCGCCCAGGTCATCGTGGACGTGCCGGCCCGGGAAACGGACCGGCCCTTTGATTATCTGGTGCCGGAACACCTTCAGGCCTGGACGGAAATCGGCAGCCGCGTGGCGGTGCCGTTCGGCGGCCGCTTGCTGCAAGGGTTCGTTGTGGGATTTGCGGATGAAGCGGAAGTGGAGGCGGACCGGCTCAAGGAAGTGGCCGAGGTGCTGGATGCGCTGCCGCCGCTGACGCCGGAACTGATCGAACTGGGCAAATGGATGAGCAAGCGGTGGATCTGCCCGCTGTCGGTGGCGCTGCAGGCGATGCTGCCCGCGGCGCTGAAAGGAAGGACGGAAAAATATATCGCGCTGGCGCCGCATGCGGAAAAGCCGGAAAAGATGGGGCCGCTGGAACAGGAAATGTGGAGCTTGCTGGAGACAGGCGGCGCCGTGAAATGGTCCCGGCTCATCCGGCAGTTTCCCGACGGCGGATCGCATCTGAAACGGTGGCTGAAGGAAGGGCGGATCGAGCAGCGGGAGCAGGTGGAAGACCGCCTGTCGGTCAAGACCGAGGCCGTGGTGTTCCCGCCGCCGCCGGAAGAGCTCCGCAAGGTGTTGGAGTCATTCTCCGCGAGAGCCCCGAAACAGCGGGACGTGCTCGAATATCTGGCCGCCCATCCCGGCGCCGTGGCGCTTGCCGAGCTGGCGGCGGCATCCGGGGTGAACCCGCCGGTCATCCGCGCCCTCGCGCAGCGGGGGATCGTCGAGATCCGCCAGGTGGCGCTGGACCGCGACCCGTATCAAGGAAGGACGTTCGCGCCGTCGGCGCCGCTTGCGCTGACGCCCGCGCAGAAAGCCGCGCTGGACCCGATTGCGGAGGCGCTGGAGCGGCGGGAATTTCGCATGTTTCTTTTGCATGGCGTGACGGGCAGCGGCAAAACGGAAATTTACCTGCATGCGATTCAAAAATGCCTGGAACTGGGCCGCGAAGCCATCGTGCTCGTGCCGGAAATCGCGCTGACGCCGCAGATGGTCGAGCGGTTCAAGAGCCGGTTCGGCGCCCGGGTGGCGGTGCTGCACAGCCGCCTGTCCCTGGGCGAGCGCTACGACGAGTGGCGCAAAATCCGGGAAGGCCGCGCACAGGTGGCGGTCGGCGCCCGGTCGGCGGTGTTTGCGCCCTTCACCAATATCGGACTGATCGTGATTGATGAGGAACACGAATCTTCCTACAAGCAGGAAGAAAGCCCGAAATATCACGCCCGCGACACGGCGGCGGAGCGGGCCCGCCTGAGCGGCGCGGCGGTCGTCCTCGGGTCGGCCACGCCGTCGCTGGAAAGCTACGCGGCCGCCACGGGTATTGCTGAGGCGGAAACGCCCATCCGGTATCTAGCGCTGCCGGAGCGGGTGGGAAATCGCCCGCTGCCCGATGTGCGTATAGTGGATATGAGGGAGGAACTGAGGCTCGGCAACCGGGCGATGTTCAGCCGGGCCCTTGCCGACGCGCTGCGCCTGCGGCTGGAACGCCGGGAGCAGGCGGTGCTGCTTTTGAACCGCCGCGGCTACTCCACTTTCGTCATGTGCCGATCCTGCGGGTACACGTGCAAATGCCCCCACTGCGACATCGCGCTGACTTACCACAAAGGTTCCCGCAATCTCCGATGCCATTATTGCGGTTATGCCGAGCCGGAGCCGGGCGCCTGCCCGGCATGCGGAAGCCCGCACATCCGCTTTTTCGGCACGGGGACGCAAAAGGTGGAAGAGGCGCTGGCGCAGACGTTCCCGGGCATCCGGGTGATCCGGATGGACGTGGACACGACCACGGAGAAAGGCGCCCACGAAAAATGGCTGACGATGTTCCGGGAACACAAAGCGGACGTTTTGCTGGGCACGCAAATGGTGGCCAAGGGGCTGGACTTTCCGAAGGTGACGCTGGTCGGCGTGCTTGCGGCCGATGCGGCGCTGCGGCTGCCGGATTTTCGCGCGGCCGAGCGGACGTTTCAGCTGCTCACACAGGTGGCGGGGCGGGCCGGACGGCACGATTTGCCGGGCGAAGTCATCATCCAGACCTACGATCCCGGGCATTTGGCCGTCACTTCCGTCATCGGCCACGATTATGCGGGCTTTGTGGTCCGGGAGCTGGAGGTGCGGCGCCTTCTCGGCTATCCCCCGTTCGGCCGGCTGGCCGCCGTGCTGTTTTCCCATGAGGCGATCCCGGTGCTTTTGACCGTCGGGGACATGTTTGCCCGCCGGCTGCGGGAACGGGCCATGCAGGCCGGAATCAGCGTAAGCGGACCCGGATCAGGCGGTGCGGCCGGGATGCGGGGACGGGGGTTCGGCATGGCCGGACATGGAGCCGGCCTTCCGGATGATGCCGCGCTGGAGGTGCTGGGGCCGGTGCCCGCCCCGATTCCGCGGCTCAAAGATCGCTACCGGTATCAATGTATGGTAAAATATCGGGGTAAACTGGACGCGGGCGCCCTCATCGCGGGGGTGCTGGAGGACATGCGCGACGCGGTGAAACGAAGCGGCGTGACGGTGAGCGCCGACGTGGATCCGCAAGTGATGCTCTGATGTTTGAAATTCGCGTAAAAGGAATGATCCGAACGATGGCCATTCGCATGATTGTGAAACACCCGGATCCCATCTTGCGGGAGCGGGCCAAGGAAGTCACCAAGTTTAACGCCAGCCTGCACAAGCTGCTGGATGACATGGCCGAGACGATGTACGATGCGGAAGGCGTCGGGCTGGCCGCGCCGCAGGTGGGCGTGCTGAAGCGGGTGTTTGTGGTCGATACGGGGGATGAGCACGGGCTGATCGAACTGGTGAATCCGGAAATCGTCAGCATGGAAGGCGAGCAGTACGGCCCGGAAGGCTGCCTCAGCATTCCCGGGCTGCAAGGCGACGTCCGGCGGGCCTACAAGGTTGTCATCAAAGGGCAGGACCGCTACGGCAACCCGGTGCAATATGAGGGGACCGAGCTTTTGGCGCGGGCTTTCCAGCATGAGCTGGACCATCTGAACGGCGTGCTGTTCATCGACCTGGCCGATCGGGTTTACGAAACGCGCAAGGCGGCGCCGGAACGGGGCAGGGAATAACATGCGCATTGTCTTTATGGGCACGCCCGAGTTCGCGGTTCCTTCCCTGCGGATGTTGTTAGAGGAAGGCTATGAAGTGGCTGCCGTCGTGACGCAGCCGGACCGTCCGAAGGGAAGAAAGCGCGAGCTGACCCCGCCGCCGGTCAAAGCGTTCGCTCTGGAACGAGGCTTGCCCGTCCTGCAGCCGGAAAAGCTGCGTTCGCCGGAAGCGATCCGGGCGGTGGCGGAATACAAGCCGGACCTCATCATCACGGCCGCATACGGCCAGATCCTGCCGAAGGAAGTGCTGGAAATGCCGCCGCTCGGCTGCATCAATGTGCACGGGTCGCTGCTTCCCCGCTACCGGGGCGGCGCGCCGATCCAGCGCTGCATCATGAACGGCGAGACGGTCACCGGCGTCACGCTCATGCATATGGCCGAAGGGCTCGACACCGGCGACATGATCGCGAAAGCGGAAATTCCGATTACGGACGAGGATACTGCCGGCACGATGTTTGAGAAGCTGAGCGTGCTGGGTGCGGAGCTTTTGCGCGAATGGCTGCCCCGCATCGCCGCCGGCACCGCGCCGCGCGTGCCGCAGAACGAGGCGGAAGCCACGTACGCGCCCAATTTGACCCGCGAGGACGAGCGCATCGACTGGTCGAAACCGGCGCGCAGCATTTTCAACCAGGTGCGCGGTCTCCATCCGATGGCCGGCGGATACACGATGCTGAACGGCGAAGTGTTCAAGGTGTGGGGCTGCCGGGCTCCGCAGGAAGAGGATCGCCGGCTGCCTGCCGAATGGGAGCGCCTCGCCCCGGGCGCGGTGCTTGAAGCGGGCGCCGGCGGCATCCGCGTGCGCACCGGCGACGGAAGCATCGTGCTGACCGCCGTGCAGCCCGCCGGCAAGAAGGTGATGCCGGCCGCAGAATTTGCCAAAGGAGCCAGGCTCGCGCCTGGCACGGTGCTCGGGTAAGCCGGGCACTTTTTTTGGTTTGCGGGCTTCGCCGGCGGGGTGGCCGCCGTGTGCGGC